>Ga0268299_1001575_pt1 | contig 37769 bp, 37 predicted proteins | sample NOBtaG_FD_193484 | JGI IMG/M metagenome (GOLD analysis project Ga0268299, IMG submission 193484) | Activated sludge microbial communities from bioreactor in Nijmegen, Gelderland, Netherland - NOB reactor | ecosystem: Engineered > Bioreactor > Aerobic > Activated sludge | place: Netherlands... | reverse complement strand
TCGATCGAGGAAATGCAGGAGGTGAAGATTCATGCGCAATATCTTGTCTAATTGTCAGGGTGGACACCGATACCATGGAAATAATCGGGGAGACAACGTACCCCCTCCAAAGAGGGGGACAAACTGCACAGCCGGATGATCGTCCCTGTCTATGTTGTGTCTGTTGATCCCTGTCACGTCCTTCGCTAGAATCACGCCCCCATCTGCCCGCGATGCTTCTCCTGTGCTGGAGGTTCCATGCCCGTCTCCTTCGCGTACCACACTGCATGGTTTGCCGTCCTTCCCGTAAGACAAGGCCTGAGACAACCGGGGCAATTTCGAGGAGGGTGCGTGAAAATGATATGGATGCGCTCGACCCTATTGTTCCTATTCGTCATGTCGGGAGTGGTGTTCGGGGACCGGCCAGTCCATGCAGCCGGTTGCGACGGCGTCGTTGGTAAATGGGCCTGGTTCGTCGGCGGCGAGGTGACCATCAATGCGGACGGAACATTTACGCAACAATCCGGGAACTCGGGAACGTGGGAATGCACGGATGCGTCCAAGGGCGCGGTCGCGCTCAAATGGAAGCAAGGCGGATACCTCAACCGGCTCGCTCTCGCCGAAGGGGGAGCGAAGCTCGTGAGTACGGATCCTTCCCAATCATTCGTGAAGGCAACGAGGATGAATCAAGAACAGGCGCTCGCCGACATACTGACGCGTCAGGACACGGGCAGCCCATCGTCTTCGCGCCGGCCCACTGGACAACCTGGCGGGACCGTGCCGATTAAACCTTCCACGCCCGTTACACAACCAAAGGCCCCAATTTCATATGATTCTCCCCAAGGTCTTGTCAGTTCCGATCCGAAGGTCGAAGCGCGATTCAAGCAGGGCTACGATCTGTACATGAAAAAGAGCTATGCGGCGGCCTTTCCGATTCTGATGGAGACCGCACAAGCCGGCCATCCTCGCGCCCAAGCGGTATTGGGCATCATCTATAGTCAAGGTCGTGGTCAACCGGTGGATAACAAGCAGGCCGCGGTGTGGTACGGCAAGGCGGCGGCGCAGGGCCATCGCGCCGCTCAGTTTTCGCTTGGAAATTTGTATTTCGAAGGCGACGGCGTGCCAAAAGATCAAGTGAAAGCCGTCCAGTTGTATCGCCAAAGCGCCGACCAAGGTTTTCCCCATGCGGAGTTCCATCTTGGGCTGGCGTATGAATTCGGATGGGGCGGACTCCCCAGAGACCGGCGGATGGCGATCAAGTGGTTGGATCGAGCAAGCCGCCACAAGCATGGGCAAGCCGGCTGGATCCTGACCTGGCTAGAAGATCCTAAGACGCCGCATTTCAAGGATGTTGAACAATTGGGAAACTATATCGGCGGCATCATCGATCGACGTGCGGCCGCGGCCTTTGGTGGTGGCGGTGATGGTGGCGGCGGAAACCCCTGCAGCAGCTATTCTGGTCCTGTCGCGGCCGCCTGCAATCGAGGTGACGGAGGGGCAATGGACCGCTACCAGAAGAATCAACCGTCCCAGGAGGACCGGAGGCAGTATGGCGCTCCAGACAAAGTGTATTGACTGCTGTCGTCTAGCGGGAACGGATGCAGCCGCTATGCTAGTCCTGTCGCGGGAGCCTGCAATCAGGGGGGCAAAGGAGCAATGGACCGTTAACAGAACCCTCAGGAAACCCAGGAGGACAAGCGGAAGTATGGTGTTCAGTGATTAGCGGGCCATTGCGAAGAATCGTTCGAAGCCTACGGTGTGGGCGACGGTGGTCCGGCCAGGTCATGATCCCAGAAGGGCGGAAGCGGATAGCTTCTGTACCCAAATCCGAATTCCTCGAATCGTCTGGTGATGCGTTTTCGACTCGTCGCATCGTCTGGTGCTCGGGACTCCATGACTCGCCTGTAGGGAATACGAGGATCCTGCTTAGGGAGCACCTTCCGGTCCGCCAAACAATGGGTCAACCATCCGATGAGATAATCGCGCATGAGCTCCCGGTCTTGCCAGGCGCCGTAGACAGCTTCGTCCAGATAGAGCGCCCGTTCTGCGGCGACCGCTGACACATCAAACGATTGCTGAAGCTGGCCGGTTGCTTGGAGCTGAAGCTCGTCCTTGCTGAACAGGCCCCAGTTTGGGCTCGAGTAGTTCGGAACGAATTTGGAGAAACAATCGTCGACAGCTTTGTCCAACGCGACAGGCTGAGGCGCATCGCGGGGTGAGGCTGGCGGTTTTCCCGGCGTTCGTTTGATACTCTTTCCGCGGGCGTGCAGCTCAGGAGACGGAGTCGGCTGGGTTCGTCCTTGATCGGTGAGTGTACCGTCTCCGCCGGTTGCGAACTGGTCCGAGGGCGGACTGTGCTGACGATTGGCCTGATTGAAGCATTCAATGAACTCGCGGATTTTCTTGTCCCTCAACCCGAACTGTTCGTTGGCTTGTTTGCGTAGCGCGGTGGCCTGACGACTGGCTAGCCCAGGTCGTCTCGCTTCCTCGTCCAGGGCCAACCCTTTGTCTTGAAACGTCTTGGCCTTGTCAAGGATCGGCAGGCAGTGGCCGGATTTCTGTTTGGCTTCCGTCGAATGGTTGTCGTACCAGCGATGCGCGTTGCCAACGGAAAAGCGGTCATACTCTCCGTGGGTATTGAACACGTCCGATGTGGTTTCGGCTTCAATCGACGAGACGGCGATTATCCCGCCCAGTAGCATAATCGAGAGGCATAGAGCCTTCATTCTTTGCATCCCTCATGGTCTAGAAATTCGGGTACAGGCTGTTCCAGTCCATGCCGTTGGCTTCGTAGAACTGTTTCATCTGGGGAATGGTCTTCAGGTGTTGAGTCGTGCCGTCAGGCAGGTACGCAGTCACTGGTGGTTTCGGTCCCGCGTTCGGCCCCGCGACTTCGAGGTTGTTACGGTCCGGCCAATTGTCTTGAGGGTCGTGCTGAACCATGTTCTCCAGAAATGCATCGTTCATCTTCTGTTTCATGGAGTCGGACCAGGCATCCTGCCCCGTCGGTTCGTAGACTCCATGCAGATCGGTATCGCTATACAGTCGATTGCCCTTGGGATCCACGATGATCTCCTGGTCACCCCGGATCGTGTATCCCTTCTGAAGGAGGCTCCGGCGGTCGGCATCAGAGATGCCTTTTGCCGAGGCCAGGCCGGCGAATGCGTTTTCTTCCGCCGTCTTGTCCGAATCGTACTGAATCGTCTTGGCCTTGACGTCCTGTGGTTTGGGGAGGTGTCTGGCGCGACCGACCCACCGCATCGCCCATGGGTTGGAATCCCGCACGAGGATAATCTTGTTCTCGTCGACGGCCAGTTTTACCAATTGCTTGTGGTCTTCTAGGGGCATGCCCCGCTTGAGCGGGGGTGGAGCGGGCGGAAAGTGAGCCTTGGACTTCCCGGGTGTGCGCGCATTGTCGGGCGGTTTCTTGTGGCCGCCTTCGACTCCTGGCGATTGGTCTGGTTTTCCCGAATCCGATCCGTGCGAGTTTCGACGATGGAGGCTGCCGATATCGGCGAGGTCCCGCCCTTCGCAAACCAGCCTGGCCAGGTACCTGCCGAGGTGGTAATCATTCATGTTCGGGTTGAACTGCCTCAGCTGTTCGTAGATCGAGGCAAGGTTGTTTGCCTTGCCGAACGTGGATACAGCTTTCCCAATCCGCTCAAACTTCTTGAGCTTTCCCAGCAGGACGCCCGTTACGAGGTTCTCCGGCTTCACGTCCTCTTCAAAACAGTCGGCCAGACCTTTTGAGGTGCCGTCGGCGAACATGACCATGGGATCAGGCTGTCCTTTCCCAAAGAGACCATATTCCGGTGATTCAGGCTCCTGTTGGAAGCCGGGAGGTTGCACGTGCTTGGTCGGAGAAGGCTCCTTCCCAGGCGGCGAGTCCTGATGTATTGGAGGAGGCGGCTTCTGCTTGGTCGCAGGACGTTTCTTTTCGGTCTCTCCGGGATCCCTCGGATCAGGATCGCCTTTTTCCACTGTGCCTTGGAGCACAGGCGGTGAGGGGCGTTCCGTCGGCGTCGTGGCGCGAATGCACTCAAAGATCTGCTTTTGCACGCCGGTTCGCTGACGGCTGAGCTCGTTGATCTGCTGAACGATCTGCTTTCGTTGCGGTTCGACCGCTCTCTTGGCCTCAGCGTCGAGCCGGTACAGTTCCCCGGTCATCTCTTCATGCCGGTCCACGAGACCCTTGCATTCGGGATAGTCCCTTCGCTTGACGTCCCACCAAGTCTTGCCGTTTCCGCTGTCACTGGAAAAGACATCGCCGCCGCCCTGCGCGTACACGATCCATGGCGATGAACCGAGGACCGTGACGAGGGAGAGTGACGCAAGAATCGAGAAATGTGTCTTCGAATGGGTTCGGTCGACAGGCATAGGTCTCAGCGATGCGGGAGAGCCGTCGAATTAATGGTCGGGGCCGTATTTCTTCAGTTTGCTCAGCAGCGTCTTGTAGTCGATTTCGAGTATCTTGGCCGCGTGAGTCTTGTTGCCGTCGCAGGCATCGAGTACGGCCGTGATATGCCGCTGTTCGACTTCTTCCAAGGACGCGCGCGACAGATCGTTCTGTTGGAGCGTGTCGTGCCGCCGTGGCAGCACCTCGTTGACCTCTTCCTCCATGATGGCATCCTTGCCCGTTCCCAGCATGACAAGACGTTCGATCACGTTGCGCAGCTCGCGGATATTCCCGGGCCACTGGTAGGCCGTCAGGCGTTCGAGCGCTCCCGCAGAAAGCCTGCGGACCGGATATCCGGGAGCCCGGACACCGCCGAGAAGATGTTCCGCCAGGAGCGCGATGTCTTCCTTTCGCTCACGAAGGGGGGGGACGCGCAGGGTGACCGTATTGATCCGATAGAAAAGATCTTCGCGAAAGCGTCCTTGTCCGACCAACGCTTGGATGTCCTGGTTCGTCGCGCCGACGAGACGGACGTCGGCATGCAGAGTCCGCGTGCTTCCAACCGGCCGGTATTCGCCTCGATCGAGAAAGCGCAGGAGACTTACTTGCATCGGCCCGGGCATCTCGCCGATCTCATCGAGAAAGAGCGTGCCGCCTTCCGCGGCTTCCACGAGACCGAGCTTGGCCGAGGCCGCGCCGGTGAAAGACCCTCGTTCATGTCCGAACAGCTCGCTTTCCAGCAATTCCCGACTCACGGCGCCGCAATTGATGGACAGGAACGGGCCGCTCGCCCGGGCGCTGAGATCATGCAGCAATCGCGCGACCACTTCCTTGCCGGAGCCGGTCTCTCCCTGGACCAGGATCGGCGCATTCGACGGCGCGACCTTCGTGATCTGGATTTTCAGCTGCCGCCAGGACGGACTCGCTCCTTCGACAATCACGTCGCGGGTGAATCCTCCGTGGCGGGCCGCCAGGTTTTCTTTTCGCAACGCCCGCAGGGTGCGCAGCTTGGCCAGAGCCGACTTGACCGTGGTCGCATCGAACGGGGTGTCCTTGATGAGAAAATCCCATGCGCCTTGCTTCATGGCTTCCACGGCGTCCTTGACGTCGCCGTGTCCGGTCAGCATCACGACATCGACTTCGGCCTGATGTTCCTTGACCCACTGCAGCACGGCCTTGCCGTCGATACCCGGCATGCGCAGATCGGTGATCACGAAGTCAAACGTGCGTGATTGGAGCAAATCGATGCCGCTCTTGCCGCTCTTGGCCGTGGCGACTTCGCAGCCCTCATCCCGGAGTGCATGTTCGAGCACCAGCCGGACATACTCTTCGTCGTCGATGATGAGTGCGCGCATCTCGTATCTCGCCGAACCTAGTATATTCTTTTTCTATTCCAGACGGAGCGATCGTCACGCGCCGATGTTCCCGTGAGGGAACGACAGAACAAACGTGCTGCCCTTGCCGGGCGTCGATTCAACCCACGCTCGCCCCTGGTGTTTATCCATGACCAGTTTGACGATTGCCAGGCCGACCCCGGTTCCTTCGTAGGCGTCCGGGGCGTGGAGTCGTTCGAACAATCCAAAGATCTTCTCGGCTTGGGCCTCCTCGATGCCGATACCGTTGTCGGCAATTCGAATCACCCGTTCCATGGGGCCCTCTGTTCCGCTGATGCGAATGTCGGGATCGGGTCGGCTGCGGGAAAACTTGACCGCATTGTCGAAAAGATTGGCGAGCGCCTGACGAACACTGACCGGCTCGCCGTAGAGTTCGCTGAACGGCAAATCAATGTGAACCGTCCGGTCATTGATCTGGCCGGATGCCAGCCGGTCGTTGACCAAGTTGTAGATCATGTCCCGAACATTGAATCGTTGTTTCGGGAGTTCCTGCTGTTCAAGTCTGGAATATTTCAGCAACGCGTCGATCATATGCGTCAGCCGCATGGCGGAGACCCTGATCACGCCGATGTGATGGTTGGCCTGCGCATCGCCCGAATCGGCAAACTGCTTCTCCAGTAAGGACGAAAACCCTTCGATCTCCCGCAAGGGGCCTTTGAGATCGTGCGCGATCGAATAGGTGAAAGCTTCGAGCTCCTTGGTTTTGCGCACGAGCGCCGTGCTGTGCTCCCTCAGACTCGCCAGCATGGTGGCCAGCGAGCCGGCCAGCGTCCCGACCTCATCGCGGCTTGGCCAAGGCATGAACCGGGCGGTGAGATCGTGGTGGGCGACTTGATCGGCGGTCGCGGCCAACTTTGTCAGCGGACGAGCGATGCGCCTGGTGGCGAGTACATAGGTGGCGGCAATGACCAGCCCGAGCAAGAGTGCGAGCGCCAAGGCGATAAGGCGCGCGCGGCCAAGCAGGCGGTCCCCTTCGTGCTTCATTTCAATGTCGATCTGTGTGTGGGCCTCGACGAGCTGATTGAGCCCGTCGAGAACCCGCGTCATCAGCCGATCCGTGAGCGGCATATCCGGCCGAGCGGGCGCTGGCTGCGCGGGCAGGCGTTTCCATGCCGAGGTCAGGTCGGCCAGTGATACGGCGATGTTCTCGATCGCGCGATCTTCCGAGTCGGCGAGGTCGATCCGCTGATGATCCTCCAACATGCCGTACAGAATCGGATGGGTGCGCGCCGCATGCGTGCGTTTGTACAGATCCAGCGCCTTCAGGATATCCGTCGTATGGCGGTCGAGCTCGGCAAGTGTGCCGGCAAGGGAATCCGGCGATTCTCGTTCAACATGGAGGTGGAGGGCCAGCTTCAAGTCATAGGCGTCCCGCTGCATGTCGGCCGCGGTCACGATAGCCGGTACCGTAATACGTTTGTGCCGGTCGACATAGCTGTTGATGCGGGAGAGATAAAACAGGAGCGCCGTCAGGCTCAACGCCAGGAGCGACAGAATCAGCCCGAACGAGAGAAGAAATTTCTGACCGATCGAAAGCCGGCTGATCAGTCCGCTTGGCATGGCGTAGCCTAGCACAGCGGGTGAGAGGTGTCAGCTTTGCGATGACCTCCAAGCATAGACAGGTGAATCGAATGACCTACCTCGTTCCCGACGAGTTCGACGGATTCGAAGCGGTCGTCAGTCGCAATGATGAAAGATTGACCCGCGGAGACGCCTTAAATACTCCACTGACCGGTTCTGTCCGAAAGAGACTTGGGCTGAATGGTGGTCGAGGTGCGCATTTGCGCCTGCATGACGTGACTGCCGGCCGGAACGCTTTGCGTGAGCCAGACGTTTCCACCGATGACGGAGCCTCGGCCGATCGTAATGCGTCCAAGGATCGTAGCCCCGGCATAGATGACCACGTCATCTTCCACGATCGGATGGCGGGGCTCTCCCTTCACGAGGACGCCATTCTCTCCCTCCGTGAAGCGCTTGGCACCGAGTGTGACGGCCTGATAGAGGCGAACGCGCTGGCCGATAACGGTGGTCTCGCCGATAACCACACCCGTTCCGTGATCGATGAAAAAGTGGCTGCCGATGTCGGCGGCCGGGTGAATATCGATGCCGGTGGACGAATGAGCGATGTCCGAGGCCAAACGAGCCACCAGCGGTGAGCCGAGTTCATGCAAGGCATGGGCGATGCGATAGTAGATGACGGCGGTCATCCCGGGGTAGCAGAGCAGAATCTCCGAGGCGCTGGTGGCGGCCGGATCGCCTTGGTAAGCGGCCTGCAAATCAGTGAAGAGGAGCGCCCGGATGGACGGGAGACGGCTCGCGAAGTAGCTCGTAATACTGCTCGCTTTCTGGGCGAGCGCACCGTCGTCGGGGCCGCCGGCGTCGGCCGCGAACAATAACCCTCTACGAACTTGATCCTGCAGAAGCGGCAGAGTCTGATTCAATGTATGGCCGACAAAATAGTCAATATTCGATTCGGTCAAATCCGCCCGGCCATAGTGAGTCGGAAACAAGGCGGCGCACAAGCCCTCCACGATGCCGAGCAGCGCTTTTCTCGACGGCAACTCGCGAATGCGTCCCTGATGTCTGACGTTGTGGGTCAGCTCCCGCGAGGCACGCAGCTCGGTGACGATCTGATCCAGGTTCCAGGTGGTCGCTGCCGCTTCCTGCTGTCGTGTCGTGTCGTCATCCATGATGGTCAGTGCCGCCGGAGGTTGTGCAAGGCCCGCACTAGTATATCGATTTCTTCTCGCGTGTTGTACAACGCCAGCGAGGGGCGGACGGTCCCCTCCAACCCGAACCGGCGCACGGTCGGTTGGGCGCAGTGGTGTCCTGACCGGACCGCGATGCCGTGCAAGTCCAAATGCTTGGCGACCTGTTCGTTCTGGATGCCGTCCATGACGAACGACAATACACTGGCCTTGGCGGAAGCCGTCCCGATGGGACGGAGCCCGCGAACAGACGAGAGCGCCTGCGTCGCGTATTCCAGCAGCTCATGTTCGTATGCGGCGATTGCCGGCATGCCGATGCGCGTGAGATAGTCGATCGCGGCGCCGAGGCCGACGACTCCCGCGATATCCTGAGTGCCGGCCTCGAACTTCTGCGGGATCCCCTGGTAGGCCGTCTTCTCAAATGTGACGTCTTTGATCATATTGCCGCCTCCTTGGTAGGGCGGCATCTCCTGCAGGAGGGCGGCTTTTCCGTACAGCACGCCGATGCCGGTCGGCCAGAAGATCTTGTGTCCTGAGAACACATCTGCGGAACAGTGACGGTGGCACGTGCTACTCCAGAAAATACTTCTCCATGCTGATGTACCGCTCTCCTGTGTCGCAGAGGAGGGTGACCACCCGTTTTCCCGGTCCCAGTTCCTTGGCCACCTGCTGCGCGGCAAAGACGTTGGCGCCGGATGAAATACCCGCCAACAGCCCTTCCTGCTTGGCGAGGAGCTTGGACGTCTGATAGGCCTCGTCGTCGGTGACCGCAAGGACTCGATCCAGGATTTTCTGGTTCAAGACGGCCGGGATGAACCCCGCGCCGATGCCTTGAATCTTGTGCGGACCGCAGGCTCTCCCTGAAAGCACGGCGGACGATTTCGGTTCGACGGCAATGATCTGAATCGTGGGGTTCCGTTCCTTGAAGAGCTCGCCGCAGCCGGTGATGGTTCCCCCGGTGCCGACGCCGGCGACAAAGGCATCAAATCTACCTCCCAAGGCATCCCAGATCTCCGGGCCCGTCGTCGCCCGGTGCATCGCCGGATTCGCCGGATTCGAAAATTGATCCGGCATAAACGACGAGGCCTGTCCGGTCACGAGGCGCTCGGCCTCTCTGATCGAGCCTCGCATGCCCTCCCATCCCGCAGTTCTCACCAACTCCGCGCCGTAGGATGTGAGCAAGCTCGCCCGCTCGAGACTCATGGTTTCCGGCATGATCAAGATCAGCTTGTAACCTCGCACCGCCGCGATCAGCGCGAGGCCGATTCCAGTATTGCCGCTGGTCGGCTCGACGATCGTGTCCCCGGGCTTGAGCCTTCCGCTGCGCTCCGCCTCATTGATCATGTTGAGGCAAATCCGGTCCTTGACGCTTCCGCCAGGATTCAGGAATTCCACTTTGGCATAGATGGCCGCGCCACCTTCCGGAGAAAGCCGGTTCAAGCGGATCAGCGGGGTCCTGCCGATCAGCTCGGTGCTGTCCCGATGAAGAAACGCGCTCACCTTCCGCCTCCCATGTAGGACAGAAACTCGACGCGTCCCCCGTGAATATCTTCTGATTTACCGTTCACAGTCACCACCATCGTGTCGTCCCTCCACTGTCGTTGCCGGTCTAGCAGGATGTTGAAAAAGTCCTCCAGCTGCGTTCCCTGCCTTCGCCGGAGCGCTTCGCGCAGGCAGGTCGCATCGCTCAGAGGCTCAGCGTACGGCCCGGGTCAGAGCTGCCTTGGCAGCTCGGGGCGGGCGGGTGAGAATGGGATACGCTTCGCCTTGAAGACACTGGGCGCTCACCACCTCGCGCCCGTCCGCAGACGTGACGCTCATTATTCTTCGCGTCGCGGACCTCGCTGCGGCCTTGCCTGTGGAATGGCGCGTCTTGGCGCGCCGGGGTGGGGCGGGTGAAAATCGAGGCCTTTTTGAACATCCTGTGGGTTCTTCCGACTCGATCAGGGATCATGCCCGGCTCTGTGTTTTCCGGGGTCCAAAACAGTTTTTCAACAGCCTGCTAGATGAACAGCGTCGTTTCGGCTCCTGCCGTCACCGTGAGAATGGCCGGCAGCCCCATCACCTCGTCGACGTGTTTCGTGACGGCCTCCGCGTCCACTCCCGTGTATTCCAGGCCTACGCTGCACGCGACCAGCGTGAAATCTCCGATCGATGTCGCTTCTTGAAACATGTCCGAAACCTTGGGAACGTTCTTCGCTTTCAGCAGGCTGCGGACCTGGTCGGTGCCGGTTTCTCCGATAATGAGCACGGTCGCTTCGCTCGGGGCGATGAGCTGGACACGATCCAGCAGGGCTTTCGATGCGGCGTCCTCGAATACAAGGCAGCTGGCGCGTACGGACAGGGCGAGCTTGTGAGGGTCGGCCGCAGCGACGATATTGGCAGGCATGTGAACGGTTGTGGAAGGCATGGCTTGTATCTCGATGTCTTGTGCTTAAGGAGACAGCGGGTCCGGCACTCTGAATACTTGGAGTTGCTTCGGATGAATGAACACCACGTCTCCCTGTTGCAGTTTCAATTCCCGATAGCGCTCTTTTGTCAGCTCCACTTCAATGTGTTGGCTGGCGTCTTTGCTGCTCAACTCCAAAAGCACGCGCGCGCCGGCATTGATGATCAGGCGAACCGTCGTTTCGAGCTGTGAGGCTGTCGTCCGTTTCAGGCTCAGTTCCAGATCATGCGGTCGAACGAACGCGACTTCGTGGTCGCCTCCCGCGTCGGTCCAGGTGGAGAGCGGATGCCCTTCGGGTGAGTCATGCGCGGCTCGATCGTGCGGAGCTCTGCCGTGGAACACATTGACGTCTCCGAGAAACTTGTACACAAACGGGGTGGCCGGCTGCTCATAGACTTCGTCGGGCGTTCCGATCTGTTCAATGCGTCCTTGATTGAGCACCACGATGCGATCCGCCGACTCCAACGCTTCTTCCTGATCATGCGTCACGAGGATGCCCGTAATATGCAATTCGTCGTGGAGCCGGCGAAGCCAGCGGCGCAACTCTTTGCGGACTTTGGCGTCCAATGCGCCGAACGGCTCATCGAGGAGGAGCAGTTTCGGTTCGACGGCTAGCGCTCTGGCGAGCGCGACGCGTTGTCGCTGTCCTCCGGACAGCTGGCTGGGATACCGGTCCGCCATCGCGCGCAGCTGGACCAGGGACAGGAGCTCTTCGACCTTGTTCCGAATCGAATCGGCCGAAGGGCGTTTGGCTCGCGGCAGGACTTTCAAGCCGAACGCCACATTCTCCGCCACGCTGAGATGTCGGAACAACGCATAGTGTTGGAAGACAAACCCCACTCGGCGTTCGGTGATGCGCTGATCCGTCACCTCATAGCCGTGGAGAAGGATGCGTCCTTCATCCGGCCGTTCCAGTCCGGCGAGAATTCGCAATAGGGTCGTCTTCCCGCATCCGGATGGGCCGAGAAGCGCGACCAGCTCTCCGCTCTGGACATGCAGGCTCACGTCCTTCAGGACGGTGAACGTGCCGAATCGTTTGGTGATGTGATCGACTTGGATGCTCATGACGGGCTCCCTGGTCTCTATTGTTCCGTACGATCGGGCGTCGATCGTGACGGTGAAATGGATTGTCGTTCGATCAGCGTTTTCACAACGAGCGTCACGAGGGCCAGCAATGTGAGGAGCGAAGCCACCGCGAATGCGGCGACGGCGTTATACTCGTTATAGAGGATTTCGACATGCAGCGGCATCGTGTTGGTCAACCCCCGAATGTGGCCCGACACGACGGAGACCGCGCCGAACTCACCCATCGCACGCGCGTTGCAGAGGATGACTCCGTAGAGCAGACTCCATTTGATGTTGGGAAGGGTGACGCGCAGGAACGTCTGCCATCCCGACGCGCCTAAGGTCAGCGCCGCCTCTTCTTCCTCCCGGCCTTGCGATTGCATGAGCGGGATGAGCTCTCGTGCGATAAACGGAACGGTGACGAAAATGGTGGCCAATACGATACCGGGCAGGGCGAAAATGATCTTGATGTCGTGTTCGGCCAGCCACGGACCCAGCCAGCCTTGAGCCCCGAAGAGCAGCACATAGATCAGTCCCGAGATTACCGGGGATACGGCCAGGGGAATGTCGATCAGCGTGATGACAAACTGCTTGCCGATAAATTCGAACTTGGCGATGGCCCAGGCGGCTGCCACGCCGAACAGGGCATTGAGCGGAACTGCGATGAAGGCGGCCAGCAGTGTGAGGCGAATAGCCGCCAAAGCATCCGAATCTTGAAATGCGGCAAAATAGGCCGAAACCCCTCCTTTGAACGCTTCAGTAAACACGGCGGCGAGCGGAATGAACAGGAATAGCGTCAGATATCCGAGGGCTGCGGCGATGAGCGCCCAGCGGACAAGCGCGCCTTCCGTCGTCAGTGAGGCGGTCCACTCTTCATTGCTGATTCTGGGGACGACTCTTGTGGTCATTGGAGATTCTCAGGCACTTGTGTGTCGGGCGGTGCTCCACCATTGAAGGAGATTGACGGTCAGTGAAAGGAGAAAAGCGGCGACGAGCATGACGACTCCCAGAGAGGTAGCTCCTGCGTAGTCATATTGTTCCAGCTTGGTCATGATCAACAGCGGTGTAATTTCCGAGATGAGCGGCATGTTGCCGGCGATGAAGATGACTGAGCCGTATTCGCCGACGGCGCGCGCGAAAGCCATGGCCATGCCGGTCAACAGGGCCGGCCACAGCTCCGGCGCGATCACGGCGCGAAAGGTTTGCCACCGGCTGGCTCCGAGCGTTGTCGCAGCTTCTTCTACTTCCCTATCGAGATCCTGCAGGACGGGCTGGACGGTTCGCACCACGAAAGGCAATCCGATAAACGTCAGCGCGACCAGGACTCCAAGGGGAGTAAACGCCACCCTGATGCCGAGCGGTTCGAGCAGATGGCCGATCCATCCATTGGGCGCATATATGGCGGTCAAGGCGATGCCCGCGACTGCCGTCGGGAGCGCAAACGGGAGATCGACGAGCGCATCCACGACGGCACGTCCCGGAAAACGGTACCGGACCAACACCCAGGCGACGATCGAACCGAACAGGCCATTGATGAGGGCACCCAGCAGGGATGCGCCAAATGTCAATTGATACGACGCCAGCGCGCGCGGCTCCGTCACCGTGCTCCAGAATTGTTCCCACGTCAGCGTGCTGGTCTTGATGAACAGGCCGCTTAGGGGAATCAAGACGATCAGGCTGAAATAGAACGTGGCAAAACCCAACGTCAGGCCGAAGCCGGGAAGGACGCTGGGTTGTTTCAAGATCAACCGCAAGGAGAGCTCCTATCGCTTGGGTTCACGCGCGCGGCCGTCCGGCGCCGTCGTCGGCTGATACATTTGGTCGAATAGGCCCCCGGCTGCAAAATGTGTGGCGATCGCGTTCTGCCATCCTCCGAACAGATCATCGGCGGAAAAGACGTTCAGCGCCGGGAATTCCGATCCGTATTTGGCCGCCACGGAAGCCAACCGTGGGCGGTAATGATGCCTGGCAGCCAGCTCTTGACCTTCCTCCGAATACAAATAGAGGAGATAGGCTTCCGCGACAGCTCTGGCGCCGTGCTTGTCGACAAATCGATCAACCACGGCGACGTGGGATTCGGTCAGAATGCTGACGGACGGGTAGACGATGTCGAACCGTCCGGCTCCCGCTTCTTTCTGAATCAACGACACTTCGTGCTCGAACGTCAGGAGAACGTCGCCGATCCCGCGCTGTAAGAACGTCGTCGTGGCCCCGCGTCCACCGGTGGCGAAGACCGGGACGTGCTGCAATAAGTCATGTACAAACGTTTTCGCCTCGTCATGGCTTCCGGTCCGTTTCACGACTTGACCCCAAGCGGCCAGGTAGCTGTATCGACCGTTTCCGGATGTCTTGGGGTTGGGCATAATGACGGCGACGCCGGGCTTCACGAGATCGGACCAATCCCGAATGCTCTTTGGATTTCCGCTTCTGACTAGAAATACGATGGTGGAGGTAAACGGAATGCTATGATGTGGCAGGCGTTCCCGCCAATTCTTCGCCACCGGGCCGCCGGTTTCGGCCAGAATGGCGATATCGCTTTCCTGGTTCATCGTCACGACGTCGGCTTCCAATCCGGCAAGCACGGCCCGCGCCTGTGCGGTCGAACCTCCATGAGATTGTCTGATGATCACGGGGTGCCCCGTCTTTTGATGCCAGTAATTGGCGAACGCCGCATTGTACTCCTTGTAGAATTCACGTGACACGTCGTACGAGACGTTCAAGATCTCACGAGGTTCAGCCGACGCGGTGCTCCATAGCCCCGTCACCCAGACGAAGACCACGACCCACGTGGCGAGGGCGACATGCGGCATGCAGCGTCGGGGGCGTTCGTTCATCGCCGTTCTTTGGTCACTTGGAGATAGATTTGATCGAACGTGCCGCCGTCGGCGAAGTGAATCTTGTTGGCCTTCTTCCAATCGCCGAAGAATTCCTGGAGCGTAAAGAGCTCGACTTTGGGAAACTTGGTCTGTTTGGCTGCAACCGATTGGAGCCGAGGGCGATAATAGTGCCTCGCGGCTATTTCCTGTCCTTCTTCGGAATAGAGATAATCGAGATAAGCCTGCGCGACCTGTCTGGTTCCCCGCTTGTTCACGATCTTGTCAACGATGCTGACGGTCGGTTCCGCCAGAATGCTCTGCGGCGGCACGACGATGTCGAACCGGTCCTTCCCCAACTCGCCGCCGCCGAGTAGAATCTCGTTTTCCCAATTGATGAGGACGTCGCCGATGCCCCTTTCGACGAACGTTGTCGTCGCGCCTCGCGCCCCGGAATCGAGCACCGGCACATTCTTGTAGAGTTTGGAAATGAACTCTCTGGCTTTGGCTTCGTCTCCGCCGGATTGCTTCAGTGCATAGCCCCAGGCGGCCAAGTAATTCCACCGGGCGACTCCGGAGGTTTTGGGATTCGGGGTGATGATGGACACGCCCGGTTTCACCAGGTCGCTCCAGTCCTTGATATTCTTCGGATTGCCTTTGCGGACGAGAAAGGCAATGGTCGAGACGTAAGGCGCGCTGTTCTGCGGCAGACGGTTTTGCCAATCAGCGGGGAGCAACCCAGCCTTCTCGGCGATGGCATCGATGTCATACGCCAGGGCCAATGTCACGACGTCCGCCTCAAGACCATCAATGACGGCTCGCGCCTGTTTGCTCGATCCCCCATGCGATTGTTTGATCGAGACCGGTTGGCCAGTCTTGGCCAGCCAATGTTTGGCAAAGGCCGCGTTGAACTCCTGATACAGCTCGCGGGTAGGATCATAAGACACGTTCAGGAGAGACAATGGCTGGTCGGCTTGTGCCGGCGACGGAGCTCCCATAGCTCCGCTCAAGATCAATAGGACAAGGACGAATGGTGTGAATGCCACGGTGCCTTCCTTTCTTTGAAAAATGCTTGAGTCATGCCAGTTGAGTGTGAGTGTTCGTGATGCCAACCGGCCGGTGCCCCGGAACCTGTACTTGGGCGGTAGGGGACCAGTGTCCGGCCGCCAGCTTGAGCGCGGCACGAGCCAAGAGCCGCGTGGAATCAAGCAAAGCGACAGGCGAATCCTCCTCGGAGAGGATCAGCGGCAACTCCGTGCAGCCGAGAATGACCGCGTCGCACCCGGATCTGCGGAAGCGGCTGACGATCGCAAACAGAAAATTGCGTGAACGGGCCGTCAGTCGGCCGGGGATGAGTTCGTGCCGGATGATGTGCTGAATGTCCAGCCGATCATTTGCAGGGGGAATGACTTGTTCGATGCCCCATTCGCCGAGGTAACGGGAGTACATGGAATCTTCCATGACTGCGCGCGTGCCGAGCAGTCCAAGCCGGTGGAAGCCCCTGCGGGCAGCTTCCTCCGATACGACTGCGGCGATGTGAAGCCAGGGAACAGGCGACTGGAACAGGTTGTAGGCGCGGTGCAACGTATTGTTGGGGCATATGATCAGGCCTGCTCCCGCTTGTGCCAGTTTGCTCGCCGATTGCGACAGAAGTCTTGCCACACCGGTCCAATCGTCATGATCGATGAGGTCGACGTACGACTGAAGCGAAAAGGTGTGCAATGTGATTTCCGGATGGGCGTACCGGCCCATGAACTCTTCCGCTTCGTGACAGAGTGTTCGATAGCAAAGGGCCGCGCCTTCAGCCGTTCCGGCAACGATGCCGATATGCGAAGTCTTTTCAACAGGCGCGTGTATCATGAGGCCTCCGGGAACTGCATCAGAAAGTCCATGTTCTCTGAAGCGCTGCGTGCAACAGCTTCTGTTCGGCCGCTCCGCCGCTGGAAGTAGATGGGGGGGCTACGACGAGGATTGTCACGTGATTCTTCTCCATCAGGTGAAGGGGAGGCCAATGATAGCCGGCCTCCCCTGCGTGACTTACCGTTGCAACGGTTTGGCCGGCTGGTGCGGTTCCAGTCCAGGGTAATAGGGAAGGGCTGCCAGCGCGTCCCGATACCGTATCTGGAGTTCCTCCCGTTGATCCGGCGAAAACAATTTTCCTCCGGACCGGACCTTGATCAAGTAATCCTCCGGCTCGAACGTCACGTTGAACGCGGCGGAGCGCTCGGGGACGTTCGGCATTTGCCGGTCATACTTGCTGATGTCCGGGCCCGGCCCGTGTCGGTCATGGACTTCGCTGAGGGACAGATAGAGTGTTCCGTTGCGGATCGACAGCCAGCCGGTGGTGCTCTCTTCCTCTCCATGTTCGGTGGCATGGCTCAGGTGAAAGAACACCCGCTGAGTGGGGGAGGCCTGTGCCAATCCCTTGGAGAGGGCAGGGGCTAGAACCGTGATTTCATCATGGCGAAAGGCACGCGTGCGATCGGCCTCTCCGGAGAACAGTCGATGAATGAAATTACGCTGTTCCCAGGCCCGAACGTTCCCGAGAATAGTCCCGATTTCGGTTGGTGAGAGCGTAGCCGGATGGGCGTTCGAGGCCGAATCCGGGTCGGTTTCGAGACGGACCGAATTGAGCCCCGATTCATAAATGGTTTTCTGCGTTTCTGGTGACGATCCTGCGCAACCTACAAGGGAAACTCCCAGCAAAGCCAGAAACGGCAGGCTCAGTCTGATTGTGTTTCGATAGATTCGTCTGGGTGCATGCGTCATGATTTCCCCTCCCGTCGCTGCGCGAGTCCCACCTCCGGTGTGGTTTGATCAAATCCGAACTGCTTCAATTGCTCCTGAATCTGTGCCGATAGCAGGAACTCGATGAAGTCCCCGGCGCCCGAAATGTTCTTGGCGGTCCACACGGCTGCGACTCCGTATCGAACCGGTGTGTGTGAATCTTCTGGAGCCGTGTCCAGAATCTTGACCTGCTCCTCCGCAATGGCATCGGTTCGATAGACGACGCCGATCTCCGCCTCTCCTTTCGCGACGAGGTCGAGGACGGCTCGCGAATGCTCGCCGAATACATATTGGGACTTCAGTTTCGGTTCCAGTTTGGCATATTTCAGGAATTGAACCGCGACCTTTCCGACCGAGGACGTTTTCGGATCTCCAATTGCAATGCGTCTGACCGGAACCGTCTGAAGCTCTTGAAGGGAGCCAACGGGAGCGGGGAACGTCTTGCCCGTGATGATGACGAGGGATGTGCCGGCGTACACACGCTTTGTCCCCTGAATAACCAAGCTTTTCTTCTCGAGGTACTCGATCTCTTCGACGAGCGATGGCAGGAAGACGTCGACCGGCGCTCCCTCTTCGATCTGCTTGCGCAGATTTTGAGAGGGGCCGTAAATCACTCGAACGACGACTTCTGGGTGCTGAGCTTCAAACTGAGGCAATACCTTTCGAAATACGTCCCGTAAACTGTTTGCCGCGGCGATGGTGATGGTCTCTGGTTGCGCATACGCGCTGTTCGGTAGCCAGGATCCGAACATGACGACGTTCAGGAGCAAGAGAAAACGAGAGATCGTATATGTGTAGTTCATAGGGACCCTCAAATATGGGTAAGTTGTGTTTGCACTGGTTCTCAGAAGTAGAATTGGTACTGCACATTGATGCGATTTTCTATGAGATCACTTCCGAACCCCGGTTGAGTCTCGAACGGATAACGATCCGGAGCTCGCCCTCCGCTGCCCGATGTAATGTTCGAATAGTCGATGACAAGTCTATTGTTATAGGTGCCGTCAAAGCTATAGTTGATCGCCACACCCAGTTCCTTCGTGAGATCGTCCTTTTGCTTGGTCGATGGATCGAAGACTCCGTATCGCACCGCCAATTCCAGCTTGCGGGGAATCAAATATTTTCCTGCTTGGACATACCATCCCCAGGCATCGCCGAGATCCACGGGCTGAGGACCTATAATCAGCGCATTCTGGGTCGGATTGTTCGGGTTCGGAATGGTGGTGAGGTCGAACGGAAGAGTCCCCGAGAAGGCATTTCGTAGCTGCTGCTGACGGTAATAGCCTTCTGATTGCAGCGACCAGCCTTGGTACTTCCCGATGAAATCGACTTCATAGGTCTGGAAATCGTAGACCCCCCCGCCGAGTAGTCGTCCGTTGTTTGCCTTGGCCACGCCTTGGCGATACGTGCGGTCGACAATGTCCGAACGGATCGAGCTCAGATAGTTCTGGCCGGGATTGTATGCGTAGCCGAACGCGATTGCCGCTTGCGGGACGCGTGAATTGAGAATGTCACCTTGACCGTATCCTGGATTGCCGGAAATCTTGTACAAGATCCGAGCGGTATACATCATTTCGCCGCCCAGAAAGCGGGTATTGTAGTTATACGTGCGTGTAATGCCGGAGGGCTGTGCGCCGGGAGTTCCGGTGGGCGGCAGTACCGTTTGGCTGACAGAGGTTCCATCACGGGCGAGATTCGCGCCGGCCCCGTTCCAAATGCCGATGGCATAGTTGAACCGGTATTGATCCTCGTCGCTGAGGATCGAGATGCCGACATCGCGATTGCTGATGAGGTTGGCGGCGAACATGTTCTGGACGATCATGTTGTCCGCAAATGTCGAGGTCGCAATGGAAGCGATCTGCGATCGATTGAACCAGACGCGCTGTTGACCGACCTGCGCTGTCAACCATGGGATATGCCATGACGCGATATAGGCGTCCAGCAGCTTGGCCCGTCCGCTGCCTCCTTCTTGATCCGAGGTGACTTGATCGAGTCCCCAAGAAAAATTGTAGCGAAGGTCGGGATCGAACGCATAGCCGAGGAATTGGAGGCGTGCGCGCGGAACGCTGAACGCACTCCTGTCGCTCTGATGCCGGACGGCTCGATATTCAACCTGCCCTCCGATAATTTCCGGGTTCCGTGAATCGCCCACCGTACCCCACGCAGAATTGTAGGTGCTATAGCTGTACCGCACTTGGGTGAGGAGCCGGAGCTTCAGGAAGAACTTCTCTCCGACTCGAATATTCAGACCATTGTTCACATCGATGCCGAAGTTCGGCTTGGAGAGCCGCTCCTTGTTCTCGATCACCCGCAGGCCCTTGTCATACTCCTCCTGGGTGATCAGGCCCTTTTGATACAAGTACTTGAGGCCTGGATCCTCGCCCGAATAGTACTCCCACTTCCCTTCCTTCTTCACCAATTGCCCTTCTTCCACCGCCGTTGCCGGTTGCGGACCCACCAGCCAGAGTAGGCCGGTGATGAAAAAGACCAAACCAGAAAGTCTCATGTCGTTTCCTCCGTGACATGGGAACTTCCGGTGGTCCGGTCAGTCCGCCGCTCAAATTGATCGAAAGTTCAGCTTACCGTCCGGTTGTCCGGTCGGTTGGTTCGCTCGTCAGGATTCCTCCGGTGTAACAGCAGTCGTGAGTGCTCATGAGTCGCCTTCGCGCTATCTCGACGGATCTGTGTCGAAGCGTGTTTTTTCTTTGCGTTCAATTTGAACGACTTTGGAGTCGTGGACGATGATCTCCACGGATCCGAATCGGATGCCCTTGAGCGCGTGAAGGATCGCTTGTTCGACCTGTGGATGGACGTTGTAATCAGACAGGGTTTTGTTCGAGAGCGCCTGCATCTGCACCTCCATCCGAGTCAGACTGATTTCGAAAACAAACAGAATGTAGAGACTTAGTTAATTCCTAGTAATCCGATCAGGATTAATTTTTCACATGTATAAATTAACTTGGTCTAGTTTGTCAACAAATAATTTCTTGCCTCCTTCAAGGTAGGTGAAAAGAGAACTGAAACTAGGTAGAACCCAGCAAGTACGAAGAAATGATGACAGTATACTTGACATTGATAATCTATTATTGCTATACCGCCGCGTCATGGGATCCAGGCATCGAGCGGAATCGGTAGAACATTTCCGGAACGAGCTCAAGAATCTGCGTGTTGCACGCGCGCTCTCCCAAGGAGAGTTGGCATCAAGGGCCGGCATCACCCGTCAGGCCGTCTCATCGATCGAATCCAACCTCTATCTGCCCACCACGGCTGTCGCTCTCAGGCTTGCTGAGGTCCTTTCCTGTCGCGTCGAAGACCTTTTTAGCCTAGCCAAGCCCATCCAACTGATCCAGGGCGTCCTGGTGGGGGCGGTTTCAGAACGAACGCCTGCGAACCATCCGGTTCGCGTCAAAGTCGCGATGGTGGGTTCCCGAATCGTCGTGCGCCCCGTGACCGGGCTTGGTGACGTGCTGTCGTGCACGGTCGGTGCTGATGGGTATCTGACGAGCAGAGACAGTCACGGCGAAGGATCAACAGTCGAAGTGATGCTCTCCCGCGACCGCCAGGCGATCGAGCAGGAGATTTCTGTGGCCGGCTGCGACCCCGCGATCTTTCTCGCAGGCGACCACATGAGAAAGGGGAGGGACCTGACCTCGGTGGTTGGTTGGACGATGGGCAGCATGGCGGCGCTTCGCTCGTTGCAGCGGGGAGACGTTCATGTGGCTGGGTTGCATTTGTTTGATCCCGTCACTGGAGAATCGAATCTTCCTTTCCTTCGGCGTGTTCTCAAAGGTTCCTCCTATGATGTCGTGACGTTCGCAACATGGGAAGAAGGCTTTCTTGTTCGCAGGGGAAATCCGAAGTCGATTCGTAGCGCCGCGGATCTGGCCGACCCAGCTGTGGCCTTTTTGAATCGCGAGGAGGGGTCGGGGGCGCGGTTGCTCTTCGACCGGCAGTTACGGGAGGCAGGCGTGGCCCCGGCACACGTGCAGGGCTACGACCGGATTGTCTTCTCCCACTTCGAAATCGCTCGGGCGATTGCGGGGCGCCAAGCCGATGTCGGCATCGGTATTCGATCAGCTGCGCAGTATTTCGATCTAGACTTCGTGCCGCTGCAATCTGCCCGCTATGACCTTGTAGTTCCCAAAACCTATCTGAAGTCCCATCCAACCCTTGCCCGTCTCTTTGAGACCATTGTCAGCCGTCCGTTTCGCAATGAGATCGAGGCTCTCGGCGGCTATGACACAAGCGAGACCGGAAAGACGCATGCCTTGCGACCATGAGCCACCGCGACGCGGGAGACATCGTGATGAAGCTGACCCTGCTCATATTCCTCATCATCGTTCTCGTCTCTGTTCCTGCGACCTCCGGATACGCTCTTGAACAACTGATCATCGCGGCCTCACCGAGCCTACGTCTTGCGGTCGAAGCCCTTGGACGCCAATTCGAGGCGACGCATCCAGATGTGCGCGTACGGCTCCATCTTGATTCCGGTCTCGATCTCCGCCGGACGATCGCCGGGATGGAGAACAGCACGAAAGGATACTTCATCGGTTCGGGTCCTATCCATCTCGTGGCTCCCGGGGGCGATGAGCTGATCACCCGGTTGGAACAAAAATACTACGTCCTGCCAGGCACCAGCCGAGCCTACGCAGAGGAGCGGCTGGTTCTGGTCGTGCCGGAATCGTTGGTAGAAGCTCCGACGTCCTTCGCTGCGTTGAAAACCGACGTCAAGCTGCGAATTGCCATTGGAGATCATGAGAAGACGACGCTGGGCCAAAAGACAAAACAGCTGCTGACGGCACTTGCGACATGGGACGACATACAGGGACGTCTCGACGAAGCAGCCGACACCCGTTCCGTCGTCGATCATGTGCTGAATGGCCAGGCCGATGTCGGAATCCTGTTCGGGCCTGATGCGGCACGAGAAAATCAACGGCTTCGCATCGTTGCCGAGGCTGACCGGCGTCTCGTCGCTCCTGTGGTGCATTCCATGGCAATGGAACGCTATTGCCCGAATCGAGCGCTGTGCGGCGAATTTCTTGAGTTCATCCAGTCGGCCGAATCCCAGTCTGCGCTCAAAAGCCTGGGTTATGCCTCACCGATTCCAGATCGTTCGCAACCACAACACTGAAGTCATCAAATCGCCACATCGAGATATGAGGAGGAATGTGATGTTGCCGCAGACTCGGATGAACCCAGCCAACAAATGGAGCCGTGTGGCCGTATGTATGCTGCTCGTGGGGATTATCGCGACGGGCTGTGCGCGCCTTCCCTATACGACGCAGGTCGTGCAAGACACTCGGCGAGTGTTTGTCGCGTTGCAGCGCGAGCCCAAGCCGGCGAACTACAGTCATCCAGTGCAGCTCAAGACCGAAGAGCTGACCGCCATCCTGGACGGTTTCTCATTTCGTGAAAAACAGCGGTTGCCCTTGCGGTGGTTCGCGGAAGAGGTTCCGCCCAAGCAGATTTTCCGCTCCGACGAGTTGGAGGCCGTGGTGCCTCCGATCGTGGACGCCCTGCAAAAAGCCTCGCCAGGTGAGCGGGTCTATTTTCAAGTCCTGGCACCCGGCATGAATCCGGCGTATGAGCGGGATACGACCGCCGGCTGGATCGCGATCCACGAACCGTATTTCCACCTCACGCTCGAACATTACCACGCCCAGTTTCCCACCAGGAAATCAGAACAGTGGGATCTTCGTTATCCCGCCCTTCCTCCTGATCCCAAGACCTTCCTGCTGTACTTCGAGCCGGGGCGGTTTTGGGAAACAGATCCGGTGACCGATCGCCCATCCGTGGAGTACCGCGAATTCTTGAAGGCGGTGCCGACGAAGTAACTGCCATCAGATCTCGGGCAATTCGGATTATCCCCATTCATTTCCAATCATTCTCGGAGGCCCGCGTCATGATATTCCAGAAAGTGTTTTTTACAATGGGTCATGAGCTTCGAGTCGCCAACACGATTGTTGCGATGAGCGCGACGGTCATGTTGAGCCTGTTTCCCGATCTTGGGCAAGCAGTGGATTCGGGAAAATTGGTCGAGAAAAACGGCGAATACGTCTTCGTCGAAAGCATGGATCCCGCCACGCGGTTGCTGTTGGAACGGTCCTACGAAAAGGGCATCATCACCCAGGAAGAGCGTGATAAGGCCATCAAGGAGTCTGAATCCCGCGCCTATCTGATGCAGCCGAGCTTCAAGCTCTGGTATGACCGGGGGTTCAATTTCTCGATGAACGACAATGCCTTTCTTCTCAAGATCAGAGGGCGCCTGCAAATGCGGGAAACGACCAGATGGAGAAACGACGCCTGGAGAAATCCTGGAGACGCAAAGAATAATCCGGAGTTGCTCGGAGTCTTCGGAGACTATCGCGCCAATCGGTCGGACGATTTCTATACGCAGTTCAACATACGCCGAGCCCGGCTGTTGTTCCTCGGCCATCTCATCAATCCGGATTTCAAGTATTTCGTTCAGCTCGGATTCGAAACCGCGGAGAACGCGCAGACGCCGGGAGCCGCCAATTTGCTCGACTTTTATTTTTTGAGCACACATTTTTCGTTATTCAACGTGCAAGCCGGTCAATATAAGGTGTTCTTTAACCGGTCCCAGATCAATAACACTGCGTCCATGCAGTTTGCTGAACGCTCCGCTGTTCAGGACGCCTTCACGGCGAGTGGATTAAACCGCCGCGATGTCGGTATCACTATCATGAACGACGACGAAGTCTATCCACTGAACTATTATCTCGGCGTCTATAACGGAGCGGGACCGTTGTTCAATCGCTATGGGACTTATGACAGCGAAGAAGCGACCCCCGGGTGTCCGGGCGGACAGACAGGCGGCAATCCCTTTCCGTCGCCGGCTGGTTGTCCGACGAACTCTCGAAATCTGAACGCCAATTTCCGCAATGAGATGGATAAACTGATGTATGCCGGTCGTCTGCAATGGAATATCATGGGCCGGCCCGGTTATGGTGAAGGCGACCTGGCCTACTCGGAAACGCCCCAGATGGCGGTCGGCGGAGGGGTCGCTTACAATCCGGGAATCAACACGAGCACTGACAACGCTTTTGTCGGGATCGACTTGGCCAACTTGAATTTTCGCAGGCAGTTGGCGACATTCGGGAATGGCCGGCAACTGGGATGGGGTGTGGTGAACTATTTCACGCACGCCTTCGACGGCGTGTTCAAGTACCGAGGATTCTCCTTGCAGGGCGAATACTATTTCAAGAACATCGAGCGGACCTTCAAGGGGGCGCCCTGTCTCCAGACGGCCGGAACCGGCGGGCCTTGCACGGCAACAGCGCCGGGACTCCTTGGCAATTCCACGGGATTCTATGTCCAAAGCGGCTACTACTTGATTCCACGGAAGGTGGAGGTGGCGGCGCGCTACTCATATTGGGATCCGGATACCAATGCGTCGGGCGACTTGATCAAACAGGTCGATGCCTCACTCAATTGGTTTCCGTTCGGCACCTACGACTATCAGGTCATGCTGACCTATACGAACTTGGCGATGGGGACCGGCGGCTATGCCATCGGCCGCAGCAGTCCATTGCCGAGTACGGGTGGCTCTCAGAATACCGTGCCCTGTCCGGCGACCTTCCCATCAGGCTGCGTGCCGTTGGATGCTCGGGGAGGCACCTTGATCGAAAATGCGATCCGGCTCCAGTTTCAGATCTTTTTCTAGTTCGTCATGATACGTCATTGAGGAGGTGTGAATGATGACTCATCATCGGTGCAGGACGTTCAAGGCCAGGCAGACGATCTTTGCGCTCTTTCTGATCATGCTCCTGTGTCCCGCAGGCGTTGCCCTGGCCGAAGAGCTCACGATTGCCGCCGCTTCGGACTTGAATTTTGCGTTCAAGGAACTCGTGGTCGAATTTGAGAAGGCGTCGGGTCATCAGGTCAAACTGTCGTTGGGATCGTCCGGCAACTTTTATGCGCAGATCCAAAATGGCGCGCCCTTCGACCTCTATTTTTCGGCCGATATCGGCTATCCTCGGAAACTAGAAGAAGCCGGTTTGACGCTACCGGGGTCACTCCATCGATACGCGGTCGGACGGATCGTGATTTGGACCGGGCACGAATCGCGTCTCGATGCGACGAAGGGCATGGAGGTCTTGCGCGAGCCAGGCATCAAGAAGATCGCCATCGCGAATCCCAAGCATGCGCCTTACGGGCGTGCCGCCGTCTCCGCCATGGAGCATTTTCACGTCTATGAGCAAGTCAGAGACCGGTTGGTCTTGGGTGAAAATATTTCTCAGGCCGCCCAATTCGTCGAGTCTGGAGCCTGCGATATCGGCATCATCGCGCTCTCGCTGGCTCTTGCCCCGACGATGAAAACCAAGGGCAGCTACTGGGAGGTGCCGACCAGTGCGCATCCCGCGCTGGAACAGGGCGTCGTGATACTCAAGTCGTCGCAGCGTCAGCAGGTCGCGAAGGAATTCCTTGAGTTTATGAAGGGGCAGACGGGACAGGAGATCATGAAACGCTATGGCTTCACCATCCCAGCATAACCGACTTTCCATCTGGCTATTTGCGGTGACGCTTCTCACATGCGCGGCCTGTTCCGACGCGGTTCAACTCGTGGGAGAAACCGAGACGGGGGGTGTCGTTACCTATTTGTACAAGGAGGACAGGGGAGGTCCCATGGGATCACCGCATCGAAAGGAGGCGTTGCAGGTCATCGACAAGAAGTGTCCCTCTGGCTATACGGTCGTGCGAGACGGAGAGGTGAGGGGCTATTCCGGGATATCGAGCACGGATGGACACGAAGGTGAGGTTACTGGCCAGCGATGGGGCATTCGATTCCGATGTAAGTAGCCGCAATAAGAGTCATGTTATCACAAAAAGGGAGGTCACCATGAAACTCAGCGCGCGGAATCAATTTCAAGGAACCGTGGCTCGGATCACGGACGGACAGGCCATGGCCGAGGTCGTCGTCAAGGTCGGACAACTCGAATTCGTGGCAGCCATCACGGAGGGTTCGGTCAAGAACATGGGCCTCAAGGTCAACGACTCTGTGACGGTGGCGGTGAAGGCTACCGAAGTCATGATCGGTAAGTAAAATTCGAATGGCATACTCCCCGCGGTGCGGCCGCGGGGAGCATGCCACGGACGCCGACGAAGGGCTGAGCGCATCGTGAACTGGACCGCGATTTGGGTCACCTTCAAGCTGGCTTCTCTGACGTCCGCCGCCTTGGTCGTGCTTGGGTTGCCCATCGCCTACTGGTTGGCGTACTCGACCCGTCGATGGAAATTTCTCGTCGAATCGGTGGTGGCGCTTCCGCTGGTGTTACCGCCCACTGTATTGGGCTTCTACATATTGGTTGCCATCGGCCCGCACAGCCCCATTGGACTTTTCTACACCGATGTCATCGGTCAGCCGCTGCCGTTCACATTTCAAGGGCTGCTGCTGGCGTCCATTCTCTATAGCCTGCCGTTTGCCGTACAGCCTTTTGCATCGGCATTCGATCAAGTCGATCGCAGGCTGATCGAGGCATCCTGGACGTTGGGGCTGTCCAAATTCAGGACCTTCTTCAAACTGATCATGCCGCTGTCGACCGCCGGGCTTGTAACAGGAGTCGTGTTGAGTTTCGCCCATACGCTCGGAGAATTTGGCGTCGTACTGATGGTCGGCGGGAACATCGAGGGTGTGACGCGCACCGTATCCATCGACATTTACGATGAAGTCCAGGCTCTCAACTATACTCAAGCCTCAAAGACCGCCGCCTTCCTCTTGGTCATTTCGTATCTGGTGCTTCTGCTTGTCTATGCGGTGAACCGGAATATGTGGACGGCATGGCCGCGGAAATAGCCATCGACATCAGCAAGACTTTTTCCGGTCGCGCTACGATCCGCGCCCAAATTCGGTATCCGCTTGAGGCTTCCACGGTGTTGATCCTGTTCGGTCCGTCCGGATCGGGCAAGACCACGGTCCTCCGCTCGATCGCCGGACTCGAATGGCCTGAGCAGGGAACGATTCGGTTCATCTCGAGGACATGGTTGGATACGGCCGCCCATGTCCGTGTGCCTCCTCAGGCGCGCCAAATCGGGTATATGGCGCAGGAGTACGCGCTCTTTCCCACCTATACGGTGTCAGGGAACATTGCCTATGGATTGGGCCACCTCAGTGTGCCGGATCGGAAACGGCGAGTGAACGAGGTGCTTGAGCTCTTTCAGCTGCGCGGCCTGGAGTCGGCCAGGCCGCGCGAGCTGTCCGGCGGGCAGCAGCAACGGGTGGCTCTCGCGCGGGCCGTCGCGCCACGACCACAATTGCTGTTGCTCGATGAGCCCCTTTCGGCGCTGGATGCGCCGACGAGGGTTCGGCTTCGCGGCGAACTCAGGAGCTTGTTGAAGCAACTGGCGTTGCCGTCGATCATTGTGACGCATGATCGCGAGGAAGCGCTCGCTCTAGGCGATGTGATGGCGGCTATGAATGAGGGAACCGTGCAGCAAGTCGGCGCGCCGCAAGACGTCTTCAGCCGGCCGGCAAATGCCGAGGTGGCGAAGATCGTCGGGGTGGAAACGGTAGTACGTGGACGCATTCTGCAAACGACCGATAGTCTGGCCACGATTAAGGTCGGCGATCAGACGCTGACGGGCCTCGGCGGGCTCGAATCGGGCTCCGACGTGTTTGTCTGCATCCGCGCGGAAGACGTGGTGTTGGAGAAGGCGGATGCCGCATCGACAAGCGCGAGGAATCACCTGAAGGGAACCGTGCTCGACATGGCTCCGGCCGGGCCATTGGTCAAGGTGAATGTGGATTGCGGGTTCCCTTTGGGCGTTTTGGTCACGAAGTCCGCTTTGGAAGAACTCGGGCTTGAGCCGGGCTCAGCGGTACGGGCGGCGATCAAGGCTGGATCCGTGCATTTGGTACCCCATCGCCACGGGGATTGAATGGGTATTGACCCATGCCGGGGCGACGTTATTCTGCCCGTCGGCGGGCTGTAAAAGCAGGTAGTCTTACCGGTTGAGGAATCCCACCGTATCCTCCCCAGCTTTTGTGGATAACCCTGTGTGTAACGATTGAATCCGAGAAAAAAGCCGTGCATTCCACTGCTCGGACCACCTGTTTGCCTATTTTTTGGGCATAGGGTTATAGGGACGATTACCCACCATATCTTGTGGTTATTCCTGTAAAAAGTGGATAAATGGTTATTCACTGATTAGGAGCGGCGTTTTAGCGCGGCACTCTCGCATCAGCGTGCCAATCGCAGAGTTTCATTCAAAGTTATTCACAGAGCCTCTGCCAAAAGGGACTTTACACATCCATAATATAGAAACGTCAAAATTGAGACTTGACAGGTGTCGACCCAGTATGTAACCATCGGTTACACTATGAAGCCAGCCGAACTAAAACGCATACGGGAGCAACTGGGGTTCACGCAGCAGCAACTGGCCGATGCGCTGCAGACGACACGGGTGTCGGTCGCGCGGTATGAAGCGGGCATGCGTCGCATTCCCGGTATGGTGAAGGTTGCGATAGAGCGACTAAACCGCTCCTCGGAAATTCCAATGGCCGGAACGGTCGCTGCCGGATCGCCGATCGAACCGGTGCCTCAGTCGGAGTTGATCGAAGTGCCGCTAAGCATGTTACGGGGAGTCAATACGTTCGCGTTACGCGTCAAGGGAGAGTCGATGAAAGATGACGGCATTCTCCCCGGCGATATCGTCGTCGTGCATAAACAAGAGACGGCGCAAAACGGACAAACCGTGGTGGCGCTGGTCAACCATGAGGCCACAATCAAAACGTATTATAAAAAAGACACGCACATCGAGTTGCATCCGGCCAATGCCGCTATGCAGCCGATCCTCGTGCAACCGTCGGATACCTTTCATATCGAAGGCGTAGTGATCGGCGTCATTCGACATTGTGCGATATAGAAACACAAGCAAGGAGGGCCATGATGGAGCGAGCCGTGAAGACCAAAGACCGGTTGATCGATCTGGAGCGAACCGTAAGCGTGCTCAACGGACGTCTTCTGGATTTGCAATGGGAATTACAGCGCACAAAAACCTTTTCCCTCACGGAGCGCCTCTGGCGGAATCTCGTCAGCGGCCGCCAAGGGAGCCGATTCATGTCGACGGTCTGCAGCAGACGAGTCCGTCCGAACATGAAGGTTGGGAATTATGCCGGTACAACAGGACACTGACGCCCAGGTGGCAAGACGCTGTGCCGATTGCGGAGTTCCCATGGCCTGTCGCATCGAGCATGTAGATGCGCTCACGCAAGTCAGACTGACACTGTGCGAGCTCTGTTGGCATGCCTGGCGACAACGGCAGAATTTTTCCGGCGGGTGCTGTGGGTAACGGAGAGGTGTGATATGCGTGCGGCCGCTGAATCGACCATGTTGCCGTTCCTCGATCGGTCAAACACCGAGGTTATGACTGAGGCGAATCGCGGCGCGTCGGAAGACTGGTCCCTCGCGTTACGGTATGCCCGTGTGCCGTTTTACCCCAACGACAAACTGCTTCTTTTCTACGGACATGCGATGGTGTTTCGATTAGGCCTGCATATCGTCACAGAGCGGGTTCTGGCCGGAGAGCCGGTCCTGTATGTCGACGGAGCCAATACCTTCGATCCGTTTGCCGTGGGTCGACTAGCCCGTGCCAGACGCCGGCAGCCGCGTCACGTTCTCGCCATGATCCATGTCGCAAGGGCTTTCAGTCCCCATCAGATGGAACGATTGGTGGCAGATTGTCTCGGCGCTGCGCTCGGTCGATATCAGGCCCGGATCGCCATGTTGGCCGGACTTTTTGAGACGTTCTATGATCAGGCGCTTCCTGATTATGAAGCCACCCGGTTGTTCGGTCGCATGATGAGCGCAATCGATCAGTTGACTCAGCAGGGCTACACGATCATGTGTCTCTGTCCCTCCGCTCCGATACTCACACGGTCCAGCCGGCAGCACTTCGACCAGTTACGGGTCCGCGCGGACAGGCTTCTTTGCGTGAAGGAAGAGCAGAGTGTCGTACGGCTTCAGGACGATCGGCAGGGCGATGCTCGATCTTGGGAGATTCCCCGCACACTGTTTACGGGACAATGAACGGTCTTTTGCAGGTGTGTCGCTTGGTCCAGAGTTCCTGTGCTTGCCGGTTTGACCCGGTCCTCAATCATCTAAGTTGATTGCTAGTCATTTTCCTAGTTGTATCTTGGTCAGCCCGCCTGTACCCTGCAGCTAAACGAGAACACCGTCGCCGGAAAAGTCGGCGTAATTCATGCGTTTGCTCGCTGAGTCGGTTCTTGCAGGTTGAGCCAGTAGTAGACCCATCATCACCCACAAGCTGTCGAAATATTTGAGCCCTTCGCGCTGGAGAATATCACGATATGATCAAGCCTCTTGTTAGGCGACTCTTGGCCCCGCACGTTCGCATGAGAGTGTGGGAAGCGCGGCAGCGATTGAACCAATGGTCGAAACATGAGCTGCCTCGATGGTGGCAAGATTGGTTGCCCGATATCTACATTCAGAGATCCCGATTTCGACAGGTCTTTGGCCGGTCCCTCAATTTGGCCTCGCCCGTCACCTTCAACGAGAAGTTGCACTGGCTGTCTCGCCACTATCGTAAGCCAGTGATGACGCAACTGGCGGACAAGTTTGCCGTCCGGACTTACGTTGAGAACCTGGCAGGATCGGAATATCTGACGGAGTTGTATGGCGTCTGGGACGACCCGACAACTATCGCGTTCGACCACCTGCCGGAAGCATTCGTGCTGAAGGTCACGTCCGGGAGCGGCCAAAATCTGTTCTGCCGCGATCGATCGAAGCTCGATCGCGAGATCGCGGTACAACAACTGACCAAGTGGATGAAGCGCAGCGAATACTGGGTGTCACGGGAATGGGCCTACAAGCATATTCACGCGCGCGTCATTGCGGAAGCGTTGCTGCTCGACGACCAAGGAGAGGTTCCGCAGGACTATAAATTGTTCTGCTTCGACGGCATTCCGAGGTTCATTCAAGTCGATACGGGGCGCTTCACCGACCATCGCCGCGACTTGTTCGATCTCAACTGGGAGCGACTGCCTGTGACCTATACCTATCCGGGCAGCGAGACCGTAATTCCCAGGCCTCGGCTATTGAACAGGATGCTGGAACTGGCTGCCACCTTGTCAAAGGGGTTTCCTTTTGTGCGGGTGGATCTCTACAACATCGGCGATTCCGTCAAATTCGGCGAGATGACCTGGTATCCGGGAGGCGGCCTCGAACGGTTTTCCCCGAGCGAGTACGACTACGTCTTTGGCGAGGCAGTCAAACTGCCGTCTCGCCCATCTGGGCGCAGGCTCAGAATGTTCGGATTGGGGTGACGATCGGCATAACGCAAGAGCGAGCCCCCGATCTGATTCCACACGAACTTCTCACCTCAAGACCGCCACCGCCTCTCAGTCGTCCATCTCTTGCCCTTGCTGAGTCATAAACCACCCTGCAATAGAGAGACGTTTCTGACTTCCACTCACGGGATCGACTCGAGAGACTCGATGGAATCGAGGCACCGTGAACAGTACGAGTGAGCCGGGCTTCGGGGCGATGCAGTGAGAAATCGCCAGCTCGGATCGACCCTGCGGGTCCTGCACTGTGCGGTACATGATGAGTTCACCGCCCCAATCAGGGTGCCATTCATCGTGCAGATAGGTGGCCAGCGCGAGCCGCCGTAGCGGTGAGGCCGCTCCAAGACGGCTGACCGCTGCGGCTTGTGCTGTGTCGTCGTGCGTCAATAGGCAGTCGCCCGCCCCGTACGAGTAATAGTTAAAATTCAAGTGTCGCCCGGTAATGTGGGGAAAGGATTCCATATAGGTCTTGATGCACGCCAGGTCGAGCCGATCTAGAAAAACGGCTGCTTCCCCGCGGGCGATCTCGGCTTTTTGCCAGTTGCCGCAATCTGGAAATGTCTCCCGTATGTGGGGCATACGATCGAGCGTGATCCATGCGGCTCGTTGCATGGCCCGCACAAACAGGAGCCGTTCGTCGGCGGTCCAAAAGTTTTCGATCACCAAGACCGGGTGCTCATGAAAGGAAAAACGCTCAGGATTGAATTGGTCCAACACAACCTGCATGCAGGAAACGGCTGCAAATCAGAGACCTGCTGCGGTGACGAAGTCCGTTGGTCGCGATCCCTTGCAATATCTCATGTATGCATGGTGACGGGAGGCCGTCTCGTCGGGGAACAGCATCATGAATGATCAGGCGAGCGCTTCCGCACCGTGCGCCTTGAGCGGAAACCATTAGGCGTTCCGCTGTTGTGGCGGGCGAAGCGCGTAGGAATCCCTACCGAGTGCTGTCGATTTCGAGTCGAGCCTTTCCGTTTCTCCGGCGGCGTTCTCGGGAGAAGCTGCGGATCGATGATCCGTCGGCACGAGCAAGTGATTATCGAAAGGCACCAAAGGGAAGGATTCATGGAGGCGAAGGTCGAGGGGAATCTAAAGCAATCCTGGGTGTACCCGATTTAGTTCTAACTGCCCTTGCTTTCCCGGTTCGACTACGGCGATTATTGCCTGTAAAACAATATTTTAGAGAAGATTCGTGATTGACCAATGAAGGAATCATTATTGCTGTACCTCTTTGTACTGCTGTTTTGTATATCTAGCTGATAGTTTGCAAGAGATGTTACGCAAGTGTCCGACAAGACTTCATTGGCTGTGATGCTATGCAGATCTAAGGATGGCTCGCCGAATGGACCAACTGACCACCGGAGTTGGCACCGAGGCTCAAATCTAATCGTTAGTCGGGTGCGTGCTTCGGGTCGTCGTTAGAGGTGACCAATGCCAGACAGCGTTGCACAGATCCTCAATTCCGGCCCCCCGGGTCTCAAGAAAAACATCGCGGTGCTTGGCGATGGGTTCGCAGCGGCCGACCAGACGCTTTACAATAATAAGGTAAAGGAACTTCTGATCGGTGGCGTGTTCGGCCACGACTACTTCTATGAGGATGCCCAGGCTTTCAACATCTTTCGTGTCAATCTGATCTCGAACGAGTCGGGGGTGGGCCGGCGTGTATACGACGAGCACGGAACGCCGTCCGATGCGAGCGATGACACCATCATCAGCACTACACTGAAAGACACGGCGCTCGGCTACATCTACAGTGGCTCGTGGGCGCATTGCTGGCTCGAGGGCGGTGCAAACACGTGGACGCTCGTGCAAAATGCGCTCAACACGTGGGTGCCGGACTACGACCTGGTGCTGATCATTCTGAACGAGCCCGGCTTCGGCGGTTGCGGCGGCGGCGGATTCCAAGTCGTGACGCTGGGGTCGAGCTGGACCGTCATGGCGCACGAGTTCGGGCATGGAACCGGCGGGCTCGCCGACGAGTACTGTAGGGCCGGAACGTATATGGGTGCCGAGCCGGGCGTGGTCAATCTCACCAAGGGCACGAATCGCGCGACACTCAAATGGAGGAGGTTCGTCAATCCGACGACCCCGGTTCCGACGGGTGTCAATGCAACCCCAGGCACCGGCATCTGCACCGGATACAACCAAGGCACACCGCCAGCCGGCTGGAGCAATGATCAAGATGTCGGCTTGTTCGAAGGTGCGGGCTACAACGACAGCGGCATCTATCGTCCGGTTGTGAACTGCCGGATGCGCGGCAACTCGCCACCATATTGTCCGGTCTGCTATACCGAGCTCAAGACGCTCATGCATCCAATGAGTGGGCACAGCTTCCTCAATTGCTATGCCGGCGACTTCAACGGCGATGGTCGAGATGATCTCCTTGTGCACAACGGTAACTCGATCATGCTGTTTCGCTCGAACGGCTCGCAACTCGACCTCGTGTTCAGCACGGTAGAGCGAGTGCCCGGATCTTGGCAATTCCAGCCGGGTGATCGATTCTTCATCGGCGACTTCAATAACGACGGCAAAGATGAAGTCGTCGTCTATAACAGCACCAACTGGGTGATGGAGTATCTGGGCCTGCTCGTCGATGATGGGAACAACGGCCTCAAGCTCATCGCGCGCTACGATGATGCGATGCCCGGCTGGCAGTTCCAGTTGAACGATCAGTTTTACGTTGCCGACTTCGATGGCGACGGCAAGAAGGACTTGTACGTCTTTAACGGCAACAACTGGGCGATTCCATACGTCGGCATGCTGCGCTCGTCGGGCACGGGATTCAACGTCGTGCAGCGCTATGACGCCAACATGCCGGGATGGCAGATGCGGTCCGGCGACCGCCACATGGTCGGCGACTTTTCCGGCGAAGGACGCGAGGACCTTTGGGTCTTCAACGGCTCGAACTGGTCCATCCCCTATCTCGGCATGCTGCGCTCGAACGGCACGTCGCTATCGATGACACGCCGCTATGATAATAAGCTCCCCGGGTGGCAGATGCGCGCGAACGATCGCCACTACGTCGGCGACTTCGACGGCGACGGTAAGGCCGATCTCTTTGTGTTCAACGGCGACGATTGGTCGATTGCATACTTGGGCATGTTCCGCTCGCTCGGCTACGGCTTGTGCCTCGTCGAGCGCCATGACGGCAACGTACCCGGCTGGCAGATGCGCCGCCACGATCGCCACTGGCTCGCGGACATCAACGGCGACGGGCAGAGCGATCTGTTTGTCTACAATCATCAAGACTGGGCCACGCAATATCTCGGCACGATGGTGTCGAACGGCTCTGGGCTATCGGCCGCTTGGAAAGCCGAGTGGGTCGGCGAGTGGAACCTCGGCGCGGTGGATCACTTCGAAGTCTGCAACTACGAAGGTGTCGCGGGAGCACGCGACCTTTTCGTGCACAACCAGGATTGGTTCGGGATGATCCGCGCGACGCCGGCATTGGGGCTGCAGCGAATTTACTTTCGGTGGATTCACAACTATCGATATGGCCGCAACTGGTAGGTGATGCCATGGCTCGCAAGACACCGAAAAGAGGGCAATCCACGCGACGTATGACAAGCGGCGCGCCGCCGGTCGTGGAAGATGCGAAGCTTCCGCGCATGGGTGAGGATGAAATCGCGCCGGTGCGCATCGACGGGCGGATGTCACTGATGACTGAGGCGCCGAAGCGCGACGAAGGCACGCGGAACCGCATGGCGCCGTTCCGGCCCGTGAAGAGCCCAGCCGAGACACGCATGCCCAAAGGTGGATATCCGAAGCAAGAACCACCAAAGCCGCCGCGTCAAACGACCCCCGCTGGGCGCGCAGCGAAGCAGGCGAAAGAAGGCTATGTGCGGCTGCGCGTGCTCGTACAGAACGATGAACTGTCGGTGGTGGGAGCGAAGTTCGTCGAAGGGCCGCTCGCGCCAGTGGAGACATTGCATCCGGGGCTCGCGTACGAAGTGATGCTCGGCTCACGCCGAGTCGGCGCCGGTGCGATCGTCGATGCGGGCGTGCGGCGTTCATTTCCCGATCCGCAAGGACGTCCGGGGCTCGAAGGCCACCACCTCACTGAGGTGTCAAGTTACGAGATTGCAGTGAGAGTGCCGGCGCAAGAGTTCTCAATATCCGCGCTCCCAAAGGCGCGTATCATGCTCTATCGTTGGCGCGGCACAGCCGCCGCGACGCCTGTCGCAGGCCGATCGCTTAAAGCACAGTTGAAGGGGCGCGTGGATACGATCGCGACACTGAACGGGATACGGATGAGTCTACTATCCCGGCAAGCGCAGGCAGAGTTGCGCGAGGCGTTGGAGTAGGGCTTTCAGTCTCGTCTGCTACACTCTATCCAATGTTGCATATTACCCCTCTGTCATACATTCTGTGGGTCAACGAGAATGGCCTGCCTCGTGTCCTCGCCCTTCGTGATAAGTTTTTCGCATCTACCGGTATCGTCAATTATTCGACGCACAAGGAATTCGAGAAGCAGGTAGGACGGAAAGCGGCCAAGGCTGCGTTGAAAAGATTCCAACAGGAACAAGAAGCCGCAGAACATCATCATGTCGGTCAAGCGTGAATACCTTCATGACGAACTGAGGATCTGGAATAGCGACGCGAGGAGCAAGGACGGATGCGTGTGGTAAGATAGCCCTATGGCGAGAAAGCAACGCAAACTGCCATCGGCTAACAGCTGGAAGGCCGAGCGGCCACAACGACGGCCCGCAAAGGCGCTTCATGTGAAACCAGACACGTCAGCTATTCCGTGGTTGCCGCCCCTTACGTCACCTCAAGTCTCCAAACGCCGCAAAGACCGCTGAAAAGAGTCTCTTGTTCCATCTACATTTTGGTATCTGAAAGTGTACTATGAGAAATAATGGAGAGGAGTACCAATATGCGAATCTGTTCTTTTCGTATCATCCTAGGCTTTGCGATCCTCATTGTTATCAATCCTGAACAATCGATAGCTGAGCAGAATGTTTCAAAGAAACCGTTGTCGACAATGGCAACGGGAAGTTCTGGCGCGGCCGATAAGTCTTTACTGGTAGTGACCTCGGAATACATCATCGGTCCTGAAGATGTCTTAGAGATTACTGTTTGGAAGAATCCTGACCTTTCCAAGGAGGTCCAAGTCAGACCGGATGGAAGGATCTCCCTTCCACTGCTTGGCGATCTATCTGCGGTGGGTAAGACGCCGGTCCAATTGACAGAGGAGATATCCGCTGGTCTTAAAGGGTACATGGAGACTCCTACGATATCGATGACGGTAAAAGACGTCCAGAGCTATCAAATCTATGTCCTTGGAGAAGTGAATAGGCCAGGCAAGTATCCACTGAAAAGTAAAACCACCCTGTTACAAGGGATTACAGTTGCAGGCGGGTTTACCGCCGTAGCTGCCAAAAATACGATCGTAATTTTCCGTTTTACGAAGGACGGTCAAGGACAGACCAAACTAAGAGCCAGCTATGACGATATCGTGGTTCGAGACGGCTCGGGACAGAACATTGAATTAATGCCGGGGGATATGATCGTCGTTCCCTCGGAAACAATGGTCGTGCTACCCAGGGCTCGGTGAGAAAGGGGAAGTCTCCTGATGCCTCGCAGAGCCGCACTCATGATCTCTCGCATTCGCCTCCATACGCGACTTCGTGACGGTTCCAGTTCCTCGAACGCAACTCGGTAAGCGCCGCGCAACCTCCTTCACATCCTTGATAGGGCTCCCCCTTCCGCCGTGATGGCTCTAGCGTGGGTATCCTGCTCCCCTTGAAATTGAGACCACTGCTACGACATGGTCCTGCGATGGACCAAGGAGGTGGAGATGGCAGCAGAATCAGCAGAACCGATTGAACGATGGACGGCGAAGCGGCGGGTCGCCC
>Ga0268299_1001574_pt1 | contig 37827 bp, 35 predicted proteins | sample NOBtaG_FD_193484 | JGI IMG/M metagenome (GOLD analysis project Ga0268299, IMG submission 193484) | Activated sludge microbial communities from bioreactor in Nijmegen, Gelderland, Netherland - NOB reactor | ecosystem: Engineered > Bioreactor > Aerobic > Activated sludge | place: Netherlands... | reverse complement strand
GTCGACCCCCTGGACCTGGATCGCCCCTCCGAACACGTAGCGGAACAGCAGCACGAAGATGAACGGCTGGACCAGGGAGAACACCAGCAGCTGGGGCACCCGGCGGATCGTCATCAGGTTGCGCCAGGTCATCAGCAGGGCGTCGCCCACGGCCCACCGGAAGCGCTCTGCCGCCCCGGGGCCGTGGGCGGCGGGGTGGCCGGTCGGGGCCTCCGTGGGGCTCGTGACGAGGGTGCTCATGAGCGGACAGCTCCGGTGAGGGTGAGGAAGACGTCGTCGAGGGTCGGTTCCACCAGCTCCACCCGGCGGGTGGGGACGCCGGCGGCGTCGAGGGCGTTCAGGGCGGCCCGCAGGGTCTCGGGCCCCTCCTCCCCCATGGCCAGGCGGACCACGTGGGGATCGGCCGGATCGGCGTGGGGGGCGAAGGCGGCCAGGGCGGCCAGCGCCGGCTCGGGATGCTCCACCCGGATCTCGATCGTGGTCTCGCCCAGGCGGCCCTTGAGCTGGCTGGCCGTGCCCTCGGCCGCCACCGCCCCCTGGTCGATCACGACGATCCGGTGGGCCAGGCGGTCGGCCTCCTCCAGGTACTGGGTGGTGAGCAGCACGGTGGTGCCGTCGGCCACCAGCTCCTCGATGATGTCCCACAGGTCCTGGCGGGAGGCGGGGTCGAGCCCGGTGGTGGGCTCGTCGAGGAACAGCACGCCGGGGCGGTGCACGAGGGCGGCGGCCAGGTCGAGCCGGCGCCGCATGCCGCCGGAGTAGGTGCGGGCCGTACGGTCGGCCGCGTCGAGCAGGTGGAACCGGTCGAGCAGGGTGTGGGCCCGTTCCCGGGCCACGGCCTTGGGCAGGTGAGTGAGGCGGCCGACCAGGGTGAGGTTCTCCCGGCCGGTGAGGTTCTCGTCGACGGCGGCGAACTGGCCGGCCAGGCCGATGCTGGACCGAACCTGGTGGGGCTGGGCCACCACGTCGAACCCGGCCACCGTGGCCCGGCCCCGGGTGGGTTGGAGGGTGGTGGTGAGGATGCGGACGGCGGTGGTCTTGCCCGCCCCGTTCGGCCCGAGCAGGCCGAGGACGGTGCCGGTGGGGACGTCGAGGTCGATCCCCCGCAGGGCCTCCACCTCGCCGAAGTGCTTGGCCAGCCCTTCGGCCCGGATGGCTGAACCCGTTCGTACTGCTGGTGCCATGGTTCGTAGACTTCACCCGATCATTGAGTATTGTCAACCATTGTCTTGACTCGACTGTTGATCCGGGTGGGGCTACAATCGGTCGTATGGCGAGCGACGACGGGATCGAGCAGGCTTGGGCCCGGATGATCCAGCTGCTGTTCAGCCGGCGGAACACCTTCCTCGCCATGGCCCGCGAGCTCGGCCTCACCCCGCCCCAGACCCACGCCCTGATGACGTTGAGCGACGGGCCGGCCCGGATGGGCTCGATGGCCGACGCCATGGTGTGCGACGCCTCCTACATCACCTCGATCGTCGACCGGCTGGAGGAGCTGGGCCTGGCCGAGCGTCAGCCGTCCACCACCGACCGGCGGGTCAAGGAGGTGGCCCTCACCGAGGCCGGTCGCCGGGCGGTGGCCCGCCTGCACCGGGCCATGTTCGAGCCCCCGGCCACCCTGCGCCAGCTGTCGGCCCGGGACCGCAACGATCTCGTGCGCATCGCCCAGCGCCTCGTCCCCGACGACCCCGGCCTCCCCCGCTTCGACGTCCGCTGACGGCCCCCGCCGGCTGTCGACCCCGGGCCGCGGACCGGGCCCTCGCCGCCGGTCGAACCACGCGACGGATATCGCGCCCCGCCGGCCTTCTGCGTCGCGAAACCGCCGGTTTTCGTCGAAAGCGTGACGCAGTTCGGGGGTGGGGCGCGAAATCCGTCGCGCAGAACGACGACAGCTCGGGCCATGCTGGGGCCCGGTATGAGCGACTTCCCCTGCGCCTTCACTCCATTGGACCTGCGGCACCGCCGGCTGCCCAACCGGATCGCCTTCGGCCCCCTGCCCACCAACCTGGCCGACGACGACGGCCTGCCCGGCGACGCCCTCGTGGCCTTCGTGCGGGAACGGGCCTTCGGCGGGGCGGCCCTGATCGTGGTGGAGCCCCGGCCGGTGCACCTGTCGGCGCTGGTGGCCGGGCGGGGCCTGGCCCCGGTGGGGGCCACCGGGGCCGAGCGCGACGTGGCCGCCTTCCGCCGGCTCACCGAGGCGGCCCACGAGGCGGGCGACGCCACCGTGATCCAGCAGCTGTGGCACCCCGGCCCCCACGGCGACGAGGGGGGCGACGGCACCCCCACCTGGTCGCCGTCGAGCTCGTGGACCCCGTACGGGCACGGCAGCCACACCGTGAGCGAACGGGAGCTCGACGATCTGGTGGCGGCCTACGCCGAGGCCGCCCGCCGGGCCCAGCGGGCCGGATTCGACGGGGTGGAGGTGGCCGCCGGGGCCCACACTCTGATCGCCGATCTGTGGACCCCGGGGGCCAACCGGCGCGACGACCGCTGGGGCGGCCCGTTCGACCAGCGCATGCGGTTCTCCCGCCTGGTGCTGGAGCGCATCCGGGCCGTGTGCGGCGACGACCTGATCGTCGGACTGGCCCTGTCGATCGATCCCGACACTCCCCGGGCCCCCGCCGGCGGCGACGAGGGCCGCCCGCTCGGGGTGGCCGAGCTGACCGAGATCGCCGGCTGGCACGACGACCGCCGGCTCGTCGACTACGTGGCCTGCGGCACCGGCAGCCTCCGCCAGCGGGCGCTGGCCCAGCCCACCACCCTCCACGCCGAGCGGGTGGGCGAGCCGCTGGCCGCCGCCGTGGCCGGGGCCGTGGGCGCCGCCCGGGTGCTGTGCGCCGGCCACGTCCGCACCATGGCCAACGCCGAGGCCGTGCTGGCCGCCGGCCACGCCGACCTGGTGGCGATCACCCGGGGCCAGATCGCCGACCCCCTCCTGGTGGGCAAGGCGGCGGTGGGCCAGGCCGACCGCGTCCGGCCCTGCATCTCGTGCAACTCCGGCTGCATCGTCGGCCCCGGAGCCGGGCCGGGAGCCGGGGGCGGCACCGCCGCCACCCACGAAGCCCTCCGGTGCCTGGTCAACCCCGTGGCGGGGCGGGAGCACCGCTGGCCCGCCGGGGCCGACGTCTACGCCACCGCCCCGGCGACCAAGCGGGTGGTGGTGATCGGGGGCGGGCCGGCCGGACTGGAAGCGGCCCGGGTGGCGGCCGAGCGGGGCCACCAGGTCCGCCTGTACGAGACGGCCGACCACCTGGGGGGCCAGTGGCGCCTGGCCGGGCTGCAGCCAACCCGCTCCCCCATCGCCGACCACCTCGCCTGGTACGAGGCCGAGCTGCACCGCCTCGGGGTGGAGATCCACCGGGGGGCCACGTTCCGGCCGTCGGCCCGGATGTGGGAGCAGGTGATCGTGGTGGCCACCGGCGCCGCGCCGGCCCGGGCCGGCCGCCAGCGCGGCCGGGCGGGCGTGAGCGCGGGCCACGATGGTGGCGGCCGGGCGACCGGGGTGCGGGTGGCCGACGTGGCGGACGTGGTGAACGGCACGGTCATCCCGGCCGGCGACGTCCTGGTGCTCGACGACACCGGCGACTGGCGGGGCATCGGCACCGCCCTTCTGTTGCAGCAGCTCCGGTGCCGGGTGGGCCTGGTCACGGCCGACGCCGCGGTGGCGGCCCGGCTCCCCCCGGCCGCCGGCGGGGCCGAGGCCCGGCGCCGCTTCGCCCGCTCCGGCGGGGTCGACTTCGTCCATACCGTGGTCACAGCGTGGGACGGCACGGCCGGGCGGGCCACCCTCCGCCACGTGCTGACCGACCGGGTCGACGAGGTGGGCGCCGACTGGCTGGTGGTGGCCGAGCCGCCCACGGCCGAGCCCCCGACGCCCGGCACCAGCGTGGCCGACCAGGTGGCCCGGGCCTGCCCCCACGCCGCCATCCACGTGATCGGCGACGCCCTCGCCCCCCGCCACGCCGCCGCCGCCATCGCCGAAGCCCACGCCCTGGCCCTCACCCTCTGACCGCCGGCATCTCCGGAGGCATCATCTGGCATGCATGTGATGCATCATCAGATGCATCGGGGGGGTATCATCATCGTCGGTATGGCTCGCACGACGATCGACCTCGACGAGGAGACGCTGGCCGCCGCAGCTCGTGAGCTCGGCACAACCAGCAAGGTCGACACCGTCAACGCCGCCCTCACCTTCGTGGCCAATCGCCGCCGCCTCGCCCGCGCCTTCGACGATCCGCTGATCTGGGGAAGCCCCGATCTGGCTGATCCGGCCGTGCGCGAGGCGGCTCGCCGTTGATCCCGGCCGGGCTTTACCTCGTCGACACCAGCGCCCTGGCCAGGGTGGGCGCCGAGCCCGTTCGCACCGAGCTCACCCGGCTCGGTCGCCTCGGCCTGCTGGCGACCACGGTGACCGTCGACCTCGAGGTGCTCTACTCGGCCCGGTCGCCCGAGGAATACCTGCACATGGCGGCGTTGCGGTCGACCGGCTTCACCGACCTCCCGGTCACGCCGGCCGTGGGCGACCGGGCCCGGCAGGTGCAGGCGCTCCTCGCCCGGACCAGCCAACACCGTGCGGCCGGCGTGGTCGATCTGCTGACGGCAGCGGCGGCCGAGGCCTACGGGGCGATCGTCCTCCACTACGATCGCGACTTCGAGCACATCGCCGCCGCCTCCGGGCAACAGACCCGGTGGATCAGCCCGCCCGGTTCGCTCGACTGAGCAGACCGCCGTCGACCGGCGCCGTCGGGCCGCTGGCCGTGGCGGTGGAGGAGCTCGACGTCGACCGCCTCACCCTCACCGCCCGCCTCACCGGAAGCTGGTGATCACTCCCATTCGATCGTGCCCGGGGGCTTCGACGTGACGTCGTAGACCACCCGGTTGATGCCGTCGACCTCGTTGATGATGCGGTTCGACATCTTCTCCAGCAGGTCGTACGGGAGGCGGGCCCAGTCGGCCGTCATGGCGTCGTCGCTGGTGACGGCCCGGATGATGATCGGGTGGGCGTAGGTGCGCTCGTCGCCCATCACGCCCACCGAGCGGATGTCGGCCAGCACGGCGAACGCCTGCCAGATCTCCCGGGCCAGCCCGGCCTCGGCGATCTCGTGGCGGACGATGGCGTCGGCCTGCTGCAGCACCGCCACCTTCTCCGGCGTCACCTCGCCGATGATCCGCACCCCGAGCCCGGGGCCGGGGAACGGCTGGCGCCACACGATCTCGTCGGGCAGGCCCAGCTCGTGGCCCAGCACCCGAACCTCGTCCTTGAACAGGTTGCGCAGCGGCTCGACCAGCTTGAACTGGAGGTCGTCGGGCAGGCCGCCCACGTTGTGGTGGCTCTTGATCTTGGCCGCGGTGCCGGTGCCCGACTCGATCACGTCCGGATACAACGTGCCCTGCACCAGGAACTCGGCGTCGCTCAGGCCGCCCGCCGTCTCCTCGAACAGGCGGATGAACAGCTCGCCGATCGTCTTGCGCTTGGCCTCGGGATCGGTCACCCCGGCCAGCCGCTCGAAGAACCGGTCTCCCGCTCGCACATGGATCAGCTCCATGCCCTGGTGGCGCTGGAACGTGTCGACCACCTGCTCCGACTCCCCGGCCCGCATCAAGCCGGTGTCGACGTACACGCAGGTGAGGCGATGCCCGATGGCCCGGTGCACCAGGGCGGCGGCCACGGCCGAGTCGACCCCGCCCGACAGGCCGCAGATGGCCCGGCCGGGCCCCACCTGGGACCGGATGGCGTCGAGCGAGGCGTCGATGATCGAGGTCATGGTCCAGGTGGGATCGCACCCGGCCAGGTCGAACAGGAACCGGCTGAGCAGCTTCATGCCGCCCTCGGTGTGACCCACCTCGGGGTGGTACTGGACGCCCCAGATCCGGCGGCTGTCGTTCTCCAGCACCGCCACCGGGGCGTTGGGGCTGGAGGCGGTGGCGGTGAAGCCGGCCGGCACCTGGGTGACGGCGTCGAAGTGGCTCATCCACACCGTGGTGGGGCCGGCCACGTCGGCCAGCAGGCCCGACGGCGACGGCGAGGCGGGCGTGACGGTCGTGCGCCCGTACTCCCCCTGCTCGTTGCGGCCCACGGTGCCGCCCAGCTGGTGGGCCACGAGCTGGGCCCCGTAGCAGATGCCGAGGATGGGCACGCCGAGGTCGTAGATGGCGGGGTCGAGCCGGGGGGCGCCGTCGACGTGGACGCTCTTGGGCCCGCCCGACAGGATCATGGCCGCCGGCCGCCGCTCGGCCACCTCGGCGGCCGAGATCGTGTGGGGCACGATCTCGGAGTAGACGTTCAGCTCGCGCACCCGCCGGGCGATCAGCTGGGCGTACTGGGCGCCGAAGTCGACGACCAGCACCACCTGGGTGGGGGCGACGGCGGAGCTCACGACCCGCTCACCACCATCACGTCGGCCTTCTGGAGCTCCTTGATCGACTCGTAGCCGAGCGTGGCCATGGCCTTGCGCAGGCCGCCGAAGATGTTGAGCCGGCCGTCGGGCTCGGGGGCCGGGCCCAGCAGCAGCTGCTCCAGCGGGGCCACCTGGTCCACCCGCACCCGCCGCCCCTGGGGCAGCGTGGGGTGGACCACCGAGGTGGACCAGTGCCACCCCCGGCCCGGGGCCTCGAACGCCTGGGCCAGAGCCGAGCCGATCATCACGGCGTCGGCCCCGCAGGCCACGGCCTTGGCGATCTGGCCGCCGGTGCGGAACCCGCCGTCGGCGATGACCTGCACGTACACGCCGGTCTCGTCGAGGTGGCGCATGCGGGCGGCCCGCACATCGGCGATGGCGGTGGCCATGCCCGAACCCACCCCGATCACGTCGGCGGTGGAGGCGGTGGAGCCGCCGTCCACCCCCACCAGCACGCCGGTGGCCCCGGTGCGCATCAGGTGGAGGGCGGCGTTGTAGCTCACGCAGCCGCCCACGATCACCGGGGTCTCCAGCTCCCGTACGAACTGCTTGAGGTTGAGCACGTCGTCGGACTTCGAGATGTGCTCGGCCGAGATCACGGTGCCCCGGATGAGGACGAGGTCGAGCTCGGCCTTGAGCAGGGTGCCGGCCATGGCGGCCACGTGGCGGGGCGACACGGCCCCGGCCGCGATCACGCCGGCCTCGTGGATCTCGTGGATGCGGCTGGCCACCAGGTCGGGGTCGATCGGGGCGCCGTAGAGCTCCCGCATGCGGGCCACGGCCTTGTCGCGGTCGAGCTCGCTCAGCTCCACCAGGCGCTCGTCGGCGTCGGGGTGGCGGGTCCACAGGCCCTCCAGGTCGAGCACGGCAAGGCCGCCCAGCTGGCCGACGGCGATGGCCGTGGCCGGGCTGGTGACCGAGTCCATGGCCGAGGCCAGGAACGGCAGCTCCAGCCGGTAGGCGTCGATCTGGCAGGACAGATCGATGCTGTCTATGTCACGGGTGCGCCGGTCGGGCAGCAGGCGCAGCTCGTCGAGGCCGTAGGAGCGACGGCCCGACTTCCCCAATCCGATCTCGATCTCGGCCATGATGCGGCCCACCTCCAGGGAAAGAAACCAGACTAGCGAGCCGGCAGGGCCAACCCGCGGTCCTCCCCCGGGCCTAAGCCAGGCCGAGACGCTGGGCCTCGTCGGCGCAGTAGAACACGGCGCCGGCCCCGGCCAGCTGGCCGTAGTCCTCGGGGCCGAGGTCGCCCCGCAACGCCGGGTCGAGCGCGCCGTACTGGGCCAGCAGCTCCCCGCCGAGCTGGTCCTGGGTGTCGGAGGCGTTGAGGGCCAGGCAGGCGCTGGCCCCGATGGCGTCGATGTCGGCGTTGGTGTGGTTCCCCAGCCACGCCGTCACCCCGTCGGTCGTGTCGGGGCTGTTCAGCAGGAACTGGCGCATGTTGCCGGCCACCCCGCCGCCCAGGTCGCCCACCGCTCCCGCCGGCTCCACCTTGGGCGGGGCCGGCTGGCCGGTGAGCCGGGACAGGGCCAGGTGGGCGTAATAGACGGTGGTCGGCCGGTCGCTGCCCGACGACTGCACGATCGTGTCGCCGGCCCGGCTGTAGATCGTGAGCACGGTGCTGCTCACGGCACCGCCCAGGGTGGCGTACTCGGCGCTCGCCGACTGCTCGGCCAGGGGGACCACCACGGTGGGGTCGGGCGTGATGTCCCAGATCTGGTCGGGGGCGTCGGCCCCCAGCCCCTGGCCGTCGCAGGCGGCGGCCAGGCCGGCGGCGTAGTCGAAGGCGGCCTGGGCTTCCTCCACCGAACCGTAGACCAGCACCCGGACCACGAAGCTCTGGGCCGTGGAGTCGTAGGCCACGGCCGACTGGGCCAGGGGCGGCTTGGCCAGGCGTAGGGGCTGGATCCCGGTGCACAGCTCGGGGCTGCCGTCGGGGTCGACGGTGGTGGTGTAGCCGGCGGGGGCGTCGGCCTGGAGGGGGACGACGGCCGCCGCCCTCTGCTGGGCGTTGGCCGCCGCCGTGGCCGGGTCGACCGTGGTGCCGGCCCCGCCGGCGGCGCCGGTGGTGGTGGTCGAGGCGTCGTTGCCGGTCTGGGCCGCGCCCGACAGGGTGGAGCCGGTGGTGGCGGTCTCGTCGCCCCCGCCGCCCCGGCTGGCCAGGGCCACGATTCCCGCCAGGATCACCACGGCGGCCACCGCCCCCAGGGCGGCGTAGATCAGGCTCCGGTTGGGACCCTGCTTGGGCGCCGACTGGAACGGGACCGGGCGGGTGAAGCCGTCGGGGCCACGGTCGCCAGCCGGCGGGCTGTAGACCCCGCCGCTCGGCGCCGCCCCGTTCCACGTGCCGGGGCCGCCCGGCGTGAACTGGCCGCCCGCCAGACCGGCGGCGGCCCCCAGCGCGGCGGCACCATGTACCGGTCCGCCCGGCGTGAACTGGCCGCCCGGGGTCTGGTTGCCGGGCGCGAACTGGCCGCCCGGTGTGAACGGCACCCCCGGGGCTTGGTTGCCGACGGCGACGGTGGCGTTGGCTGCGCCGCCGAAGCCGAAGCCGGCGCCGGCGCCGGTGCGGCCTGCCGCCAGCACGGCCGGGAGGTCGGCCGCGGCCGGCCGGCGCGACGGGTCGCGGTCGAGGCAGCGGCCGATCAGGTGTCGCCACTCGGGTGGCAGGCCCGGGTCGATGACCGGGGGCTGGGTGGTGATCGCCACGATCAGGGCCACGTCGCTGCTGCCCTCGTGGACCAGGCGGCCGGTGAGGGCCTGGTGGAGGGTCACGCCCACGGCGTAGACGTCGGCTGCCGGGGCCGCCGCCCCCCGCTCGAACAGCTCGGGGGCCATGTAGCGGGGGGTGCCCATCAGCTGGTCACCGTGGTGGTAGTGGCCGGTGGCCGACAGGTCACGGCTGAGGCCGAAGTCGGCCAGCTTCCAGTCGGCCCCGCCCAGCAGCACGTTGCCCGGCTTGAGGTCGCGGTGCAGGGTGCCCCGCCCGTGGAGGTAGCCGAGGCCGGCGCTGATGTCGTTCAGCAGCCGCTCGGCCTGGTCGGGGGCCAGGCCCCCGGGGGTGCGGTCGAGCCAGTCCTGCAGCGAGTACTGGCACAGCTCGGTGACGAGGTAGAGGTGGGCCGAGCCCTCCTCGTCGACGTACTCGCCCGAGTCGAGGTAGGCCACCAGGTTCTGGTGGCGCAGGGCCACCACCTTGCGGATCTCGTCGTGGAACGCGGCCCGCTCCCGGGGCGAGGTGGACGGGTGCATCACCTTGATGGCGGCCTGGCCCAGGCTCACGGCCGAGCGGTCCTCGGCCGCGAACACCTGGCCGAAGGCCCCATGGCCCAGCTCCTGTCCGAGCAGCCATCGGCCGCCCACCACCTGTCCTGCGCTCAACACCACGCCTGCACCTCGATCCCTCCGCTCTCGTTCCCCGGTCCTCGACCCGCCCGCCGCCGCCGCCCGCTCAGCGTTGGCCGATCCCCAGCCTCGCCGCCTCGTCGGGGCAGTACCGGGGCGCGATCAGCGCCATCAGCTGGGCGTGGTCCGCCGCCGCCATCGGCGACCGGACACCGATGGCCAGGTCGTCCCACGCCTGCTGCAGGGCGGCCGCCACCCCGTCGGCTGCGGCGACCGGGCCGAGGGCCTCACAGCCGGTCCGGGCCACGGTGTCGAGGTCGGTGTTGGGGTGACCGGCCAGCCACTCGGTCACCTCGGCGCTCACCCCGGCGGCGGGAACGGCCGCTGCCAGGCGCACCTCGCTGGCCGGGCCGGGCCGCACCGTGCCCACGTCGCCCACCGGCTCCACCTTGGGCGGCGGGACCTCCTCGTTCACCCGGGCCACCATGAGCTGGGCGTACCAGATGACCGACGCCCGATCGGTGCCGGCGGCGTAGACCAACACGTCGTCGATCCGGGTGTAGATGGCCAGGGCGGCGTCGAACACCGTGGGGCCCGCCCCGGGCCCGCCCTCGATCTGCATGAGGGTGGCCGACGTCTGCACCGCCCCGTCGATCGTCACGTCGGTCACCGGGGTCATCGTCCACGACTGACCGGGGCTGTCGGGGCCGAGGGCCTTGCCGTCGCAGGCGGCCAGCACGGCCTGGGCGGCGGCGAAGGCGGCCTCGGCCTCGGGGGCACCGGCGTAGACGTAGGCCACGGGCACGATCAGCTGGCCCGCCTTGGCGAAGTTGTAGGACCGCGAGGCCAGCGCCTTCTCGGTCACCTTGGCCCGGGTGACGCCGGGGCACAGCTCCACCGGCGGTCGGGTGGTGGTGTCCGCCACGTCGTAGCCGGCGGGGGCGTCGGAGGGGCCGGCCACCACGGCGGCCACCCGGAGTGCCGCCTCCGACGCCGCATCGGGTTGGGCGGCGGTGGACGGCGGGGTGGCGGCGGAGTCGGCCGGGCCGGTGGCGGCGGGGGCGGCGGTGTCGGTGCCGGTCGTGTCGGACGCCTGCTCGTCGCTGCCCCGGCGGAGGGCCACGAAGGCGGCCACGCCCACCAGCACCAGCGCCACCGCCACCAGCGCCCCGATGAGAGCCAGCCGGGTGCCACCGCCGCCTCCGCCGGCCCCCGAGTCCGGGGTGGGCGTGCCGGCGAAGAGCCCGGCCTGCGGGGCCAGGGCAAGCGTGCCGGCCGCGGGCGCCGCGGGCGGGGTGGGGGCGTCAGAACCGCCCGGCCCCGGGACATCGGCGGCAGGACCGCCGGCGCCGGGTCGGAGCGCTTCGGCGGGGCCGGTGGGTGCGCCGATCTGATCGTCGGGCGGTGCCGGGGCCGGCACCGGGCCGGCGGCCCAGACGGCGGAGGGCACACCGAAGGCGAGGCCCGCATCGTCGCTGGTGGGGGTGCCGGCGGCGGCCGACGACCCGGCGGCGGCCGAGGGGTGCAGCGACCGGGACGACGCCGGCGGCGGGGGCAGGGGCTGGCCCAGGTGCTTCGCCAGCGGGCTGGTGCCGCTCAGCTGGGCCAGGCGGGTCGACGGCTTCAACCGGCTCTCGGCCAGCACCGCCGGCAGCTGGCTGGCCCCGGGCCGGTCGGCCGGATCCCGCTCCAGGCACCGCTCGATCAGGCGCCGCCAGTGCGGCGGCAGGTCCCGGTCGATCTTGGGCGGCGTGGTGGTCACCTGCACGAGCAGGGCCACGTCGGACCCCTCGTGGACGGTGCGGCCGGTGAGGGCCTGGTGCAGGGTGACGCCCACGGCGTAGACGTCGCTGGCGGCCGACGCCGCCCCGTCCTCGAACAGCTCGGGGGCCATGTAGCGGGGGGTGCCCATCACCACCGTGCCGTGGTGGTAGTGGCCGGTGGCGCTCATGACCAGGGCCAGCCCGAAGTCGCCCAGCTTCCAGTCCTCCCCGCCCAGGAGCACGTTGGCCGGCTTGAGGTCCCGGTGGAGGAGGCCTCGGCTGTGGAGGTACCCGAGGCCAGCGGCCATGTCGGCCAGCAAGCGCTCGCCCTGGGCGGCGGTGAGCCGATCCGGCCCGCCGGCCAGGTAGGCCTGCAGCGAGTACCGGCACAGCTCGGTCACGAGGAACAGGTGGGGCTGGCCGTCGTCGTCGCGGTGCTCGCCCGAGTCCAGGTACGCCACCAGGTTGGGGTGGCGCAGGGAGACGACCTTGCGGATCTCGTCGTGGAACGCCTCGCGCTCCTTGGGCGACGTCGACGGGTGCAGCACCTTGACCGCGGCGGCGCCCAGGTTCAGGGGCGAGGTGTCGTCGGCTCGGAACACCCGACCGAACGCCCCCTGGCCCAGCTGCCCGCCCAGGCGCCATCGGCCCCCGACCTCCACGCCCGAGCTGATTCCCGCTGCCACTCCGTCCCTCTCAACCGTCGGGCCACAGCCTATCGACCCACCCAACCCCGGTTCGGTCGGGCCCGCTCGGGCCTCCACCGGTTCGGTCGGGCCCTGCCAGCCGGCCGCTTTTCTCGCATCTGGCCGAACTTCGTCGACAAATGCCGCCCTACGCCGTATTTCTCGACGACGTTCGGCCGGGAGCGCGAAATTGCGGGGTCGGCCGGTGCGTCGTCAGAGCGCCCCGGCCAAGGCGGGGGCCAGGTCGCCCCGGGGTTCGGGCGTCACGGCGCCCAGCCCCAGCCAGGCGGCCAGGTCCTCCAGGGCTCCGGCCAGCTCGGGCGCCACCCGGGACGGGTCCACGCCGTCCTCGCCGTAGGCGCCCTTCACCCGGAGCGTGCCAGCGGCCCGGTCGGCCTTGAGGTCGACCCGGGCCACGAGGTCGCCGTCGAGCAGGAACGGGAGCACGTAGTACCCGTGGAGGCGCTTGGCCTCGGGCACGTAGATCTCGATGCGGTAGCGGAACCCGAACAGCCGCTCGGCCCGGGGCCGGAACCACACCACGGGGTCGAACGGGCTGAGCAGGGCCCGGCCCGGCACCGCCCGGGGCCGGCGGGCCGCCGGGTGCAGGTAGGCCGGCTCGCCCCAGCCCGGCACCTCCACCTGCTCCAGGCGGCCGGCCGCCACCAGATCGGCCAGCAGGGGACGGGCCACCGGCATCGGGAGGCGGAAGTAGTCGGCCAGGTCGGCGGCGGTGCCGATGCCGTGGCTGGCGGCGCCCAGGGCCAGCAGCTCCCGCTGGGCGTCGGGCTCGGTGGGGGTGTCGGCGGCCAGCACCTCGGGCCGGATCACCCGTTCCGGCAGGTCGTAGACGGTGACGAACCCCGGGGTCCGGTGGGCCACGGCGAGGCGGCCCGACACGTACAGCCACTCCAGCGCCACCTTGCCCCGGGACTGGCCCCACCACGGGCCGGTGCGGGGGCCGGGGTCCGACAGCTCCCGCACGCTCAGGGGGCCGACGGCGGCGACCTCGTCGAGCACGGCCCGCACGTAGCCCGGTAGCTCGGTCTCCATCTGCTCGGCCCGCCGCCAGCGGGTGCGGGTCATGCGCCACCGCAGGAGCGGGTGCAGCTCCTGGGCCGTGATCGACGCCTCGTGGCCGACGTACTCGAAGCACCGCTGCGAGCGGTAGAGGAAGCGGTCGAGGGCGGTGCGGTCGTAGGGGCCGAGCCGGGCCAGGACGGGAAGGTAGTGGCTGCGGCACACGACGTTGACCGAGTCGAGCTGGAGGGCGCTCATCCGGGCCACGGCGCGGGCGAAATGGCGGGCCGTGACCGGGCCGGCGGGGCGGGGGTCGCAGAAGCCCTGGGCGGCCAGGGCGATGCGTCGGGCCTGGGCCGGCGTGATCCGGGCCGCCACCGGTGGGGTTCTCAGCCGCTCAGCTGGCGGTGCCGGCCAGCTGCTCCAGCAGGTCCCGCAGGCCGCTCGTCTTCAGGTTCTTCATCACCTGGCCGGGCGTGGTCTCGCCCTTCTCCCACTCCATCCAGTGGGCGAGCAGCTTGGCCGGATCGGGGGGTGGCTTGTCCATGGCCCTTCAATCTATCCAGCTGGGGGCTCGTGAGCGGCCGTGGGCACGGTGTGGGCGTGGATCTCGAGGGTGAGGGCGTGGATGGTCTTGATGATGTGGTCGGCCTCCACGTTGGTCTCGTAGTCGTGGCGGGCCAGGTCGCTCGAGATCTGGTCCTCCCGCTTCGCCGCGATCAGCAGGATCGCGCCCTGCAGGGCGGCCACGCACGACAGCACCAGGTTGAGCAGGATGAACGGGTACGGGTCGAACCCGACGTTGCGGTTGCCGGCCATCCACCCGGCCAGGAACAGCATGGCGCCCATCACGAACCACCAGGAGCCCATGCCGTTGCGCATACGATCGGCCGCCCGCTCCCCCAGCGTCAGCTCGTCGCCGGTGCGGATGGCGGGGTGGAACCGCCACGACGAGCGGTGGATGTGGACCTTGTCTCTCAGCGACGTCATGCCGGCAGTCTGGCCGGCCGCCGGCACCTCAGCTCAGGGTGACGATGAGGTCGCCCTCGTTCACGTGGTCCTCCGGCTTCACGTGGACCTCGGCCACCGTTCCCCCGGCCGGTGCCACCACCGGCAGCTCCATCTTCATCGACTCCAGGATCACCAGCTCGTCGCCCTCGGCCACCACCTGGCCCGCCTCCACGTTGACCATCCAGACGTTGGCGGTGATCTCTGCTCGTATCTCGGTCACGGGCCGGAGACTACAAGCCCCCCGCCGTCCCGGCGAACCACCGGCATTTCTCGCATTCGGCCGAGCTCGTCGCCGTCGAAGGTGGCAAAGCGGATGTGCCCGAAGTCGGGATCGTCGACCAGCGTTGCGAGCAGAGCCCAGTGCCGGTTGAACCACTCGACCACGTGGCCGTGGTCGTGCTCGCGGTAGGCGTCGATGCTGGATCCCGCCTTGATCGTCTCGGTCTCGACCGTGGCCCAGTAGTCGGGCCACGTGTCGTCAACCGGCGGCACGCAGGCGTTCCGCCGCAGCTTTCGCCCGTTCCACCGTGGACTGGTAGTCCGCCTCGCCCTCGGGTGTGGCCCGCCACTGCGCTTTGTGCCGCCGGTCCGCATCGAGAGCTTCGGTGACTTCGTTGTCGGTCCGAGCCGCCATGGTCCGATCCTAACTCGCTCCGAGCCGGATCGACCGTACGTTCGCCCCTCCGGCCGAACCTCGTCGACCTGTGCCACCCCTGCCGGCAGTTGTCGACACGCTTCGCCGGCATGCGAGAACCAAGCCGGCCCAGCCGACGGACCCGCCGTCTTTCTCGCCGAAGTTCGCCTCGGGCATGCTGGGGCCATGCCCGTAGACCCCAAGCGTGAATCGTGGAAGCCCGGCATGAGCTGGGAGGCGGCCGTGGACGAGATCCACTACCTGCGGGGCCTGGCCGAGGAGCTGGGCGGGCCGGAACGGATCGAGCGCCAGCACGCCGGGGGCCGCTACACGGTGCGGGAGCGGATCGAGAAGCTGGCCGACCCCGGCACGTTCGTGGAGATGGGCCCGCTGATGGGCGGCGCCACCTACGACGCCGAGGGGAACCTGATCGACTTCGTGCCCGGCGGCTGGGTGGGCGGCACGGCCGAGCTCGACGGCCGGCCGGTGGCCATCGGCGGCGACGACTTCACGATCTCGGGCGGCAGCCCGTCGGGGGTGCACAAGATGCCCCACGACTTCGTGCAGCCCCTGGCCCTCCAGTACGGGATCCCCTACGTGCAGCTGCGGGAGGGGGTGGGGCACTCGTCGAAGTCCGACGAGGCCGACGGCCACATGGGCCTCCCCCAGGGCCACCTCTGGTACCAGGGCGTGCAGCTGCTGGCCAAGGTGCCGGTGGCGGCCGGGATCCTCGGCTCGGTGGCCGGGTGGCCGGCGGCCGGGGCCCTGATGAGCCACTTCACCGTCATGGTGAAGGATCAGAGCCAGATCTTCCCGTCCGGGCCGCCGGTGGTCGAGCGGGCCATCGGGGAGAAGCTCAACAAGGAGGAGCTGGGCGGCTACCGGATGCACGTGTACGAGAGCGGCCAGGTCGACAACGTGGCCGAGAACGAGGACGACGCCTTCGACCAGATCCGCCAGTTCCTGTCGTACCTGCCCAACACCACGGCCGAGGTGGCGCCCCGGGTGGAGACGGGCGACCCGCCCGACCGCCGCCCCGAGGAGCTGCTGAACATCATCCCCACCAACCGGCGGCGGGGCTATGACATGCGCAAGCTGATCGGCCACGTGGTCGACAACGGCCGGTTCTTCGAGATGCGCCGCCACTACGCCGGGGCCATCATCACCGCCTTCGCCCGGCTCGACGGCTACTCGGTGGGGATCCTGGCCAGCGACCCGATGAAGCTGGCCGGGGCCCTCGACGGCGACGGGGCCGACAAGTACGCCCACTTCGTGGACCTGTGCGACGCCTTCAACCTGCCGGTGGTGATCTTCCTGGACATGCCCGGGTTCATGCTGGGCTCGGCGGCCGAGCGCAAGGCCACCATGCGCCGGGGGGTTCGGGCCCTGATCGCCTCGGCCGAGGCCCAGGTGCCCAAGGTCGAGTTCTGCGTGCGCAAGAGCTACGGGGTGGCGGCCGACGCCCCCAACTCGATGGGCCTGCCCGACGGGATCAACCTGCGGTTCGGCTGGCCGGCCGGCGAGTGGGGCGGCATCCCGATCGAGGGCGGGGTGGCCGCTGCGTACCGGCGGGAGATCGAGGCCGCGCCCGACCCCGAGGCCCACCGCACGATGCTGGAGGAGCGGCTGCTGCGCCTGCGCTCCCCGTTCCGGGCCGCCCAGCACGGCGACGTCGTCGACCTCATCGATCCCCGAGACACGAGACGCCTAGCCTGCCACTTCGTGAAGCTGGCCCAGCCGCAGCTCGCTCGCCTCGCCGAACGCCCGAAACGCGCCGTACGCCCCTGAGCCACGGGAGCTGGGCCAGCCGCTGGCACCAGCCGCAGCTCGCTCGCCTCGCCCAGCGCCCGAAACGCGCCGTACGCCCCTGACGTTCTGCGCGACGGAAATCGCGCCCCGCGGCCGAACTGCGTGACGTTTTCGACGGTTTTCGGGGGTTTCGCGACGCAGAACGGCGGCGGGGCGCGATTTCCGTCGCGCGGTTGCCGGGTGAGCGGGAGGCGGTCGGTAGGAGGCGGGGCGCAACCGGGCGCCGGCTGTGCCAGCATGGGCGGCCATGGCGTTCCGCTCATTCCTCGACAAGATCGGACAGGCCGCGGCCGGCCGGGCCACCCGGGAGGCGGGGCCGCCCACGTCGTCCAACGGCGCGTCGTCGATGCACCTGTTCTGGACGATGCGGGGGTACCCGTTCGTTGAGCTGCGGGCCACGATCGAGGTGGTCCAGCCCCCCACCGTGCCCAAGCTGAACTTCTGGGCCCTGCAGGGGTCGTTCGAGGAGGACGGCGTGATCAAGGGCGGCGCCCACTTCGGCCTCCAGTACCACCCGGAGTACCCGGGGGCGGGGGCCGTCAACTGGGGCGGCTACAAGAGCGAGGGCGGCGAGCTCGACGGGTCGGGCTCGAACCTGCCGTCACACCTGGCCAACGTCAACACCCGCAACTACCGGTGGGTGCCGGGCCGGGCGTACCGCTACCGCATCTACAAGGTGGGCTACCTCCCCGAGGTGGAGCACAAGTGGCGGGGGTCGATCACCGACCTGGAGACCGGGGAGGAGACCGTGGTGCGCGACCTCTATGTGCGGGCCAACTTCCTGGTCAACCCGATGGTGTGGACGGAGTCGTTCGGGGGCTGCGACGACCCGTCGGTGGCCGTGCGGTGGTACGACCTGGAAGCGATCGACACCTACGGCACCGTGGAGCAGGCCAGCGTGGTGACGGTGAACTACCAGAGCTACGCCGACGGCGGCTGCACCAACACCAACTGCTCGATGGACGGCAGCGCCTTCGTGCAGCGCACCAACTCGCCCCGCACCACCGGGATCGGCTCCCAGCTCACCCTGATGCTCCCATGAGGGCCGCCCGGATCGCCGGCGTGGCGCTGGCGGCGGGCGGGCTGGGACTGGCGGTGGGGTGCTCGTCGCCCTCGCCGGTGGGCATCGACGACGTCGAGATGCCGCCGGGGGTGGAGAGCTACGAGGGAGCACAGGAGGTGCCGATCGACTTCCTCCTCAGCCAGGTGATCGAGACATTGCCCGACGGCACCGACCTCGACTACAGGATCTACTACCCGGGTGGGGCCACCACCGACGTGAACCAGTGGCTCTCCGGAGCCGTGGCCCGGGCCGGCTTCGAGGAGAGCGACGGCGACGTGATCGCGGTGGAGAGCCGGTGGCACCGAGGAGACCAGACCCTCACCTGGGCCAGCGTCCCGTTCATCTCCGACAACGGCACCAGAACCGATCTCCTGGTGCTGATGCTCACCACCGAGGGCTGATCCCGTCGACCTTCTCACCCAGGGCGTCACGGGTGACGGTCTGGACGAAAAGGTGACAGCGCCACGGCCGAAAACGCCGGAAGCCGGCCCAGGCAATCGCCCGAGCCGGCCTCGACAGATCCTCCACCCAACCACAGCGCCGTAGCGGCAGGGCCGGGGGGATTCCGGGTGGCGGAGCCCCCCGGATGCTCTTACATCATGCCGCCCATGCCGCCCATGCCGCCCATGTCGGGCATGCCGCCGCCGGCGCCCGGCTCCTCGGGCTTGTCGGCGACCAGGGCTTCGGTGGTCAGCACCAGAGCGGCGATGGAGGCCGCGTTCTGGAGGGCGGCCCGGGTGACCTTGGCCGGGTCGGTGATACCGGCGGCCATCAGGTCCTCGATCACGCCGGTGGCGGCGTTGAGGCCCTGGTTGCCCGAGGCCTCGCCCACCCGCTGGACCCAGATGGCGCCTTCGAGGCCGGCGTTGTCGGCGATGAGGCGGGCCGGGGCTTCGAGGGCCTTGAGCACCGAACGGGCACCGGTCTCCTCGTCGCCCGCCATCTTCTCGATGGCGGCCTCCACGGCCGGGCGGGCCCGCAGCAGAGCGGTGCCGCCACCGGCGACCACACCCTCCTCCAGAGCGGCCCGGGTGGCCGACAGCGCATCCTCGATGCGGTGCTTCTTCTCCTTGAGCTCCACCTCGGTGGCGGCGCCGACCTTGACCACAGCCACGCCACCGGCCAGCTTGGCCAGGCGCTCCTGCAGCTTCTCACGGTCCCAGTCCGAATCGGTGTTGTCGATCTCGGCCTTGATCTGGGCGACGCGGGCGTCGACGTCGGCCTTCTCGCCAGACCCCTCCACGATCGTGGTGTTGTCCTTGGTGACGATGACCTTGCGGGCGGTGCCCAGCATGTCGAGCCCCACACCGTCGAGCTTCAGGCCGACCTCCTCGGAGATGACCTGGCCGCCGGTGAGGATGGCCATGTCCTGCAGCATCGCCTTGCGGCGCTCGCCGAAGCCGGGGGCCTTGACCGCCACCGACCCGAACGTGCCGCGGATCTTGTTGACCACGAGGGTGGCCAGGGCCTCGCCCTCGACGTCCTCGGCGATGATCACCAGCTGCTTGCCGGCCTGCATGACCTTCTCCAGCACCGGCAGGAGGTCCTGCACGGAGCTGATCTTGCCCTGGTTGAGCAGGATGTAGGGGTCTTCGAGGACGGCTTCCTGGCGCTCGGGGTCGGTCACGAAGTAGGGCGAGATGTAGCCCTTGTCGAACTGCATGCCCTCGGTGAACTCGAGCTCCATGCCGAAGGTGTTCGACTCCTCGATGGTGACCACACCGTCCTTGCCCACCTTGTCGATGGCGTCGGCCAGGACCTGGCCCACGGCGGTGTCGGCGGCCGAGATGGCGGCGACCTGGGCGATCTCCGACTTGTCGTCGATCTCCTTGGACAGCTTGTGGATCTCGCCCACGGCCACCTCGACGGCGGCTTCGATGCCCCGCTTGAGGCCCATGGGGTTGGCCCCGGCGGCCACGTTGCGCAGACCCTCGCGGATCAGCGCCTGGGCCAGCACGGTGGCGGTGGTGGTGCCGTCGCCGGCGACGTCGTTGGTCTTGGTGGCGACCTCCTTGACGAGCTGCGCCCCCATGTTCTCGTAGGGGTCGTCGAGCTCGATCTCACGGGCGATCGACACACCGTCGTTGGTGATGGTGGGGGCGCCGAACTTCTTGTCCAGCACCACGTTGCGGCCCTTGGGGCCGAGCGTGACCTTGACCGCGTCGGCCAGCTTGTTCACGCCGGCTTCGAGCGACCGGCGGGCGTCTTCGTCGAACTTGAGGATCTTTGGCATCTACTACCTCGCTACTTGACGATGGCCAGGACGTCACGCGACGACAGGATCAGGAGATCCTTGCCCTCGATCGTGATCTCGGTGCCGCCGTACTTCGAGTACACGACGGTGTCGCCCACGTTCACGTCCATGGGGATCAGCTCGCCGGAATCCGACCGGCGGCCGGTGCCGACAGCGAGCACCTCGCCCTGCTGGGGCTTCTCCTTGGCCGTATCGGGGATCACCAGACCGCTGGCGGTGACGGCCTCGGCGTCGTTGGGCCGTACGACAATTCGGTCTTCGAGTGGTTGAATCATGCAGAGCTCCGTTTGGGCGTTAGCACTCTCAAGGGACGAGTGCTAATGCTAAGCGCTCGATGCTCCGCCGCCAACCGTTACCCGATTTTTACGGGGACGGGGCCGGACGGGGCGGCGGCTGGCTGCCCTCGTGGATCAGCCGTTCCTCGCTGGGGGGCGCCTCTGGCGCCGGCGCCGGCGGTGTGATCAGCCCGTAGTGGCCGTCGAGGCGCCGGTAGACGACGTTGCGGCGCCCGGTGCGGGCGTTCTCGAACAGCTCGAACCGCTCGCCGCTCGTGTCGAGCAGGTCGAGGGCGTCGGCCACGGTGAGGCGGGGCACCGGCCGGTCGAGGGCCACCACGCCGGGCCGGGCCAGCCGCTCCCGCAGGTCGGGCCGGTGGGCCAGACCGTGGAGCTCGACGGCGGCCGCCGGGCCGGGGGCGGACCGTGCGGCGACCCCCGGGCCACCGGGCGGGACGGCCGGGGCGGTGTGGGCGAGCACGCAGTCGATCCCGGAGCTCTGCTCGGTGAACAGCAGGAAGTCGTAGCCGAGGAGGTCGAGGTCCCACAGGGCGTCGTCGATGGTGAGGCGGGCCGGCGCGAACGACTTGTGCCGCACCACCTCCCGCTCCTCCCGGGGTCGCTCCACCCAGAGGGTGGGGGCCGACGGACGGTTGCCGTGGCGCCACTGGCCGGGGGCGGGGGCCGTGCCCTCGGGCGAGTGGCGGTGCCGGTCGGCCAGGCGGGCCAGCTTGGCCCGCAGCCGCTCCACCACCTCGTCGACCGCCTCGGGCATGGTGGCTTCGGACGCGTGGGCCCGGACCACCCGGCCGTCCAGGTCGAGGGCCACCTCGGCCCGCGACGAGCGCTCGTCGGCCGGGTTGGCCGTGTGGGTGAGCTTGACCTGGCCCCAGCCCAGCTGGGCACCCTCACCGGGTCGGCCCGGCCCGGCGTGGTGGGCCACGAGCCGGGACACCTTCTCCCGGGCGTACTCGGCCGCCGCCTCCGATACCGCCCCCCGGCTCACCAGGGTGAGGGCGGGGGGCCCGGCGGCGGGCGGGGCCGGCTCGGCCCGGGGATCGACGCCGATCCACTGCTCCACGATGGCGGCGGCCTCGCCCTCGGGGCCGTCGGTGGCGATCACGAACGCCAGCGGGGGTAGCTCGGAGCCGGGCGCCGGGTCCACCACCACGAACCGGTCGACGGCCCGGATACCGGCGGCCAGCGGCGGGCCGCCGGCAGAACGCTCAGCGGCCAGCGGCGGGCCGCCGGCAGAACGCTCAGCGGCCAGCGGCGGGCCGCCGGCGGCCGAGGGGGCGGGGAGCAGGCGGAGGGCGGCGAGGGTGTCGGCGATCGCGGCGGGCCCCTGGGCCAGGCCGTTGGCCCAGTGCACCACGGCGGTGGGCCGGTAGAGGCCGAGCAGCCCGTCCCGGTCCCCGGCGGCCAGGGCCGTCAGCCAGCGGCGCACGAGGCGCACGGGTCGCGTGACCACGTCGACGCCGGCCTCGTCGGACCCGACGTCGATCAGCTCCAGCTCCTCGGTCCGCCCCCGACGCTCGATCCGCACTGTCCGGCGGCCGGGCTCGATCCGCAGCACTCTGCCTGCGGGCATGACGCTCACCTCCTGGGCTCGGTCCGCCGGGGTGGGGCCGGTCCGGCCGGTCTCCTGCGTGCCTCCCGGGAACCTTGGGTCTTCTTCAGCGTGGCACCGACTCTCCACCGGCGGGAGGGTCGATGGTCCCCTCCCGGTCCGGGCGGCGCCCCTCAGGCGGCGGGCAGGGGCGAGGTGGAGGGGATCACGGCGACGGGGGCGGCCGCCCCCACGATCAGCTGGCGCAGCCGGGGGCTGATCGTCATCCGGGCCAGCCGGGCGCCGTGGCGCTTGCCCGCCACGACCAGCTCGACCGGAGGTCCCGAGGGCGGCGCCAGGGCGTCGACCACCGAGCCCGACGAGACCCGCACCGTGACCTCCAGGCCGGGATGGCGGTCCAGCACCTGCTCCCGTACCAGGTCCAGGTCCTCCCGGGCCCACGCCGCCTCCACCCCGGGGCCTAGGTAGGAGCCGAGGGTGTCCGACGGGGAGTCGACCGGGAACACGGGCTGGAGGGCCACGGCGTGCACCAGCTCCAGCGGGAGGCCGCGGGCGGCGGCGTACTCGGCGGCCCACAGCACGGCCAGGTCGCTGGCCTCGCCGTAGCCGACGCCGGCCACCACCAGCGGGGGGCCGGCCGACACGGCCGTCCCCGATCCCGCCCCGGCCGGCCTGTCGCCGGTGGGATGGGCCACCACCATCGGCAGGTTGGAGCGGTGCAGGATCTTGCGGGCCACGGCGCCCAGCAGCGGCAGGTGGCCGCCGCCGGCACCGTGCATGCCCACCACGATGGCGGTGGCGTCGACGGCGGCGGCCACCCGGAGCACGGCGTGGGCCGGGTCGTCCTCCACCAGATGGGTGACGACGGTGCGGCCTTCGGCCCGGGCCGGCGCGGCCCAGGGGCCCTCCAGGTCGGCTTCGGCCGCCCGGCGGAGGGGTTCGCCGTCCGACTGGAAAGCGGCGGCCGCCAACTCAGCCGCTGGGCGGATGCCGTGGACGAGGTGGACGGCCCCGCCGTCGGGCACCCGGGCGGCGGCCCAGGCCGCAGCCGACACCGACAGGGCGGACCCGTCGAGGCCGATCACGACCCGCTGGAACGGCGCCACCGGTGGGGGTCCCGTACCGGCGGGGAAGGCGGGGGCGGGAGGGGTCATGGCCGGGTCTGCCGATCAGCCGGGCCGACGCTCAGGCGTCGCCGTCGTCGACCAGCATGTAGAGCAGGTCGTAGCTGCTGAGCAGGCCGACGGTCTCGCCGTTGTCGGTGACCACCAGATGGTGGATGTGCTCCTTGCGCATCGCGGCGGCGGCCTGCGACACCGACGCCGTGTACTCCAGCGTCACCAGCGGGCCCGACATGATCGTGCCCACGGCCTCGTTGGCCGAGACGTCGGCCAGGTCGGAGCCGGTGATCATCCCCACCGCCTCGCCCCGGCTGTCGAGCACGGGCAGGGCGTGCAGCCCCGACTCCTGCAACAGGCGACGGGCGGCGCCCACGGCGTCGGACGCCTCGACGGCGATGACGTCACCGGTCATCAGATCGCCGATGTTCTCCACGGTGCTCCGGTGCGAGCGGTTCTGGGTCGGGTGCTCGGCCATCTGCGGCATCTCCGTGTCCTTCGGGTCGGTGGGTGGGTTGGACTCTCTCTACGGCCTGAACGTACGCCCGCCCCCCGAGGGCCGGGGAGTGCCGAAGGTCCCGAGGTTCCGAGGGCCCCGGCGGCGGGGGGACCCGGGCTCCCGCCGAACCTACCGGATCGGCTACCGGGAGGTCCCGATCTCGAAGAAATCCCAGGTGGGAGGGCATTCGGTAGGTGGCACGGTAGGCGGGACGGGAGGGGTCGGCGCGGGGATGGACGGGTGCCGCCGGGAACGGACCGGGGCGGCGCCGAGAAGCGGAGGAGCAGCATCGTGTACGACGACATCACCCGGACCTGGCTTCGCTGGGTGCGCTCACCCCGGGGTGGGCGGACCCTGCGCCGCTGGGCCGGCGAGGACCCGGCGCTGGCCGGTTGGACGGTCGAGGAGCTGGCGGCGCCCCGGTGCGGGGAGCGGGCCGACGCGATGCAGGCCGCCCTGGTGCGCCTGGCCCAGGCGGGCGATCAGGCCGCAGCCAGCACCCTCATCGTCCAGCTCCGGCCCGGGCTGGCCGGGGTGGCGTGGCGGGCCTGGCACCGGCGCTGCGCCGGTCCCCGCCCGTTCGCCTCGATGGCCGACACGCGCGACGAGGTGCTGAGTGCCTTCGGTGAGACGCTGGCCTGCCACCGGCTGGACCGGCGCCCGACCCGGATCGCCGCCAACCTCGTGCTCGACACCCACCAGCGGCTGTGGCGGGCCGCCGGGCGGGACGACCGGGCGGCGGCCGCAGCGGCGGTGGTGTCGGTGGCGGCCGCCGGGCGGGCGGCCCGTAGTGGAGCGGCGGGCCCACCCGATGAGGCGGCCAGTCCGGCCGGCTCGCCCGACGAGGTGGCCGGGGCGCTCGACCTCACCACCGCCGTGGCCGCCGCCGTCCACCGGCTGCCGGGGTCGGAGGCCAGCCGCCAGCTGTCGGCCGAGCTGGCGTTCCGGGCCTGGATCCTCGATGAGCCGAGCGCCCTCATCGCCCGCGAGCTGGGCCTCGGGCGCAAGACGGTGGACGTCCGCCTGTGCCGCCTCCGCGCGTTGGTGCGGGCCAGCCAGGCCGAGCGCACGGCCGACGCCACCCGGGCCCTGCGGGCCGCCCGGGCCGCCGCCAAGCGCAGCTCGGGCGGGGCCGCCGGGGCGGGTGCCGGTGAACCGGTGCCGCCGGCCCGGGCCCGTCAGATGGTGGCGAGGCGGAGCGAGGGATCGGCACCGGCGTCGAGGCCGGTGGCACCGTCGTGCGCCAGGCGCCAATGAGCGGCGGCGGCGATCATGGCGGCGTTGTCGGTGCAGTACGCCCGGGACGGCACGAGGTGGTCGAGGCCCGCCTCGGCGGCCGCCTGGGCGAAGCGCTGGCGAAGGCGGGAGTTCGCCGCCACCCCACCGCCCAGGGCCACGGCGGCGGCCCGGTGGCGCTTGGCCGCCCGCAGCACCTTGGTCACCAGCACGTCTACCACGGCCTCCTGGAAGCTGGCGGCCAGATCGGGGTTGGTGGCATCGGGATGGCGGCGGACGTAGTTGATCACGGCCGTCTTCATCCCGCTGAAGGAGAAGTCGAGGCCGTCGTCGAGCATGCCCCGGGGGAAGCGGATGGCGGCCGGGTCGCCCTCGGCCGACAGGGCGTCGATGATCGGCCCGCCGGGGTAGCCCAGGCCGAGGTAGCGGGCCACCTTGTCGAAGGCCTCGCCGGCGGCGTCGTCGACCGTGGAACCGAGGATCCGGTACCGGCCCGGCTCGTCGACCTTCACGATCATGGTGTGGCCGCCCGACACCAGCAGCACCACCAGGGGCAGGCCGATGTCGGGCCGCTCCAGGAAGGTGGCGAACAGGTGGCCCTCCATGTGGTTCACGCCCACGTAGGGCACGTCCCACGCCAGGGCCAGGGCCTTGGCCGAGCTCACCCCCACCAGCAGGGCCCCGATGAGGCCCGGGCCCCGGGTGGCGGCCACGGCGTCGATGGCCGGGCGGCGGCCGGTGCCGGTGCCGAGCGGGTCGAACGCGAGGCCGGCGTCGGCCAGGGCCTGGCCCACCACCGGCTCCAGCATCTCCAGATGGGCCCGGCTGGCCACCTCGGGCACCACGCCCCCGAACTCGGCGTGCACGGCCACCTGCGACGAGACCACGTTCGAGAGCACCTCGATCCGGGGCGGAGCCCCGCTGCGGGTGCCCGCTCCAACGGGGCGCTCGGCCCGCACGACGGCGGCCGACGTCTCGTCGCAGCTCGTCTCGATGGCCAGGATGGTGGTGGTCGTCGTCTCCATGGGGCGCTGCTGCTCTCAGTGGGGTCGTTGCGGCTGAGCCGGCTCGTGTCCGACGGGTGGCGGGATCTTCTCATGGACGGTCTCACCGGTGAGACGCTCCGTGAGGAGATCTGGTGGCCCGGGCTCGGGGCCGAGGTCGGCGGGGGCCAGGAGGTCGGTGCCGGGATCGGCGAACGGGGTGAGGTCGTGGAGCCACATGATCACGGCGTCCTCCCCGTCGGGGTAGTAGCCGGGGCGGACGCCGGCCGAGCCGAACCCGAGGCTGGCGTAGAGGGCCTGGGCCACGGTGTTCGACGCCCGGACCTCGAGGGTGAAGCCGGTGGCGGCCCGGTGGGCGGCGTCGGCCAGCAGGGCCTCGCACAGGCGGCGGCCGATGCCCCGGCCCGACCACGCCCGGGCCACGGCCAGGTTCAGCATGTGGGCCTCGCCGGCGGCGTACATCACGCCGCCGAAGCCCACCACGGTCATCCCGGAGCTGGCCACCAGCCAGTGGCGATCGTCGCCGGACCGGTCGAGCTCGCCGGCGAACAGGGTGCGGGACCAGGGGTCCCGGTTGCGGTCGGCCTCGATGGCGGTGACGGCCCGCAGGTCCCGCCGGCGCAGCTCCCGCAGGCGGACCCGGGCCGGCCGGCCCGCCGCCCCTCCCGCCGACCCCGCTCCCGCCGGTCCTGGTTGCGGTCGTGGTGGTGGTGGGCCGCCGTTCATCGGGGGGTGTGGCGGGTGGTCACGTTGACGTGCACGTCGGGGTCGCGCAGGTACACGGGGGCCACCAGATGGCCGGCCACGGCCGGGCGGTGGCCGGCCAGCGTCACCATCACGGCGGCCGACGGCTCCCGCCCCGGGCGCAGCCCCGGCCCGTACCACTCCGGGTACCGGTCGGCCCCGTCGCCCACCACCACGCCGGCCGTCACGGCGTGGCCGGCCGCCGCCGCCAGGTCACCGGGGCGGCCGACGGCCGGCGGGCCTTCGGGGCCGTCGGGACCGAAGCGCTGCTGGAAGACCTCGCCCCGGCGGGCGTCGACCACGGCCAGGACCGGCCGCTCGGGCTCGGCGGCGGCCAGGATCTCCAGGCTCGACAGGGCCACCACGGGCTTGCCGGCGGCCAGCGCCAGCGTGCGCACGGTGGCCAGCCCCACCCGCAGGCCGGTGAACCGGCCGGGGCCCACGTCGACGGCGAAGCCGTCGATCTGGGCCAGGGTGAAGCCGGCGTCGGCCAGGGTCCGGGCCACCAGCGGGGTCAGCTCCTCGGCGTGGCGGCGGTCGGTGGCCACCTCGTGGGCCACCACGTCGGCCGCCGGGGCGCCGGCCCGGCCCACGGCCACGCCCACCACCGACGTCGACGACGTGACGGCCAGGCACAGGCGCCCGGCCAGATCCTCGCCTCCGGTGGCGTCGCGGGCCGGCCCCGGGTCGGGCCCGTCGGCGCTCAACACGGCACGGCCCAGGGTTCGAGCACCCGGGCGAGGGCGGCCCGGCGGGCCAGCCATTCGGGGCCGTGGAGGCCGATCCGGATCTGGCGGCTGTCGGGGTGGCGATCGCCGTCGTCGAAGCGCAGCTCCACCGTGGCCCGGCTGGCCGGGAGCACGGGGTCGATCCGCTCGCCCCACTCCACCACCGTCACCCCCGTCTCCAGCAGCTCGGGGAGGTCGAGGTCGATCGTGTCGTCGGGGTCGTCGATCCGGTAGACGTCGAGATGGTGGAGCGGGAGCCGGCCCTCGTGCTCGCTCACGATGGTGAAAGTGGGGCTCGTGATCCGGTCGGCCACGCCCAGGGCGGCCCCCAGGCCCTGGGTGAAGCAGGTCTTGCCCGCTCCCAGGTCGCCCGTGAGCACCAGCACGTCGCCGTGGCCGAGGTGGGGCGCCATGGCGCCGGCCAGGGCCCGCGTGCCGTCGGCATCATCGGTCTCGGCGCACAGCCAGGCGGGTTGCTCCATGGTTCGAGGCTACGGCGGGTTTGCCGGGGGCCCGACCACCCGGCTGCCCGCCCGGATCGCTACCGGCCCGCGGCCGGGGTCGCTAGCCTCCCCCGACGATGGAACCGCGACCGGGCTCATGGGAGCACGACATCCTCGAAGCAGCCGACCGGCTCGACGGCGTGGTGCGCCACACGCCGGTGCTGACGGTCGACGGGGCGCAGCTGGGTGCCGCCGGCCGGCTCAGCCTCAAGCTGGAGCTGCTCCAGCACTCGGGGTCGTTCAAGGCCCGGGGGGCGACCAACTTCATGCTGGCCCACCCGATCGGGTCGGCCGGGGTGGTGGCGGCGTCGGGCGGCAACCACGGGGCGGCGGTGGCCTGGGCCGCCAGCCGGTTGGGGCACCGGGCGGCGATCTTCGTGCCCACCATCGCCGCTCCGGCCAAGGTCGAGCGGCTGCGGCGCTACGGGGCCGACGTCCACCAGGTGGGCGCCGTCTACGCCGAGGCCCTGGCCGCCAGCCGGGAGCTCGAGGCCGAGACCGGAGCCACGCCCATCCACGCCTACGAGGACCGGGCGGTGATGGCGGGGGCGGCCACCGTGGGCCGGGAGCTGGAACGCCAGGCCGGCCCGCTCGACACGGTGCTGGTGGCGTGCGGGGGCGGGGGCCTGGCCGGCGGGATCGCCGCCTGGTTGGGGAGCCGCACCCGGGTGGTGGCGTGCGAGACCGAGGGCACGGCAACGTTCGCCGGGGCCCGGGCGGCGGGGCGGCCGGTGCCGGTGACCGTGACCGGGGTTGCGGCCGACGCCCTGGGCGCCACCCAGATCGGCGACCTGGCCTGGCAGCGCCTGGCCGAGGCCGACGCCGCCAGTGTGCTGGTGACCGACGACGAGGTGGCGGCGGCCCGGGCTGAGCTGTGGGACCGGTTCCGCCTCGTCACCGAGCCGGCCGCCGCCGTGCCGGTGGCGGCGCTGCTGGCCGGCCGGTACCGCCCGGCGGCCGACGAGCACGTCGGCGTCGTCATCTGCGGCGCCAACACCGACCTCGCCCCCCTCCCCCTCCCCACCACCTGATCTGGTGTCCCAGAGCGTCACCCGTGGCGGTTCCGGACACCAGATGTGAGGTGGGTATGGGCCGGCAGCGGGCCCTGGCCGGCGGGGGTGGCTAGCCTGACGCCGTGCTGAGCGATGTGCCCGGGGTGAGGGTCGGCCACTGGACGAACGGGGAGGCCCGCACCGGGTGCACGGTGGTGCTGCTGCCCCGCAAAGCGGTGGCGTCGGGGGAGATCCGGGGCGGGGCCCCCGCCACCCGGGAGTTCGACCTGTTGGAGCCGTGGCGGATGATCCCCTCGATCGACGCCGTGGTGCTGTCGGGCGGTTCCGCCTTCGGGCTGGCCGCCGCCGACGGGGTGACCCGGTGGCTGGAGGAGCAGGGGCGGGGCTTCGTCACGAACACCGCCACCGTGCCCATCGTGGTGGGCATGAGCCTGTACGACCTGGGGGTGGGCGACGCCTCGGTGCGCCCGGGGCCGACCGAGGGGCGGGCCGCGGCCGAAGCCGCCGGCCCCGACCCGGAGGTCGGGCCTGGACCGGCCCCCGATCCCGATGCGGGCGACAGCGCCGCCAATCTGGGGCTGATCGGGGCCGGCACGGGGGCCACCGTGGGCAAGTGGGGCGGACCCGAGACCACCCGGCCCGGCGGGCTCGTCACCGCCACCATCCGGGCCGGCGACGTGATCGTCAGCGCCCTGCTGGCGGCGAACGCCTACGGCTGGGTGGACGACGGGACCACCGTGGCCGATCCCGGCCCCCCGGTCCGCCCCGCCCCCGCCGACTCCAACGACGGCGGGGACGAGGCCGACGATGCCGCCATCGCCGTCACCAACACCACGATCGGGGTGGTGGTGACGAACGCCGTCGTCGACAAGGTGGGATGCCACCTCCTGGCCCAGAGCGGCCACGACGGCCTGGCCCGGGCTCTGGTGCCGGCCCACACCGCAGCCGACGGCGACGCCCTGGTGGCCGTGGCCACCGGCCAGGTCGAGGCCGACCTCATGCACCTCCGGCTCCTGGCCCAGCACGCCGTCACCCGGGCCCTGCGCACCCTCCTGTAGCGCCCCCGAAGCGGGCCGCTCAGGCGGGTCACTCAGGGCGGCGGTAGCGGCGGGTGACCCGGGGGCTGATGGAGGTGCAGATCTCGTAGTTGATCGTGCCCATGGCGGCGGCCAGGTCGTCGGCGGTGATGGCCTCGTCGTCCTGGGTGCCGATGATCACGGCCTCGTCGCCCACCTGGACGGGGTCGTCGCCGCAGTCGACCATCGTCTGGTCCATCGTCACCACGCCCAGGATCGGGCGGCGCCGGCCCCCCACCAGCATCGACCCGCCGTTGGCCCACAGGCCCCGGGGTAGGCCGTCGGCGTAGCCCACCGGCACGGTGGCCACGGTGGCGGGCTCGTTCAGCGTGCGGCGGTGGCCGTAGCTGATCGACTCCCCCGCCGCCACCCGCTTGACGAACGACACCCGGGTCCGCCACGACAGCGCCGGCCGCAACGGCACCCAACCGGCCATGCCCGGCGCCGGCGGAAGGCCGTAGAGGGCGATCCCGCAGCGGACCACGTCGTAGCGGGCCGACGGGTGGGCGATGGTGCCGGCCGAGTTGGCGGCGTGGCGGAGGGGCACGTCGATGCCGGCGGCCGCCAGCTCTGCCAGCACCCGCTCGTAGCACGCCAGCTGGGCTTCGGTGACGGCGGCCAGCAGGTCACCGTCGGGCGAGACGGCGTCGGCGCAGGCCAGGTGGGTCCACACCGACCCGAGCCGCAGCCCCGGCGCGGCCTCGACGATCCGGCGGGCCAGGGCCACGGCGTCGTCGGGCGCCGCCCCCACCCGGTGCATCCCGGTGTCGATCTTGAGGTGGACGGTCAGCCCGGTGCCGCCGCCCCACGCCCCACCATCTGCGCCGGCCGCAGCGGCTTCAGCCGCGACGGCGGCGTCGATGGCGGTCGGCGAGTAGACGGCGGGCTCCAGGACGGCGGCCACGGCGGTGGCCATCTCAGCCGGGTCGGGCTCGGACAGCACCCAGATCGGGACGGCCAACCCGGCCTCCCGCAGCGCCACCCCCTCGGCCACCTGGGCCACGGCCAGGCGGGTGGCACCGGCCGCCACCGCGGCCCGGGCGACCTCCACCGCCCCGTGCCCGTACCCGTTGGCCTTGACCACGGCGCACAGCTCGGCCGGCCCCGCCAGCTCCCGCAGCACCCGCACGTTGTGGGCGATGGCGCCGAGATCGACGTCGGCCCACGCCCGGCTCATGCCCCGTCCCCTTTCTGGGGGCGCGAAACCACCTCAGCGGTGGTTTCGCGACGCAAGAAGGGCGGGGGTGCGCTGGTGGCGGCTTCGAGCCACTGGCCGACGAGGAGGGGGAGGTCGCCGGCCACGAACCCCCGGTGCAGCCCCCGGCGGGCGGCCCGGCCGTGGAGCTCGGCGGCCAAGCCGGCGGCGGCGAGCGGCTCCAGCCCGCCGGCCAGCCCGGCGCCCACCAGCCCGGCCAGCACGTCGCCGGTCCCGGCCGAGGCCAGCCGCTGGTCGCCGGCGGTGGACACCAGCACCCGGCCGTCGGGGTGGGCGGCCACCGTGGTCGGGCCCTTGGCGAGCACCACCGCCCCCAGGTCGGCGGCCAGGCGGCGCACGGTGTCGATCCGGTCGGCCCCCGGCGCCCGACCCCGCAGCAGGCGGCGCAGCTCGCCGTCGTGGGGGGTGAGCACCGCCGGCACGGTGCGGCCCCGCAGGATCGTCGGGTCGCTGGCAACGGCGTCGAGCGCCCCGCCGTCGAGCACGAGCCCCCGGGTGCTGGTGTTGGCCGCCACGTTCAGCACGTCGCCCTGGGTGGCGAGGTCGACCGGCAGGCCGGGCCCCACCACCAGCGCCGCGAACCGGGCCTGCTCGGCCACCACGTCGGACCCCCACCGGGCCGGCAGCGGCCGGATCACCGACTCCACCGGCACCGGCGGCCCGCTCAGCGTCGCTCCCGGCACCGACAGGGCCACATAGCCCGCCCCGGCCCGGGCAGCGGCGGCCGCCGCCAGGCTGGGGGCGCCCAGCATCGTGCCGTGCCCCCCGACCACCCACACCGCCCGCTGCCACTTGTGGGCCTCCGCCCCCGCCCGGGGCCACCCGTCGCCCCCCACCGGCGATTCTGAGGAGCCTGAGCCGTACCCAGTACGGCTGAGGCTCCTAATTTGGGCCGGGGGCGGGGCGGGGGCCGGGAACAGGTCATCGGCCGACAGGTGCCAGCACGAGCAACCGGTCCGGGTGTCGAGGCCGATGTCGGCCACCGTCACGGTGCCGGCGTAGCGCCGGCCGGGGTGGAACAGCAGGCCGGGCTTCCACGCCGCGAACGTGACGGTGGCGGCGGCCGACAACACCGACCCGGCGGCCTCGCCCGTCAGCCCGTTCACGCCGGAGGGGATGTCGACGGCGAGCACCGGCGTCGAGCCGACGTCGGGCGCGTCCCACGAGCCCCGGAACCCGGTGCCGTAGGCGGCGTCGATCACCAGATCGCACCGGGCCAGGTCACGGGCCGACGGCTGGAAGTCGGGCGCCTCCACCCGGCACCGCACGCCCCGGGCCTCCAGGAACCGGGCCGCCACCCGGCCGTCGTTGCCGTTGTTGCCCTTGCCCGCCAGCACCAGCACCCGGGCCCCGTACGCACCGGCGCCCGACGCCAGCAGCCCGAGCGCGGTCCGGGCCACGGCCCAGCCGGCCCGCTCGATCAGCACCTCCACCGGCTCGGGGGCGGCGGCGTCGATCGCCCCCATCTCGACCGGCGTGACGATGGGCAGCACGGCGCCCGCCCCCGCTCAGCCCTGCTGCCAGCGGGCGGCGACGTCGCTGATCGGCGCCGTCAGCAGCTCCACCGTCGACACCGAGGCCAGCAGATCCTCCCGGAACGACGGCTGGCGCTCGGTGACCACGTCGACCAGCTGCCGGTAGCGGTTGCGGTAGCCCTGCAGCACGGTGCGGGCCGTCTGGGCCCCGAGGTTCTCGTTCAGGCGGAGGTGGCACAGGGTGAGCCCGGTGGTCTGGCCGTCCTTGACCTCGGCCACGATCAGCACCACCCGGCCGTCGGTGCCCACGGTGACGATCGGCTCCTGCTCCACCGCCACCCGGCGCTTGGTGCCCCGCAGCGTCGGGTCCCGGTCGACCCGGCTGGCGATGCCCTGGGCCACCCCGCCCTTGTCGATCACCGACAGCGTGGCCGGCGCCCCCGAGGAGTTGGAGCCCGACAAGCTGCCTTCGACCCGGTAGCGGGTGTAGCCCACCACCTCGGCCACGGCCGGGGTGAGGGCCGACAGCGTGCGCAGGGCCCGGTAGCTGAGCCGGTCCCGGGGGCAGCCGGTGGCCAGCACCTCCTGGATGAGGGCGGCCTGGAGCAGGCTCTCGTCGGCCCGGCTGATGCCCACCGTCACCGTCTTGGCCTGGTGCTTGATGGCGTCGATGGGGCGGGTCAGCTCCTCGATGGCCCGGGTGAGCGCCCCGGCCAGATCCTCCACCACCACACCGGGGGTGCCGACCTTGCCGAACTCCACCTGGTAGGCGTCGAGCGGGATGTGGCCCCGGGCGAAGCGCAGCAGGGCGGCCAGCCGGGCCGCCGTCGACGCCTCCAGGTGCCCGTTGTAGCTGCCCGACCGGAGCCCAGCGAAGAACCGGTCGGCGTGGGGGGCCAGGTCGCGCCCGAACCGCTCGAACCAGCCGGTCCCGGCCGACGACGAACCGACGTAGCGCTCGATCGTGCCCCGGGCCTCCCGCAGGGGGCGGGCGGAGGCGTCGATGGCGAGGGCCGCCTCGTAGCCGAAGAGGTGGCCCACCATGGTCGACAGCACGAACGCCAGCCGGGGGTGCACGTCGGGCACGCCCAGCACCTCGAGGGCGGCGCCGAAGCGGTGCTCGCCCTCGGTGGCGATCACGATGGGGGCCGCCTTGTGGGCCTTGAAGATCGCCACCTCCTTGGCCACGTCGTCCACGGTGGAACCCACCAGCCCCGCCGCGCACACCAGGATCAGCGGCTCGGAGGAGAGGTCGATGTGCTTCTTGTCCTCGGTGACGTCGCAGGCGATGGCCTTGTAGCACAGCTCCGACAGCTTGATCCGCAGCTCCTTGGCCGCCACCGCGTTGGCCCCGTTGCCCACGATGGCCCAGTAGCGCCGGGCCAGGCAGTGGCGGGCCGCCGCCTCCCCGATCCGGGGTTGCAGGGCCAGGGTGGCGATCATGGCCTCGGGCAGGGCGGCCAGCCCGGCCAGCACCCGCTGGCGCTCGGCCTCGGGCACGGTGACGCCGGGGATCAGGTCGGCCAGGGCGTCGGCCAGCAGGAACCCGGCGGCGATCTGGGCGTAGAAGGCCTTGGTGGAGGCCACGCTCATCTCCACGTCGCGCCCATCGGAGGTGTAGAGCACGCCGTCGGACTTGTCGACCAGGTCGCTGCCCCGCCGGTTGACGATGGCCACCACCGCCGCCCCCCGGGAGCGGACGAGGTCGACCGTGCGGTTGGTGTCGGTCGTCGTGCCCGACTGGGAGATGGCGACGATGAGGGTGTCGCTCATGTCGTCGCGCAGCTGGAAGCCCGACAGCTCGGTGGCCGTGATGGCCCCGATCACGAGGCCCGACCCGGCCAACGTCTCGGCCAGGGCGGTGGCCACGGCCTGGCCGGCCACGGCGGCCGTGCCCTGGCCGATCACCTCGATGCGGCGGAACCCGGGGATCCGGGCCCGCAGCTCGGGGGTGAGGGTCTCGGCCGGGAGGCGGACCACCAGGCGGCCGCCCTCCTCCACCAGCCGGCCCCGCAGGGTCTTGCGGAACGAGGCCGGGGCCTCCGAGATCTCCTTCAACAGGAAGTGGGGGGCATCGCCGCGGTCGATGTCGCGCGTCGTGACGGCCGGGACCTTCCACTCGTCGGCCGCGATCGGCAGCGGCGTGCCGTCGTAGGCGATGCGGGAGACGCCCTCGGGGGAACCGGCCAGCGCCCCCGACAGCCGCAGCACCTGGCCCTGGCTGGCCGCCGGGTTGTCGGGATCGGCCGGGGTCTCGCCGTCCATCCGCAGGTACCGGTCGCAGTCTTCCACCACGCCGTAGGGCTCGGAGGCCACGACGAAGGCATCCTCGGCCAGGCCCACGAACACACCCTGGCCGCTGCCCCGCAGGGCCAGGTGGACGTCGGCCGGGGCCGCCGCGGTGGAAACCCCGATGGCCACCGACCCTTCGAACTGGGCCACCGACGAGCGCACGGCCTCGTCGAGCTCGAGGCCGGCGGCGAGGCCCCGGCTCACCAGCGTGGGGATGACCTTGGCGTCGGTGGTGATCTCGCCGGCGATCACGAGCTTCTCCATGGCGATCAGGTCGGCGAAGTTGTCGACGTCGCCGTTGAGGGCGGCGGTGACGTAGGGGCCGGAACGGCCGTCGGCCTCCTCGGAGTTGACGGGGTGGGCGTTGGGCTCGCTGATGATGCCCACCGACGCCCACCGGGTGTGGGCCAGCACGGTGGCCTCGGCGTCGGGGCCCCGCAGGGCCAGCTGGAGCAGCTCGTCGCCGGCTATGGCGGAGCGGATGGCAGCGGTGTTGTCGCCCAGCTCGCCGATCTCGGCCGCCGCCTTGTACACGAAGCCGAGCTGCCCCTCGGGGGTGCGCACCGAGCCGCTCACGAACAGGGGATCGGCGCTGCGCACGCCGAGCAGGGCGGTGATGGCGGGCGAGGTGAGATCGAGGCCGTGGTTGCGCACCAGCACGTGCACCCCGGCCGAGTCCCGCCCCCGCACCTCGAGGCGGTCGAGGTTCGACAGGGCCTGCTGGAGGCTGAAGAAGGCGTCGACGGCGGAGGCCGGCAGGTCGGGGCCGGCCAGCTGCACCACCTCGCGGGCGGCCCGCAGCCGGTCCCGCTCCAGGGCCCAGGCCGCGTCCTTCACCGCTACCAGGCCGGCGTTGACGGCCTCCAGCTCGTCGACGTGGTCGACGTCTTCCAGGTGGCTCTCGATGGCGGCCACCATCTTGTCGACCGTCTCCACCGCGGCCGACACGGCGGGGGCCAGCGGCCGGTCGGTCAGCAGGGCCCGCAGGCCGGGCACGCCCCGCAGGGCCCGGTCCACCGAAGCCAGCTCGGTGGCCATGGCGGTGAGCCGGGGGGCCAGGCCGGGGTCGTTCGGCTGGGGCGGGTCGGCCACGGCCACCGCCAGCTGGGCCCGCAGGGCGTCACCCTCGGGCGGAACCCGGTTCGACCGGCGGCGGACGATGGCGATGATTCCACACATGGGCAGTCCCTACGTTCCCTGTCCTGTACAGCTGACGCTTGTCTTTCGCCCGGCCCGTTCGATGGCTACACCCGGCTCCGGTTCGCGGCCACCGGCCGCTAGCTGCCGCCCACCAGGCGCTGGGCCGCTTCGACCAGCCGGTCGCAGCACTGCTCGGCCACCTGGGGATCGACGTGCTCAACCATAACCCTGAGAAGTGGCTCGGTCCCCGACGCCCGCACCAGCACCCGGCCGTCGGCCCCGAGGACGTCGGCCACGGCACCGATCTCGCCCTCCAACTGCTCCACCAGGTGTTCATCCCGGTGGGGGAGCCGCACGTTGCGCAGGATCTGGGGGACGGTGGTCATCGAATCCGCCGCCAGCTTCGACAGGGGCTGGGTGGATCGACCCACGGCATCGAGCAGCTGCACCGCGCTCAGCACCCCGTCGCCCGTGGTGGCCAGGTCCCGGCTGATCACGTGGCCCGACTGCTCGCCGCCGAGGGAGTACCCGCCCTCGTCGAGCGCCTGGAGCACGTAGCGGTCGCCCACCGCGGTGGACACCACGGCGATGCCGACCCGCTGCATGGCCAGGTGGAACCCGAGGTTGGTCATCACGGTGACCACCACCGTGTTGCCGGCCAGCAGGCCCCGGGCCGCCCGGTCCAGGGCGAGGATGGCCAGCATGCGGTCGCCGTCGACCACGTTGCCGGTCTCGTCGACGGCGATCAGGCGGTCGGCGTCGCCGTCGAAGGCCACCCCCACGTCGGCCCGGGCCGCCACCACCGCCTCGGCCAGCCGGGCGGGGGCGGTGGAGCCCACCCCGTCGTTGATGTTCACGCCGTCGGGCTCGGCCCCGATCACGCTGACCTCGGCGCCGAGGCGGCGCAGCACCCGGGGGCCCAGCTCGTGGGCCGCCCCGTGGGCGCAGTCCACCACCAGGCGAAGTCCGTCGAGGCGGCGGGGGGCGATCGAGGTGCACACGGCGTCGACCCAACCGTCGATGTCGTCCGACGATCCGGCGGCCAGCGTGCCCACGGCGTTGCCGACCTTGGGCGCAGCCGCCGGCGACGGGCCGGCGTCGAGCAGCTCCAGGTAGCGGGCCTGGATCCGGGCCTCGGTCTCGTCGGAGAGCTTCAGGCCGCCGGGGGCGAACAGCTTGATGCCGTTGTCGGCGAAGGGGTTGTGGGACGCCGAGATCATGGCCCCGGGTACCGAGGCCCGGGCCGACACCCAGGCCACGGTGGGCGTGGGGACCACGCCGAGCAGCTCGACGTCGGCCCCGGCGGCGCAGATGCCGGCGCTCAGGGCCGCCTCCAGCATGGGGCCGGAGCGGCGGGTGTCCCGCCCCAGCACGAAGCGGGAGGCTCCGAAGGCCTCCACCGCCGCCCGCCCGAGCGCTACCGCCACCTCGGGGGTGAGTTCCTGATTGGCCAACCCCCGCACACCGTCGGTTCCGAACCGGGGGGCGCCCACTGCGACCGCTCGCTCAGCGCTTGGAGTACTGGGGCGCCTTGCGGGCCTTCTTCAGGCCGTACTTCTTGGATTCCTTCTTGCGGGGATCCCGGGTGAGCAGGCCGGCGGCCTTGATGACCGGCCGGGTCTCGTCCTCGATCTCCACCAGGGCCCGGCTGATGCCGAGCCGGAAGGCGCCGGCCTGGCCCGACAGGCCACCGCCGTTGAGGGTGACGCTGATGTCGTAGCTCTCCTCGGCACTGGCCAGGCGGAGCGGCTCGGTGATCATCATGCGGTGCACGGCCGAGGGGAAGTAGTCCTCGAAGGCACGGCCGTTGGCGGTGATGGTGCCGCTGCCGGCGGACACCCGGACCCGGGCGATGGCCTGCTTGCGACGGCCGGTGGCTTGCACAGCGGTGGGCATCGGAGCTTCTCTCAGCTTTCTCGGCGGGCGCCGGCGATCACGAGCGGGGCGGG
>Ga0268299_1001572_pt1 | contig 37863 bp, 31 predicted proteins | sample NOBtaG_FD_193484 | JGI IMG/M metagenome (GOLD analysis project Ga0268299, IMG submission 193484) | Activated sludge microbial communities from bioreactor in Nijmegen, Gelderland, Netherland - NOB reactor | ecosystem: Engineered > Bioreactor > Aerobic > Activated sludge | place: Netherlands... | reverse complement strand
CGGCTCGTCACCGACGGCCCCTTCGCCGACACCCGCGAGCACGTGGTCGGCTACTACGTCATCGACGCCCCCGACCTCGACCAAGCCCTCGCCGTAGCCGCCCGCATCCCCGCCGCCCGCTTCGGCGCAGTAGAAGTAAGACCGATCCGAAGACCCGCCCGCCCGATGCGCCGAACCGTCTGAGGGCGCCTTCACCCCGAAGCTTTCGAGCCTTTCGTCTGGCAGCGACCGCATGGCACCGACCGCCGGTGGCGGGTCCGTGTGGGTTTGGGCGACATAGCGGCGAGAGCCGAGGCATCCGACGAGGAGCCGGCCCGAAAAGCGCCCACGCTGTCCGAGCGAGCTGGGAGGGGCGGGCGGCGGGTGCGAGCGAGTTCGTGGGCGCCGGGCCGGCGACGAAGACGGATCGGCTTCGCCGCGTGTCGCCCAAACCCACCCGGACCCGCCACCGGCCGCCCATCCACTACGTTCGCCCAGCACGCCGTCCTATACTCGCGAGCCGATGACGAGAGACGACATCGCCGCGCTCTACCGCAACGAGTCCGGCCCGATCCTGGCAACGCTCATCCGGCGGCTAGGCGACTTCGACCTCGCCGAGGAAGTCGTACAGGAGGCGTTCGCAGCGGCCCTCGACCAGTGGCCGCGCGACGGCGCCCCCGATCAACCGATCGCATGGATCGTGCAGACCGCGAAGCACAAGGCGATCGATCGCCTCCGCCGCGGCACGATGTACGCCGACAAGCTCGGCAAGGTCGCCGAGCTCGCCGAGATCGAGCGTTCGGCCTACGGCGAAGCCGACGATCGGCCGATCCCGGACGACCTGCTCCGTCTCCTCTTCACGTGCTGCCACCCCGCGCTCGCGATCGACGCCCAGGTGGCACTCGCCCTCCGCACCCTCGGCGGCCTCACCACCGAGGAAATCGCGCGCGCCTTCATCCTACCGGTGCCGACGCTCGCGCAACGGCTCGTGCGCGCCAAGAAGAAGATTCGCGACGCCGCGATCCCGTATCGCATTCCCGACGCGCACGAACTGCCGGAACGGCTCGAAGCCGTGATGGCCGTCGTCTACCTGATCTTCACCGAGGGCCACGCGACGACCCAGGGTGACGCGCCGATTCGCGCCGACCTCTGCGCCGAAGGCATCCGGCTCGCGCGGCTCCTCGTCCGGCTCTTCGCGACCTCGACGGAAGCGCGCGGGCTCCTCGCGCTCCTGCTGCTCACCGACGCGCGCCGGCGCGCGCGCCTCGACGCGGCGGGAGACGTCGTACCGCTCGAGGAGCAGGACCGATCGCGCTGGGATCGCGCCAAGATCGCCGAGGGCGAGGCGCTGCTCGCGACGATCATGACCGGCGACGCGCTCGGTCCCTACACGGTACAGGCCGCGATCGCCGCCGTGCACGCTCGCGCCGAGAACGCCGAGGACACCGCCTGGGACGAGATCGCCGCGCTCTACGGCGCCCTCGCGCGCGCCATGCCGTCACCCGTCATCGAGCTGAACCGGGCGATCGCGGTCGCGATGGCCGAGGGCCCCGACCGCGGCCTCGCCCTCCTCGACGCGCTCGAGGCCGGCGGCAAGCTCGGCGACTATCATCTCTTGGTTGCCGCGCGCGCCGACCTCGAACGGCGCGCGGGCCGCCTCGCCGCCGCCGCCGCGAGCTATCGCCGCGCGCTCGAGCTCGGCGGCAACGAAGGCGAGCGGCGCTTCCTCGAGCGCCGGCTCCGCGAGGTCACGCGCGGCTGACTTCGCCGCAGTCGACGTGACGACCCGCGGGCACGTGCTCACCGCGCGAGCGCGGCTCGGCTCTCGATGCGATCCTCGGGAATCTTTCCGGCGACCGGCGGCACCTCGACGCCGGCGGCGTCACGGAGCTCGACGAACGCCGCCTCCATCGCGTCCGCGACCTGCGCGAGGTCGTGCACGACGTCCCAATCCGCGACGATGCCCATCGACAGCCGTCCCGCGTAGCTGAGGAGCGCGATCCCGAGGCCCTGGTTGTCGAACAGCGGCACGTGCGGATGCGCGGCGACCATTTGCGCGTCCAGGAGATGCAGCGGAAACGGCGGGCCGGGAATGTTGGTGACGATGAGGTTGAACAAGCGCACCTGACGCAGCAGCCGCACCGACATCGCGATCGCGATCGGCGGCGTCCACTCGGCGGTCTCGACGAGCAGCGACGTGTGCTGCTCCTCCTGGTTCCGGCGGAGCGCGTCCGTCGTCGCGCAGATCCGACGGTGGCGCCCGAGCGCGTCACGCTCGTCGAGCGGGAGATCCGCGATCCACGCCGAAACGCGATTGCCGGTCTCGCCACGCTCCTCCCGCGCTCGCGTGCTGACCGGGACGAGCGCGCGAAACGGGCCGTCGTCGTCCCGCCGGCCGACGTGCCGGAGACCGCCGCTCACGACGGCGAGCACGATGTCGTTGACGGTGCCGCCCAGCCGGTGACGGATCGCCTTCACCTGCGCGAGATCGAAGTCCACCCACTCGACCCGGCGATGCGGACCGATCGGACGATTGAACGCGCTGTCGCCGACGCTGCCGAGCCCCGTCCGGAGCAGTCCGAACAGCGAAGCGACCCCGCTCCCGACCTCGAGGCCGCCGCTCGCGACCCGCTGGGCGAACGCGAACGCGCCGCCGCCGCGGCGCCGGAGCTCGTCGGCGATCAGCGTCGTCGCGCTCGGCGGCGGTGCCGGCGTCCACGGTCGCGGCGGCTCGATGCGCGTGACCGGCGCCGGATCGAAGAGCGCGGCCAGGATGTCCATCCCGGCGATGCCGTCGACCAGGCAATGGTGCACCTTGATGACCATCGCGAAGCGGCCACCCGGCAGGCCCTCGATGAACGTCGCCTCCCACAGCGGACGGCCGCGGTCGAGCGGCCGTTCGAGCAGGCGCGCGGCGAGCGTCTTCAACTGCGCTTCGGTCCCGGGGGTCGGCAGGTGACTGTGGCGGACGTGGTAGTCGAGGTCGAAGTCGGGATCGTCGACCCAGTAGGGCTGCCCGACGATCGGCGAGTAGTGGAGCCGCTGGCGATAGCGCGGGATCAGGTGCAACCGCGACGCGACGTGGCTCCGGATGCTCGCGAAGTCGATGCCGCCGTCCTCGACGCTCAGCGACCCGGGCTCGAACACGGCCGTGAGCGCGACGTGCATGTACGCGTTCGCCGTCTCGAAATGCAGGAACGATTGATCGAGGCCCGAAAGACGCGCGGGCGCTGAAGTGTCCACCGTTGCTCTCCCGATCCGCGAAGGGAGCAACCCCCATGCCACGGAGAAACTTCCGACCGGCCGTTCGCGGCGTCGCGCCGGTGGCGACGTCGGCGGCAACCGCCTGCCGCCCGATTGAGCAGCGAGGGGTCCGCCGGAGATCCGTAGCGGCCTCCGCGGCCCTCGCATATGGTGGGGCGCACGCGTGGCTCAGCAACGGATCGACCCCTGGATCATTGCGGCCGTCGTCCTCGGGGCCGCCCTCCGCCTCATCAACCTCGGCGACGCGCCTTTGTGGTTCGACGAGACCTACACCGTCCACCACATCGGCCTCCCGTGGGATGGCTACGTCGGGGCGATGATGCGGGACAACCAGGCGCCCATCTATTACGCGTCGGCCAAGGCCTGGACGGAGCTCGTCGGGCTCACCCCCTGGTTGCTGCGCCTTCCGGGGCTCATCGCGTCCGTCGCCTGCATCCCTTTGATCGCTGCGTCGGCCGGGCTTCTCGTGGGTACGTCCGCCGCGCGCACGGCCGCCTGGCTGTCGGCGATCTCGCCGTATCTCGTGCAGCACGCGCAGGACGCCCGCCCCTACGCGCTCCTCGCGGCGGTCGCGGCCGCGCACTTTCTGGTGCTCGTCCGCTTCGCGACGGGGCGGTCGGCGCGGCTCGGGTTCTGGTGGGTCGCGCTCGCGATCGCCACGGTCGCGACCCACTACTACGGCATCTTCTTCCTCGCCGGACAGGGACTCGCGCTCGTGCTGCTGTGGCGCCGTCCGGTCTCCAGCTGGCTTCCCGCAGGCGCGATCGCGGGCGCGGTCTGTGCCGCGCTCATCCTCGCGGCCGTGCGGAATGCGTCGGGGGTCTTCGCGGGCCAGTACGTGTTCGGCATCGCCGCGCTGCCGGGCGTCGTGTGGTCGCTGCTCACCGGCTACACGTTGATTCCGACCTCGGAAGAACTCCACGCGCTCGGCCCGAGCGCCATCCTGCCCGACCTGCCGGTCGCGCTGGCGGCGCTCCCGGCGGTGATCATCGTGGGCCTCGCGAGCTTCCGCGCCCTCGACCCGACCGGAAAGGTCGTGCTGCTCGCGACGTTCGGCACGGCATTGCTCGTGCCGTTCCTCTATCGCCTGGCCGCCGGCGCCGGCGTCCATCCGCGCTACTTCGCCGCGACCATCGGTCCGGTGCTCGTCTTGGCGGCGGCCGGCATGGCCATCGACCAGCTCCGCAGCGCACGCGGCATCGCGACACTCCTGCTCGGCGCGGTGATGCTCTACGCGACGGTCCTGCATCTCCGTGACACCGGCCACGGCCGCGAGGACGTCGCGGCCGCGGGTCGATGGCTCGACGCCAACGTGCCTCCGACGGAAGAGATCCTGATCACCTCGAACGAGATGGAAATCCTCGCGCGGTTCCATTGGCCGAACCGCCGCTTCCGCCTCTATCCGCCCGAGCGCGGCGTCATCGACCCCGATCGCGTCGACGGGCTGGCAAAGAGCCTGCCGTTCCCCGATGCGCAGCGCGCGATCTTTCTCGTCGGCCGCGCATGGCTGAGCGATCCCGACGGGCGGCTCCAGACGGCGCTCGCCGAGCGCTACCCCGCGTGTCCCGGCATCGACGTCCCCGGCATCCGCATCCACTGCTTCCGCCCGAGCGGCGCCGCGGTCGCGGCGGCCGACGCGACCGCGCCATGATCGACGTCGACGCGCTCGCGGACGGCGTCCGCCGCGGCGATCGCCGCATGCTCGCGAAAGCGATCACGCTCGTCGAGAGCACGCGCATCGATCACCAGGAAGCCGCCCAACGTCTGCTGGAGCTCCTCCTGCCCGCGACCGGCAACGCGGTCCGGGTCGGCATCACCGGCGTCCCCGGCGTCGGCAAGAGCACCTTCATCGAGGCGTTCGGGCTCTACCTGATCGGACGCGGGAAGCGCGTCGCGGTGCTCGCCGTCGACCCGTCGAGCGCGCGCACCGGCGGCAGCATCCTCGGCGACAAGACGCGCATGGCGCGACTCTCGGCGGCGCCGGAGGCGTTCATCCGGCCGAGCCCGTCGGGCGGCTCGCTCGGCGGCGTCGCGCGCCGGACGCGCGAGGGCATGCTCGTCTGCGAGGCCGCGGGCTACGACGCCGTGATCGTCGAAACGGTCGGCGTCGGCCAAAGCGAGGTCGCCGTGAGCTCGATGGTCGACTTCTTCCTCGTGTTGATGCTCGCCGGCGCCGGCGACGAGCTCCAGGGCATCAAGAAGGGCATCCTCGAGATCGCGGACGCGCTCGCGATCAACAAGGCCGACGGCGACAACGTGGCGCTCGCGCAGCAAGCCGCGTCGCAATACATCGCCGCGTTGAACCTGTTCCGCCACACGAGCCCGACGTGGGATCCGCCGGTCGTGACCCTGAGCGCGCTCGAGATGCGCGGCATGGACCGCATCTGGGAGATCATCACGGATCATCGCGAGAAGCTCGGCGCGACCGGCGAGCTCGCCGCCAAGCGCCGCGAGCAGCAGCGCGTCTGGTTCTGGAACGTGCTCGAAGACGGCATCCGCGCGCGCTTCCTCGGCCGCCCCGACGTGCGCGCCGAGATCCAGGAGCTCGAGCCCGCCGTGGCCGAGGGCCGCACGTCACCGACCGCCGCCGCGCGCCGCATCCTGAAGCTCGCCGACTTCTGACGCCATGGAGCCCGCGCCCCGAGACTCGGCCCCCGACGTCGTGATCGTGGGTGCCGGTCCGACGGGGCTCATGGCGGCGACCCTGCTGCGCCGCTCCGGCGTCGCGGTACGGGTCCTCGACAAGAGCGCGCAGCAGGCGCACGAGTCGCGTGCCTTCGCGGTCCACGCGCGCTCGCTCGAGCTCCTGCGGTCGATCGGGCTCGGCGACGCGTTCATGGAGCGCGGCCTCGTCGCGAGCGGCGCGCAGGTGTTCGTCGACGGCCGTCAGGTCGCCGAGGTCGACGTCGCCGACATCGGGCGGCGCGACACGCCCTATCCCTTCGTGCTGATGGTGCCGCAGTGGGACATCGAGGCGATCCTCGCCGACGACCTCCGCGCCCACGGCGTCACGGTCGAGCACGAGGTCGAGGTCTACGACGTCCGCCAGACCGAGCTCGGCGTCATGGTGAGCGCGGCGCGCGCCGACGGCACGCGCTTCGGCGTGTCGGCGGCGTACGTGATCGGCGCCGACGGCGCGCACAGCGTCGTCCGCAAATGTCTCGGCCTCCGCTTCGACGGCGCGCCGTATCCACAGGGATTCCTCCTCGCCGATTGCCGCATCGACTGGCCGCTCGACCACGATCACCTGAAGATCTTCGTCGGGGATCGGAATCTCGCCGTGTACCTCCCGCTCCGCGGCCGCGAGGTCGGACGGGTGATCGCCATCTCGCCGTACACGGAGTCGGAGCCGGCCGACGAGGCCGCCGGGTCGCAGCCGGCGACGCTCGCCGAGGTCGAGGCGGCGCTCCGGGGAGTCGTGAAGCTGCCGCTCTCGCTGCACGACGCGCGTTGGGTCACGCGCTATCGGCTGCACCATCGCGGCGTCGATCGTTACGGCGTCGGCCGCGGCTTCGTCGCGGGGGACGCCGCGCACATCCACAGTCCGGCGGGCGGCCAGGGCATGAACACCGGGCTCCAGGACGCGGCGAACCTCGCGTGGAAGCTCGCGCTCGTCCTGACCGGTCGCGCCCCGTCCGAGCTGCTCGACTCGTACCACGCCGAACGCTGGCCCGTCGGCCGGAAGATCCTCCAGCGCACCGACCGCCTCTTCGCCGCCATGAGCTCGCAAGCGGGCTGGGTCGCCCGGGCGCGGAACTTCGTCCTGCCGCTGATCGCGCCGACGCTCGCCGGTCTGGCACCCGTCCGCGCCCGCGCGTTCGCCTTCGTGTCCCAGCTCGGCATTCGCTATCGGCCGAATGCGTTCCTCCGCGACGCGACACCCGACGTCTGGCGCGCCGGCGTCGCGCCCGGGCACCGCGCGCCAGACGCCCGCATCAGCGCGAAGCGCTCCGTCTTCGATCTGCTGCGCGGCTATCGGTTCACGGTGCTCGCGCTCTCACGCCGGCCGCTCGACGGCGACGAGATCGACCGCTGCACGGCCGAGCTCGCCGCGCTCGCACCGACGCTACGGTCGGACGTGGGCGCGCACCTCGTGGCACGCTCCCTGATCGGCCGCGACGCGCGCTTCCGGCAAGCGGAGTCGCCGGAGGTCTTCGAGGCCTACGGCCTCTCGGCGCGCGTGCCCGCCGCGGTGTTCGTGGTGCGGCCCGACGGCTACGTCGCGTACCGCGCGGCGGGGCTCGACGTCGATGCCGCCGCGCGCTTCCTCCGCGAGCGCTTCATGCGTCCGCAGGACGACGCGCTGGTGCCCGACTAGCCTGCTGGTGTCCCGCTAGAACCGCATGCCGAGCTGAAGACCGCCGAGCGTCGGTGCCACGTCGAAGCTGACCTTCCGCGGAGCGAGATCGGCGTTCGTGCCGAACTTCGATTCGTACTCCGCGAGGTCGTCGTCGGCCTTCCACGGATGCGAGAAGGTGAAGACCTCGCCGACCGCGATGCCGACACCGGCGGAGCGCCAGCCGCGCCACGGATCGCCGTATTCTTCGGCGACGATGAGCGCGCCGCCGACGTTGATCGCGACGTTCGCGACGTGGCGCTTCCAATCCCAGCGCGCCTCGCTCTCGCGGGCGTTCTTCCGCATGAGCTCTTCGCCGAGCCGGAGGCGCTCGCGACACGCCGATTCGTCGACGGGCTCGACGGCGTACATGGGGTCCGCGCCCAGGCGAGAGTTCGGAGGCCAGAGCAGCAAGCGCGTGACCCCGAAACTCGCTTTGACGGCGCTGACGACGAGATCGGCCTGCCTGCTGTCGTCGCCTTCGAAGGGGGCCTGGACGCTCTGGATGACCATGCCGAGGCTGTAGAAGGTCGTCCATCCCATCCACCAGTACCGGGCGTACGGTTGACGCTCCTCGAGACGCTGCTCGATGAACGAGAGGCGTTCCGCCGTGCCGCCACTACAGCCGCCCAAGTCCCGCGCTCGCGCGTCACCGACCCACGCCACGCCCATCACCACGAACCCGATCGCCGCCGCGACTGTTTTGCGCATGCGATCGCTTTTACCTACGCAAACCCCCGGCGCCAACTAGCGACCTATCGGAAACCAGAGCGTCGATGATCTCGTCTTCCTCACCAGGATCGGCGCCCTGGCGCCGGGCCTCGGCCGCGAGCGTCGCCCGCGAGACGCCGTCGCGCGCCAGCTCGAGGAGCGCCGCGAGCGCGGGGGCGAGCGGCTCGATCGTGGCTTCTCCGTCCGGCGGAACGACGACGAGCACGGGCTCGTCACCCGGTCCGATCGAGCCGCCGCGTGTGCCCGCACGGAGCGCCGCGAGGAGATCCAGAGCGCCCGTCGCGACCCGGACGACCGCGAGATGCGAGGCGAGCCGGAGCTCACCCGGCCGCGGTGGAGGCGCGAGTCCGACCCTGCGGCGCTCGGCGATCGCGCCTTCGAGCCGCGCCACGGCCCGCACCCGGGAGCCACCGTCGCATGCGAGATGCTCTGCGAAGGCGGCCGCCAGCGACCCGCGCTCCTGCACCGCCGCATGGAAGAACGGGCTCGCGAAGAACGTCGGCGCCCGCTCGGGAACGAGCGCGAGCGTCGCGGGGAACTCGGCGGCGAGCGCGGCGCGCACCCGATCCGGCCGGGCCGGATCGGTACGCCACGCGGCGGCCGGCGTCGCGACGAGCCACGCGCGCTCGGCGGCGTCGAGCTCCACGCCGGCGAGCGCCCGATCGGGATCGGCCGCCAGCGCGGCGGCGAGGGCCGGGTCGTGCAGCAGCCGGACGACGACGCGGCGAAGCGCGAGGTGGCTCACGACCGCGCATCCGGCGCGAGCGCAGGGGCAGCCGACGCGAGCAGCGCGTGCAGGCGCGCGAAGCCGTCGCGGCACGCCGGCAGCGGATTGCGCTCGCACTCGTAGACGACGGCCCGGAGCTCCGGCGCGCGCGGCACGACCGACTCCACGATCGTCCACGTATCCGCGAGGACGGCGGGCGAATGATCGTCCTCGACCCAGGCGAACCCGTCGTGCCGCCGCTCGCTGCCGCCCGCCACGTGCATCTCGACGATGCGCTCGGGTGGAAATCCGTCGAGGCCGGCGAGCGGCGCGTGGCCCCGGAGGCGCTGATAGATCGCGAGGTGGGCGCAATCGAGGAGCATGCCGGTGTCGGCGCGCTCGACCACGCGCGCGAAGAAGTCGAGCAGGTGGAGATCGCCGAGATACACCTGACCGGGCGGATTCTCGGGCAGCACCTCGAAGCCGGTCGCCTCGCGGAGGCGGACGATGCCGTCCGCCATCGCGTCGGCCGCGTCGCGCGTGAGGATCGGCGGCAAGAGCAGCATGTGACCGCGCTCGCGCCGACCGAGGTGCCACATGCCGGCGTCGCCGCAGAGCCACGCCGGCCGGATGATCGCCGCGAGCGCGCGCACCTCGTCGAGCCAGGCGTCGTCGAAGTCCTCCGGCTCGTCCAGATTGACGTCGAGGTAGTGGTACGTCGTCGGCAGACCGCGCTCGACCCAGGCGCGCGCGTGGCGATCGAGCCCCTTCACGGTCTCGATCCCGACTTCCAGGAAGCGCGCGTACTCGGGGTGCGCATCCCGGAGTGCCAGGACGTCGAGCGCACCGGCCGCGTCGCCGGCGCCGTACTCGGTCGAGACGCCGAGACCGAGGCGCGGTAAACGCGCGACACGATCGGCGAAGCGCATCACCGTTGCGCGATAGCACGGCAGGCCGCCGAGTTCGAAGATCGGACGTCGCAGCGCGGGATTTTCACTTGTCCGTTTCCCTGCGCACTGATAATCGCACGGGTTCGATGGAGCCCGTCGCTTTCGCACGATCGGCCTCGTTTTTCGCCTTTGCCGCCCTGCTCTGCGGCGCCACGATCGCGCACGCCGAGACGGCCACGGAGCTCGCGGCCACGGCGATGCACGAGTGCGAGCAGGGACAGCTCGCGCCGACCCGCGATCAGCGCGTCGCCCACTTCGAGCGCGGACAGAAGATCGCCGAAGACGCCGTCAAGCTCGACGAGAAGAACGCCGCCGCGCACTTCGCCGTCTTCTGCAACCTCGGCGAGATGCTGCGAGTCGACGGCGAGAAGATCACGTCCCTGATGGGCTTCCGCAAGATGATGCAGGAGCTCGATCGGACGCTCGAGCTGGACCCCAATCACCTCGACGCCATGTCGTCGAAGGGCGTGCTGCTCATGCGGCTTCCCTCGCTGCTCGGCGGCGACGTCACCGAGGGCGAGAAGATGCTCGAGCGCGTCGTCCGCGAGGACCCGGGCTGCATCACCGCACGGATCACGCTCGCCGAGCTCTACGGCGACCGGGGCGACCGCGTCGACGCCGTCGCGCTCGCCGCCCAGGCCCGCGAGCTCGCCCGCGCGAGCGGCCGCGCCGACAAGGTCGCCAAAGCCGAGGCCGCCCTCACGAAGCTGAAAGCGAGCCCCGGCGAAATCACCGCCGGCCTCGCCGTCACCACGTGCCCCGGCCAACCCGGCGTCAGCTGCCCCCCGAAGATCACGACGGCACAAGCACAAGCGCAACCTCAGCCCTAACCGACCAGGCGGTCGCCCGCGGAGACGGCCCGTCGAGAGGCCCAATGCGCTACTGGGTCAGTTCGATGCGCGTCAGGGATCGCTCCGGGGAGCGGCCAGCTCGCGTGTGCTCAACACATGATGGCTCCGGCCATCTGTATGCGCCGGCACCAGCGACCCCGCGACCGTAGGAGTGCATCCCTGACGCGCATCGAACTGACCCCACCGACGAGAACGCAGAAGATGGGCCCCGCGCTAGAGGTGGTAGCCGAGCTGGACCAGATAGCGGAAGTCGTTCTTCTTGCGACCCTCGGCGGGCAGGTTGTCGAAGTCGTCGATCAGCGCGAGCTCGATGAACAGATCCTTCATGAGCGTCTGCCGGAAGCCGACTTCGGCGTGCAGCAAGAGGTCCGACGCGTCGGCGAAGCTCGGGTAGACGTCCAGCAACTGATAGATCGACCGATCGTCGGTGATCTGCCAGCGGAACTCGTCGCCGAGGACGGCGGTCGCGTAGTCCCGATCCGACTGCTCGCCGAAGTTCTCGTTCACGTACGCGACGCCGGCGCGCACCTTGAAGAGCATGGTCTTGGTGTCGATGAAACGGTACCCCGGGCCACCGCCGACGACGCTACGCAGATCGAGATCCTTGAAGCGGTCGTACTCGAGGGTCACGAACCCGCCGAGATCCCAGTGCGCACCCAGATGGTAGTCGTAGTAGAGCCAGCCGCGCGTGTTCTTGACGGTGTCCTTCGTGTCCTGCGACTGGCGCGCGATGGCACCGCCGAAGCGCAAGCGGTCGTCGTCCGTCTCGCGGATCGCCTCGGCGGCCGCACCGAATTGGAACGTCTCGGTGTTCCCCTGCGAGCCGTTCACCGCGACCTTCACGTCGGCGTTCCAGCGGGCCCCCGGCGGGATTCCGATGGTCACGACCTCGCTCAGATCCACCGGCTTCGCGCCCTCGACCTGCTCCGACTCGAGGTAGACCCCGTCGTCACGCGGCACGAAGCGCGCGGAGACGTACTCGCCGCTGCCGAGCTTCACCCAGTGCGGCGCCTCCGTCGTGAGGCTCTCGACCTCGGCCCAGGCGATCGGGATCTCCTTCGAGTAGGGCGTCGTGAAGACGAGGGTTTCCCCCGTGTACTTCACCACGGTGCCGGAGAGCCTGTCCCCGTTCTTCAGCACCACCTCGTCGGCGGCGAGCGCGTGCGAGCACGCGAGCAGAAGAACGACGGCGAGAGCGACGGCCGAGCTGCGAACCATGCGAGCCTCCTCCTTGGGGCGCGTAGGGGCGCCGGGGCGCGACGTGTGGGGCGTCGCCGCACGCTTCCTGCCAGCCTACGTACTTTCACGCAAGCGAAGATGGCCGCAGTGTGATTCTGCGGCGCGCGGGGGGTCGGGAGCTCGCCTCGTCGTTCGAGTCGCTGGAGCCCAGCCCGTACTACCCGCCGCAGCCACGATGGCCTGCGGGCGACCGGGAGCTGTCCTCACTCCTCGACGACTCCCGACCCCCCGCGCGCCGCAGAATCAGACTGAGCCACTACCCGGCTGCGTTCGACGGCCGGCGCGAGCCGACTCAGGGCAGCGGCGTGCCGCCGAGCTCGATGAGCTCGCGAAGCCGCGGGGTCTCGCGTTCGAGCCAGTGCTCGACGCGGCACTCGTGCTGGCGGAGGACGCACTCCGCGAGCGCGTTCTGCCCGTCGAGCGCGCCGGCACCGAGCCCGCCACACGTCGACGCGAGCGCGGCGTAGCCGAGGCCGGTCGAGTCGAGCACGTCCGTGAACGGCGCCGCGGCACACCCCTTCACGACCCCCGCGACGAGCTTGGCTTCGAGTCCGTTCCCCGGCTTCGTGAGCGCGGCGATCGCCTTCGCGCACGCGGCCTCCGCGGCGTCGAGGCACGGCGGCGTAGCCACGCCGTCCTCGTAGAGACAGCTCTCCACCGCACGGAGACACTTGGCGACGGCTTTGGCCTTGCCGCGCGCGAACTTCGCCCCGCTCGCGGAGAGCGCCTTGCCGCAGCGCTCGAGTGCGGCGGCGCGGGTCGCGTCGCCGACGCCGACCCCGCCGCCGTCGGCACCGGTCGCGAGACACGGGGCGTCGCCCGGCGCGATGCCCGCGAGCGCGAGCATCTCGGCCGCCCGCGGCGACTCGAACGCGACGAGCTGATCGGCGCGGCACGCGTGCCCGCGCCGCACGCACGTGCCGAGATCGGCGAGCGTCGCCGGAGCGGGCGCGCCGTCGGCGAGACAGGGCGCATCCTCGGCGGCGAAGCCGAGCCCGACGGCGCCCCGCAGGTCCGCCGGCGCGACCGCGCCGCACGCCCCGTCGATGCCACCGATCAGGATCGCGTCGTCGATCGCGAACGCGTCGCGCTCCTTCGCGCAGGTCGTCCCGGCCTTCACGAGGCACGCGGCGTCGCCGGGCTTCCGTTGCACGCACTTGGTCACCGCCGCGACGCATTTCTGGAGCCGCGCGACGCGCCGGACGCCGTAGCGCGCCCCGGCTTTCCGGAGTCCGGCCGCGCACCGCGCGAGATCCGCGCCGACGGGGCCGGCGATGCCGAGACCGGCCCCGTCGGCGGGCGCCGGACAATCGGGGTCGGCGCGATCGACGTCCCCGTCACCGTCGTCGTCGAGACAGTTGCCGCAGTCTTCGGGTGCGGGCGTCGGCGTGACGGTGGGCGATGGCGTCGCCGTGCGCGTCGCGGTCGCACCGGGACCCGGCGTCGTGGTCGCGGTCGTCGTCGCGACGGCGGTCGGTGTCGCGGTGCGGGTCGCGGTCGGTGTGGCCGTGCGCGTCGCCGTCCGGGTCGGGGTCGGCGTGAGCGTCGGCGTTGCCGTGGGACCGGGCGTCGCGCCCGCGTCGAACTCGTAGGCGCCGATGTCGAGCACGCCGTCGACGGGACGCGCCGTCTCGGCCTGGTGCTTCACGTACTCGCGGACGACCGCGTGGGTCGGGAGCGCCGCCGCTTCGAGCGTCGTCCCGGCGTCGCGCGCTTGCGAGCCGCTCGTCGGATGGAAGTCCTGCCCGGCCTCGTTCACGAAGCCGGGCGACGTGCCGGTCACGTTCGCGACCGGCGTCGTGATCGTACCGGTGAGCCCGCTGTGGCTGTTGACCCAACCCGTCTTGAACCAGTTGGCGCGGAGCGCGAGCTGTCCGGCCCCGTCGAGCATCGCGAGCCGGTTGCCGGTCGCGCTCACGTAGACGACGTTGTTCCGCACGTCGGCGCTCTCGTCGTTGGTCGAGAGCCGCAGCAGCGTCGTGTTGCCGGAGCGGGTGGACACGACGGTGTTCTCGTAGAAGTGCAGCGTCCCCTTCCGGTAGATCGACGTGTCCCCGGAGTCGCCGCCGTAGTGGACGATCTGGCTGTTGCCGGCGCCGTCGGGCTCGACGAGCACGTTCCCGTAGACCCAGGTGTCGCGGTAGCGCGGGTCGCTGATGAGCGACGGGTCGTCCTCGGCGTCGACGAGGTCGAGCTGGCGGTTGCCGCTCTCGATCCAGTTGTAGCGGACGACGGTGCCGATCGAGCGGTCCTTGAGCGCGTTACCGCCGCAGCCGGCGCAGAGCGGGCCGAAGCGGTTGTACTGGAAGGTGATCCCAACCGCGGCCGTGTAGTTGTTGTGCTCGAAGGCGCTGCCGACGTTGCCGTTGTCGTAGAGGTAGTTCTTCTCGACCAGGATGTCCCGCGTGTCGCCGTCGTAGATGCCGATGAAGAGGCCGTTCCCGGCGTCGTGCAGGGTGCAGCCGCGGATCGTGAGGTTCCGGCCGCGCTCGACGTAGATCGCGGCGGCGTTCGCGACGTAGGCGACGCCGGCGTTCCCGGCGTCGTCGGTGAACGTGTAACCCGGCTTCGCGCTCCGGACGTCGAGGTTCTCGATGACGATGTGCTGCGGCAGGACGTTCGGGCTCGCGGTGCCGATCTTGATGATGCCCCGCTGCTCGTTCGTATAGTCGAGTTGGAGGCGCGTGGTGGCGCCGTCGCCGCTGATCACCGGCAGATCGCCGCTTCCGTTCGGGATGCCGCGGACGGTAATCGGCTGGGCCGCGGTCCCGGCTCGACTGATGACCCACTTCTCGCGGTACGGCGTCGCGCGCCAATGGATCTGGACCGTGTCCCCCGGCGCGAGCGATTCCCAGGGTACGTCGCCGACGTTTGCGAGCGGCTGACCCGGACCGACGTCGTACGTCGCCGCCTGCGCACCGGCGGCGAGTGCGCAGAGAAGAAGGGACACGAGAAGAACGAGCCGCATCGCTTCGATTGGGTAGCGGCGCGCCGCCTACGGGGCAAGACCGAAACCGTGTGCGCCTTCGCGTGGCGATCGTGCGCGGCCCGACCGCGAAGCGACGAGAGCGGCCGTAGTCAAGGTGCGCGCACGCGCATCGACCTCCCACTCGTGACCACCCCCTAGTCGAGAAAACGCACGCGCTGGTATCGAACCCGGCATGAGAGAGGAGAGATACGAGAGGCATGAGAGCCAGGAGAGCATCGGGCGCGCCGACACCGGCGTCCGGGCGCTCGACCACGTTCTGCGCGGTGGATTTCCCCGCAATCGGCTGTACTTGCTCGAAGGCGATCCCGGGACCGGCAAGACGACGATCGGCTTGCAATTCTTGCTCGCCGGCCTCGCGCGGGGAGAGGTCGCCCTCTACGTGACGCTGTCGGAGACGGCGGAGGAGCTGCGGGCGTCCGCCGCCGCGCACGACTGGAGCCTGGACGGCGTGCAGATCCACGAGTTCATGGCCGAGGGCAGTCTCGCACAGGATGCGCAGTACACGGTGTTCCAACCGTCGGAGGTCGAGCTCGGCAACACGATGAGCGGGCTCTTCGAGACCGTCGAGCGCCTCGGGCCGGCGCGCATCGTCATCGACTCGCTCGCCGAGATGCGGCTCCTCGCCCGCGACCCGCTGCGCTACCGGCGGCAGATCCTGTCGCTGAAGCAGTTCTTCCAGGGTCGCGGCTGTACGGTGCTCATGCTCGACGACCGCACCTTCGAGCCCGCCGACCGTCAGCTCCACAGCATCGCCCACGGCGTCGTGCGGTTGGAGCAACTGGCGCGCGAGTACGGCCCCTCGCGCCGGCGGCTGCAAGTGCTGAAGGTCCGGGGGTCCGACTACCGCGAGGGACTGCACGATTTCGTCATCCGCCGCGGCGGCATCGCGCTCTTTCCTCGCTTGGTCGCGGTCGAGCACGAGGCGCCGTTCGCCACCCAGGAGATTCGGAGCGGCATCGGGGGTCTCGACGTTCTCCTCGGAGGCGGCCTCGAAACGGGCACCACGACGCTCGTGACCGGGCCGGCCGGCGTCGGCAAGTCCATCATCGCCTCGCACTATGCCGTCGCCGCCGCCGACGCGGGTCACAGCGTGACCTTCTTCGTCTTCGACGAGGAGCGGCAGACGCTGCTGAACACGACGGAGAGCCTCGGCATCGGGCTCCAGGCGGCGCTCGACGGGAAGCGCGCCGCGATCCGGGCCGTCAATCCCGCCGAGCTCTCGCCCGGCGAGTTCGCGCACCTCGTGCGGGCCGAGGTCGAGCGTTACGACGCGAAGGTCGTCGTGATCGACAGCCTGAACGGCTACCTCGCGGCCATGCCCGAAGAGAGCATGCTCGGATCGCACCTGCGCGAGCTGTTCAGCTATCTCCGCCAGCGCGGAGTGGTGACGCTCGTCACGATGGCGATGCACGGCATCCTCGGCCAGATGCAGTCGACCATCGACGTCAGCTACCTCGCGGACACCGTCATTCTGATGCGCTTCTACGAACGCGAAGCGAACCTCCACCGCGCCATCTCCGTCGTGAAGCGGCGCGGCCACGCGCACGAGAAGGGGGTCCACCAGCTCCATATCGAGCGGCATGCCATCACCATCGAGCCGGTGGCCGGGCTCCATGGCATTCTGACCGGCGTACCGCAGATCACCGATCCATGAGCCCGCTGCTGGAAGATCGCGTCCTGATCGTCGCGCCGGCGGGCCGCGACGCCGCGCTGCTCCGGGACGCGCTGACCCGAAACGAGACCGGCGTCGCCGTGTGTCCCGACGTCGGCACCCTGGTGACCGAAGCGGCGCGTGGCGTCGGCGCCGCGGTGCTGACCGAGGAGGCGCTCGACGTGGCGAGCATGACCGCGCTCCGGCGGATGCACGCCGAGCAACCCGCCTGGTCCGACCTCCCCCTCATCTTGCTCGTGAGCGACCGGCCGCCGTACGAGGCCCAGGCGGCGCTCGGCGAGGCGTCGTCGTTCGGCAACGTCACGATGCTCGATCGACCCGTCAGCCTGGTCGAGTTCCAGACCGCGATCAGCTCGGCGCTGCGCTCGCGGCGCCGCCAATACGAGATTCGCGGGTACCTCACCGAGCTCAGGGCGAACAGCCGCGCCAAGGACGAGTTCCTCGCGATGCTCGGGCACGAGCTCAGGAATCCCCTCGCCGCCGTACGGAACGCGGTGACCACCGCGACCATCGACGAAGCGCGCCGGCCGCGCGCGCTCGCCATCGCCGAGCGGCAACTCCAACAGCTCGGCCTCCTGATCGACGACCTGCTCGACGTCGCGCGCGTGACGCTCGGGCACATCACGCTCAAGAAAGAGCGGATCGCGCTGCGGGACGTGATCGATCGCGTGCTGGAAGCGATCCGGCCCACCATCGAGGAGCGCCGGCAGACGCTCGTCTTTTCCCCGGCCGCGGAGCGGATCTACCTGGACGCCGATCCGGGCCGAGTCGAGCAGATCGTGAGCAACCTCCTGACGAACGCCGCGAAGTACACGGACCCGGGCGGGCGGGTCGAGGTCCGCGTCGGGCGCTCCGGCGGCTTCGCGGAAGTGCGCGTGCGCGACACGGGCATGGGGATCGCGCCCGAGATACTGCCGCGGGTGTTCGAGCTCTTCGCGCAGGCGGAGCGCACCCTCGATCGGGCGGAAGGCGGCCTCGGCATCGGGCTCACCATCTCGCGCAATCTGGCGCAGCTCCACGGCGGCAGCATCGAGGCGCGCAGCGACGGCCTCGGCAAGGGATCGGAGTTTCTCGTGCGACTGCCGGCGTTGCCGCCGACGACCGTCGCCGAGCCGGCCGCGACGACGAACGGCAACGGCCGGCGGCCGTCGTCGTGCGGGAAGCGCGTCCTCGTCGTCGACGACAATCCGGACGTGGCCGAGAGTCTCAGCATGGTGCTCGAGCTCCTCGGACATCAGGTGCACGCGGTCCATGAGGGCACGGTCGCCGTCGCGACGGCACGCGCCGAGCACCCGGACCTGATGTTCGTCGACATCGGGCTTCCCGTCATGGACGGCTACGAGGTCGCGCGCACCGTCCGCGCCGATCCGACACTCGGCGACGTCGTGCTGATCGCGCTCACCGGCTACGGCACCGCGGAGGACAAAGCACGCTCACGCGCCGCCGGATTCCAGCATCACCTCGTGAAGCCGGTGAACGTCGATGCGCTCCGCGAGGTCGCCGGCGACGCCGCGACCTGACGTCGGCCCGCCTCCGCTGCCCGCACGACCGCCGCGCGTTGGACCGAACCACGATCGCTCATGCGGAGCTCACCGTGTCACCGCCGGCGCCTCGTCCGACGCGAGATACGTCGCGACCGTCTTCCGCGCGAACGTCCGCGCGTCGGCGGCATCGTAGGGCGCACCCTCGTCGAGCTTCCCCGCGTACTCGAACAGCGGGACGAAGAGCTGCGCCTGATCGGCCGCGGCGCGCATCGTGAACGTCGGATGCCGGCGGACGACGTCCTCCCACGCCGCGCGCACCTCGGCCCAGAAGGGCTCGGTGCGTTCCTGGTAGCGACGGCCCGCGGAATCGTCGAAGCCGACGACGCGCTCGAAGCGGTTGAACCCGAGCTCCTTCGCGAGGACCGGCTCGGTGCCGGACGGGCGTCCCGCGGCGTCGAGCGCCGTCTTGAGGTTGCTCTCTTCGTAGATCCACCCGGTCGGCGTGATCGTCACCTGATTGGTGCCGATGAGGACGTCGTAGTCCTTCCGGACGGACCACTCGCGGCGCGGCAGCGGACGCCACGTGGTGCCGCTCCGCCAGGTCGAGACGTTCCCGAAGTGCTCCCACCGTCCCGCCGCTTCGTAGCGAGGCGAGTCGTCGACCTGGAAGACCGCCTGCGTCCACGTCCCGCGGCTCGCCGCACGCGCCGGGCGCTCGCGGCCCCAGGTGAGGCGGCCGCGGTACGTCAGCATCTCGTCGTCCTCGTAGCGCCAGTCCTGCCGCCAGTGCTTCGTCACGAACGGTCCCGCCACCTTGCCGTCGTGCTTCATGAACATCACGAGCAGGTGCTGGAGGCTGATGAAGCGCGGATCGTCGCGCACGACGGCGACGTACTCGGTGCCCCACGATTGATACGGGCGATCCGGCTTGAAGTCGGGGCGAAAGCCCGCCACCTCGAGGAAGTCGAAGCTCGTGCGGAATGTCCCCGCCATCGCGAGGATCGCACGCCGATCGCGTTCGAGCGCCGAGATGCCGGGCTCGCGCAGCCGCGTCCATGCCGGCCCCGGCGTCGTCTCGAGCGTCACCTCCGGCCCGTGCGAGGTCCCGCCGCGCGGCGCGAAGCTCGTGTCGTCGACGCCGTAGCGCCAGGTGAAGGTGAACTGCCGGTCCTTCCGTTCAGCGCCGGGCTTTTCAGGGGCCGGGGCTTTCACGGGGCCGCATGCCGTCGCGAAGGTGACGAGAAGAACGAGGAGAAGACGCGTCATGTGGGCGATGGTGCCGTCGGACGTCGATCGTTGCAACGCAGGGGGGATGTCCGGGCGAACGATCGCGACGCCGCGACCGGCCGCTGATGCCCACGTGGTCGGTCAGCGCAGCTTCCATCCTTCAGCGTCTCGATCGAAGATCGAAACGACTTTGCACCGAGCGCACGAGTGTCAGCGGCCGGTGGCCCATTCCGAGTCAGCAGAGCGAGCGTTGGGCGTTGCGACATAGATCACCAGCCGTTAGGACGGCCTCGGACGCACCGGAACGGGCGGCCGGCGCGCCGACGTCGCTCCTCCGCCCCATGCACACGAGGGAGACAGCCATGAAATCGTCAGCCTTGAAGCGCAGCATGCAGGTGGGAGCGTTCCTCGGGATCTTCGGCGCCGGGTACCTTTGCGGCACGGTCAGCGAACGGCAGGCGATCGCCGACATGAAGGACCTCGGCGGAGCGGTCGGGGGCGCGGTGGTCGGCGAGGCCGCCGGATCCGGCGGCGCGATCGGTCAGGCGGCGAAGCTCGGCACCGCGATCACCGACATGGAGAGCCAGGTGAGCGGCCTCCAGAAGAACCTCGAGACGCTCAAAATGATCAAGAGCGCGCTCGGGGGCTGACCGCATCCGCGGCGGCCAGCTCCCGCAACACCGATGCGATCTCGTCGGCGAGATCGCCGAGGGCGGCGCTCAATGCGTTGACGCCGCCCTCGACCGACGCGCCCGTCGCGTGCCGATCGTGCTGCGACTGCCGGATGCGCACGACCTTCCGCGCCTTGTCGCGCACGGCCCAGCGCACGGTCGCCTCGGCCTTGCCGTCGGCGCCGGCCTCGAACCGGACGACGACGACCTCGATGCTGTAGTCGGGCGTCGGCGTCGTCGCGTTGACGATTCCGGAGACGCGCTCGCTCCCGAGCGCCCGCCCGAGGTTCTCGATGAGCACGCGGGTGAAGTTCTGCACGAGCGGTTCGGCCCAGCGCTCGGTGAGCGCGTACTTGAGCTCGGACGGGCTCACGCGCACGGCGACCTCGTTGCGATCGAGGTAGGCGGGGAACGTCACGGGTCCGACGACGACGCTGAGGCTCGACGTGCTCGAGCCGGCGTTCGCGCCGGCCGGACGCGCCGCCAGCGTGTAGAAGCGCGACGGGTCGTGGCGCGGCGAGAGCAACGAGCACCCGCCGACCAGCACGGCGAGCGCGGCGTAGCCGATCAGCGCGATCCTCATGGCGTGTTGACCTCCCGGCCCCGCACGAGGGCGCTCGGATTGCGTTCGAGATAGTCGGCGAGGAGCCGGATCGAGCGCGCGGTGCCGCGGAGCTCCTCGAGCACGCCGACGAGCTGACCCGTCAGCGGCGAGCCCGCGGCGGCGAGGCCCTGGATGCTTTCGAGCGTCTCGCGCGCCTGCTCGACGGCGGCCGTCGAGCGGTCCGACGTCTGCTGGAGGCTCTTCAGCAAGGGCCCGGTCCGCTCGTCGAGATGGCCCGCCAGCTGCTGGACGCTCGCCAGCGTCGCGTGCATGGCACTGAGCGTCTCGGGGAGCGTCGCCAGCGCCTTCTGGAGCCCCGGGTTGTTGACGGTCGCATTCAGGCCGTCGATCGCGTTCCGCAACGACTTCCCGAACCCCTCGAAGTCGACCTGCTTCAAGTTCGCGATGATCTCGGCCGCCGCCTGCTGCGCCTGCTCGAGCGTGGTCGGGATCGTCGGGATCTCGTTCAGCTCGGCTTCCTCCGGCGCGATGTACGTGATCGGCGTGTCGGGGTGGTAGTCGAGCTGCACGAAGAGCAGACCCGTCACGATGCTCTGCGAGTTCAGCTGCGCCCGGAGCCCGCGCTCGACGGCCGCCTTCAAGAGACGCCGGTCGCGCGGCCACTCGTTGGCGCCGTGGGCGACGATCTTCTTGTTGTCGATCTCGATCCAGACGGGGATCCGGGCCTCCTCGCCGATGTCGAGCTGGATGCTCGTCACGGCGCCGATCTCGACGCCTTTGAATTTCACCGGCGAGCCGACGTTCAAACCGTCGACCGAGCCCGTGAAGTACATGACGAAGGGCGTCGTGTCGGCGAAGAGCCGGCCCGAGCCGAACACCACGATGCCGACGACGGCGAGTGCGATCGCCCCCACCACGAATGCCCCGATCAGTACCGGATTGGCCTTCCTACCCATGCGCCCCGCTCCCCTCATGCTGCTCGTCGTCTTCGCCGCGCGTCAAGAAGCGGCGGACTTTGGGGTTGGTCTTCGGATCCTCGAGCATGGCCTGCGGCGACCCCCGGGCGATGATCGTCTTGCTCTCGATGTCCAGGAACACGCTGTTGGTCGCGATCGCGAAGATGCTCGGCAGCTCGTGCGTGACGACCACGATCGTCGTCCCGAGGCTCTCTCGGAGCTCGAGGATGAGGTCGTCGAGCTGGCGCGAGCTGATGGGGTCGAGCCCCGCCGACGGCTCGTCGAAGAAGAGGATGTCGGGATCGAGCGCCATGGCGCGGGCGATGCCGGCGCGCTTCCACATGCCGCCGCTGATCTCGGCGGGGAAGAAATCCTCGAATCCCTTCAGCCCGACCAGCGCCAGCTTGAGCGTCGCGACCTCGCGGATCTCGGCGTCGCTGAGCGTCGTGTACTCGCCGAGCGGCAGCCCGACGTTCTCGGCGAGCGTCATCGAGCTGAAGAGCGCGCCGCCCTGGTACATGACGCCGAACCGTTGCAGCAGCTTCTGACGGCCCGCCTCGTCGGCGTGCGTGAAGCTCTCGCCGTCGTACTTCACGTCGCCCTTCGTCGGCTCGTTCAGGCCGATCATGTTGCGGAGGAGCGTGCTCTTCCCAGAGCCGCTGGCGCCCATGATGATGAAGACGTCGCCGTGGTTCACGGTGAAGGTCAGGTCGCGCATGATGACGCGCTCGCCGTAGGCGATCGTCAGATCCTCCACCGTGATGTGCGGCTTCTTCGCGTCGTCCACGGGCGCGCTCATATGCCGAGGATGTAGAAGGCGACCGCGAAGATGCCGCAGGCCACGATGATGGCGACGATGCCGGTGACGACGGCCGAGGTCGCCGCGTCGCCGACCGCCGACGAGCTGCTGCCGGACTGGAGCCCGCGGAGGCAGCCCGAGATCGCGACCAGAACGCCGTAGACCGACGCCTTCACGACGCCGCCGGTGAGGTCGGAAATCGCGACCGCGTTGAAGGTCTGGTTGAAGTAGGTGATCGGCGGCAAGTGCAGCATGCCGATCCCGATGAGCGAGCCGCCGAGGATGCCGAGCGCGTCCGAGTAGAGGCAGAGGAGCGGCATCATCATGCACAACGCGAGCAGCCGCGGCAGCACGAGGAAGTCGAGCGCCGAGAACCCCATCGTGGTGAGCGCGTCGATCTCCTGCGTCACCTTCATCGTGCCGAGCTGGGCGGCGTAGGCGGCGCCCGTGCGTCCGGCCATCACGATCGCCGTCATGACGGCCCCCATCTCGCGCACGACGGCGATGCCGACGAGGTCGGCGACGTAGATCGTCGCGCCGAAGCGCTCGAGCTGCACCGCGCCGACGAAGGCGAAGATCGTCCCCACGAGGAAGCTGATGAGGGTCACGATCGGGAGCGCATCCGCGCCCGCTTGCTGGACGAGCAGCCAGAAGTCGCGCGCCCGGAAGCGCGCCTGGCCGCGCGCCAGCCGGCCGAAGGCGAGCGTCACCTCGCCGACGAACGCGAGCATCGCTTGCGCGTCGTCCCATGCATCGAGGGTCGCGACGCCGACGCGCGCGAGCCACGAATCCGGGCGTTTGGCGTGACGGGCGTCCTTCTGACCCGGGACGCGGGCCGCGAGCGCGAGGAGCCTGCGGAGCCCCTCGGGCAGCGTCGCCTCGTCGAGCGGGACCTTGCGCTCGGCGGCGAGCTCGCCGACCCGGATCACGAAGCTCATGAGGCCGCTGTCCCAGGGCCCGAGGTCGGCGAGGTCGAACGCCACCTTCGTCGGCTTGGGGCTCCCGGCGAAGGCCTGCTCGACGTCGGTGATCGGCGGGACGCCCGTGTCGAGGGTCCACGCGCCGGCGAGCCGGACGACGAGCGTCCCGTCGCCGGACCGGCTCACCGCGATGTCGCCCCGTTTCCGCGCCGCTTCGGCCATCGCTCGTGCGAGTGAGCTACCACACCGACCCGGCGTCGTCGCCCACGCGCGTTTCCTCCGTCCGGGCGTCGTGCTACCGACAGGCCCCATGGCGAATTCCGAGCGGTGGCGCGCAGTGATCGCGGCTGCGCTGGCGTCCAGCATGGCGATGACGGGGTCGGCGCTCGCGGCCGGCTGGACGATGCACGAGCTCGAGACCCCGCTCGGCGACAAGGGGACGGCGCTCCGGGTGACGGCGAAGCGGCGCCCCGACGTGCATCTTGCGATCGCGTGCGACGCCGATACGGGCTCGCGGTGGCGCGCGGTCGCGGTCGTCGAGGATCCGAACAGCGGCGCGCAGCTCGGCATGCGCGGCGACGTCGTGATCCGTCTCGGCGACAAGACGAGCCGCGACGTCTGGTCGGTCCGCACGACGACCGACGAGCGGCGTATCTTTTCGGCGCCGGAGGCGACGCGCTTCGCGCGCCGCCTCCTCCGGGCCGAAGCCGACTCGCCCACCGCCGAGGTTACCGTCGAGATCCACGGCGTCGGCGGGAAGCCGGTGCCGCTCACCTTCCCGCTCACGGGCCTCGGCGCCACGATCGATCGGATCGCCGCCAAGTGCGGCGAGTGGGACATTCGGGAAAAGGACTGACGACGATGACGAAGACGATCCTGGTCGCCGCGCTCGCCCTGCTGCCGCTCGGCTGCTCCTTCTATTACAGCTCCGAAAGCAGCGTGAAGACGCTGACGAGCCCGTCGCGGTCGAGTGCCAGCAGCTCCGCCGACGACGACGGCGACGACGCGCAGGAGAAGAAGGCGTATCGCGACGACGTCCGCGACTTCACCACCGCCTATGCGACCGAGCACGACGGCGTCGACGGGTTCGCGAGCGGCCTGGCCGACGTCGCGCGACGCCATGGCATCACCGACTGGGAAGCGAACGACACGACGTTCACGGCGGTCGGGAGCGGTTTGAAGCGGGCGCAGGCGCGTCCCGCGGACGTCGCTCGTTACGAGCGCGCCGTCGGCGGCAACGATCCCGCGAAAGCCGCGCTGATTCGCCGCGGCTACGACTCGTAGCCGCTTCCTGTCGCGAGCCCGGCGCGCCGCGTCGCGTCGCGGGACGGGAAAAACTATTGTCAGGGACCGCACGGCTGACGTAGGACTTCTCTCGGCGCCCGCGCGCCGTTTCGCAGCAATCCCCCAGGAGGAGATCCCCCCCATGACGTCACCTCGCCCGTCGTCCGTCGTCCGCCTCGCGCTCGCCGCGCTGATCACCACCGCCGTGCTGGCGCCACCATCGGGGTGGGCGGCCGACAAATGCGAAACCGGGGCGTCCCGAGCCGCGGACCAACAAGCCATCGCGTCGCTACGGGTCGTCATCGAGGACGGGTGTCCGTGCGCGAGCTTCGACGGCACGTCCAACACGACCAACCGCGGCGCCTTCCTCCGCTGCGTGAAGGAGCGCATCAACGATGCCAGCGACGGCACGGCGCTCCTCGGCTTCAGTCTCCGCAAGCAGTGCAAGAGCGCGCTCAAGAAGATCTACACGCTCTCGACCTGCGGCTACCCCGCCGCGGAACGCGTCGCCTGCTGCGAAGTGAAGCCCGCGACGGTCAAGAAGAAGGCGTCCATCAAGAAGACCGCGAAGTGCGTCAGCGCCGGATCGGTCGTGCGCAATGCGTGTCCGGCCTTCGCCTTCACCGCCGACGCCTGTAGCTTCGATCTGAACAACACCTGCAACGCCGTGCCTCCCCCGTTCGGAGAGGAGACGGTCGACATCCCGAGCGGCGCCGATCCTGCCGAGACGCCGGGCACGAGCGGGGTCGTCGTGACCAATCCGAAGCTCCTGACGCAATTCGGCGGCCCGAGCTTCAGCCTGAACAACGCCCGCTACACGCGACACTTCCTCACGACCGCGGTCGGCGCGCCGGACTCCATCCTCATCCTCGTTCCCGGCTTCGAGGGCGGCGCGGGCAACTTCCGCATCCTCGCGCAAAACCTCCTGCTGCGCGCGCAGACCGCCGGCTTCAGCCTCGAAGTCTGGGCGTACGACCGGCGCTCCAACCAGCTCGAGGACCTCGAAGGCCTCGACGTCGCCGAGCACTACGCCAACGCCCTGATCGCGCTCGATTGGCTCTACGGCGGCGAGCTCGGCCTCACGCTGCATCCGACCCTCGGTCGCCGCGGCGTGTTCTACGACACGCAGGCGGACGTGCCGTTCATCGCGCAGTGGACGCCGCTCGTCTTCTCCCGTGACATCGACGCGATCGTGACCGCGGCCCGCGCGGTCGCCGTGAACCAGAACGTCTTCCTCGGCGGTCACTCCGCCGGCACCGGCTTCACCGCCCGCTATGCCGCGACCGACTTCAACCTGTCGGGCGTCGGCCCGGCCGACCCGGGATACGCGAAGCTCCGCGGGCTCGTGCTCCTCGAGGGCGGCGGCGGCAGCACCGGCAACACCCTCTCCGCCGACACGCTCGACCGCATCGAGGCCAAGTTCGACGGCGGGCTCTTCGGCGCCGTGCGGGACAACGCTCCGCGCTGCGTCGACGGCACCACGCCCTGCGCGATCGCCACCGAGGCGATCGACTGCATCGGACAGCTGCCGCCGAAGTGTACGCTCCCGACGTCGTCGTACGCGGTTTCGGGCCTGCTGAACGCGCGCATCCTCGCCGCCGGCGAGGTCACCGCGATCCAGACGATCGTCGATCCGGACGGCGGCGAGAACATTCTCCGCGTCGACCAGGGCAGCCCCGGCAACAACGCGATCGACGTCGTCCCCGACCTCGGCACGCTCGGCTTGCTGCCGAAGTCCACCGCGTTCGCGGGTCTCGGCAACTTCCTCGACGACGACGGCCTCGTCGCGTCGGCGGCGCCGTTCGTCGCGACGTCGCTCGGAGGTCCGGGCAACCTGAACGCCGGCGTCCAGACGTGGAACGACATCACCCAGGGCGTCGCGGCCCCGCTGGTGCCGAACAACGGCCCGCCGCCGGCGACGCTTCCCGGGAACGTGTGGGGGCAGGAGCGCGAGGTCACCCGCATGGACCGCATGGTCGGCAACTTCTACGCCGGCGCCACCAACTTCACCGACACCTACTACCCGAGCTCCGGCCTGAGCGTGACGTCGGTGACGGGTGTCTGCTCGTCCGGCACGTGCAGCGTCGGCGCGGTCGGCAACCCCTGCTCGACCGCCGCGCAGTGCTCGCAAGGCGTGAACCTCGACTCGTCGGCGCTCTCGATCGGCCGCAACCGGCGCGACATCGAGAACCTGACCCAGGCCGCCGCGATCGACATTCCGGTCATCTCGTTCGGCGGCACCAACGGTCTCGTGCCGGTCGCCGGCGCCTTCACCGCGTTCGGCACGAGCATCGGCACCTGCACCGCGCCGAGCTGCGACGGCACCCCGCGCGTCGTGAACCCGACCATGCCGAACCCGGCGTTCCCGACGTTCGGCGGCGTGAACGGCGGCTTCGAGGTCGTCATGGCCGAGGGGTTCGCCCACGTCGACGTGGTGACGGCCGAGGACAGCGTCGTGAACCCGGTGCTCCCCGCGCTCGTCGATTTCCTGGATCGCAACCGGCAGTGACCGAGGCGGGCGTCCCGGGGAAGCTCGGGACGCCCGCTACGTGCGCCCGCCACGGCTTGCCGGCGGTCGCTCGGCGACGAAGGTCGCAGCGAGATACCCGTCGAGCCGCATGCTCGCATCCGGCGGAAGTCCGTCGATCATGCCGCTCGCGGCGAGCAGCGGGTCGACTCCGTCGTCCGCGCAGATGAGGGCACGGACCGCGGCTCGGATGGTTTGCGTTTTCGTCCATCCCCGCACTCGTGCCCACCGCGCGAGCCGAGCGTAGTCGGCGTCGTCGAGGTAGACTCGCAACTTCCTACGCATGATCGACGGTCCTACGGTCTCCTGACGTGAGGCGCAATCTGCTCGTCCTAGTCGCACTGCTCGCCGTCATGCGCACCGTTGCGGGCGCCGAGGAGCGGCACGTCGACTTCCTCTATATGGAGCCGAACGAGGGCGGCTCGAGCGCGGGACACGTCGCCGTCGCGTTCGAGGAGCGCACGTACGCGTTCCAACGCAGCTCCGAAGGCCGTCTCGTGCTCGAGCGCGACGCGAGCGAGCACGTGCGCTGGCTTTACGCGGTCCTCGGCAATCGCGCCGTGCACCGCACGCGCGTGGCCGTCCCGGAGGAAGCGTTCGAGCGGCTTCGTGAAGGGTTCAATCGCCGGTACCTCGTCCAGCAGCGTCAGCTCGCGCTGATCGAGCGCCTGCGTGTCGCCGCGCGCCTGTGGGAGCTCCTGTCGGAACGGTCGCGCGGCGAGGCCAGCGGGGGCATTCCGATCGAGGGCGCCGGGTACTTCGCGACGAACGGCACGTCGCCGAGCATCGCGACGCTGGCGGCGGACCTGGCGCGCGCGTACGGCGCGGGATTCGTCGCGGAGCGCTTCGGGAGTCTGCGCGCCGAGCTCGCTGGTCTGGCGCTCGCCGCGTCGCCGGCGCCCGATCCTCCGAGCCCCGATCGCTATCCGGAAGCCGGCGACGCGTTCGCCGAGCGATACCTCGCGACGGCGACGGCCATCGTCGCGTTCGAGACGCTCGCCCGGGCGCCCGCGCTCGATCCCGCGAGCCTTCTCACCGTCGACGACGCGCCGCTCGACGCGGTGGAGCGCGCCGCCCTCGCCCGGTATGCCGACACGCTCCGGGTCGAGCTCGTGCGGGTGGCGGCGTCGGCCCGGGCGGACGTCGGCTTTCCCCTACTGGTCGGGATGGCGCGGCTCGCCGCGCTCGATCTCTCGCTCGCAACCGGCCGTCTCGTCGTGCTCGATGCGTTCCCGGCCGACGCCCGCCGCGTCCCGCACGCGGCGCTGGCCCGCACGCTCGAGGCCGCGCGGGCGCTCCGCGACGAGGCCTGCGACGCCCTGCGCGCGCGCCGGCGCCGCTTCGTCGCCGTCACGGCACCGGCCGAGCGCGACTACGGCCGGCTCGAGAACGCCGCGAACCGCTGCGTCGAGCTCACCCGCGGGCTCGCGGAAGAGCGCGACGTCCGGATCGCGCGCGACACCCTCGTACCGTCACGCACCGGGGCATTCACGGGACTCGTCGTCCCACGCGTGGACGGCGGCGCGCTCGCCGCGGCGGCCCGCACCGCCGCCGACGCGGCACGGACGTACGAGCGTGCCGTCGACGACCTGTACCGCTACGACCTCGTGCGCCGGAACTGCGTGACCGAGGCCTTCGCCACGATCGACGCCATCCTCGGGCCCGACACGGCCATGGCACTCGGCGGCGACACCGCGACCGGCGGGGCCCGCATCGTCCCGAGCCTCGCGAACCGCGCCGTCCGGCGCGACTGGCGCGTGGTCGCGTCCGAGACGACGCCGTCGTACCGGCGCGCCCGCGTCGACGCCCTCGCCCGCACGGGCAATCCCCTCGCGGTGCGGCTCCGCGAGTCGAATGTGCTGACGTCGACCGTCTACCGGCCGAGCCGCGACGACTCGACGTTCCTCTTCTTCACCGACGACGTCCTGCTGCTGCGCCCGGTGCTCGGCGCGGCGAACCTCGGCGTCGGTGTGGGCGCGAGCCTCCTCGGCCTGGCGCAGGCGCCGATCGATCGCGGGTCGGCCCTCGAGGCCGGACTGCGGGGCGTCCTCTGGAGCCTCCCCGAGCTCGTCTTCGTCAACGTCAGGAAGGGGTCGTACGACCACGTCGCTCGGGATTCGCTCGATCACCTGGCGCGGCATGTCCCGCCAGCCGGGCCGCCGTCGCCCGAAACCCCGCCACCGTCTCCGCGATGATCTCCGCGACCGGCTTCACTTCCTCGATCCGGCCGACGACCTGGCCGCCGAGCGCGATCGACGCCTCCATGTCGCCGCCGAAGTAGAGATCCTGGACGGTCGCGAACACGTCGAAGCCGACGTGCTCCTGCCGTTCGAGCGCGGTCGTCTTCTGCGTGCGGAGCGCGCGGAGACCGGGCCGGCTGAAGCGGTTCAGGAAGACCGTGTCGGTCTCGGCCGCCGCGACGATCGCCTTCTTCCAGTTCTCGTGGACGGGCGACTCGGCGGCCGACACCATGCGCGAGCCCATCTGGACGCCCTCGGCGCCGAGCGCGAACGCGGCCGCCATGCTCGGCCCGTCGCAGATGCCGCCCGCGGCGATCACGGGCACGTCGACCTTCGAGCAGACGAGCGGCAAGAGGACCATGGTCGCGACGTCGAGCGGGTTCTTGAAGCCTCCGCCCTCGCCGCCTTCGACGACGAGCCCGTCGACGCCGGCCGCGACCGCCTTCAGCGCCGCCGACAGCGACGGCACGACGTGGAAGACCGTGAGCCCGGCGGCCTTGAGCTGCTGCGTGTACTGGCGCGGGTCGCCCGCGGACGTCGTCACGAAGCGCACGCCCTGCCCGACCACGAAGTCGACGATCGACGGGTCGCGGACGAAGAGCTGCGCGATGTTGACGCCGAACGGCTGGTCGGTGAGATCGCGCATCTTCCGGATCTCGTCCCGCACGTTGTCGAGCTCGCCCGAGGACGTCTCGATGATGCCGAGCCCGCCGGCGTTCGAGACGGCCGACGCGAGCTGCGCGCGCGCGATCCAGCCCATCGGCGCCTGCACGATCGGGTAGCGGACCCCGAGAAGGTCGCTGACGCGGGTCGCGATGCGGTCGGCCGTCATCAGAGCTTGCGTGCCGTCACGACCCACGTCGCCGTCGCAAGGCGGACGCCCGTCGAAGTTCGGTGCGCGGTCAACGCCTCGCGCACGCTCGCGCGCACCTTCGCGATCGTCTCCGGCGTGGCCTCGCGGATCGCGATCGACGCCGGACCCATCTGGAGCGCGAAGTCGGCCGCCTCGTCGACGTCGCCCGTTCCGACGCTCATCGTCTCGTTCCGGGTCTCGAAGCCGATCTCGCTGAAGCCGGCGCGCTCGAGGATGCCACGCACGCGGTCGGCGTCGGCGAACGCGAAGGGACCGGGCGCGTCGGGTGCGGACGGGGTCGGCGCCGGGACGTGCTGCAACGCCGCGAAGAGCGGCACCGTCATCCAGGGATTGTCGGCGAGCGTCTTCCAGCAGTGGAACCCGAGGCGTCCGCCCGGCCGGAGCGCGGACGCCAGATTCGCGAAGGCCGCGCGCGGATCGGAGAAGAACATCACGCCGAACCGCGAGAAGATCGCGTCGAAGCTCGCCGCCGTGAACGGATGGGTCTGCGCGTCGGCGACCGCGAACTCCACGTTCGCGAGGCCCTCACGCGCGGCGCGCTCGCGGGCCCGTTCGAGCATCACGCTCGAGATGTCGACGCCGAGGACGGTACCCGTCGGGCCGACGCGCCGGCCGAGCTCCAGGGAGGTTTCCCCGCACCCGCATCCGACGTCCAGCACCCGCTCGCCCGCGCCGATCGCGAGGCGATCCATGACGATGTGCCCGAAGGGCGCGAGCTGTTGATCGAGCGTCTCCTGGAGCGTCACCCACTTCGGGCCGCCCTGCTCGTTCCAGTATGTGATCTGCTCGGCGTTGGGACCTGCGGATGCGAGTCGTTCCATCCGGCACGGCTCGCACAGGCGACAGGCTCATTCAATGCCGCCGCACCGGGAACGGCCGGCGACCGTCAGGGCTCTTCGGGTGTCGCCGTCGGGGTTGGCGTTTCCGGCTCCTCGGGCGTCGCCGTCGGTTCGGGCTCCTCCGGCGTTGCCGTCGCCTCGGGCTCTTCCGGCGTCACCGTCGCTTCCGGTTCTTCCGGCGTCGCGGTCGCCTCGGGCTCTTCCGGCGTTGCCGTCGCCTCGGGCTCTTCCGGCGTCGCCGTCGCTTCCGGTTCTTCCGGCGTCGCGGTCGCCTCGGGCTCCTCCGGCGTCGCTGTCGGCTCCGGGTCTTCTGGCGTCGCGGTGGCGTCGGGCGTCGCGGTTTCGGTCTCGACTGGCGTCGGCGTTTCGGTGGGCTCCGGAGTCGAAGTGGGCGTCGGCGCGGTCGCGGTGGCAGCCGGCGTCGCCGTCGCCACCGGCGCGGTCGGACAGAACGGACCGCGGAGCGTTCGGCCGACCAGGCCGAGCAGATACCCGGAGAGCGGCGTCTGCACGGCGAGCAGCTCCTCGACGCGACACTCGTGATGCCGCGCGATGCACTCCGCCGCGTCGGCGAGGTCGCCGACCGTCACCCCGACCGCCGCGCAGGTCGCCGCGAGTTCCGGAGATCCAAACCCGAGCCCGAGCTCGTCGAGCACGCCGGCGCCGCCGAGCGCGGCCACGTCGCATTTCGACCCGATGGTCGAGACGAGCTTCACTTCCGCGCTCCCGATCTTGAGGAACTCCTTGTCGCAGGTCGTGCGCGCCTTCGGCAGGCATTTGACGTCGGCGGGCTTGGTCTGCACGCACGCGTAGACGGCATCGACGCACTTCTTCAGGCTCGCCTGCTTCTTCGTGACGAAGGTGTTGCCGGCCTTGCCGATCGCCTGCGCGCATTTCACCGCGGCCTTGGCGGCGCTGCCCCCGAGCCCCGGACGCGGCGTTGGCGTCGCGACCTGCGCCATGACCGGCGCGCTTCCGACCGCGACCGTGACGACTCCGACCAGCACCACCATTCGCATGCCCATGGTTGCCTCCCCTGCGAGGAGGCGCAGCAACACGCGTGCCCTCGGGCATCCGCGCTCGCGACGCGATTCCACGCGCGCATCACGGGGTCGTCGGCGGATGCGACTGTGGCATCCGTGTACCGGCGAGGCGTTTTGCCCCGCGCGCGAACGCACGCGTCGCGACCGTGCGCCCGACGAGCGCGCGGCGTCACACCGCCGAGGGCATCCCCATCGCCGCCCGGAGCGCGCGGAACTCCGGCGTCCATTGCCCGGCGCGATCACGAACGACGAGCTCCGAAGGCACCGCCGCGACCGAGGTGACGGCGCCCCCACGGCGCATCACGTAGACCGCGAAGAGCGGCGCCTTGCCGTCACGCGGCACGACGACCAAAGCGTGCTCGATCACGAGCCCGGCCGCGGCGGCGCCCGCGCGGACGCGGGCATCCTGGAACGCGGCGGCGCACATCACGAACCGAGCCTCCGGCGCCAAGAGCTCCGCCGCCCGCGCAGCGTACGCTTCGACGCCGCCGCGCTCCTCGAAATGACACGGGCCGCACTGCGCGCGATGCGAGGCCGTCGCGTGGCCGGGCGTGAGGTACGGCGGCGTGCCGGTGACGAGGTCGAATCCGCCGCCGCTCGGCAGCGGGGCGTCCTCGCGAAAATCTCCGAGGCGCACCTCGCAGCGCGACGCGGCGCCGTTCCACGCGAGCGAGCGGCGCGCCAGGTCGACGCTCGCGGCCTGCGCCTCGACGCCGACCCCGCGCGCGTCCGGAAACCGCCAGGCGAGCAGCATCAGCACGGTGCCGATGCCGCAGCCGAGATCCGCGATGCGTGCCGGCGGGCGATCCGCCGCGACGACGGCCGCGACCCAGGCCGTCACGAGGTCGTCGAGCGACCAGCGATGTCCAGCAACCTGCTGAAAGATGCGCCAATCGCCCGCGAGGAAGCAGAGATCCTCGCCCGGGCGCGGGCCGAGCGCCGCGTCCGGCGCCGCCGCCGGGCGCGGCCCGGGCGCTTCCCACCCGCGCGGACGGCGCGCCGTCCGGACGATGCCGGCCGCCGGCGCCATCGCGTCAGGCCGCCGGGGCGGCGACGCAGCGGTTCCGCATCGTCCCGATGCCTTCGATCGTGCTGACGATCTCCTCGCCGGCGGCGAGATACCGGCGCGGGTCGCGCGTCGAGCCGACCCCGGCCGGCGTGCCCGTGAAGATCAGGTCGCCGGGCTCGAGCGTGCACCACTTCGAGAGGTACGCGACGAGCGCCGGGACCGGGAAGATCATGTCGCCCGTCCGGCCGCTCTGCATGCGCTCGCCGGCGACGTCGCAGGTGAGCGCGAGATCGTTCGGGTTCGCGAAGGCGTCGAGCGAGACGAGCGCGGGACCGGTCGGGCCGTAGCCGTCGAGCGACTTTCCCATCGAGAACTGCGGCGGCTTGTCGGCGAACTGCATGCGGCGGTCGGAGACGTCCTGCCCGACGGTGTATCCGGCGACGTGCGCCAGCGCGTCCGCCTCGGCGATTCGCCGCCCGCGGCGGCCGATCACGACGACCAGCTCGACCTCCCAGTCGACGCGGTCGGAGTAGAGCTCGATCTCGGAGAACGGCCCGCTGATGCAGCTCGGGAACTTCGTGAACACGACCGGCGACGCCGGAATGTCGAGCTTCGCCTCGGCGGCGTGGTCGCGGTAGTTCATGCCGATCCCGAATACCTTCGACGGGCGCGGCACCGGCGGCCGGAGGTCGCGCTCGACGTACGGGATGGTGGCGGTCGCCTCCGTGATCTCGCCCGCCCACTCGGCGAAGTCGTCCCAGTCGGCCAGGACCTCCATGGGGTCGGAGCCGAAGCGATCACCCGACGCGCGCGCGACGTCGGTGGCGCCGGTCGACGAGAGCAGCACGGCGCGGCCGCGGAGGTTGGCGAAGCGGAGGCTCATGCCGCCCGGCATGCCGGCCGAACGCCACGCGGTCAAGCCGGTCGCGCGCGCCGGACGCCACGGCGACCGCGACCCGCGCCCGGCACGGTCCGTCTCACCGCCCGGTCTCCGGCATGCCCATCCGCACGAGGGCTTCACGGACCGGCGCGCTCGGGATGCGGATCGTGCCCGTGAAGGGCTTGTCCATCTCGAGGATCAGGAAAATCGACGCGGCGATCGAGATCGCGGCGACGAGCATCGCCGCCGCCACCGTGCCGTTCCGCGGCGAGAAGAGTCCGAAGCTCGCGAAGAGCACGGTCAACCAGAGGACGAGGACGCCGAGAAACGGCAACGGGACGCTGCTCGCGCGTTGCACGTCGATCAACCAGCGCGTGCGCGCGATCGCGCCGCTGACCTCGAGCGCACGGCTGCGCAGCCAGGCATGTGCGTCGTCCGGCGGCGCCAACGCGCGCACGCGGTCCTGAACGGTCTCGAGGAGCACCCAGCCGTCGTGCTCGGCCGCGTGCCCGAACTCGTCCGGCCATGCGAGCTTCCCCACGTGCCGGGCATAGCGATGCAGGAGATGGCGGGCCTCGGTCGCGTCCGCGCCGTAGTGCACGAGCTGCCGGTCGAGAAGGATCAGGTCGGCCGACAGCTCCGTGATCTCGGCGGCGCGCGTATCGAACGACGACCGCGCCGAGGCGACCAGCAGGCCCAGCACGAGCGCGGTCAGCGTCGCGAGCGTTCCCATCGCGATGCGCACCGCATCCTCGGTCGGCTTGTCGAGGTGGTGTTGCGGAAGGCGCGACCGCACCCACATGCCGAGGAGCGCGCCGCCGAAGACGCACCCGCACACGAACGCGGCCAGCGAGACGTCGTGCTGCAGCACGGCGCTCACGCGGCGCACCTCATCCGCAGGGCGCGAGCCATTCGCCGTTCGCCGAAGTGCGCACCGCGACGTCGCGGTGCGCGGCCATCATGCCGCACCAGCCGTCCGCGCATCTTCTCGCGGCTCAGAACACGACCTGCACGCGGATCCCGAGGATCGCCGCGGTGTCGACGTGCGACGCCGCGATCGTCGCGTCGGCGAGCGATCCACGGAGCTCGCGCTTCTGCGCCGGGCCGACCACCTGGATGTCCGGCGTGACGTACAGCCACGGCGTGAGGGCGACGTTGTAGAACGCCTCGACGCCCCACTCGTCCCGCAGCAGCTCGAACGACCCCAGCCGCTTCGTTTGCAGCGTCGGGTTCTCCACGACGTCGTAGTAGTAGCCGATGCCGAACCGATCGAGCGGACGTCCGGGAACGACGCCCGTGCCGCCGAAGCCGATGCTGAAGAAATACTGCGACGGGTTCACGTTGCCCGGCGTCGCGCCGAAGCGGCCGAACACGCCGACGCCCCTCCCGGCTCCCTCGTCGGTCTCGTACAGCAGCTGATCGAAATTGTAGTAGACCGCCCAGGTGTCGGTGGTCTTGCGGATGGAGTTGCCTTCGACGATCCCGAGCCGCCGGCGCACCGGCTGGAAGGCGATGCGTTGGTCGAGCGCCGTGTACGACCGGTGGGCGAAGAGCGCCCCGACGAGCTGGTGGCCCGTGCGGTCGAAGAACCGCGTGCGCACCCGGCCCTCACCGGCGTAGATCGCACCGTTCAGGTCGTCGAAGCCCGCGGTGCTCGCCTTGCCGGTCGCCGAGAGGACGGCCACGCTCAGCACGGCCTCGTCGGGATCGGCGGTCGGAAGCACGATGGCCCCGACGCCCAACGTCGAGTACGGCACGACGAGGGCGGCGGGATTGATGTTGAACGCCAGGTTCATGAACTGCGTGTCGCCCTTCCCGTGCGCGAACGCGTTCCGATCGCTGTTGCTGACCGTCTGGATCTTGCCGATCGTCGCCCCGACGTACCGGTTGACGAACTGGGTGAAGGACAGATTCGGCAGCGCGACGTTGTCGCCGGCCGGCAACGGGAAGAGCTGGTTGGCGTTCGCGGGGTTGAGGCCGCCGGTATCGAGGTTGACGGAGTCGCCCCAGTTTCCCTCGAGCTCGACGGCGAGAAACCCCCCGGGCCAGAGGCCGAGCTTTCCGGTGTCGAGCTTGCCGACGAGATCGGCGCGGCCGCCGTACTCCCACGTGCCGTCCTTGCCGCCGGCGACGATACCCTGATGGACCTGCGTGACGGACGCATCGAGCGTCACGCCCTTCGCCGCCATGCGGTCGCGCGCGCCGCCCCAGTCGCCGGTCGCCGTCGACCGGGCGAACAGCCGCCCGGCGTACGACCCCGCGTCCGCCGCGGCGTCGGACGCGGCACCGATCGCTCCGAGCAGCGCTCCGAGTACGAGCGTCCTCGCGGCGATCGTGGACCTCGTGTCGAAGATTCCCCAGCCCATCGCGCGACCTCCCGTCAGGATGCCTCGCGCACGCGCGGGATCTTCCAGCTGCCGTCGAGGATCGAGGGACGCTTCTCCTTCGGCCAGTACATCCGCATCATCAGCACGAAGCGGCCCGCCGGTGCCGGCAGCCAATTCGCTTCCTTCGCCTTCCCCGGCGACTCGTGCTGGATGTAGAGGTCGACCGACCCGTCCGCGTTCACGACGAGCTTGTCGCGCTGGCTCACGTTCGAGCGGTGGAGCGGGTTCGGGACGAAGAAGTAGCTCTCGTCGTACATCGTGAGCGACCAGAACCCGTGCACCGGCGGCAGCTCGCCTTTCGCGAAGTGCATCACGTACTTCTTCTTGCCGTCGTACTTCGCGAGGACGTCCGGACCTTCGGACGTCGGGTAGATCGCGTCCTGCGGGCGGTTGGCGCCGAGGCCGATCCAGGTGATGAACGCGCGTTGCCGGTAGCTCGTGCCGTAGACGCCGGCGCGCATCGTGTAGAGCCAGCCGTCCTCGATCTTGTTGTCGCCGAGCACGACGCCTTCCTTCGCCCACGCGGGGATCTTCTCTTGGGCGGCTTTCGGCGCTTCCTGGATGCCCTGCACGACGGCCGGGTCGAGCTTCGAGGCGTCGAAGCTCTTGCCCGGCACGAGGCCGATGGCGGCGAACTTCGCGACGGCCGCCGCATCCTCCGCGGCGGGCGGATTGGTCTTCATGAGCTCGGCGAGCATCGTGAAGAACGCGACGCCGTCGAGCGCGTTCACCTGGTCGCGCGTCGGCGTCTTCATGTCGACCGTCGGATCGACGACTCCGGGCGGCGGCGTGTACGGCTTGCCGTAGCTCGCGAGCGGCACGAGCGACATCGCGTCCTGCACCGCGTGCACGGCGGCGTAGTCCTCCGGCGTCCCGGTGCAGTAGATGCGCCCGAGGATCCACACCATCGCGGTCGGCGACTTGTACTCGGTGACGCCGGGCGGCAGCGTGCCGCGCCATCCCGGGCCGGTGATCGCGTACGTCTGCGCCTTGGTGCCGGTCGTCCGCGTGCCGGGGACCTGGAAGACGTCCGTCCATCCGTCGAGCATCGGCAGCAGGAAGTAGCGGCCCTTCATGTCCGGGACGCTCAGCACCCACGGCTCCTTCGCGACGTCGACCCACGCGAGGGTGTACAGCGTGTCGGCGTTCGGCGCGGTCACTTCCTTGTCGTCCGGACTCGGGTACGAGCGGAGCTTCGCGAACTGGCCCATGGGCGCGAGCTTGTCCTTCGGCGCCGCGACGTTGGTCATCACCCGGCGGGTCATCTCCATCGTGACGAGCGGATACCCGTAGATGTACGCGTCGACCGCGGTCGCCTTGGCCTCGTGAGCCTTCACGCCGCTTTCGATCCGGCCGAGGCCGGAGCCGGACTTCATGCCGCAGCCACCCGCGAGGAGCAGACAGATCGCGAGCGCCGTCCGTCGATGATTTCTCGTCATC
>Ga0268299_1001571_pt1 | contig 37876 bp, 29 predicted proteins | sample NOBtaG_FD_193484 | JGI IMG/M metagenome (GOLD analysis project Ga0268299, IMG submission 193484) | Activated sludge microbial communities from bioreactor in Nijmegen, Gelderland, Netherland - NOB reactor | ecosystem: Engineered > Bioreactor > Aerobic > Activated sludge | place: Netherlands... | reverse complement strand
TCGGCATGGCAGGCCGTTTCCCACGCGCCAAAAACCCCGATGAATTTTGGCGGAATATCCGCGACGGCGTGGAGTGTATTGCGCGCTTTAGCGACGACGACCTGCGCGCATCCGGCGTAGACGACGCCACGCTGCGCAACCCGAATTACGTGCGGGCGGGAGGCGCGCTGGACGATATGGAAATGTTCGACGGCGCGTTCTTCGGCCTCGGCCCGCGCGATTCGTCGATTATGGATCCGCAGCACCGCCATTTTATCGAAACCTCCTGGGAAGCGCTCGAAAATGCCGGATACGACCCGTCGCGCTTCGACGGCTCGATTGGCGTCTATGGCGGCTCTGGCATGAACGCTTACATGCCGCTGAACCTGATGACCAACCCCGAAATTATGAACTCCATAGGGTTCTTTCTGGTGCGGCACACGGGCAACGACAAGGATTTCATGACGACGCGCGTGTCCTATCTGTTCAACCTCAAAGGCCCAAGCGTCAACGTTCAGACGGCCTGCTCGACCTCGCTGGTCGCCATGCACATCGCCGCGCAGAGTTTGCTCAATCAGGAATGCGATATGGCGCTGGCCGGCGGCGTGACGATTGAACTCCCCCACCGCCGAGGCTATATGTATCATTCGGGCGAGATTCTTTCGCCAGATGGTCACTGCCGCGCTTTTGACGATGCCTCGCAAGGCACGGTTTTCGGCAGCGGCGTTGGCGTGGTGGTGCTGAAACGGCTGGAGGACGCCATCAACGACGGCGATAATATTCACGCCGTCATTCGCGGCTCCGCCATCAACAACGACGGTTCGGGCAAAATCAGCTACCTCGCGCCCAGCGTGGATGGTCAGGCGGCGGCGATTGCCGAAGCGCTGGCGATTGCCGATGTCCCGGCGGATACGATTACCTACGTCGAGACGCACGGCACAGGCACGTATATCGGCGACCCGATTGAAGTCACGGCGCTGACCCAGGCTTTCCGCGCCACCACCAAGAAAAAAGGCTACTGCGGCATTGGCTCGGTGAAAACCAACATCGGTCACCTGGACACAGCGGCGGGCGTCGCCAGCGTGATTAAAGCGGTGCTGGCGCTTAAAAATAAGCAGCTTCCGCCGAGCCTGAATTTTGAAAAACCCAATAAAATGATCGATTTCGAGAGCAGCCCGTTCTACGTCAACGCGCAGCTTCGCGATTGGAACGTGAAGGGCATTCCGCGCCGTGCTGGGGTGAGTTCGTTGGGCGTCGGCGGCACGAACGCGCACATCATCCTCGAAGAAGCGCCGATTCTTGAGCCATCGAGCGACTCGCGTTCGTGGCAACTGCTGATGCTCTCGGCAAAAACTAACAGCGCGCTCGACAAAAACCTCAAAAATCTGGGTGAACATCTGAAAACGCACCCCGAACAAAATCTGGCTGATGCCGCCTACACGCTGCAAGTAGGCCGCCAGCAGATGAACCATCGGCGCATTCTCGTTGTCCAGAACGCCGAGGACGCCGTTTCGGTCATCGAAAATAATGATCGCAAGCGGATTTTCTCGCAAAACGCGCCGGAAAACCCACCGCCTGTCGTGTTCATGTTCCCTGGTGGCGCTGCCCAGTATCCTAACATGGGGCGCGGCCTGTACGACGAAGAACCGGTTTACCGCGACTCGATTGACGAATGCCTGAAGCTGCTCAGGACGCAGTTGGATTTTGACCTGAAAAAATTGATGTTCCCGGCGGACGACGAGATCGAGCAAGCGGCACTTCAGCTTGAAAAAGCGATGTCAGCCTCCCTGCCCGCGATCTTCATCACCGAATATGCGCAGGCGAAATTGTGGATATCGTGGGGCATCGAGCCGGAAACGATGATCGGTCACAGCCTGGGTGAATATACCGCCGCCTGCTTGTCCGGCGTGATGTCGCTCAAGGATGCGCTGTCGATGGTGGTGGCGCGGGCAAAATTGATGGATACGCTTCCCGAAGGCGGGATGCTCAGTATTCCGCTGTCGGAAGAAGAAGTGCGCCCGCTGCTGCCGGATGATGTCTCGATTGGCGTCATCAACAGCCCGACGATGTGCGCGGTTTCCGGCACGGCGCAGGCCATCGACAACCTCGAAAAATCGCTGACCGAAAAAGGCGTCGAATATCGCCGCCTAAAACTTTCGGTGGCGGCACATTCGCCCGTTCTCGACCCGATTCTCGAAGAATTTGGCAAACACGTCGCCAAAATTAAGCTGCAAGCGCCCGCCAAGCCCTATATCACCAACCTGACAGGCACGTGGGCAAAGCCAGAAGATGTCGTTAAGCCGGAATACTGGGTACGGCATCTACGCCAGACGGTGCGCTTCGCCGACGGCATCGCGGAATTGATGACCGATCCGACGCGCGTTCTGCTCGAAGTCGGCCCCGGCAACGCGCTCAGTTCATTGGCGCGCCAGCACCCGAATAAACCCGCCAACGCCGTGATTCTCTCGTCGCTGCGTCACCCACGCGAAACTGACCCCGATATGCAGTTTATGCTGACGACGCTGGGGCGGCTGTGGGCCAGCGGCTGCAATCCTGACTGGATGGCCTTCTACGAGCGCGAACAGCGTCTCCGTGTGCCGCTGCCAACCTACGCTTTCGATCATCAACGCTTCTGGATTGAGCCAGGGAAGCAGCTTTATAACAATGTGCCGGAATCGACACGCGCGACGCTGGCAAAAATGTCCGATATTGGCGACTGGTTCTACCGTCCGGTCTGGAAGCAGGCGGAATGGCCGGAACGCAGCGAAAATCCGGCGCACGAATCTGGCTGGCTGGTGTTCGTGGACGAATGCGGCCTGGGGACACAGATCGCCGACCAACTGGAAGCCGCCGGACATGACGTGAGCATCGTCACCCCCGGCTATCAATTCACGCAGCTTGGCGACAGCGCCTTTGCCATCGACCCCCGTTCGCGCCACGACTACACCGAACTGGTCAAACACCTTTCGAACAATGGCGGTCTGCCGCGCAACATCGCCCATTTCTGGCCTGTCACCCTGGAAAAGCCGATTGAATCGCGCGTGACCTTTTTTGAGGAATGCCAGAACGCGGGTTTTTACAGCTTACTCTTTTTGTCGCAGGCGTTCGCCGACGAAGCCGTGACCGATCCGGTTCACATCTGGGTCATCTCCAATGGAATGCAGCAGGTCAACGGCGAGGCCGTACCTTACCCCGAAAAAGCGCCGCTCATCGGCCCGGTGAAGGTCATCCCGCAGGAATTCCCGAACATCATCACGCAGTCGATTGACGTGGTGCTGTCGGTAACGAACAAATATGGTCTACAATCGGAAAGCAGCCCGTTAGCCGATCAGATTTTTGCCGAATTGTTCGCGCCGCCCACCAATACGCTCATCGCCTACCGCGACGGCCTGCGCTGGGTGCAGGATTTCGAACCTGCGCGGCTGGAAAAATCGGCAAACGAAAAATCGCGCCTGCGGGAAGGCGGCGTTTACCTCATCACGGGCGGTCTGGGCGGCATCGGCCTCGTTCATGCCGAATATCTTGCCCGCACCGCTCACGCCAAACTGGTGCTGATCGGGCGCACGGGTCTGCCCAAGCACGACGAATGGGAAAGCTGGCTGGAATCGCACTCGGCGCACGACAAGATCAGCCGTCAGATTCGCAAGGCGCAAAAATTGGAAAGCCTGGGCGCGGAGGTCATGGTCGTCTCGGCTGATGTGAGTGATCGCACTCAGATGGGCGCGGCGATTGACCAGGCGCAGCAGCGATTTGGCGCGATTCACGGCGTCATCCACGCGGCGGGTGTGCTGGGCGACGGTCTGATTCAACTCAAAACGCTCGAACAGGTCGAAAATGTGTTTGCGCCCAAAGTACGCGGCGCGCTCCTGATTGATGACCTGCTGAAAGATTCAAAACTCGACTTTTTTGTCCTGTTCTCCTCTACCAGCTCGATCATCGCATCGGCTGGGCAGGTCGATTACACGGGCGCGAACGCTTTCCTGAACGCCTTCGCCAACAGCAAAACGGCGCAGGGCGGCACGTACATCGCCATCAACTGGGGCTTGTGGAAAGAAGTCGGCATGGCGGTAGCGGCAGCGGTACAGGCCGGACTGGCCGACGAAGAAGTCTCCGGCAAGCCGATGACTCACCCGCTGCTCGGCGAACTCATCACCGATACGCCGGATGAAATCGTCTACGCTGCCGATTATCGCGTGGATGAACGCTGGATTCTCGACCAGCATCGCCTGAAAACTGGGCAGGCGCTCATCCCTGGCACGGGCTATCTGGAAATTCTGAAAGCCGCGCTGGAAAAAGATGCGCCGCAGGGCGTGGTCGAAATCCGCGATCTGTCGTTTATGGTCGCGCTGGAAGTCAACGACGACGAAACCCGCCACGTTCGGATTACGCTGGACAAAAATGGCAGCATTGCCGTCACCAGCAAGGCGCAGGGCGAAACCGAATGGCAGCAGCACGTCAGCGGCAAAGTCGGCTATGTGAATGCCGAGCAGCAGCGTTATGACATTGAAGACTTACGCCAGCGCATGAAGGGCAAAAGCGTGACGTTTGCCCCCAAAGAGCAGTTCACGCGCCAGGAAAATCATCTGAATTTTGGCCCACGCTGGAAGGTGCTGCGCCAGATGAATTTCGGCGATGGCGAAGCGCTGGCCTACCTGGAACTCGCGCCCGAATTTGCTGACGACGTGCGCCAATATGCGCTGCATCCGGCGCTGATGGACCTGGCGACGGGCTACGGGCTGCCGCTGGTCGAAAATTACGACTCGATCAACGATCTGTTCGTGCCGTTCTCCTACAAAAATGTCCGGGCATTCGCGCCCCTGCCGACGAAAATTTACAGCTATGCGCGCCTCGCCGAAGCCAGCAAAGAATTTGTCGTGCTGGACGTGACCGTGATGGATGAAAGCGGCGCGGTGCTGGTCGAGGTCAACGGCTTCAAAATGCGCCGCATCGACCCGGCAAAGCTCACTTCGCAGCGCGCGGATACGAAGCAGTCTCGCCAAGCCGCCGACAGTGGCAAGCCGAATCTGCTACAACTGGCGCTGACCGATGGCATTTTGCCGGACGAGGGCGCAGAAGTTTTCAGCCGTGTGCTGGCGAACGGCAGAAAATCGCAAATTATCGCCTCGTCACTGGATATACGCCTGCTCTACGACAGACTCAACGCCAAGCCGGAAGCTGAAAGCAGCGGGTCAGCAGGCATGAAATTCTCGCGGCCTGAAAATATGCAGAGCGACTACGCCGCGCCGCGCACTGAAATTGAGAAAAAGATGGTCGCTATCTGGCAGGAAGTGCTGGGCATCGAAACCGTCGGCATTCACGACGATTTCTTCGAGCTTGGCGGCGAATCGCTGATCGGAGTGCGCCTGTTCACGCAAATCCGCAAAGCTTTTGGCATCAATTTACCGCTGGATTCGCTGTTCACCGCGCCAACTGTTGCGCAGATCAGCGAAATTATCGCCGAGGAAATTGGCGAACTTCAGCCGGAAGTCGCTGCGCCAACGACCAGCGACAAAAAACCGCGCAAGAAATTGTCGCACCGTTCGCTGCTGGTGGGCATCCAACCCGAAGGCGACAGGCCGACACTGTTCTGTGTCCACGATCAGAACGGTTACGTCCTGCTCTACCGCGAACTCGCCGATCACCTGGGCAAAGATCAGCCGTTTTATGCGATCAAAGCGCGCGGCGTCGATGGCAGCTACGATTTCGACTTTACAGTTGAGGACATGGCGGCGCGCTACGTCAAGGAAATCCGCGAATTTCAGCCGGAAGGCCCGTACTATATCGCTGGCTCATCGCTCGGCGGTCTGGTGGCCTTCGACATGGCGCAAAAACTGCGCGAACAGGATCAGGAAGTCGCGCTGCTGGCGATGTTCGATAGTTGGACACCGAAAAATCTGACCAACTGGCTGCTGCCGCCGCAGGAAACGGTTAAGGATCGCGCGATGAAGCACGTGCGCGAAATCCTGACGCGCGGCCCAGCAGGTTACTACTCGCAGCGCGTCGAAAATCGCAAAAATTATCAGGAATATCTGAACAAGCTCTCGGAAATCGAGAATATGCGCCAGGAAATTGCGGATCATCTCAAAAATAAGACGATCATGCCGCCCGATCTGCTGTCGTATCACCTGGAAGAAATCTACGGCGCGGCCTATCGCAATTACCAGCCGCACGATTATCCCGGCAAGATGACGCTGTTCCGCGCCACCGAACGCAGCAACCCGCGTGATAATGCGCCCCTGCTCGGCTGGGATGAATATCAGATCGGCAAGATCGAAATTCATCACTCGCCAGGGCCGCACGGCTTCATGGTGCGCGAACCGCATGTCCGCGCGCTGGCGCAGCAGCTTCGTGAGTGCATTGACCGCGCCGAACGTGAGCGCGAAACGCTGATCGCCGCAAAATGACGGTCTGGTCAGCCCCTCCGGCCCATCTGACGCTCGCCGACGATGAAGTCCACGTCTGGCGGGCGTCTCTGGATGCGCCGCAATCCCGTTTACAACAGCTTCGAGAATGCCTGACTGAAGACGAACTCAGTCGGGCAAATCGATTTGTTTTCGAAAAAGACCGCAACCACTATGTCACCGCGCGCGGTCAACTGCGCCACATCCTCGGCGCATATCTGTCGCAAAAACCCGAAACGCTGCGCTTCGAATACACTTCGCACGGTAAACCGTCGCTGATCGGCAGTCAAGACCTCAATTTCAACCTATCGCACTCCGGCAAGCTGGTGCTGTACGCCATCACGCGCCGCCGCCAACTCGGAATCGACATCGAATGGATGCGCCCTGATTTCAGCGGCATCGAAATCGCCGAACACTATTTTTCGAAAAATGAGGTCGCTGTTTTTCGCCGTTTGCCAGAAAATCTGCGGACGGACGCTTTTTTCACTTGCTGGACGCGCAAGGAAGCCTACATCAAAGCGATTGGCGAAGGGCTTTCCTGCCCTCTCGACACGTTCGACGTGGCTTTCGCGCCCGGTGAAGCACCCAGGCTGCTGACGAATCGGACAAAGCCGGATGAGGTCGCCCGATGGTCAATGCACGATTTTACGACTGACCAGGGTTATAAAGCCGCGCTGTGCATCGAAGGCTCTAATTTGCGGGTCTCTACGTTTCAGTCCCCAACTAGCCCTTGAGTCCAGTAGTCGTGATACCCTGGGTGAACTGCCGCTGCGTGAACAGGTAAAGCAGCATAATCGGCAGCATAGCGATCACCGACGCCGCCATGAGCAAATTCACTTTCGTGCCGCCTTCCTGACGGAACTGCTGCAAAGCCACCGCAATCGGACGCCATGATTCATCCGATGTCACCAGAATCGGCCATTCCAGCGCGCTCCACACGCCGACGAACGCGAACAAAATGGTCGTCATAATCGGCGCGCCGGAAATTGGCACGACCACCGTCATCAGGAATCGCAGATGACTCGCGCCGTCAATCTGTGCCGCATCCCAGAGTTCATTGGGGATTTGCATAAAAAACTGGCGCAGCAGGAAAATGCTAAACGTATTGCTCAGAAACGGAATCACCAGTGCAGGCCAACTGTTCAACCACTTGAGCGACGGGTGGATACTCTCAAAAAATTGGCTGATGCGCGTCACCACGATCAAATTTGGCACAAGCAAAATAATGCTCGGCACAAACAGCGTTAGCAGCAGCATCCCGAAAAGCAGATCACGCCCAGGAAATTTCATGCGCGCAAAGGCATAGGCCGCCAGGACGCAAATCGTGGTCTGTCCGGTAATCGACAAAATTTCCAATAAAATCGTGTTGCGCAAAAAGATCACGTAGCGATTATTGATGCCAAAATCAGCCGAGCCGAATAGCACGTCGGCATAATTCTGAAACTGCGGCGAACTGGGAATCACCGCCGGGGTGTTGTTCGCTTCATAATTGTTCTGGAGCGATTTGCCGAGCATAAAGACAAACGGCGCGATGTAGATAATCGCCACAATCGACAGGATGATGTAGACCAGAACACGAAAGAATCCACTCTGGCGCGACCCAGGCCGCGAGATTTGACTAGCCATAGAATACCCGATCTCTCGACAAACGATTTTGGATGACGGTTAAGATCAAAATGATGCCAAACAGCAAAAACGACATGGCAGCGGCGTAAGGCCGTGTTTTTAATACCGATGCCGTCAGAATCGTCTCGTAAATGTAGACAGTGGTCGTGTCCATCGCGCCGCGCGCGTCCGCCGTGCGCAGCACCCAGATATGGTTGAACGCCCGGAATGTGCCAATTACGGCTAAGACTGTGAGGAAAAATGTAGTCGGCGAGATCATCGGAAAGACAATTTTGCGGAAAATATCCCAGCGCCCCGCGCCATCGACCTGCGCCGCTTCATAAATATCCGCCGGGATGTTGCCCAAGCCTGCCATGAAGATGACCGCGTTATAACCGCTGAAAACCCAGATCGTATATAGGATCGCCGTCAACAGCGGCAAGCTGGGGCCGACCAGGAAGCTGGGAAGCTGCGTTCCCCGCCCGCCGATAATTTCTGCCGCAATCTGAAATATGCCGTCAGGGTTACGAAGCCACTGCTGCGGGGGCAAGCCTATCGCCTGAAAAAGCTGGTTGGCAGGCGCAGTTTCGCGGTTCGAAAAAATAATCGTGAAAACGGCGGCGGTGGCAACCGTCGGCGCGATATAGGGCAAGAAATAAATCAGGCGGTACAGCGCTTTTCCGCGCCGGACTTCGTGGAACAACAGATAGGCCAGTACCAGACCGAGGCTAAGCTGAACTGGCACGGTCAGTACGGCATAAGTGACGGTGCGCAGGAGTGAGTCCAGAAAATCGGGATCACCGCTGGCTGCTGCTTCCGGCAGTACGCCGATAAACAACCAGCCGCCAATCATCAGCAGAATCGATATAAAAATGATCCCAACCATGCCGGGGATGGTTTGGCGGCGCTGTGCCTGTCTCCAGGTGTAATAAGCCAGACCGATGAGGCCGATACCCAGCAGCATCGTGTAGACCTGCGACCACATGGATAATTCGGCGATCAGATTGGGCAGTCGGATGCGCGTGACTTCTCGAAGTTGTTCTGGCGTGACACTGGACAGCGAAGCGATAGAAGCGCGTAACGATTCCTGCGTGGCGATCACGTACACAACCAGGCCGATCACGGCGACTACCAGAAACAGCCGCAGGAGGCCGAGCCGCAGAAATTTGCGGGGGTGCATATCGCGTTCAAGCGGTGCAAGCATCGCGTTGATGGTCAATATTGCGCCTAGCCCCGCGACTGTCCCGCCCAGCGCCAGAAATTGCGGAAAGAGCGGAAAAATGTACTGCACGTCTCGATCTGGCACAACCGCTTCCAGAATCGCCAGAACGGGCGACATTGCGCTGTGCAGTTCTGAAAATGTAAACAATACCAACAGCACGGAGAAAAACGTAAATGCGCCGACACCCCAGGAATTGATGGTGTAGAGGAGGTTGGCCTGCCCATGCCCCTGGCTGGTACGCTGAGAATTGAGCAGCACGTAAATCAAAGCCGCAACCGCCAGCGGGATCAACAAAAGGAGCGCATAGGAGAAACCAACCCTGAAGGCCATGCCAAATGCAAACAAAGTGGCTGGCCCAGCGATAAAACCCGGTAGTAGATAGGCATAAAAGCTGCCGCCGCCGTCTCGCATCGCGGTCATGGCACGGCTGTACAGCATGTAGCCACCAATCGCAAAAACCAGTGATATGGCGATGGCGATCATATAAGCCAGGCTGCCCACCGCGCTTACAAAATTTTCCAGGCCAACAAAACCTTCTGGTATATTGACCCCATCCTGCATACTGAGGTAGAAACCGTAAACAACTGGAAAAAGCTGAAAGATGAAGGCGATGATGGCTACAGGCGCAACAAACAGCAGCCCCAGCAGTGACTCACTTAATTGAGATCGCCGCCGTCCCGCGATCAAGTGGCGTTCTTCAACTTTGGGTCTAACGAGGGGTTCACTCGATGAGGCGGTGGTCATCCGTCTGCCTTTTTCTAGTTAAGATGATTGAGTTAAGCGGCAAATCATATTTTGCAACAGGTCTACCCGCTATGCATTAAATTCACCACAAGTTGGCATTAAGCCGTTGTTAAATCCCCTATCCACCTATCATAGCGTATCCAATATAGACTTGCACAGAATCTATAGATTCCATACAATCAAAGCTTTAAACAATGTGCTATTTTCTATAAAGTGTTCTTAACAATCCATCTGTATGTTTATCTTGTAGTTTAATAGCCGTTTACTTGTCTGGAGGAAATATATGCAATCTCGACTGACGAAGATGGTTTTGTTCGTGTTCTTGATGGTCGCCGTACTCGGTGTGGCTGGCGCGCAAGCGCAGGATGCCTATGTCAATACTTTCGATCTCGCCCTGCCCGCTAGTGAAGGCATCGCTTCCGGTCTTGACCTGAGCGGTACAACGGTTGTCTGGTGGCACAATCACACCGGCGCACGCGAAGAAGTTGTTAAAGCTGCGGTTGACCAATTCAACGCTGAAAATCCTTTTGGGATTACCGTCGAAGCCGTTTCAAAAGGCAGCTATGATGACATTTTCAATGCGATCACAGCGGGTATCCAGACGGGTGAACTGCCCGAAATTACCGTCGCCTATGGCAATCAGGCCTCGGTTTACCAGGACAACGACGCCCTGGTTGACCTCGAACCCTATGTTGTCGATCCCGTCGTCGGCATCGGCAGCGATTTTACCAACGATATGTTCACAGGCTTCTTCGAGTCTGACCTGAGCGTGGATCATGACAACCAACGCCTGGGTTTCTCGGTGTATCGTTCGATGGAAGTGCTGTACTACAATGTCGATGCCCTGACCGCGATGGGTTACAGCGCCCCGCCGAAATCATGGGATGAATTCAAGGAAATGGCCTGCAAGTACGTGAATGATGGCATGGGTACCGATGGCTATCAGGTACGCACGGACGCCTCGTTCATCGCCGCTGCTGCGTTTGCTGCCGGTGGTGATATTTACGACGCCGAAAATGACGTGTTCACGTTCGATTCACCAGAAGCATCGGTCATGCCCCAGGCGATGCAGGATATGGTGAACGAAGGCTGCGCGAAGATTCAGACTGACCCCGCTGCCCGCAGCGATCAGGCTGCATTTGGCACTGGTGCCGCTCTGTTCTACACGGGTTCGTCCTCTGGTATCCCGTTCGTTGCTCAGGCAATCGCCGACGCGCCGACCCAGTTTGCGTTTGATACGGCTGCGATCCCCGGCTACACTGATACGCCCGTTCAGGACATTTACGGCGCGAGCAATTCGGTTGTCGCCCAGGGCAAATCGCCTGAGCAAATTCTGGCTTCATGGCTGTTCCTGCGCTGGTACACCGAGCCTGCACAACAGGCTGAGTGGGCAGCCAAGACGGGTTATTTCCCTGTTCGCCGCTCAACCGCTGAGGCGCTGGCTGATGTTTTTGCTGCCCCTGGCACTGGCAAGGCCTTTGAAAGTGCCTTCAACCTGCTCGGCAGCACCAAAGCCGAAACTTCAGTTCCGGTTTATCAGACCGTCCGCAGCGAAGCAACCGCCGCCTTCAACGACATTCTGGATGGCGCTGACGTAACTGAGCGTCTGACGGAATTGAACGATGTCGCGAATCAACTGCTCGAAGAAGCCCGCGCCCAGTAATTCGCGCTGCTTCGTAGATTTCTGATTGTAAAATTTGGGGTGAGCCGCTGGTTCACCTCTTTTATTTTCCTCGCAGTCTCCCAAAAACTGACGGATATTTGTTCTAAAAATGGACTTATATCTTTGTTCAATCGCGTTCCAGGTGATATACTCCGTTTGTATTCTTTAACAATTCACGGGCATGACCCCTTAGAATGGAGCACTTATGCGCGGCGAACTGGTCGCGATTGATCTGGAAACCACCGGGCTTGACCCCTCGCGTGATTCGATAATCGAAGTCGCGGCTGTTCGATTTCGCGAGGGCAAAATTATCGACACCTTTTCTCAGTTGATTGATCCCGGCGTGTCGATCCCGGCGACGATCACCCATCTGACCGGAATCCGTGCAGAGGATGTGGACGGTAAGCCAAATATCCGCGCTGTTCTGCCGGAAATTCGCGATTTCGTCGGCGGTGCGCCGATCATGGCGCATAACATCAGCTTTGATGCGGCATTTTTAGCCAAACAAGGCATTCTGGAATCCAATTTACGCATCGACACCTATGATCTGGCATCGGTTTTGATCCCTCGTGCGCCGCGTTACAATCTCAACAGTCTGGCGTCACAAATCGGTATCGAGCTTGAAAATGCCCACCGTGCGCTGGACGATGCCCGCGCCACCGCCCTGCTCTATTGGGAACTGTGGAATCGTGCGCTGACCCTACCCTATGCGACCCTGAATGAAATTGTGACTGCTGCACGTGGATTAAAATGGGACGCCGCGCCTGTTTTCGAGGCCGCGATGCGCGAAATTGAGGATAAGCAAGGCATCAAACTGCCCGATTTGAAAATGAGCGATATTTTCACGCCGCTGCGCCAGGAAGAAAAACCGCTGCGCCCCAACGAAAATATTGAAGCCATGAATATTAACCGCGTGGTCGAACTGATTGACGCCGAGGGTGCGCTTTCGCAGGCGATCCCCAATTACGAGCATCGTCCGCAGCAGATCGAGATGACGCGCGCAGTTTCCGAAGCGTTCAACGGCAGCCAGGATGTGATGATCGAAGCGGGAACAGGAACGGGCAAATCGATTGCTTACCTCGTGCCATCGATTGTCTGGTCAACCATGAACAACGAGCGCGTGGTTATTTCGACAAACACGATTAATTTGCAGGAGCAGCTTGTCACTAAAGACATTCCCACGCTGCAAAACGCGCTGAATATTCCGTTTAACGCCGCTTTGCTCAAAGGACGCAGCAATTATCTCTGCCCGCGCCGTCTGGCTGCCATTCGCCGCCGTCACCCCACCAGCATTGACGAACTGCGCACACTGGCGAAAATTCTGGTCTGGCTTCTGGAAAGCTCGACAGGAGATCGCGGCGAAATCAGCCTGCGCGGGCCCGTCGAAAATAACATCTGGCAGCGTTTGAGCGCCGAAGATGAAGGCTGCATGTTGGATCGCTGCCGCAGCGTCATGCAGGGAAGCTGCCCGTTCTATAAAGCCCGAAAAACAGCCGAATGCGCCCACCTGCTGGTCGTGAACCATGCGCTGCTGCTCTCCGACTCGACCACTGACAACCGCGTTCTACCCGATTACCAATATCTGGTGCTGGACGAAGCGCATCATTTGGAAGATGCCGTCACGAACAGCCTCAGCTTCCGGCTGGATGAAGCGACCCTCCGCCGCCGTTTAGCTGATCTGGGCGGGCCGAAAAAAGGCTTGCTTGGCGACCTGCTCAACAGCCTCCGCAGTCATGTACCCGATAAAATGGTGAATCGCCTCGAAATTTACGTCACAGGCATCAGCGAAGCCGCCGAGTCGATGCAGCATCACATCAGCGTCCTGTTCGGCGCATTCCGAAATTTTGTCATGGATGCTGAAGGAGCGCAGGCTTCTGAGTATTTCAGCCAAACCCGGATCACGCCTCAACTGCGTGATAGAAACAGCTTTACTCAGATTCAGGAAGTGTGGAATACGCTCAAAGAGTTTATGGATGTCATCAGCGAGGCGATGTTGCAGCTTACCGAGGCGCTCGGACGGCTGGAACAATATGATATTCCTGATTTTAGTGATCTCGTCAACAGCACCGCGACAGCAGCCCGCTACCTGCAAGAAATGAACCGCCAGATCAGCGCCTTTATTACCAAGCCGGACGAAAACACCATTTACTGGATCAGCGCCGGACAGGATATGACCTACACGCTCAATATTAACTCTGCGCCGCTGCATATCGGCCCGATGGTCGAAAAATATATCTGGGAAACCAAAGAAGCTGTCGTCATGACCAGCGCCACGCTGCGCACCAACGGCAGTTTCGATTACATCCGTGAGCGTTTGAAGGCCGAACATGTCGATACCGTCGAAGTTGGCTCACCATTTGATTATCAAAAATCGACTCTGCTGTTTATCCCCAATGACATCCCTGAACCAAACGACAAACAGCGCTATCAGCAGGCGGTTGAACGTGGATTGGTCGAATTAGCAGCAGCGCTCAATGGTCGTGTGATGGGTTTATTCACCAGCTATAGCCACCTGCGCCAGACCGCGCAAGCGATTACGCCCCGCCTCGCGCTGGGCAATATCACCGTTTATGACCAGAGCGACGGCAGCAGCCGACAGGCCCTTCTGGATGGATTCAAATCGTCGCAAAAAGCAGTCTTGCTCGGTACGCGCAGTTTTTGGGAAGGGGTCGATATTCCCGGCGAATCGCTGAGCGCACTGGTCATCGTCCGCCTGCCCTTCGCCGTTCCCACTGACCCGATTTTTGCCGCGCGATCTGAGACGTATATCAATTCATTTGATGAATATGCTATACCTGACGCGATTCTGCGCTTCCGCCAGGGTTTTGGGCGCTTGATCCGCACGGCAACAGACCGGGGTGTGGTCACGATTTTTGACCGCCGCATCATCAGCAAAGGGTATGGCGCAAACTTCCTCGAAGCGCTGCCGGACTGCACGATTCAACATGGTTCGCTCAGTTTGCTGCCGAATGCAGCCAAAAATTGGCTCAATCTGAACGCTTTCAATACCGAACCCTGATGCGCTGTTAATTTAAAGCCGCCAAGAATTGTGTTACAGTATAGGCTGAATTTTAGGCGACTTTAGAGATGATTGAGAATGCGCACACCTGCCGGTAAAGAGTGCCGACATTATCACGAAGATTTTCATCGCGGGCGCAACATACAAGAGTGCCGTCTGATTAAGACCAATCCCGACTCGCTTCCCTGGCGACCTGTCGATTGTTCAAACTGCCCTGTGCCTGAAATTCTGAATGCAAACGCCAGCCCATACGTGGATCTCGTCGTTACTGTGAAACCACGTTTCCTGGGGCTTGGGCGTGTTTTAACCGTGACGGCAAGCTGCGCCAAACACCGTATCTCCATCGAAGACCCATTTACTGGCTGTCCAAAGTGCAACGAAGAACGCCCCGGCCTGGATGTTTTCCGGCAGGCGCTAGAACGAGAAGAAGATGATTAAGGCCGTTTTGTTTGACCTTGACCACACCCTCATCAACACTGATGCGTCATTTGTACCCGAATATATGCGCATGGTTGATTCCTATTTCGAAAATCTCTGGCAGTATCCGAAGCTGTCGCGAATCCTGGTCAAGATGATCGGCGGCACGACAGGCCCACGCCAGGTTGAGCAAACGAACATGGGTGTCGCGGTGAGCATGATCGCCGAGGAGACGGGTAAATCGCCAGCGGAGGTCATCGAGACGTTTACGGACTTTTATGCAAACAGCTACCCCAAACTCCGATACTGCATCGAGCAGATTGACCCTGCCGCGCAATTGATCGAATATTTTCGGGCGCAGTCTTTAGCCGTCGTCATCGCGACCAATCCGCTTTATCCGGCAGAGGCCATCCGGCTGCGTCTGAAATGGGGCGGCTTACCCGACCAATTTGATGCCTATACGCTCGTCACGACGGGCGATAATATGCACTTTGCCAAACCCGACCCGTCCTATTACGCAGAAATTGTCGCTCGTGTCGGCGTCGAGCCAGATGAAACGCTCATGGTTGGTGACAGCCTGGAAAACGACATTTTGCCGGCTGCGGAAGTGGGATTGAACACGTTTTATATTCATTATCGAGATGACAGGCTGCCACCGCAGGCCGATGGCATGGGTACACTGCGCGATCTTTATACACGGATCACCAGCGAAAATTGGCTCGACTCGATAAAGCCGCATCCGCTGAAACCCGAAGCGATTGAGCCAGAACTGCGGGGAAATATCGGAGCGCTGTTTGGTATGCTGTCCGATGTGAAGCCTCATCAATGGAATCAGCATCCTGACCCAAATGAATGGTCAATTATGCAGGTTGTTTGTCACCTGCTGGAAAGTGAGCAGGCCGTACAACAGCCTAGGCTGAAGCGTATTCTGGCGGAAGACAACCCGTTTTTGGTCGCCCCCCATGCGCCCCCTGGCCCGCACGAAGCGGTTGCCTGCGAGGATGATGGCCTGCACGCTGCACAGCGCTTTGCGCAGCGGCGGATGGAAACGATTGAATGGCTGCGAACACTTTCGCCCGAAGATTGGCAGCGTCCAGCGCGGCACAGCATCTTTGGGTTGACTACACTTTTGGAGATGGCACATTTCACAGCCCAACATGACCGCCTCCATCTGAACCAGATTTGCCAGACACTGGGGAGATGCGAGTAAAAGATTGTGAACGAAGTGATGATTAGCACAGACAGCATGGTTTCGATCCTCATTGTCTCGCTGAAAAATGTTTCAAATCCGCTTCCACAGGATATGATGGAGTATCTGGCCTATGCCAATTATCAAGCCGAGACGATTAGCACCATCGACGAAGCCTTAAACGTCTTGCAGATCGCACCACCAGATGTAGTTCTGGCTGTAGATCACGCCGACGAAAATCTGCGGCTGTTCAGAATGATTAAAGAGAGTCTGGATGCACCGCTTTGTCCGGCGATGATTTTGCTTACCAACGATCCCGTACATTCACATGACGATGAATTTGCCGACGCCATCCTGCCGCCGATTCCACAGTGTGTCGATCATATTCTGCGGCGCATTCTTCAGCTACGAAGTAAGCTGACACGCCTCGAACTGGAAAATCAGCAGCTTCATGAGGAAAATAAAAGCCTCAGCACGGAACTTGAAACGCACAAAAAATCGGTTGACGAGTTGGCGCTGTTAAAAAGTGCTATTGTCCGCAACGTCTCCCATGAGTTAAAAACCCCCCTCCTCCAGGTAAAATCGGCGGTGGCGCTGCTGGCAGAGGATGTCGGCAACAACAATCTTGCCGATTATGCGCTCGGCGCTACCGCACGCCTGGAAACAGTCGTCCGAAATATTACACAGCTTGCGAATAGTCTGAATGAAATGAACATTGTGCCAATCATTATGCGCGAGTCCATTGAATATGCTTCGCGGAATTTGCGCCGTACCTGGGAACACAAGGATTCAATGGAGCGCATCACGCTCGATATCGAGAAAAATCTGCCGCTAGCAATGGGTGATCGAAACGGCATCAGCACAGTTTTGCAGCTCTTGCTCGATAACGCGCTGAAGTTCAGCGAGGGCATTGTCACCGTTCGCTTGCGCTATTTAGATGATATGGTTAATGTTGCCGTATCCGATCATGGCATCGGAATCGCGCCCGACAAAATTCAAAATATTTTCGACACTTTTTATCAGATTGACAGCTCCTCAACACGGCGTTTCGGCGGGGTTGGTGTGGGATTGGCAATTGTGCAATTAATCCTTGAGCGGCATAATGCACCGATCCGGGTTGAAAGTGTCGAAGGCCAGGGAAGCACATTTTCGTTTTCACTTCCGGCGGCTTTGCTCTAAATTGACACTCCAACTTATCTCGTGTATAATAAATTCAACTTGTTCTGAAAGTAACAAACGATCAATTACCCGCACATCAAGGTAAAATAAGCATGGACATGACCCAGGCAATGCAGAGTGTTGAAGACCTCATGGCTGGTACAGTGAACAGCACTGTAACAACCTTACGCGATGCCAGTCACCACATTCTTGAAGCAGGCGGAAAACGAATCCGCCCCCGTTTGGTACTTCTCAGCTATGCCGCTGTTGGTGGCAATGACATCAACGAGGTTGCGCCAGTAGCCGCCGCCGTTGAGCTGGTACACACTGCCAGCGTCGTCCACGACGACATTAACGATCACGGAGTCGTTCGGCGGGGACGCCCTTCTGTCAACGCCATCTGGGGGCGAACTTTCGCGCTGCTGACAGGCGATTTCCTGTTCACCAAAGTTTATGAATTGATGGCCCCTTACAAGGATTTGAATATCACCCTTGCAGAAGGAACCGTTGCGTTAGTTGAGGGTGAAACACTTCAGGCCAGTGCTGCCAAAGAAGGCAGACTCACACGCGAGGTCTATTATGAGATTATCGCGCTGAAAACAGCAGCGTTGTTTAAAGCAGGCGCAAAACTGGGCGCACAATTAAAGAATGCCCCTGCCGCGCACACGAATGCGCTTGGCGAATACGGCTTTAACATCGGCCTCGCGTTCCAGATCATCGACGACATCCTCGATCTGATTGGGGACGCCGACCTGCTGGGTAAAACGGCTGGCATTGATCTTGCGCAGGGCAAAGGGCTTGGCTCAACCTATCCTACCAATGGCTCAGCGCATACAGCGGTTGCCGAAGCTGTCGAAGAAGCCCCCGCCGATGACCCGTTAACCGCCATCAAGCGCAAAATTTTGCAGGGTGACGCGATTGAACAAGGGCGCAAGCAAGCGCAAATCCTGGTACAGCAGGCGATCAATGCCCTTGACCCCCTGCCCGACTCGGCTGCAAAGTACGAATTGATCGAACTCGCGCAGCAGGTCGTTAACCGCGATCACTAACCGCCACAACGAACCGTCCACCATCGTTCAAATGTGTTAATTTTGAATGTCGTGTCCAGCAGCCACCTGATGGATTTTTATTTCGGGGCATGATATAAACTTTTCCATTGCCGATTTGCCCTGGAGATAATGCCATGCTCAAAATCACATCGGTTGAACAAATGCGCCAGATCGAAGCGGCTGCCGACGCAGGTGGACTCAGCTATGACCAGATGATGCAAAATGCCGGACGCGCAACTGCCGTGCGGGCGATGTCGATTCTGGCGGGTCGTGACGATGCGCGCGTCACGGTGTTGGTCGGCTCTGGCAACAACGGCGGTGATGGCCTCGTCGCCGGACGCATTATCGCCCAGGAAAGCGGCGCAGCGGTACGCTTCTATCTGCTCAAAAAACGTGACGAAAATGATCCAAACCTCAAAGCTGTGCGCGAAGCTGGCTTACTGGTGGCGGACGCTGAAGATGACCAGCGTTACCGCGTACTGCAACACATGGTCGCCAGCGCCGATCTGCTGATTGATGCGTTGTTCGGCATCGGAATCCGGCTGCCGTTGACGGGTGCTGCGACCAAACTACTCCAAAATATCCATCACACTTTTAATGATCTGGAAAGCAAGTCGCCAGAAATTCCGATCATCATGCCCTCGCAACCGGCGTCGATTCAACACAGAAAGCCCTATGTGCTGGCGGTGGATTGCCCCAGCGGGCTGGATTGCGACACAGGCGCACTCGATAAAAACACAATCCCCGCCGACGAGACAATCACTTATATCGCCGCCAAGCCGGGTTTACTGACATTTCCGGGCGCGGGCGTAGTTGGCAAACTTACCGTCTCGACCATTGGCGTCCCCGCTGATTTACAGGAGCTAAAATCAGAAAAACGCTTTCTGGTGGACGGCGCAGCGGTGCGCGAACGGATGCCGCAGCGCCCTCAAAATTCGCATAAAGGCACCTATGGACGTGCGCTGATCGTGGCAGGATCGGGAAATTATGTAGGTGCGCCAGGGATGGCAGCCGCAGCCGCCTACCGTGCTGGTGCGGGGTTGGTCACCGTTGCCGCACCGCCGAACGTCATCAACATCCTCTCAGGGCGTTTATTTGAGCCAACCTGGATTCCCCTGCCTTCGTCTGGTGCATTGCAACTGATTCGCGGTGAACTGGACAGTGTAAAAGCGCTGCTTCTAGGCCCAGGATGGGGGCGCGAAACAGCCACGCGCGATCTGCTCACAGGTCTGCTCGATCAAAAATCCGAAAATTTTCCGCCTGTGATTATCGACGCCGACGGCCTGAATCTGCTCTCAGACATTGAAAATTGGTGGACACTCTTGCCGAAAAACACCGTCATCACACCCCATCCCGGCGAAATGTCGCGACTGTGCAAAACGGACACGGCTACCGTTCAGGCCAATCGCTGGAAACTGGCAGCCGAAAAATCAGCGGAATGGGGCATTGTCGTGCTGCTCAAGGGCGCGCATACACTCATCGCTCATCCAGACGGGCAAATCGCCGCCCTGCCTTTCAAAACCGATGCGCTGGCGAAAGCAGGAACAGGAGATGTCCTTTCAGGCATTATTGTAGGTTTATTGGCACAGGGGTTAACGCCGTTTGACGCGGCAATGGTCGGCGGCTATCTGCATGGGCTTGCCGGGGAGCAGGCCGCGCAGAAATCCAGCGCGCGCAGCGTCATGGCTGGGGATGTGATCGATTCGCTTGGCGCGGCATTTCATCAGCTTGAAAATATGACGTAGGGGCGCAAGGCAACGCGTCGGATGAACTAGCGGTTATTATCCAGGCCGAGTTCAGCGCGGCGGCGGCGGGCAGCGGCCTTGCCTTCCGCCATACTTTCCGCCACCGGGTCTATTGGAATCACAGTGGCCTCAATTTTTTCGCGCAGGCTTTGCTCACTTTCGGCGAGGAGTTGGCGTGTTTCATTCCCACTGCGCGGCGCGCGGAAAAGCGCGGCAACACCGCCAAGCACCAACCCGATCAGCAGTCCCCAGATCAGTGCGCTCATATTCAGTGGACTATCGTTCGATTGGTTCGCGTCGAATGGCACGTCGGATTCCTCCCATTTCGGTGATGAGAACACGGAGTCCAGCCGTAAATGCGCTGGCCCGCACCAGAGGTTCAGTCACATTATCGCTGACAAATTCAACCGTACCTTTGGCAGCGTTGAGCGTATCTTTCGTATTTTCGAGGATGGGAATCACTTCGTTTTGCAGTAAATTAATCAACCGCGCCACCTGGAGGATCAACACCGCCAGCGCAACCACGATCACGATGCCCTGAAGTGCGAGAATGATGATAACAATATCGCGGATAATCTGGATGCGAGGTGCGGTTTGGTTCGCATCGGTCAGAAGCGCCAGCAGGATACCTATCACGAAAATCAACAGGATCGCGCCGATCAGCACACCTGAGGCGATCATAGTAATGCGTTTAATCGTCCATTTGCTGGCTGCGGTAGACGGGGTTGTGGTTGTTGCGGGCAACTGTGGATTTGTTTCCGTCATGGCAAACCTCAACGATTGAATCGTTTACGCACCTGACCCGATGTCAGGATATGAGATACGATAAGCGCGATCAATGCCCCGATTGAAGCCGCCACAATGCGCAGCGTTCCAATATTGAGAATATTGATCTCGAACAAAACGCCGACGACATGCCCAACCACGAATCCGACCCAGGCAACCAATAAAAACAACGCCAGACGGCGCACATCACCGCCAACCACAAAATGGAAAACAGCGCCGAACAAGGTCGCTAGAATAAAACCAAGCGTCGCAGTTGGGCCGGGCAACATTCATCCTTACACATAAAGTTGGGCAATTAACAGGCTGATAGTACAATGGATAGCCTGTCATGAATTTTAGGATAGTGTAACATAAATTGAGAGTTTGAACACCCGATAAAATCACTTATAATGAATTTCTATGACAATTATTGACCAACGCATTCTCATCCCCGCAGGCCCAGAAGTCGTGTGGGAACAGATCAGCGACATCGCCAACAACCCCAAGTGGCAGGCGGATTGTCGGAGCATATCTTTTTTGACCTCGGTACGGGAAGGCCCTGGCATCCGTTGGCGTTCGACCAACGCCGCAGGGCATGAAAGCGTGCTCGAAGTTACAACCTGGTATGACCGCATCGGCTACGAATACACCTATATCGATGGCGCGCCCTTCAGCGAAAGCAAAGGCCGTTTCCGGCTGCAAGAGATCGCAGAAGGCACGGTTGTCCAGTGGACGTTCACCTATGAAATGGGCGGCTTGGTCGGAAATCTTCGCAATTCGCTCAGTGTCAAACGCCAGGTCGAGAATAATATGATTGACAGCCTCAAGTCATTGTGGCGGCACGTCAATCAATCCGGCGGCAGCCAACCTTTCCATGAGGCCAAATCGCTGATGCGCAGCGCGCTCGACTACGAGGAACGCAGCAAATATCGCCCTCGCCATCCGTCGGCGGTCAGCGAAAATCGGGAACTGGAAGAAGAAGCCGCGCTGATTCCAGAGCCACCCATCGCAGACGATGACACCCGACCTCGCCCTGCTGTTGCGATTCAGACCGAGCAGCCCGCTGAGAAAGCTGATGATTTTGCCAGTGTTCCTCATGAAGATGCAGCCTGGATGCCAAAACCTGCGCCAGAAAAACCACGCGACACGCAGGAACGCAAGGCCATTGAGCCAGAATCGGAATTCTCGCCGCCTATAAGCGTTGAAGCATCTCCGATAATCAGCGATACACAGCCAAATGCGCCCGTTGCCGAAGAAGCGCCCAAGCCGCCGCCAACGCCCGCTGATGCCAGCCTGATGATGCCGCTCAGAGACATCTCAAAGCTGGACACCGCGCAGATCAGCATCTGGGAAGTTTTTGGCGTACCGCGCCCCAGCGAAACGCAAGAAATTCAGCCGATCAAGACGGAAACACTTACTTCGCCCGCGCCTAAAACAGCGGAAGAACAACCGGAAGTCAAAGAAGAAATTGCGGAAGTCAAAGCTGAAGTCGAGCCAGCGCTCAAAATTGAGGAACGGTTAGAAGAACCCATCGCCGAAGCAAAACCAGCGCTCGAAATTGAGCCTGTGCTGGTCGAAGAATCGGACGAGCCAATCATCCTTGAGGAGATGCGGGCCGCAGCAGAACTGACCGTTCCCGCGCCCATCATTCCCACCACCCCATCGACGATGGAGGGGCAAATTGTCGGCTTGCGGATCGTGACGCGGCGTAAATTGGTCAAACTGCGGCGGATACGATAATCGTTATCCCTTGAGCGAACCAGCCGTCAAGCCCTGGATAAACCAGCGTTGCAGGAGCAAATACAGCAGGCACATGGGGATTGTGCCGATGCTCAGGGCTGCAAAAACCGAATTCCACTCGACGCGCCCAAATTCGTAGAAAAATACCTGGAGTGCCAGCGGAACAGTGCGCATTTCAGGCGAACGAATGAGCAGCAGCGCGAGAAAAAAGTCATTCCACGCGCCGACAAACTGTAAAATCGCTACCGTCGCGACGGCTGGCCCGGAGATGGGCATCACTACGCGCAGAAAAGCGGTGAGTTCGGAACAGCCGTCAATTTTGGCGGCTTCACGCAGTTCCCCAGGGATCGACTGAAAATAAGCCTGAAAAATGAAGATCGAAAGCGGAACACCGCCCGCCGCCATGCCGAGAATCAGGCCGAGGTAGCTGTCGGTCAAACCGAGCTTGACGAACAACACGTAAAGCGGGATGACAGGCGTCGGCGCTTGCATGGTAAAGATAAAAATGAGCAGGATGGCGACGCGGAAACGAAATTGAAATTTGGCAAAGGCATAGCCCGCGACTGCCGATAGTGCGATGACCAGCAGCACCGTACCCACCGAGACGAACAGGCTGTTGACCAGCGCCGACCCCAGATTCGCTCTTGCCCATGCGCTAACGTAACTGTCCAGGTTCAGCGTCGATGGCAAGCCCCAGATATTATCAATCACTTCACCGGGTGTTTTGAACGAGGCAAACACCATCCAAAGCACCGGATAGAGGATGATCGCGGTGAAAAAAATAAGAATCGCGTGTCTCAAGAGCGCGGGCAGCAGCCTAATAATCTGGTCGCCCAATTTATTCGAGGGGTTGGCCTGCTGTTCTTCGGCTAAAGACGGCTGCCTTGCAAGGTTGATTTTATCCATTCACACGCCCTCATTCGCCGTCATTGGACGACATTAATCGCAGTTGGAGCGCCGATACCAGCGTGACGATCACCAACAGTACATAGTTTAACGCCGCAGAATAGCCAAATCGATAAAATTTAAACCCACGCAGGTAGATGTGAACCGCCATGACCATCGTCGCGTTGGCTGGCCCGCCCTGCGTCATGATAAAGGGAATATCGAACACGTTGAATGCGCCCGCCAGCGACAGGGTGATATTCACGATCATGACGGGCTTGAGCAGCGGCAGCGTGATATAGCGAAGCTGCTGCCAGTTCGAAGCGCCGTCAATTTTAGCGGCCTCATAGAGTTCTGAAGGGATAGTTTGCAGCCCTGCCAGAAAGATGACCATATGAAAGCCGTACCACTTCCAGATGTCCACGATGATGAGCGAGAGCAGCGCGATATTCGTATCGCCGAGCCAGTTCAGCGCCAGGAAATTCAGGCCAAGCGACTTGAACAAATTATTGATGAGGCCGAAATCGGGGTTGTACAGCCACGACCACAAAATGCTGATGACGACAAACGACATCACTACAGGCATGAATAGACTGGTACGATAAAATGCCCGTCCACGCATCCCCTGGTTGAGCAGCAGCGCCAAAAACAACGCCAGGAGGATTTTTCCCGTGACCGTCCCTAACGCATACAGCACGTTATGCGTCAGCGCCAGCCCTACAATGTCATCGCTAAAAATGCGCTCAAAGTTTTGCAGCCCGACAAAAACCGGGTCTTCGATGCCATCCCAGCGCAGTACCGATAAGACCAGCCCACCGATGAGCGGCCCCAGCTTAAATACAAAATAAAGCGCTAAGGCAGGCAGTATCCAGAGATACGGGCTTAACTTACCCAGCCGCCAGCGCCAACCTTCGCCAGATGGATTCGTGGTGGTGATTGAAGCCATAAAAGGCACCTTTGATCCGCATTCAATTGAGGTTGTATGGACAACAATGAAATGAGGAGCATGAGAACATCATGCCCCTCACAAAAGCCTAGCTTACAAACTCATAACCGTCGGCGTAGAGTTCGTCCATAGCATCCTGAATGCCCTGCGCGGCGACATCGGGGGTTTCCGTGCCTGCCACGAGCGCCTGCTGGTGTTCCTGGAAAGCACGCGTGATTTCGGGAGGCCAGTACCAGTCCAGGTAAGTGATCTGTGCGGGCGAACCGATTTCGGCGTAGCGCAGCGCCAGCGGATCATCACTGGGCGCAACATTCACGTTGGTCGATACCGCATCAGCACCGTTCTGGTTGCGGATAGTGGTCATTTCGTCGCTGGTCATGAAGTCGAGGATCGCCAGAGCGATTTCTTCGCGTTCCGGGGCAATCTTTGAATAAATACCGACTGCTGCGCCTGTCCCACCGGGGAGCTGACGCATCACATTGGTGTCTTCGACAGAACGGAGAGGCTGGATGAATGACAGATCGAGGTTTGGATATTCGCCACTACGATACGTCCCAACAAAGCTGGAATGATGATACCAGAAAGCGCCCTTGCCTTCAGTAAAGGCCAACTGTGCAGCCGGAACATCCAAACTGTTAACCGAATCGATGAACATGCCGTCCTGGGCGTAGCGATAGAGGAATTCCAGCCCAGCGACATGTTCGGGGTCGGTGAATTTGGTATCGCCCGCGAGAACGCTGTACGTCCCCTCAACGGCGTTATTGCCTGATGACTGCGCGTAGCCCCAGAATTGCCAGATCGGCCACAGGTAAATATTTTGGCCTGCGTGAACGAACGGTGCATACCCGGCTTCCTTCAAAGCGGGGGACATGTCGATCAAATCCTGATAGCTTTCGGGGTCGCCCTCGAAGCCAATCGCATCCAGCGCTTTGCGGTTCACGAAGAACGGGAAGCCGCTAATACCGCCGTTGGGCAGCGCCCAGAGGGTTCCGCCAACAGTGTAGGTTTCCAGGCCGATGGGACGGAAGCGATCCAGATAGGTGAGGCTGGACAGATCTTTCATGCGGCCACCGACGGCGTAACGGCGCAGGTCCTGACCATTCAAATCCATAAGGTCGATCTGATCGCCCGCGACTTCCGAGGCGGTGAACAGTTCTACATATTTCTCGCTGGTGAGGCCACGCCACTCGACTTCAATGCCCGGAAATTTGGTCTGAATGCCTTCAATCAAATCAGCATTCTGTTCCGCAATGCCCGCGCTCATAATGACGAACTTACCTTGATAATCTCCCTGCGCCCTGATGACGTTCAGAGCAAACGGACTGGCGGAAAGCAGTGACGCTCCTGCTGCGCCCGCAGTCGCTTTCAAGAAATCACGTCTACTAAGCTGTTTCATATGGGTTCTCCTGATTTTATTTTTTATAAAATTTCTTATTCAGACAAGAAATTGCCACGCATTAGTATAACGACCTTAGCAATTGTATGCAAAATACCATGAAGAAGTTCTAAAGTCTTTTGTCTTAGGCTTTTAGACGATTCTGAAATCCCAAGCCATCGTGCTTTGAGATTACAAACGAAAGAGTAGAAGCTAAAGACTTAGAATCAAAAACGCCCATCATTCTGGGCGTCGTTGAGGGTGACTAATGGGATTTGAACCCATGACATCCTGCTCCACAAACAGGCGTTCTGCCGCTGAACTATAGTCACCATAACTAAAGTTCATTATAGCATAGTGATTTTGCCAACGCTAGGGCATTTTACGGGCAATAATCACCTGGGCGATGCTTCGTGGACACCTTTCCTGAGCCATCTCCGCCTCAAATCCATAGGGGCGCAGATAAGCCGCAATATCAAACTCGGCTTCTTCACGCTGCCCGGTGATGCGATACAACTGCTCCAAGCCCGTTTCCAGCGCGCCTCGGTTGGTTAAAACCCCATTCGGCACGATCACAAAATTGCCGTCTGCCTGCAAAACGCGAAACACTTCATGCAGCGTTTCCGGCTGAAAAATAAAGTTCGTCGGAAACGTGCTGACAACAGCCGCAAATGTGCCAGATGCGAATGGCAATTTTTGCGCCTGCCCGCGTGACAGGCGTGGAATCAAGCCGCGCTGCGTCAATTTTCGCTGGGTGATGCGCCCCATATAAGGCGAGAGGTCATGCCCGATGACGTTGTAGCCAGCCGCGTGTAAATCGATTTGGAGACTGCCTGTGCCATGCGCGAGTTCTAAAATTCGAGCATTCGGCGGTGCATTCAGATGCTTGAGCGAAGCCCGCTGCCAGCAGCGCCACACCCCCAACGAAACGACATAGCTTACCCAATCGTAAGTAAACGCCATTTCGTTATAGAGCAGGCGAAATCCAAAGCGGACGAACCGCCACCATAAATTCATGCCTTATGCGCCCCGCAGCGCTTTCAAAATTTCATCCGGCTTATCGGTGATGATGCCATCAACACCCAATTTTTGCAGTTCGACAGCGCGGGCAGGATCATTCACCGTCCAGGTATTGACGCGGTAGCCCTCGCCTTTTGCCCAGGCCATGTACGCGCTGTCGATCATGCCATGATACGGGTGTCGCGCTTCGTGCGGCAAGCCAAGTTGGCGCATGAGCGACTGAATATCGACAGGCACATCCGGCGCATATAAAAAGCCTATCGGCACGTCCGGCAAAATACTGCGGAAGCGCTGCAAGGCAAGCGGATTAAACGACGACAAAATCACGCGCTGCTGCATGTGATGGCGCGCGATTACGTCGGCGACCACCTGCTCCACGCCGTCTGTCGTCAGCGATTCCGATTTAATTTCGACGTTGACGAACAAGCGCTTGCCAACCGCTTCGAAAACTTCGTCCAGCGTGGGAATGCGCGTATTTTTGAACGACTCCCCAAACCACGAACCCGCGTCGAGCGCTTTGAGTTCGGCCAGCGTCATCCCATCGACCCGCCCGCTGCCATCTGTCGTGTGGTCAACCGTAAAATCGTGGACGATGACCGCATGACCATCTTTCGAGCGATGCACATCGAGTTCGATTCCGTCCGCGCCCTGCTCCGCCGCCAATTCATAGGCCGGAATCGTATTCATCGGCGCATAAGCACTCGCCCCACGATGCCCGAAAACCAGTATCCGATTTTTATACATCGCGTCCAGAATCGATTGCATATTGCCCCCTAAAACAATGGCAGCGCCGGAATCCAGTTCGGACGGCGTGGGTCATAAAATTCGTTGACAGCCCCTTGTTCCAGATAAGCGCGATGATATTTTTCAACTTTATCGGGGTCGAGTGTCACGCCCAAGCCAGGGCCGTTGGGAACGTCGAAACCGCCATTTTTATAGACGAACGGCTCGGTAATGATGTCATCAACCTGATCGTGATAATGGCTGTCAACATCATGGGTCATATAGGGTGTCGCGGCGGCAAGGTGCAGCATTGCCGCCGTTGAAACACCCAACTCACGATCACTGTGCATACCGATTCCGAGTTGGAAGGCTTCGGCGACAGCGATCATTTTTTGATTCTGCCGGAAGCCACCCCAGAAATGCACATCCGCCAAAATCACGTCTACGCTGCGCAGACGGATTCCGGGCGCAAGCTGTTCCCAGGCGACGAGGCACATATTGGTTGCCAGTGGGACGGATACCGCCTGCCGCACCTGGCTCATGCCTTCCAGATTCGCCGTCGGGTCTTCGAGCCATTCGACATCCACACCGGATGCCAGGACTTTGTGAGCGATGCGGATCGACATTTCCACCGACCAGGCCGCATTCGGGTCCCAGCGCAGCGGAAAATCGGGAAATTCTTCGCGCAGCGCCAGCAAAACTTTAAATTCCTCGTAGGGGTGATAAACACCACCCTTAAATTTGATCGATTGGAAGCCGTGATCGCGCACAAGCTGTTTCGTGCGCTCGACCATCGACTGCACATCGGATTCGCCGCCGATTTTACCCGTCTCGTCCTTGTAGCGATAAAAGAGGTACGCGCCAAAGGGGATAAAATCGCGCGTTTTGCCGCCCAGCAGCTTGTAAACAGGCAAATTGAGCGCCTTACCCGCTGCGTCCAGGCAGGCCATTTCAATGCCCGCGCGCACCACCGCCGGAACAGCCGTCTCGTAGCCGATGCAAAAGACGTTCAAGCGGTGCATCAAAACGCCCGTATCCAGCGGGTCTAGCCCCAGCACAAACGGCTTGGCTGTCGCAATCGCATGTTCGATGCCGTTACCGCCGTAGGTTTCGCCGAGGCCGATAATGCCTTCGTCGGTATGCACCTCGACAATGCCGCGCGTCGTCCCGGTTTCGATGCCCATGCTCCAGCGCAGCGGCGCTTCCATCGGCACAGTCACGGACGTAACTTTCAAATCAACAATTTTCACGGATTCCCCCTCAAAATTAAGAACTTAACGCAAAGAGCGCAAAGGAGCAAAGAATGCAAAGATAAAATTCGCTATCTCAAATTTCATCGAGCGGGTACAGCGGGCGGGTCACGCGCGTGAATTTGACTTTGCGCATGTTGGCGCAGGTCGGCCCCGGCGTATCGGCGATCAGAATACGATCTGCGATTGGCCCAAACGTCGCGCGAAAATGCGATGGTGATTTCACAAAAGCCAGTGCCGCGCTGTGTAGATCAAGCCCAACCGACGTGTACATTGCCGGGTCCCATTCAAAAGCAGGCAGCGAACGCACACTCAGACTGACACTACCAATCGTGATGACAGCAGTCACGCCATTATTCATGGTCAAGCCTGTTGAGCCTGCGCTGCTGAGAATATATGAGCCATCCGAAAGTGTTCGTACACGCCCGCTAATTGTCAGCGGTTCGCCATCCATTGTCGAAAATTTATGACCAACTTTTAGCGTGACTTCGCTGCCGATACCTGCTTTTACCGCCTCTTGCACCGCTTCTGGGTCACAAAGTGTCAAATAAGTTTGAACTTTCGCGCGGTCTGCCCCATAATCCAGAAGCGCTTTCAAAACGCCCACGTTATCAGCCGCAGCACCACCCGATGGCGCATCGCCAGCATCGCCTACAATGGTTAAACCTTCCGGCGCTTCGAGGGCGATCTGTATGGCTTCGTCCAGCGGCACAAGGTCAGGCTCACATTCCGCACGAATCGCCCAGGCCATATCAGCCAGTTCATCAGCGGCAGCCTGTGCGTTGTCGAGATTTTCATTGGCTACCACAATCACGCCAAAGCCTAAGTCAGGAATATCCATCCAGGGCTGCACCGGAAACAGTGATCCGTGCAGGATGCGTCCAGAGCGCTCCATTTCACGCGCGGCATCGGCGACGGTTTTCAGCGGCCCTTCCAGCGTGCGCGCATTGACGGCACTCAGAACCATTGGGCGCTTGGTGATTGTCGTTTTAGGTTGGCGTCGCCCTTCCAGTGTATCGAGCATCAGCCGAGCCGTGCGGACGCCCGTTTCGTAAATATCGGTGTGGGGGTAATTCTGATAGCCGATGATGAAGGTGGCATGTTCAACCATACGCGGCGTCACATGCGCGTGGAGGTCAAGGCTGACGCCAATTGGCATGTCTAGGCCAACTACCGCGCGCACTTTTTCTAAAATCTCGCCTTCCGCGTCCGGCTCGTCTTCGACAGACATCGCGCCATGCAGCGCTAACAATACGCCATCCACAGGCAGCGCGGCCTGCAAGCGCAGTAGCAAATCATTGACCAATTCATCAAATGCAGCGCGAGTCACGACGCCAGAAGCAGCCGCAAAGCCAGCCATGAGCGGGGCAATTTCAACATTGGCGGCGCGCAGAACGTCGATAAAACCCGGCACTTCGACCTGCGCGTTTTTATAACCTGTAAATAATTCGTCACCATACAGCAAATAATAGGAGCGAAAGGTTTCCACCGTCGTTTTGACAGGCGAAAACGTATTTGTCTCCTGCATCAGCGAACCAATCGCGATTCTCATCATATTTTTTCAATCGTTTATTTCAATCTGTACTTCGTTGCCCTCGACGCGCACCGGATAAAACGGCACAGGTCTAATCGCTGGCCCCATTTTCACGCTTCCGTCTCGGATGTCGAAGCGCGCACCATGCCGATAACAGCCGATCTCAAAACCATCCAGGTAGCCATCAGCCAGCGTCCCGTAGTCGTGGGTACACAAATCCTCAACCGCGTAATATTTGCCATCGACGTTAAAAACGGCAATCCAATGGCGCTTGATTTCGAAAACGACTCGATCTCCAGGTTGAATCTCATCTGTTGTCGCAACGGTCACAAATTCTGCCATGTCATCCCCAGCGTTGATGTGCGTATTTAGAAAATAAAATCATTCAGTGTCAGAGATGAATCTTAAAAATTCACTCTTAAATTTCAAGCCGAATCTCGTCGCCCACAACCCGCACCGCATAAACCGGAATCGGGATTACGGCAGGCGCTGCCGTGACTCGCCCATCCCGAATATCAAAGCGCGCCCCATGACGTGGACACTCGATGTCAAAACCATGCAGCCGACCCTCCGCCAAAGGGCCGTCATCGTGGGTACACAAATCCTCAACCGCGTAATATGTGCCATCCACATTGAAAACGGCAATCCAATGACGCCCAATTTCGAAAATGATGCGTTCGCCTGGTTTGATTTCATCCGTCGTGGCAACCGTGATAAATTCGGGCATAAATTTTATTCTTCCTCGTCGGCTTCCTGCTGCTGCCATTCCGCCAGCCCATATGCGCCGACCTTCAGCACCTTGAGCGACAGCAGCGCGCATTTGACGCGATTCATCGACAGCGGAATGCCAAGCATTTCAAAAATCTGCTCTTTGCTGATCGTTTTCACTTCATCCAGCGTTTTGCCGATAATTTCTTCGCCCAGCATTGACGCGCTGGCCTGACTGATGGCACAGCCTTCGCCGTCCCAGCCGACCTCGGTGATGCGGTTATTTTCGTCCACCCGCAGCGTCAGATGTAGATGATCTCCACACAGCGGGTTATGACCTTCAAAATCGATGTCTGCTGGGTTCAGCAGGCCGTGATTGCGCGGGTTTTTTGCGTGGTCGAGGATCAGTTCGCGGTACATGTCATACATGGTGTTTCTCCAGATGTCTTACAATATTTCCGTAGGGGTGCAGCGCGCTGCACCTCTACAGCCACCAATTTCTACAATGCGAATGTCTTTTTCGATTTATATAAGCCCTCGATCAGCGCATCAACCTCTTGTGTCGTGTTGTAGAGATAGAAGCTGGCGCGGGTGGTCGCTGGAATGCCAAGATGCGTGTGCAGCGGCATGGCGCAGTGATGTCCGGCGCGCACGGCGATGCCTTCGGCGTCGAGAAGCTGCGCCACATCGTGCGGATGAATGCCCTCAAAGCTGAACGCGGCAACCGCACCTTTCTGCGCTGCCTCCGGGCCATAAAGTTTTAACCCCGGCACTTCCGCCAGCCGTTCCAACGCGTAAGCCGTGATGGTTTGCTCATGGGCATGAATTTTATCCATGCCGAGCGCGGTTAAATAATCAACGGCGTATCCCAGGCCAATTGCATCGGCGATAATCGGCGTTCCGGCCTCAAACTTATAAGGCAACTCGTTCCATGTGCTGCCTTCCAGCCGCACCGTTTCGATCATATCGCCGCCGCCCATCCAGGGGGGCATCGCTTCCAGGTGTTGGCGCTTGCCATAGAGGATGCCGATTCCCGTCGGGCCGATCATTTTATGCCCGCTAAACGCATAAAAATCGACATCCAACGCCTGCACGTCCACAGGCATGTGCGGTACGCTCTGCGCACCATCCACCAGTGTTAACGCGCCTGCCGTGTGTGCCTGCCGAATAATTTCCTCGATGGGATTGACCGTACCCAGCACATTCGACACGTGCGCGACCACCACCAGCTTGACTGAATTGTCACGGAGCAGCGCCGCATAAGCGTCTATATCGAGCGTACCGTCCTCACGAATCGGAATAAATTTGAGCGTGAAGCCTTTTTCCGCCGCGAGAATCTGCCAGGGGACAATATTCGAATGATGCTCCATGACGGTGGAAAGCACGACATCGCCCGTTTTGAGATTCGCGCGTCCCCAGGTCTGCGCGACGAGGTTGATGCCTTCCGTCGTGCCGCGCGTAAAAATGATTTCGCGCTTGCTGCCCGCGTTGATAAAACGCCGAACTTTGATGCGCGCATCCTCATAAGCCTGTGTCGCGGCTTCGCTGAGTTTGTGGACGCCGCGATGCACGTTGGCATTATAGGTGCGGTAATAATCGTTCAGCGCATCAATCACCTTCAGCGGCTTCTGGCTGGACGCAGCATTATCCAGATAAATGAGCGGCACATCGTCATGATGTTTTTCGCTCAGAATCGGGAAATCGGCGCGGATGGCTTCGACATCATAAGTGAGGATTCGTTCGGTCATATTGACCTCTTTCTGGCGTAGACAATTTTATCGTAAAACAAAGGCGCGCCAAGTGACATGACGCGCCTTTAAGAAGTTACACTTTTCAGCTTTTAGCCTACGATCTTTGCGTCCAGCGCGTCGCGCAGGCGATCACGCACACCCTCAAACGGGATGCGCTGAAGCAGTTCATCGAAGAAACCTTCGCTAAGCATGAGTTCGGCCTCCGAGCGCGGAATACCCCGGCTCATGAGGTAGAAAACAGGTTCGGCTTCCAGCGTTCCGAACGTCGCGGCGTGGGAACAGGCCACATCATCGGCCTCAATTTCCAACCCTGGAATGCCGTCCATACGGGCATCTTCGCTTAAAACGAGGTTGCGGCTGGCCTGAAAACCATTGATTTTTTGCATCTGCGGCATCGACTTAATCATCCCCTGCCAGACCGTGCGCGAGTGGTCTTTTGCCGCCCCCTTGAACAGGAGGTCAGAAGTCGTCAATGGCGCATTATGATTTTGCTGCGTATCGTGGTCGAATAACTGGTCATGATCGGCAAAGAACATACCGGACATACGACCATTCGCACCTTTGCCGTCGAGTTCGATTTCCAGATACAGCTTGGCAAGCTGGCTGCCCATCGTGCCGATAATCCAATCAAGCGTGGCATCTTGTCCGACGCGCGCCCGTTGATGGCTAAATTCAAACGTCTGGCGATTCCAGTTTTGCAGCGCCACGTAGCGCAAATTAGCCGCATCGCCGACCAGCAGTTCCGTCGCGCCAATATAGGCTGACTGCGTTTTGCCATCCGCCGAAGCGTAATCGACCAGCATGGTCGCCTGCGAGTTTTCGTCCAGCACGATCAGCGAATGCCCCAGGCTTGCGCCGTCATGCGTGTTATACATCACCACATGCAGCGGCAGTTCGAGCGCTTTGCCACGCGGCACGTACAGGAAAACGCCGTGAGTCCACAACGCGGCGTGGAGGGCGGCAAATTTTCCGTCGGTGGGTTTAACCGCTTTGGTCATCAAATTGGCGCGCACAAGGTCTTCATGGTCGCGGGCTGCGGTCAGCAAATCCGTAAAAATGATACCCTGCCGTGTGAGTTCGTCCGATACTTCGTACTGCACCACCTTGCCATCGACAAATACCAGCAGACCGCCCTGTTTTTCGCCGATCAGCGGTTCGAGGCTGGAAGCGGGGACAGAATCAATCGATGCGCCGTTCGGAGAAACCAGCTTGTCGGCTTCTTCCCAGCGGATATGGCGGTAATCGGTGCGACGCCAATCCTCATCATTCTGGCTGGGCATCGGCATATCTTCGTAGAGTTCCCAGGCCATCAAACGGCTTTCGCGCAGCCATTGCGGTTCATCATGGGCAGCGCTCAATGCCTCGACATCCGCCTGGGTATAACTCGGCGCGGCAGACTTCGCTGCCCGTCGTCTTACAACAACCACAGATTTTTTCTCCTGATTGGTTATCAACATTCGATTTCCGTAGGGGCATGATGCATCGTGCCCCTACAATCATTATTCGAGGTAATTACCCGATAGAGCCTTCAAGTTGAATCTGGATGAGGCGGTTCATTTCCAGCGCATATTCCATCGGCAGCTCTTTCACCAGCGGCTCGATAAAACCGTTGACGATCATGGCGTTGGCTTCGTCCTCGCCCAGCCCGCGACTCATGGCGTAAAAGAGTTGATCTTCGCCGACCTTACTCACCGAGGCTTCATGCCCCATCGTGATATTTTTCGCGTCAATTTCGATGGTCGGGTAGGTATCGGAACGGCTTTTGTCGTCCAGCAGCAGTGCATCGCAAACCACGTTGCTCTTGCAGTTGTCCGCGCCTTCTTCGATCTTCAGCAGACCGCGATAGGTTGCGCGTCCACCATCTTTGCTGATCGACTTGCTGATAATGCGGCTGGTGGTGTTGGGGGCGAGATGGGTGATCTTAGCGCCCGCGTCCTGGTGCTGTCCCTTGCCCGCGAAGGCAATGGAAAGAACTTCGCCGTGCGCGCCTTCTTCCATCAGAAGGACTGCGGGATATTTCATGGTCAGTTTGCTGCCCAGATTCCCGTCAACCCATTCCATCGTCGCATTTTTATAGGCGGCGGCGCGCTTCGTCACGAGGTTGTAGACGTTGTTCGACCAGTTCTGAATGGTCGTATAGCGGCAGCGCCCCCCTTCTTTGACGATAATCTCAACAACGGCACTGTGCAGGCTGTCGGAACTGTAGGTCGGGGCGGTGCAGCCTTCGACGTAATGGACGTATGCGTCCTTATCGACAATAATCAGCGTCCGCTCGAACTGCCCCATATTCTGCGTGTTGATGCGGAAATAGGCCTGAAGCGGCATTTCGACCTTCACACCCGGCGGCACATAGATGAACGAACCGCCCGACCACACAGCGCTGTTGAGCGCGGCGAATTTATTGTCCGCTGGTGGGATAATCGTGCTGAAGTATTCTTTCACAAGATCAGGATAATCGCGCAAAGCCGAGTCCATGTCCGTAAAAATCACACCTTTAGCTTCCAGGTCTTTGCGAATGCTGTGATAGACGACTTCTGATTCGTACTGCGCACTCACACCCTGGAGAAATTTCTGCTCGGCTTCGGGGATTCCCAGGCGATCAAATGTCTTTTTGATGTCCGAGGGTACTTCATCCCAATCTCGTCCCTGCCCATCGGAGGCACGAACGAAATAGAAAATGTCGTCGAAGTCAATATTATTGAGCGAACCACCACCGCCCCATTGAGGCATCGGCTTGCTCAAAAATGTTTCATAGGCTTTCAGACGGAAATCGGTCATCCACTGAGGTTCATTCTTGAGTTGGCTGATCTGACGAACGATGTCCGCGTTCAGCCCCTTCTGACTTTTGAAGGTATAGTTTTCTGGGTAATGGAAGCCGTAGGTTGAATCATAGTCGCCGCGCACGTCTTTTAACGCACGTTCATCGACGGTTAATTCCTTGTCGCTTTCTACGATATTGTCAGCCATGAATCTGCTCCTCGCTTATTCAACCGCGCTGTATTTCTCGCGAATCCAGTCGTAACCTTGTTCTTCCAACCGGAGCGCCAAATCTGGCCCGCCGTTTTCGACGATCTGCCCTTCAAACATGACATGCACGTATTCAGGCTTAATATAATTGAGAATGCGTTGGTAGTGCGTGATGACCAGAACACCGAGGTTTGGCCCTTTGAGCTTGGTCACACCCTCAGCCACTATTCGGAGCGCGTCAATATCGAGGCCAGAATCGGTTTCATCTAAAATCGCGAGTTTAGGTTCGAGCGTCGCCAGTTGCAAAATTTCGGCGCGTTTCTTCTCGCCACCGCTGAAGCCTTCGTTCAGATACCGTCCGGCAAAGCTGTGATCCATGCCGAGGTAATCCATTTTTGAGCGGAGCAGGCGCGTATATTGTGGAATGGAAATGCCCTTGCTTTCAGGGTCTTGGGCTTTCATGCGCGCGTTAATCGTCTGGCGTAAAAAGTTCGCCAGCGTCACACCAGGGATCGAAACAGGGTACTGGAAGGCCAGGAAAAGCCCAGCGCGGCTGCGCTCGTCAGCTTCCATCTCTAAAAGGTCTGCCCCATCAAAAATGACCTGTCCGGCGGTGACGTGGTATGCCGGGTGTCCCATCAGCGCGTGAGCCAATGTGCTTTTGCCGGAGCCGTTTGGCCCCATCAGAGCGTGAACTTCGCCCTGTTTAATCGTGAGGTTAACGCCACGAAGGATCGGCTTATCTTCAACCGATACGTGTAGATTACGAATTTCCAGTGCTGCGACCATCTAGGGCCAAGCCTCCCCGCCTAGTTTAACGTCGATTAACTTTTCTTTGTACCTTTAGGTACAAACTCAAGTCTCAGTATAGCAGTCTTGCCTGGGGCTGTCAATATTGATGATAAATATTATAAAAATTGACTCGCCTGTGAGATTGTGATAACATGCGCAAAAGATCGACGCACATGCCGTGAGGAAAATAAACTGTGACTGACAATGTGATCCAGAGCAAAGAAGAAGGCTTACGCGAAGCGCTGCGTGGCGTGGTTGACCCCGAAATTGGCATGAATGTAATCGAACTCGGTCTGATCCGCAGCACCGAAATTTATGATGATCGCGCGCACGTTTTAATGATTATGACGACCCCCTTCTGCCCCTATGCCCCGCAACTACTGGAACAGACGCGCCGGACGGCTCAGGCCTTTCTTGGCGTGCCGACGACGATTGAGATGGGCCTGGAAATGTGGGATCCCAGCATGATGGAAGAAGGCGCTGCTGACGAGTGGGGTTTATTTTAGCTTTTCAGTGTGTCAGCATCTCAGCTTGGCAGCTTCATTTTAAAAGCTGATCGGCTGAAATGCTGACTGGCTGACACGCTTTTAAGGTCGATTCGCTTCAATGAACGCGCGCGGATCGATGTAATTCTGTAAGAGTGCTGTCTGGTTTTTCCCAGGCCAATGCTGTGGCTGTGTTTCGAGAATGGTCGTTGGGCTGAGATCGAAGTGTAAATGATACGCCCATTGCCCAAAAGCATTCCCAACAGTGGCGATTTGCTGCCCGCGTTTGACGCGATCCCCAACATTCACCAACATTTTATCCACGTGTGCATAACGCCCATACATCACGCGACCATTTTTCGCCAATGGGTCATGTTTAATAATGATGAGGTTGCCCCAGGTCGGCAGGCGGCTTGCAAATACAACTACGCCGCTGGCTGCCGAGTAAATCGGCGCGAAACGATCCGCATCGCTTGGTAAATTCAAATCTGCGCCTGTGTGATAAGCTTCGCTCGGTGTCCCAACAAAATAGAGTCTCCCAAACGGGCTGGCGTCAATCCATTTTCCGGGCCAAACCTGGCTTGAACGGCGCTCAACTTCCGTCCCAATGGGCGCGTCATAGCCATCAGCCAGGAATGTGCCTGCCGGAGGCTGTGGAGTGGTCGAATCCAGCACCTGACGCCAACGGATCGCATCAAAGGCGATTTCCAGGCCATTTTCTGACGTAAGATCGTTCATAAAGAC
>Ga0268299_1001570_pt1 | contig 37882 bp, 29 predicted proteins | sample NOBtaG_FD_193484 | JGI IMG/M metagenome (GOLD analysis project Ga0268299, IMG submission 193484) | Activated sludge microbial communities from bioreactor in Nijmegen, Gelderland, Netherland - NOB reactor | ecosystem: Engineered > Bioreactor > Aerobic > Activated sludge | place: Netherlands... | reverse complement strand
AACAGAAGGAGTTAGGGCCATGAAGGTCATTCTACAGGAGACCATGGATGGGGTCGGCCATTTGGGCGATCTCATTGATGTCAAGGATGGATTTGCCAGGAACTTCTTGCTCCCCCGCAAGAAAGCCGTCGTTGCCAACGACCGGAATATCAAGTCCTTCGAACATGTCAAGCGCGTGGCGGCCGACCGGGCCAAGAAGGAAAAGCTGGAAATCGAGGCCCATGCCAAGAAGCTCTCCACCGTCACGCTGACCGTGGAAGCGCAGGTCGGGAAAGACGACAAGATGTTCGGCTCGGTGACGGTCAAGGACATCGCCGAAGGGCTGGTCGAACAGGGCTACCAGGTCGACCGGCGGAAGATTCAGCTTGCTCATCCCATCAAGGAACTCGGCAGTTTCACGGTGCCCGTCAAGCTGCCGCGGGAGGTGACCGCGGCTGTGACGGTGCGGGTGGTGAAAAAACAGGAAGCCGAGTCGGCTTCCGCTTAATCGAACGGGACGCCACGATGTCAATGAAGGATGCCGTCGGTTCGCTGGACGCCTTGCATGCCACCGATCCGGAAGTCTATGCCGCCATCGACGCGGAAGAAGAACGCCAACGCCACAAACTGCTGCTGATCGCGTCGGAAAACTTCGCCAGCCCGGCCGTTCTGGCCGCCCAGGGCTCCCTCATGACCAACAAGTACGCGGAGGGCTATCCGGGCAAGCGGTACTACGGCGGATGCCAGCACGTCGACACCGTGGAAGAGCTGGCCATCCAACGATGCAAGCAAATCTTCGGGGCGGAACACGTGAACGTCCAGCCCCATTCGGGCTCGCAGGCCAACATGGCGGCCTATCTCTCCGTGTTGAAGCCGGGCGATACGATCCTCGGCATGGATCTGGCCCAGGGCGGACACCTGACGCATGGCAGCAAGGTCAATTTTTCCGGATCGATCTTCCGCGCCTTTTCCTATGGAGTGGACCGCCAAACGGAAACGATCGACTACGACGCCGTCCAGAAACTGGCGGAGGAATGTCGCCCGCGCATGCTGGTGGTCGGCGCCAGCGCCTATGCCCGCACACTCGACTTTCCCCGGTTCGCCCAGATCGCCAAGTCGGTCGGAGCTTACTTAATGGTGGACATCGCCCATATCGCCGGGCTGATCGCGGCGGGTCTCCATCCCAGTCCGATCGCCCATGCCGATTTTGTGACCACGACTACCCACAAGACGCTGCGCGGCCCGCGCGGCGGAGTGGTCATGTGCAAGGCCGAGCACGCCAAAGCCGTCGACAAGTTCGTCTTCCCGGGCATGCAGGGCGGCCCTCTCATGCACGTGATCGCGGCCAAGGCCGTCGCCTTCAAGGAAGCGTTATCGCCCGCCTTCAAGCGGTATCAACAGCAGGTGATCACCGACGCCAAAGTGCTGGCCCAAGGTCTTCTGGATCGGGGATATAAAATCGTCTCCGGCGGAACCGACACGCACCTGATGCTCGTCAATCTCACCAACAAGAACATCACCGGCAAGGAAGCCGACGCCGCGCTGGATGCCGCGGGAATCATCGTCAACAAGAACGCGGTGCCCTACGACGAGAAACCGCCGGCCGTCGCCAGCGGGATCCGGTTGGGAACCCCGATCGTCGCCACCCGCGGAATGAAGGAAGCCGAAATGCGGTCGATCGTCGAGTTGATCGACACCGTGCTGCAACGCCGGCAGGATCCGGCGGCGCTCGAGACCGTCCGCGCCAGGGCCAAGGAACTCTGCAGCCGCTTTCCGATCTTTCACGCCTATTGATTGAGCGCACGTGCATTCCGCATTGAACCGACAAGGTTGTCGCCGGTGAAATGCCCGTTCTGTGATGAAGTCGAAGACAAAGTAGTCGACTCGCGCATGGCGAAGGAAGGCGAGTTGATCCGGCGACGGCGCGAATGCCTGGGGTGCAAGCGGCGGTTCACCACGTACGAGCGTGTCGATGAGATCCTTCCCGTCGTCGTGAAAAAGGACGGCCGGCGCGAAACGTTCGACCGGGCCAAGATCCTTTCGGGGCTGAAGAAGGCCTGTGAAAAGCGCCCGATCAGCACGGTGACGATCGAAGCGGTGGCCGACCGCATCGAAAAGCGCATCCAGGAGATGGGAGAGACGGAAATTGAAAGTCGGATCGTCGGCGAGGAATTGATGAAGGAGCTGCATCAACTGGACCAAGTCGCCTACGTCCGCTTCGCCTCCGTCTACCGGGAGTTCAAAGACATCGACCAGTTCATGGACGAATTAAGAACGTTGGCCCAACAACGCCGAGAGCGCTGACTGGCCGCACCCACGCCGCGCCGACGACTCATCTATCCCGCCGATTGTCGTCCGATGCGTGCTCGACGTTCCAAACTTCCTGAGGTCATCGCGAGACTGTACGATGCCTACGGCTCAAGCCAATTCGTCTCACGCACGGCGTAAGTCTGGCGCGGTGCCTGGCACCACACACGTCGCCATCATCGGCGCGGGGCGTGGCGGCACGGCGCTCATGGAGATTTTCGCGAACGACCCTCTGGTGGAGATCATGGCCGTCGCGGAAACCAATCCTGCCGCCCCCGGCTTGGGGCTTGCCAAGCGCCTGAAGATTCCCATCACGCGGGATTACCGCCTGCTGCTCAATCTGGATCGCGTCGATCTGATCATCGACGTGTCCGGCAGTCCCGAAGTCTGGAAGGTGCTCCAGGACTTTCACCGCATGGGCGTGACCATCCTCGGAGGCGCCAGCGCCAAGTTCATGTGGGAGCTGATCGAAGCGCGCATCCGCGCCACCGCCGAGATCGAAAAGACGCTCAACAAATATCAATCCCTCTACCGGCTGTACGTCAAGGAAACCGGCGCGGCGGTGACCGAAGAGCGGACGCGAATCGCCTGCGAGATCCACGACGGCCTGGTCCAGAGCTTGGCCGGCGTGAACTTCAAGCTCGAACTGTCCCAACAGCTGCTCCGGAAAGATCCCAAGGCCAGTCTGGCCACCCTGCGCGAAAGCAAGCAACAGCTCAAGCTGGCGATCCAGGAAGCGCGCCAGGTCATCTTCAATTTGCGCCCCCTTCAGTACGACAAGATGGAGCTGATCCCGGGCCTCACGAACTATCTCAAGTCTTATCAGACCCAATCCCGCGTCAAGACCGAATTCAAGGTGTCGGGCGACGAGCAGATCCTGTTTCCGCGCACGAAGATCTTTCTCTTCCGGATCGTGCAGGAAGCCCTGAGCAACGTCGCCCAACATGCGAAGGCCAGCAGGGTATCCGTGCGGCTCGAGATCGACTTTGATAAGCTGACCGTCACCATTGCGGACAACGGCATCGGATTCGACATGGAACAGGTCCTGCATAACCCCGAGAAATGGGACCACTTCGGCATTCGCGGCATCGTCGAACGGGCCAAGCTCGTCGGAGGGGAAGCCACCATTCAGTCGAAGAAAGGGCGCGGGACGACGATCGTCGTGGAAGTACCGCTCGGCAAGAAGGAGACCGCGGACGATGGAGAAAATTAAGGTTCTGATCGCAGACGACCACCGCGTGGTGCGCGAAGGGCTCGCCGCCATCCTCAAGACCAAGGACGACATCCACGTCGTCGGCGAAGCGCAGGACGGCATGGAAGCCGTCGAAAAAACCAAGACGCTCCTTCCCGACGTCATCCTCATGGACGTCAGCATGCCCCGCATGGGAGGCGTGGAGGCCACCCGCCAGGTCAAACGGGAGTTCCCTCACATCGGCATCGTAGCCCTCACGATGTATGAAGAACAACAGTACATCTTCGATCTCGTCCGGGCCGGAGCCACCGGCTATCTCCTGAAGGATTCCGAGTCCTCTCAAATCGTCGCCGCCATCCGTGCCATCTACCGCGGGGAATCGCTGATCCATCCATCCGTGGCCAGCAAAATCCTGGCGGAGTTCTCGCTCATGGCGCAGAAAAAGGGAAAGAAGCCGGCCTGGGTCGAACACGATCTGACCGAACGGGAAATCACCGTCCTCCGCCTCGTGGCGGACGGCAAGACCAACAAGGAAATCGCCAACAACCTGGATCTCAGCGAAAAGACCGTCAAGAATCACGTGCGCAACATCTTCCATAAGCTGCAAGTCTACGACCGCACCCAGGCGGCCATTCTCGCCATTCGCAAGGGATTGATCGAACTGGATCCGCGACCGTAACGGAACATCTTCGATATCGTCGTCCTGCTCCGCATCAGTTTGCGGAACCTGCCCTTCACATGAGTCTCCCTCGAACCAGGGAACCATCGACATAGATCCTCCCTCCACTTTTCGACCGGCTCGAGCGGATATGCACCGCCCGCACTGTGCGAAGAAACCCCGCCGCGCGCATTTTCTGCGCGAACCATTGCGAGGGGACAGAAATCCAGCAGACGATGTTTCGACTGCACCATGACTTTCGAAGGCGGTCCCGCCTTCAATTCCGTTTCCTATCGAGGGACCAGAAATTGCTCCTGCATGAATCACAGAGAGGGCCGCCGTCCGCGCGCCGTTCTCTCCAAGGCAAGGAACCCTCGCACCCGGACAATGCCGGCCCGACAGCATCCTGCTCTCGGGAGTGGCCGACCATCCGGTCTCGAAAGAGTCATGAGAGTACGAGCTTCTGACTGCTTCATTCCGTTCTGCTGCTTCTGGATGATCTCACTTGTCTCCTGCGCCAGAACGCAGGAGCCGTTGACGCTCGATGCACACGATTCCTCCCACGACGGACGCGAGATCGCGGCGTACCATGCCAATCAGGCAGAAACGTTGCGCAAGAAGGCCGAGGACATCTTCCAGCAGGCGGCAGCCTACGAGCGCTTGTTCGGCACGGAGTCCGAATGGGTCGCCGGCGCAAGACTCTTGTCTCAATACTATGAGGAGGAAGCGAAGGAACAGGAGCAACTGGCGCTCCGATACCGTGGAGCGCCTGGGCACCCGCATTCGCAATCAGGTCCGAAACGGCCGTGGGCAGGATTCTGACGATCGGACAATGGAGGCTCCCATGCCAGCCAACTCACATCCGACTCCAATGCTCGCGCTCATAGCTTGTCTGCTGTGCGCGGCCGGTGGGTGCGCGGGAACGACTGTTCAGCCCGGCGAGCGCGGGCTTTTTTGGCATCCCTTTACGGAAGGACTATCGACGGAACCGTTACGGGACGGGTTCTATTGGCGAGCGGTGTGGAACTCCATCTATGTGTACGACGTCCGCTGGCAGAGTTACACCGAAACCGTGGATGCGCTCAGCTCGGACGATCTCCTGGTGCAACTGAAGACCGCCATCATCATGCGACCGCTTCCGCAGGAGGTCTACTTTCTCGCCCATGAAATCGGAACGGACTTTTACCCCCGGGTCGTCAAGCCGGAATTGCTCGCGGCAGTGCGAAGCGTGGTGTCTGGCTATGCGATGGTTCACGTGCCGGAGAAAAGCGCGGAGATCGCAAGCAAGGTTCAGGCGGTGGTCGTCGAGAAACTGAAGGGACGGCATCTGGAGATTGCCAGCGTGGCGTTGGCGGACATCGAATTGGCCAAGGTCGTGCTGGACGCCGTCGAACGCAAACAGGCGAAGGAGCAAGAAAAGGAGCAGAAGGAATTCGAGCTGGTGATCGCGGAAAAGGACGCGGAAATCGCGCGCCGACGGGCGAAGGGCGAAGGCGATGCCGTTCGCATCCGGTCCGAGGGAGAGGCGGAGGGCCTTCGCATCCGCGCAACGGGGCAGGCAAAGGCACAGGAGACGATCACGAAGACCCTGACGCCGGAGTACCTTCAGTACAAATTGTACGACAGTCCCAACGCGAAACTCGTGCTGCTGCCGGACAAATTGAATGTGCCGATCTTGGTGAATCCGGGGCCTGATCAGGCTCGCCCACTCTCTCAGGCGGAGGCCCCATCTCATTGAGCGATGAATCGGACATCCTCGTCAAGCACCGGACTCGACAATCCGGATTGTAGAGAAGGAGGCGCTCATGGACGGTTACGGCTTGCGGGTTCTCATCGTGGATAACAACGAAGAGAGTAAGCAGGTGCTTGCCGCTCTTCTCGAACATGAGGACTACAACATTCATACGGCCACTGACGGATTTCACGCGTTGGAGGAGATGACTAAGCGACACTTCGACGCCGTCCTTTTCGACCATCGCGCGCCGGGAACGGACGGAGGGGACTTCATGCTCTTGAGCCAGGCCACCTGGCCTGACACGCCGGTCATTATGCTTTCAGATGAAGCGGACGAGCTCGAACACCATATGATCGAACTGGGAGCGTTTGCATGGGTCCGCAAACCCTACGAGACCCATCTGCTCTTGAGCCTGTTGGTGTCCGCGGTGCGGCAACCAGCGAGAGATCGGCGCGAGCACCTGGCCGCGCGGATGACCGAATAGAGAGTCGTCGAATGCGCCGGTTCCTCTGTGCCTTCGCCTTCTTGTTGAGCGCGTGCCACACGATGCCGTCATTGGACGGTACGCGGTTGCCAAGCGAGGCGGCCTTCAGGGACATGTGGGCACGTTACTCCGATTGTCGGTACGGTTCCGGGGTGATCCAGACCTGGCAGGATGCCGAACAGCTGAACCGGGCCGTCCGCCTCATAGACGACTCAGCCCCTGCGGCTCACCTTCTGCCGCCGGTGTTCGAACAGGCGCTCGCGGCATCTCCTCCGCGTTTGGCCGTGGATCCAAGAGCCATGGCCGCCTCATGCACGTTGTCGGCCGGCCAAGTGGCCCACGACGCTGGGCTTGATCGGCTGGCCGCGAAGCTCTTTCGGTTCGTGCTCCTGAACTTTGACGGGCCTCGGTACACCTATTATCGGGAGCGAGCGTTCAAAGGCATGGCCCAACTGGGTCACGCCGGTAGTGAACAGCTCTTGCGCGTTCCGGCCAGACAGATTCACTGACTCGCAACAGACCCTTCGGGGCAGAATACGCATTTTCCCCACTCATCGGATCACTCGGGCATTTCCCAGTCGTCGCCGTTGTCCTAATTACGCCATAGTCAACAAAGATTCTTTGGATTTGTTGTCATCACGTCAGTCACTTTAGCGCGGTTAAGGAAGCCGGAATACCGTGTCGTTTCGCCTCAAACCGATCCGCGAACAGGTCATCGTCGTCACCGGCGCCTCCAGCGGGATCGGTCTGGTCACGGCGCACCTCGCCGCTCGTCGGTGCGGCCGCCTGATCCTCACCGGCAGGAACGAAAACACGCTTCGCGAACTCGCCCAAGAGATCCAGGGGAACGAATCGCACGGCGGAGTCGCTGCCTTCATGACGGCAGATGTCGCAGACGAGACGGCATTGCGTCGGGTGGCGGACGAAGCCGTGCGCCGGTACGGCCGGATCGACACCTGGATCAACTGTGCCGGCGTCTCCGCATACGGTCGCGTCACGGAAGTGCCCATTGCAGACCAGCGACGCCTCTTCGATACGAATTACTGGGGCGTGGTGCACGGATCCCGTATTGCCGTGGAACATCTTCGGAACCAGGGAGGAGCACTGATCAATATCGGCAGCGCCCTTTCCGACCTCGCTGTTCCGCTCCGGGGCGTCTATTCCGCCAGCAAACACGCGGTCAAAGCCTTCACCGATGCCTTGCGGATGGAAGTTGAGCATGACGGCCTCCCCATCTCAGTGACGCTCGTCAAGCCCGCCTCCATTGACACCCCTCACGCCGATCATGCCGCCAGCTATTTGAAGGGCGATCCGCAAGATTTTCCGCCTATATATGCCCCGGAAATCGTTGCCGAGGCGATTCTGCACTGTGCCGAACATCCGGTAAGAGACGTCTTCGCCGGCGGCGGCGGAAAACTTCTTGCGATGGGCGGAGATTTGCTGCCGCGATTGACGGACAAGATTATGGAGCGGTTTTTCTTTCCCGCGCAGCCCAGTCATTCCGTCTTCCGCAGGAGGAGGCGGTATGACCATCTCTATCGTTCGCGGCCCTTTGCCGAGTTGAGAGAACGGGCCTCCAGGAGGCGTCGAGTCTCCGAATCCAGTTGGTATACGCAGGCATCGCTTCATCCTTTCCTCACCGGGGCACTGGTCGCAACCGCCGGGGTCGCCGCTACAGCGCTTCTGTGGTTGGAGCGATCTTTCGCACGAGATGGCGTACCTGTCCCGCACAGCCTTGAGAGGCCCGTATGAGATGTCATCGCTCGTATTTTGTGATCGGGCTCGTCTTCGCGTTCACGGTCATGATCTCGATCTGGGCCTGCGTTTCAGATCGAAACAGCCTGGCTCAACCGTCCCCACCGGACGGGAAAGCTGCGCCGGCGCCGTCCGTCGACACGGCGAAAAGGAAAGGCTTCGAGGGGGTGGATTTTTCCTACGATCCCTTCGGCGCGCCGCCTGGTCAAGACCCGGTCCAGAGCGCGGAGCAGGTCATGAAAAAGGACGTCGCGGAGAAACCCGCGGTCATGAAGCGACAGCAGCAACTCTTGCTGGAACGGTACGACTTAGCCTGCCGGTCGGCTTCAGGGGCCGTGATGACCAAAGGAAAGCCTCAACCGGTCGGTCCGACCGTGAAGCTCCCGTCCGGAACGACCTGGGAGCAGCTGGCGCAGTCGGCGCCGGATGAGATGAAGAAGAAGGGAACGTTTCCGCGAGGCTTCGATCGATTGCCTCACGTCAAACATCCCGTCGGCGGCATGGTGTTTCCTTCGGTGCAGATCAAGGACTTTCCGCGTCTGGAGCGGTTCGACCTCGATTTCGACCTGCCGGAATGCTTTCTTCCGGAGTTTCCGCCTCCCATCTTTCTCACCACGCATCCCGAACTCGGGGATGTCTCGCAAGGGGAAGTGTTGAGCGCGGACAATTTCGACCGTTTGTTCCGTGGATTGATTACGCCAGTGCAGCTCGACGGGCTGAGAATGTTGGTGACCCAGTTCCCGCAGGAAGAATTCAACGCCACGCATGACCGCAAGACCGTCAAACCCAGTCTTGGAGTCGCATGCCTCGACTGCCACGTCAACTTCCACACGACCGGTCAGTTTCACTTGAATCCGGACACCAGGCCGCAGCGTGACCGCCTGCGGCTGGATACGACGAGCCTGCGGGGCATGTACAACCAGCAAATTCACGGATCCAAACGGTCCCTCCGCTCCGTGGAAGACTTCACCGAGTTCGAACAGCGTACGGCCTACTTCAACGGAGACTCGATCCGGGCCATGAAAAAGGGCATCAATATGATCGATCGCCTGCAGGTTGCTCACATGGCGCAGATGCAGAGCATGGTCGATTTTCCGCCCGCGCATCATCTGGACCCGATGACCGGGCGGTTGGATCGCGCCAAGTCCACACAGTTGGAAATCCGAGGGGAAGACCTGTTCTTCGGCAAAGCGCAATGCGCCGGGTGTCATGCGCCTCCATCCTATACGGACCACCAGATGCATGACTTGCACCTGGAGCGTTTCGGTGCGACGGGAGACGGGCCCATCAAGACATTTGTCTTGCGCGGCATCAAGGACTCTCCGCCGTATTTCCATGACGGGCGGCTGCCGACGCTGGAGGATACGGTCGAGTTTTTCAATGTGGTGGGCGGTCTGAAGTTGGAGGCAGAGGAGAAGAAGGCGCTCGCCGCCTTCCTACGCGCGCTGTAGTGCACGCGGGGGAGCCGTTCATCAAATGCTCTGAGCGTCGAAACCAAGGCGGAGTTCATGTCGGACACTGCAATACTGAGTCAGATCGAAGCATTGGTGTCGCAACAGCATCGTCTGCAGGGCAAAGAGTTCCTTTCAGAAGAAGAGTTTTCGCGACTACGGCGAACCCAGATCGAAATCGATCAATGCTGGGATTTGTTGCGGCAACGTCGTGCGCTTCGCGCGGCGGGCCAAGACCCCGATCGTGCGCAGGTGAGGCCGGCTGAGGTCGTCGGGAAATATCGGCCATGACAGAAAAGAGCAGCATGAGAGGAGGACACGTTATGAAGACTATCCGCGTGGCAAGCATACTCGCCGTCGGCCTTACCGTCGCCGCGAGCGCCGTCCCGTCCCTCGGAACCGGTCTAGACCCGGCGGCGGGAGGCCCACAATCGGATGGCGTTCCGATCGCAAATCGCGAGCAGGTTACCACCGAACAAACGAACACCCATCTGGCGGGCAATCACCTGGTCACCGGCCGCGTCAAGGAAATACGGGGCAATCAAATGGAGGTGACCATCGGGAATCCGAAGTCGCTGTACATTCCGTTGAAACCGGCGGCGGACAAGGAGCAAACCTTCAAACCGGGAGACCTGATCGTCATCACACTGAACGACCAGAATGCGCTGGTGGATTACCATCTTCCGGGAGAAATCTCAGATCCTCAGGTGATCGAGGGACAACTCGCGACCCCCCTGACCGTCGGATTGGACAAAGCAGTGATCGTGACGTCCGAGGGCACCAAGACATTCATGGTGACCGAGCGGGCGAAAAGCAAGCTCGGCGCCATTCCCATCGGAGTGCCCGCCGTCTTCTTGGTCGACGAGACGGGGCAATTGGTGGATGCTCAGCCAGGCGGCCTGCCGGCAGCGGTAGAGGCCACAAAAGCGCAGAAGTCGCCGATACGCCGATAAAGGGAGCGGAACAAACGAGGATGATACCGAGTCAGCTTTGCTGACAATCCGTCCAATCCGTTTCCATCTGCCATCACCAATGTTTGAATCGGCGGCGCCGCCCTGTCATGTCGGGCGGCGCCGCGTTGCCATGGAAAGGAGCGCACCATGCCACATTTCCCTCCCTATCGCGTGAAGTCCTTCAATCTGCACGGTTTGCAGGGAATCTCCGACAAGACCATCGACATGCACCTGTCGCTCTATGAAGGCTATGTCAAGACGACAAACGCCTTGCAAGGACGCATTGCAGAGTTTCTCAAGGACGGAACCGTCGACCAGGAGGAAATGCCGGCCTATTCCGAGCTGACCCGCCGCCTGGGCTTCGAGTACAACGGCATGGTCCTTCACGAATACTATTTTGAGAATCTCAGCTCCCAGGCCTCGCTGGAGCCCGACGGAACCTCAGCCTTCCGCCGAAGGGCCGAGGCGTCGTTCGATAGTTTTGACCGTTGGAAGACCGACTTTGCCAGCGTAGGAAAGATGAGGGGAGTGGGTTGGGCCATCTGCTTTCAAGATCCGGACACCGGCCGGCTCACGAACCATTGGATCACGTTGCATGAGCATGGCAACGTCGCCGGTTTCGCGCCTCTCCTCGTCATGGATGTCTGGGAGCATGCCTATCTCTTGGATTACGCCCCGTCCCAGCGGGCGCACTATATCGATGCATTCTTCGCCAACGTCAATTGGCGCATCGTGGATCGCCGGGTCGAAGACACCGAGAAGTTGCGCAAGCGGGCCGCGTAAGAGACTTGCGGACGGACGACAAAAGAGCGATACGGGTTAGGGAGACCCTTGGCGGGTCTAGCGGAAGAGACGCTAGACCGCCAATCCTTCGGTGGGTTGCGTGCGGTAACGACCGGTGATCCGTCGAAACTGTCGGCTGGACAAGGCAGCCACGCAGGCGGTACCAAGCAGGACGAGGCCGATCCCCAACAGGCTCACGTGCGGTCCCATGGTATCGGCGGCCCATCCGAACCCGGCCATGCCGGCCATGGCGGAGGCCATGGAACCGGTACTAAATGTCGTAAAGACACGTCCCAGCAAGGGAGCCGGAGTCACCTCCTGCAGCACGCCCCACACAATCGGCATGAACAGAGCCGTGCTGCCGCCGATGATCAGGATCAGCGCGCCGGCGATCAACGGGGCGGTCAGCAGACTGAGCCCGCACATGGCCAACCCGCCGACTACCATCGAGCGGAATATGAGGGTAAAGCGACGACTCAGGTCACCTTGAGCCAGGGAGGCTAACCAGGTCGATGTGGCCAGCATGCCGGCCCCCAAGGCGGACCACAAGACTCCGAGTTCCAGCGCTCCCGCGCTGAGGTTCTGCTCCGCGAACACCGGCAACATGAATGCAAAGGCGCTCGCGGCCAGGCTATAGAGCGCAGCGGCCAGCATCAGGACGAGCATGGATTGATCGAAGCAGACGAAGCGAATGCCGGCCATCAACTCCTGTTTCCAACTGCCGCGCGCAGGCTCTTCCATGCCGGCCTCCCGGGACACGGGCCGGAGGCGGATGCCGACGAGGCAGAGCGCCGACACAAAAAACGTCGCGGCATTCACGTACAAGACATTTTGCGATCCGACCAGCGCGATCCCGATGCCGCTGATCAGGGGACCAATGAGCAATCCGACATTCGTCGTGGTCTGGAGCAAGGCGTTTGCCGCGGTCAATTGATCGCGTCGAACAATCTGTGGAACCGAAGAAGACAGGGCGGGTCCGAACACCGTGGACACGACCGCCAGCAGGAATACCGCCACGTACAGCCGCTCGAGCGACAATTCGCCGATCGCATAGAGCACGGGAATGATTAGCACCAGGAACGTACGAGCCAAATCGACCTTGATCATGACGGCCTTCTTATCCACTCGATCCAGATAAACGCCGATCAAGGGGCTCAAGACAAGCGGAGGAATCGTCTGCAGGAGGCCGATCACGACCATTTTCATAGCCGAACCGGTCATTTGATAGACGAACCAGAGCAGGGCGACTCGGTTGAGACTGTCGCCCACCTGGGACGTCATCTGTCCCCAAAACAGCAGAGCAAAGTCCCTGGTCTTGAGAAGGCTCCAGCCCGGGGCAGCGGACGGAGCATCGGATGAATCAGATCGATCATTGTGAAGTACACGCGCCATGATTTGGTTCACACGTCCTGAGGTTAATGTCGTGATGACGATTGTCGAGATGCGTACGTCGATTCTACCGTGACGAAATGCACAGACCTTGCCTTAAAGTTATCCCCAAGATCAAGAGGGATCAGCTTTTATCACGTGGGGTTAGAAACGAGTTCCTGGCCGGAAGACAAGACTATTTCGCCCCATGAGGACAATTTGTCTTGCCAATCCGCTGCACTTCATTAGCGGCCTAGACCTTCCCCTAGAGGCCGGAGCATACAAACCTCCGGTCATGACTGACAGGTATCCCCTTCACTCGCTACGGGCTGCGCGGCCACATAGGCCGGGGAGCGTTCGGTGATCCGGCCGAGAAAATGGCCGGTCCAGAGCCCCGTCCCGGCCATGACCACGCCGATTGCGGCAATGCTGATCGGCACACCGTATTCGCCTGTGACCCAGCCGAAGAACGTAATCCCCCCCATCGCGGCCCCCATTGCCCCCATCGTATAAAATCCTAATGTTCGGCCCAAGAGCTGGGGAGGCGTCACTTCCTGCAGAACGCCCCAGGCAACGGGCGTGAGCACGCCCAGCCCTCCACCCAGGATGACCAGCAGCCCGGCTGCCGCCGCCGGACGGGCGGCCAAGACTAACGCCAGGAGCGCCAGACCGCTCGCAGAGCTCGCGACGGCGATGATCTTGATGCGACGTTTGACGTCCCAGGCGCTGATCGTGGTGAGCACGACCGACACACTCAGCAGCCCGATGCCGAGCATCGACCACAGGTATCCGACCTCGACCGGCCCGAGATCCCACAACTTTCTGGCAAACACGGGAAACAGAGTGGTGAATGCGGCCGTCGCGAAGGTATACAGCGCCGCGGTCGCGGTGAGAAACAGCAGCAGCGGCCGGCCTCTCACCACATAGAGAAAGCCTTCCACAACGTCGCGCCAGGCCGACGAGTGGGAATGGGATCCGCCGCTCGACCGTGACGGTGCGAACCGGATGGGGAGAAAAAAGGCGGCAGAGATGACATACGTCGCCGCGTTGAGGCACAGCACTTCTTGAGAGCTCAAAGCGGCAATGCCCAGGCCGCTCAAGGCCGGCCCCATAATGATTCCCAAGCTCGTCGTCACCTGCAGCAGCGCGTTGGCGGAGGTGTATTGAGCGGGCGCAACCAGCGACGGGACGGAGGCGGTGAGCGCCGGACCAAAGACGGCGGTTGCCATGGCATGCAACGTGACCAATACGTACAGCGATGAAACGGTAAAAGAATCGACGGACATCCAGCAGGGAATCAGTCCGATGACGACCGCCCGGACGAGATCCGACAGGATCAGCAGCATCTTCTTCGGTAGCCGATCCACGGCGACCCCGATGAGCGGAGCCAACGCGATGGCCGGCACCGTTTGCAGCAATCCGATGACGCTAGTCTTCAGCGGCGAGCCGGTGACGGAATAGACAAACCAGAGGAGCGCCAGCTTGGAGATGCCGTCTCCGACCTGAGAGACGACCTGGCCCCACCACACCAGGCTGAAATCACGGCTAAGAAGCCAGCGTCGCGAACTGGTTTGGATTGTAAGAGGGACCGGACGGTCCTGCACTGGCACGGTCCCCCATGTGAGGTTGAGGTGAGGTCCGATGGGGCCTGTTGGGGCCGCTACTCTTTTGTGATGATCTGCACGCCGGACGTGTTGACCGCCCGGACGCCGGGGATGTGTCGGGCCGCTTCCGCCGCTTCCAGAGCGATGACCTGAAAGCGGGTCTTGCCGCTCAACAGCACCACGCCGTTCTCCGCCTTCACGTCGAATCCCACGGCCTTCAGGGTTTCGCTTCGCGCCAGACGGTCCCGAACCAGATGCGCAATCGTCTCATCCTGCTTCTTGACCAGCGAGGCCCGGAGCGCGGGGGAGGGGGTCAGCTTGTTCACAACCGCGTCGACGCCGTCGATCTTCTTGACGATATCGGCTGCGCGACTCTTCTCTTCCTCCGTGGGCACGTTGCCGCTCAGCACGGCCTTCCGATTGTCCATCTCCACTTCGATATCGAATGGAAACAGCAGGGGATCCGCCATCAACGTCAACTTGATCGTCAAATTAAGGGAGGTCACCGGTTTTTTGCCGGCATCCTCCGTCTTGGCTTGCGGTTCTTCCGGTTTGGCCTTGTCTTCGGATTTGGCTTTTTCCTCGACCTTGGACTTGTCCTCGGACTTGGCTTTGTCGTCGCCCTTCCCCTTGTCTTCGGCTTTGGCTTTCTCCTCGGGCTTGGCCTTTTCCTCAATTTTCGCTTTCTCTTCAGTCTTCCCCTTGTCTTCAATCTTGCCCTTGTCTTCGGCCTTGGCTTTCTCGTCTGTCCTTCCCTTGTCTTCAGTCTTGGGTTTTTCTTCCCTTACCTTTTCCTCAACCGAAGGCTTTCCTCCCCCGTCGGCCTTGGTCTCCGTTTCCTGTTTCTTTTTCGATTCGGGGAGGGACCCTGAATCCTTTGACCGTTCCTCGTTGTTGTCGGCTGCGTCGAGTCGTGGAACTTCCCAATACAGAAGGAGGAAACAGAGAAGCGCGAGCCAACCAGCGGCCCCGGCTTTGCGGATTATCACGAGCAACGGAACCAAATCCTGACTCCTGCAAACATCACCGCATGCGAAGGTTCATCTTCGCTGGCGGTCAAGCACAACGACTACTAGGAGACTCCCTAGGCGCAGGACACGTGTCAAAACCCGACGATTCCAGGTGAAGCCATCCTAATGCCCACATCGTGCCCATAGTACCAGGCGCAGAAGCGAAAATCATCGGCCAGGGTATTACCCAGTTAGGCGACTGTGAAACGGCTTGCTATGGTGCGGATGGAACTGGCGCGAGACCTCATTGAACAACTTCAGAGCGACGAGGCGGGAATCCATTCTATGAAATCGACGCGGGTGTTGGGCATGATCATGGCCGGCGGGAAGGGCTCACGGCTGCTTCCCTTGACCGAAGTGCGTAGCAAGCCGGCGGTCCCGTTCGGCGGGGCCTACCGGATCGTGGATTTTGTCCTCAGCAATTTCGTCAATTCCGGCATCACGGCGCTTCACGTCCTGGTTCAGTATCGCTCCCAATCGTTGATCGAACACCTGCGGAATGCGTGGCAGATTGGCGGCCGGAGCCGGGACAACTTCGTCAGCGTGGTGCCGCCGCAAATGCGGGCTCGCGAAGGATGGTACGAAGGCACGGCGGATGCCATCTACCAGAATCTCAATCTCATCGCGGACTTTCGACCGGACATCATTGCGGTCTTCGGTGCAGATCACATCTATCGCATGGACATCGGCCAGATGGTTCGTCGGCACCTGGAGACGGAAGCGGATGTGACCGTCGCCGTACTCCCGATCCCGGTGGAGGCGGCCACCGGATTCGGTATCGTCGAAGCCGACGCGGACGGACGGATGATCGGATTCCAGGAAAAACCGGCCCATCCCAAACCCATGCCGTCTCGCAGCGGTTATGCGCTCTCGTCCATGGGCAATTACCTCTTCAATACCGAGACCCTGATCCCGTTGCTGAAGCGCGACGCATCCCGTCAAGGTCCGCACGATTTCGGCCGCAATATCGTGCCGGACCTGCTCGCCGATCATCTGGTCTACGCCTACGATCTGTCGTGCAACGAAATCCCAGGGCTTCGCTCCTACGAGGAACCGGCCTACTGGCGCGACGTCGGCACCCTGGACGTCTACTGGCAGGCGAACATGGATCTGCTCGGTGAAGCGCCGATCCTGGACCTCCGCAACCCCGACTGGCCGATTGTCTCCGGCCGGTACGACGGACCGTCGCCCTCGTTGATCCGCAGTCAAGTCGACGACTCGATGATCGGACAGTCCAGTCAATGTGTCGAAAGCGACATCCGGCGGTCCGTCATCGGACGGGGAGTCCGGATTGAGCCGGGTGCGCAACTGGAAGAATGCGTCCTCCTCGACGACGTGCACGTGGGTCCGCAGGCCCGCTTGCGCCATGTCATCGCCGACCGAGGCGCCGTGATCCCCGGACGCAGCCGCATCGGATACGAGCGGGAACGGGACGCCGCGCACTTCCACGTATCGGAATCAGGCCTGGTCGTGTTGCCGCATCCCTCAATCAACACAGAGCCGGACCGGCTTCGTCAGGCCTCCTGACACCCCGGCGTGACGCCATGTCTTCCTCCCTGATTCCTCCGAGTCCGCTCCTGCCCTTGGCCGCCTACCGGCTGCAATTGCACCGCGGTTTCACATTTTCCGAGGCCGCCGACGTCATACCCTATCTGCGCGCGCTCGGCATCAGCGACTGTTATCTCTCTCCGATCAATCGGGCCATGCCCGGCAGCGAGCACGGCTACGACGTCATCAACCCCGCCGTCCTGAACCCCGATCTCGGCACCGAGGAGGACTTCAACCGGTTCGTGGAGACCGCCCGATCGCATCACCTGGGCCTCGTGGTCGACACGGTCCCCAATCACATGGGAATCGGCAAAACCCTGAACGGCTGGTGGCGCGATGTGCTGGAGAACGGCCCCGGGTCCCGTTACGCCGCCGCGTTCGACATCGACTGGCATCCCATCAAGCGCGAACTGGAGAATAAAGTATTGCTGCCGATCCTCGCCGACCAATATGGCGCGGTCCTCGAACGACAGGAGATTCACGTCGCGTACGACGAAGGCGCCTTCCTGCTGCGCCATGGAGACCATGAATTGCCCTTGGCGCCCAAGACGTGGGTGAGCATCTTGTCGCACCAACTGGACAAGCTGACCCGAGAGGGCGAACAAGACATGCCGGTGATGGAGTTGCGGAGCATCGTGACGGCCCTGAAGAATCTTCCGGGGCCGGAGGAACGCGATCCGGCCTTGATCGAGGAGCGCAGCCGCGAGAAAGAGGTCATCAAGAAACGGCTGGCGGTGCTACTGGGAGACAATCCGTTGGTGCGCACGTTCGTCATGGAGAATCTCCGTCTCTTCAACGGGGAGCGCGACCGGCCGGAGAGCTTCGATCTCCTGGACCGCCTGCTGAACGAGCAGGCGTATCGCCTCGCGTCCTGGAAAGTGGCATCGGAGGAAATCAACTACCGGCGCTTCTTCGACATCAACGAACTGGCGGCCATCCGCGTGGAGGACGAGGCGGTGTTCCAGGAGGCGCATGAGCTGCTGCTGCGCCTGATTCGGCAGGGGATCGTACGGGGATGCCGCATCGATCACGTGGACGGTCTGTACGATCCGGAGCGATATCTCCGGCATCTGCGGGAGCTGACGCAGCCGGGCGACGGCAACCCCGGCGCACCTCCGTTCTACATCGTCGTTGAAAAAATCCTCGGCCGAGACGAGCCGTTGCCCGACACCTGGCCCGTTCACGGCACGACCGGCTACGAATTGCTGAACGACGTCAACGGGCTGTTCGTCGCCGCCGAGCACAAACGGATGTTCACGGACATTTATGAGAGAGTCGTCGGTCGCGAGGACGCGTACTCGGACCTGGTCTACGCGGGGAAGCAGCTGATCATGCAGGTGTCCATGTCCAGCGAACTGAACGTGCTGGGCCATCAGCTCAATGTCCTCTCCGAACGCGATCGCCGGTCGCGCGACTTCACGTTGAACAGCCTGACGCACGCCATTCGGGAAATCATCGCCTGTTTTCCGGTCTACCGGACCTACATCACCGACGGGCCGGAACCGGTCTCGGACCGTGACCGGGCCTATCTCCACATGGCCGTCGCGCGGGCGAAACGCCGAAATCCGGCGATCGACGGCCAGGTCTTTGATTTCATCCGCTCGATCCTCCTCAAACAGGGGGACGCCAGGATTCCCGAGGATCGCGAAGAACAGATGCGGTTCGTCATGAAATTCCAGCAGACAACCAGCCCGGTCACGGCGAAGGGCGTCGAGGACACGGTCTACTACCGTTATCACCGGCTCATTTCGCTCAACGAAGTCGGGGGCGATCCTGACCGGTTCGGCTTGCCGGTCGAAGAATTCCACCGGCGCATGAAGGATCGGCAGAGCCGGTGGCCTCACGGCCTGTCGACGTCGTCCACCCACGACACCAAGCGGGGCGAGGACGTGCGCGCGCGCATCAACGCGCTGTCCGAGCTGCCTCAGGAATGGAAAGCGCGGGTCGGCCGTTGGAGCCGCCTCAACCGCGTGCATCGCCGGGAAACCGACGGGGAACGGATACCTGACCGCAATGACGAGTATCTTCTATATCAGACGCTGATCGGCGCATGGCCGCTCGAGCCGCTGACCGACGAGGCGTATCGGAGTTTCTGCGACCGGATCCAGCGCTACATGCACAAGGCGGTGCATGAGGCAAAGGTCCACAGCAGCTGGGTCAATCCCAATCCGACCTACGATCAAGCCCTGCACAGCTTCGTCGAGACCGTGCTGGACCGCGTTCCCGCGAACCGTTTTCTCGAGGACTTCCTGCCCTTCCAGGAGCGGGTGACGCGGTACGGCATCTACAACTCGATCGCGCAGGTCTTGCTCAAGGTCACCGCCCCGGGAGTTCCCGACGTCTACCAGGGCTCCGAATTGTGGAATTTTCACCTCGTCGACCCGGACAACAGAGGCCCGGTGGATTATGCCGCCAGAGTCGCGATCCTTGACGATCTCCGCGCGACGATCGAGCGAATCGGGCCGGACCGCGCGGCCTTCGTGCGCTCGCTCTTCGAGCAGCCTGAGGACGGGCGCGTGAAGCTGCTGACGTTGACGCTTGGCTTGGAGCAGCGCCGGCTTCGTCCCGACCTGTTCCAGCGGGGCGATTATTTGCCCCTCGAATGCGGCGGGAGCAAGAAACAACACCTCTGCGCCTTCGCCCGCGTACACGATCAGCACGCCGTCATCACCGTCGTGCCTCGCCTGGTCGCCACGTTGGCGCCGGACGCGAAACAGCTTCCCATCGGCCCGTCCACTTGGGAAGACAGTTGGGTGGCGGTCCCGCCCTGGCCGACGCTCGGCGAGTACCGCCACATCCTGACCGGAGAAATATTCCCGGCTGAATCGGTCAATGGCCGCCGGGTCCTTCCGTTGCACAAGGTGTTCGGTCATTGCCCGGCGGCCCTGTTGGAGCGCCTGTCCTGACCCTCGATATCTCCTTCCGCAACCGCCCGATCGGGCTAGGGAGGCTCCCAGTTGGTGCGTACGGACCATGGTTGCTAAGGTCGATCCGACGAATCCGGAAGCGAGCGTCCGGCTCGCGACAACGACAATGGGACTATGACCATGCCGATGAACAAGCGGGAAGACGCGTTGGCATTGCTGCTCCGGGACCACGAGCGGGCTCGAACCCTGTACGAAGCGTTTGAAACCGCCGGAGGCGACGACCGTTACTTCATTGCGAGCCGCATTTTACGGACCTTGGACCTCCACGGCGCGATCGAGACCGAACTCTTTTATCCGGTTCTGGCAGCGCGCCTTTCGACAGGCGACGCTGGAGCCAAGGTGCTTCTGGCTGCGGCGCGGGACCACCACGACCTGCGCAAGCGCATCGCACAGGTTCGAGATGTTCTGGCGCACGACGAGGAATTCCAGATCGAGATCGACCGGTTGATGACCGAGGTGTGCCGCCACTTTGAGCAGGAAGAGCGGGAGATCTTTCCTCTGGCCCGCAAGGTATTGAGCGGCGCCGAGCTCATGCAAGTGGCGGACGACATCCACCGGATGAAGGACGAGGATCCGAGACGCGCTGCCTAGTTGCTCGTTCGATAGTCCTCCCAACGGACCTTCACTGAGGTACGTGATGAGCGATACAACACCCCAACACATCGGCTTCGTGGCTCTCCTCGGTGGAATCCTAGGAGACTTCAACACATTGATGCGGCAGGAAATGCAACTGCTGCGCGATGAATTCCGCCTGGAATTGTCCAAGACCGGGCGCGCCGCCTCCGGATTCGGCATCGGCGTCTTGCTGGCGGCGATCGCCGCTCTGTTCCTCCTGCTGATGCTCGTGCACGGTTTGACCGTATGGGTGGGCCTTTCGCTGTGGGCCTCGTACGGCATAGTGGGTGGCCTCCTGGCCGGCCTGAGCCTCGCCTGTATCCTCGGGGCGCAGTCCCTTGCGAAGCGCGTTCACTTGACACCGCGCAGGAGCCTCTTCGCCATAAAGGAAAACGTGCAATGGATCAAAGAACGCGTGACGTACAAGAGGATCTGAAGAACATCGACCGCACCCGCGCCGCCTTGGACCAAAAGCTCCAGTTGCTCGACCGCCACATTGATGACACGGTCCGGGAAGCTAAAGCGGCTGCCCACCTGATCTCGCGCGCTGCCAGCCGGCCTCTGACCCTGGTGGGCGGGCTTGTCGCGCTCGGTTTGCTGACCGCATGGATGGACCGCCGGCGCCGTGGCAGCGGTAACACTCCTTACTTCCTGTCCAATGCCCGCGACGCGGACGTGATGCCTGGCGACCGGGACGCGCGCACCGAGCGAGGAGTCTATCCGTTTTTCCCGCCCGTTGAATCCCGACGGTTCGATCACAGGTGGATGTCCGGCGAGGCGGGTCACGAATCGCGACAACACCGGCGCACCTTTTTGCAGGCCGTCCGGGACGACTTGAACGATGAGTTACGGCGCGAAAGCAGGCGGCTCCGCGAGACGGTTGTGCATGCAGGTCGTTCCTTGTTTCGCGATCTGGCCCATGCCGCCGGCGCCATGCTGATCGAACACCTGAGTCACCCGCCTGCAGGACGCCGCGAGAGCACCCCCAACGGCATGGATCGGCTGCCTGAATCGAGACGGCTTCCATGACCATCCAAGCGGAGCGACGGCCCATCTGGGTTTTTATCGGGGCCGGCTTTGGTCTGGTGCTCGCGTTCGGCATCGTGGCGCTATTCCTGATCGACGAGCCTCTCCGACAATGGACGGAACGGACCGTCAACGATCGTGTCCCGGGTTATCACGTCACGATCGGCGACCTGAAGCTGCATCCACTCAGCCTGTCGGTCGATCTCCACGACGTGCTGGTCCGACAGGATCTTCATCCGGATCCGCCGATCGCGGCGCTGTCCCATCTCACCGCGGATGCTCGGCTCGCACCGTTGCTCTCAGGAACGATCGCCGCGGAGGTGCGCCTCGACATGCCGGTCTTCTCGGCCACCAGGCAGCAGGTGAACGGGGCCCTGCGGAGACTCCACCGCGCAGCGAGGGAGGCAGAGACGGCGGGCTGGCAGGACCGGTTCCGGGAAACACTCGCCTTTGAGGCGGCCCTGCATCTGACCAACGGCCATTTCGTCTATGACGAAGGAACGCCCAGTTCCGCGCCGGTCCGCATTCAGAGCCTCGACGTCGAGGCGCTGAATCTGACGAACCGACCGGCGGACGGCAAATCCCTTCCATCTGCGTTTCGCGTCAGCGCGCACCTTCCCGACGAGTCCCAGATCCAGCTCGACGGCCGGAGCGATCTTCTGGCGGCGCCTCTGCCCGTGGTCGAGGCCGACCTGAAGATCAACCGCTTGCAGCTCAAGAATCTCCAGCCGGTCCTTCAGCGCTACAACATACAGGTCACTGACGGTGCGCTGGATCTGGAGGGGCATTTCGACTATTCAAGCCGGGCGACGATCGTCGTGATTGATGACCTCCTGCTCGACGGAGCCCGAGTCGACTATGTGCACACGGCGGCGACCAGTCAGAGGGAAAAGCGGCAGGTCAAGAAAGTCGCGGCCAAGGCCAAGGAAGTGCATCGGGATCCATCCGTACGGGTCAAGGTCGCGCACGGCAAAGTACAGAACAGTGAACTGGGATTCGTCAATACATCCGCGTCACCCGATTACCGGTTGTATCTCAGCGACATGACGCTCGAATTGGAGAACTTCAGCAACCGGCTCGAGGAAGGCGTCGGCACGGTTCAACTGACCGGGAGGTTCATGGGCAGCGGACCGACCGTGGCGAAAGGCACCTTTCGTCCGGAAGAACCCAACCCTGATTTTGACCTGGCCGTGAAAATCACCAAGACGAAGGTGGTGGCCTTCAACGACATGCTTCGCGCCTATGGCGACGTCGACATGAAAGCCGGCACCTTTGCATTCTTCAGCGAGCTGTCGGTAAAGGATAACCGCATCGACGGCTATGTGAAGCCCCTGCTCAAGGACGTCGAGGTGTACGATCCGAAGCTCGACCAGGACAAGGCGTTCACCCGGAAGGTCTACGAAGCGGTCGTCGGAGGCGTCCTGGGCCTGATGGAAAATGCGCCGCGGAACGAGGCGGTCACCGTCACCGATCTGTCCGGCCCGGTTGACAATCCTCACGCCAATACCTGGCAGGTCGTTGAAAAGCTGGTTCAGAACGCCTTCTTCAAGGCCATTCTTCCGGGGTTCGAACGGGGAACGGGATGAAATGAGCCGCACCTCAAACGCCGCCTCCGTCACCAGTTCGTCGGCCGCCTACAATCCATGGAGGTTCGGCGGCCTCAGTCCGGCTGAATTGGGACGGCGGCTCTGGCGGGAAAGCCAAGAGGATGAGTTGCTCGGCCGCGCCGCCCAACTCTGGTATTACGCTCTGCTCTCGCTGTTTCCCGCTCTCATGTTCCTGACCGCCTTGATGGGTTTGTTCTCCGTGGAGAATTTCATGCCCGAGTTGATGGCCTACCTGCGTACCGTGCTTCCGGCGGACGCCCTGTCCATGGTCGAACGGTTCCTGAATCAGATCGCCGCGGGCAGCGGCGCCAATCTTCTGTCGCTGGGAGCGCTCGGCGCGCTCTGGGCGTCCTCCAGCGTGGTCACGGCCATTATCGACGCGCTCGATGTCGTGTACGACGTGCGGCAGGACTCCCGGCCGTTCTGGAGAATTCGTCTCACCGCGCTGCTCTTGACCGTGGGCTTGGCCGGCTTCGTCATCTTCTCGATCGCGCTCGTCCTGTACGGCCCCGACATCGGCCGCTGGATCGCCGACTTGGTCGGCGTGGGACTCGTATTCACGTGGACCTGGAACCTGCTGCAATGGCCGATCGTCATCGGCCTGATGCTGTTCGTCGTGGCGGTCATCTATTACACCTGCCCCGACATCGAGCAGAACTGGCGATGGGTCACCCCCGGTTCTGTCTTCGCCGTGGGAATGTGGCTCGTCGTGTCGCTGGGATTCAAAGCCTACGTCGATCACTTCGGCGACTACAACAAAGTTTACGGGTCGATCGCCGGCGTGATCGTGTTGATGCTCTGGTTGTATTGGAGCGGACTGGTGCTCTTGATCGGAGGTGAGATCAATGCGGAGATCGAAGATGCGGCGACCGAACGGCAACGCGTCTGGCAGGACCCGGCGCGGCAGGCCTCTTCACCCGCCTGAGCAGGGCGACCGGACGGAGCACGACGCGTCTTCCGGGCGCGTCCTGTGGAAAGGGGCCATCAGTTTCGGGCTCGTCCACATCCCCGTGAGCCTGTATTCTGCGGAGAACCCGAACAGTTTCGATCTCACCATGCTGGACAGCCGCTCCATGAAGCCCGTCGGCTTCAAGCGATATAACAAGGACACGGGCGAGGACGTGCCTTGGGACGATATCGTCAAGGGCTACGAATACGAAAAGGGCCGTTATGTGGTGCTCACCGACCAAGATTTCAAGCGAGCCAACGTCGAAGCCACCCAAACCGTGGAGATCGTGAATTTCGTCGGACAGGGCGCGATCAGCCCGCTCTATTTCGACACACCCTATTACCTGGCGCCGGACAAGCGCGGACAGAAGGGCTATGTCCTGCTGCGGGAGACCCTCCGACAGACGGACAAGATCGCCGTCGCCCATGTCGTCATCCGCACCCGCCAGCACGTCGCGGCTCTCCTCCCGGTGGGCAATGTGATCGTCATGAACACGCTGCGCTATGCCGGCGAGTTGCGGCCCGTCGATGAGCTGGAGGTGCCGCCCCGGGATCTGAAGACCATGGGCGTCAACGCCCGGGAGATCGATATGGCCCGACGATTGGTCGAGGAAATGAGCGAGGATTGGAAGCCGAATGCGTATCGAGATACGTACCATGAAGACTTGCTGGCGCTGATCGACAAGCGTGTCCAAGCGGGCCAAACGGAAGCGGTCGAAGAGCCGGCGATCGAGGAACAAGAACCGCCATCCAAGGGCGAAGTCATCGACCTGATGGCGCTGTTGAAGCGAAGCGTGGAAATCAAAGGGAAGGCCGGCAAACCGGGCACCCAGTCCAGGAGCCGCGGACGAAAATCGGGACCAAGCGCCGCCTGAGTCTCGCATTCCCAGCCGCCAGGAGCGCCCGTGCCGCCACGTTCCCACACCCATACGCGGACCGATTGCCGTGAAGGAGCACGCAACGGATCGAGCGTCGCCGGCGCGTGTGCCGCTACCCCGTACGAATCGCCCGCCGGAGATCGCCTGCGCGCGCGTTTGCCGAGCGGCCGGCGCGTCATTCGCCCGATTCCATCCTGGGCGACCGTGCTCGCCGCGTTACTGGCAACGGGCTGCGCATCGACCTTGCCACCCTCGAAAGCCACCTACACGTTCGACCGCCGGTGCTTGCCCGCGGTCCCCGAACTGCGCCGCATGCCGGTCGGCGAAGCGGAGAGCCGGGCGGCGCGGGAAGAACCGAACGCCCGGAACGAAGCACGGACGTTGTACTCGCCGATCGCAGTGCATATCGCCGACATCACGGACTTGCTGCCGTTACTCGATCGGATGGCGCACATGGAAAACGAGCGCGCGCCGCCCGCCGAGGTCGAGCGGCTTCGACGCCGGCTCGTGACTCGCCTCCAATTGGCGACGCTCGAAGTCTCCAGCCTTGTGGCTGAGATCGAATGCGAAGTGCAGCGCGCCGATGAGGTGCAAGACCGGCTCAAAGACGTCCAACAGACCCGTGTCACCTCACAGACCATCCTCGGCGTGATTTTCGGCGGCTTGGCCAACATTCTGTCCGGGGGCTTGGGCATGGCGGCCGCGGGAGGCGACGCGGCGAACATCGCTTCCGTGGCGGGGGGCACCCTGGAGGTCCTCTTCGGCACCTCGGCGAATTTCACGAAGGTGAGACAGGAGTTCAGCCATCCGCACAATCATTTGGTGGCCCTATGGGACGGCGATCACCATGAGGATTATTTTCCCCCCTCCGTCTGGCGATTTCTCATCGGGCCCAGCATTCGCGATCTCGAAGGTCACAGCCTTCGAGATGTTCTGATCGAGACCTGGAACGACGAGGGGCGGCTCGGCGAAGCGGGATCCAGCCGCGAACAGCGCCGCAAGGAACTCTTGTTCGGGACTGGAGGACTCTATGACAGTGAGGACCTCCACGTCCGCGAGGCCATGCTGCAACAGCTGGAATCAAGCGTACAATTGATGCACCAAGACCTGGAAACCCTACTGAGGGAGGTGCTCATTCGACAGGCATTGGAGGAGGAGCGGACCTGAAGACCACTTCAACACGAACAGCACGCTGACTTTTCTTGGCACACATCACGACCTCTGGAGGAACCCAGCGACGACACGGAGGTCCGCACATTGCGATGTGATCGTCACCGAGATATAAGTCGGAGCGGCATCTAACAACTAGGGCTCTTACTAGGGGCGCCTCAAGTCTGCCTACTCCTATACTTCATCCGGCGTTTCAATCGCTCAGGAGTACACTTGCGTCGTTCGGGCGATGCCATGTCTCAGAACCTTCTTTTCCATCAATATGGCGCTGCGCTCCTATGCGCTGCCGCCGCCGTAGGACTACGATGGCTGTTGGATCCGTTACTGGGCAACAATCTGCCGCTCTCCACATCGTTCGGATTCGTCGCCCTGTCCGTGTGGTACGGGGGGTGGGGTCCGGCCACGGTGACCGCCGCGCTCTGTTATCTCGCCACGAACTGGTTATTCATCGAGCCCCGGTTCCAATTTAGCAACAATGTGGAAGATTTTTGGGGCATCATTGCCTATCTGTCGAGCATCCTCGTCATCATCGGCATCGGCGAAGCGGTGCGGCACAGTCAGCGGCGAGCGGTCGCCAACGAAGCCCTTGCGCTGGAAAAGCAGCGGGCTTTGGAAGCGGAAATTCAGGGCCGTAGCCTGACGCAGACGGCGCTGCGTGAGAGCGAAGCCCGCTTCCGCCTCATGGCGGACGCTTCCCCGATCCTGATCTGGATTTCTAACCCCGATGGGCATCGCACCTACTTCAATAAGGGTTGGCTGGATTTCACCGGCCGCACGTTGGAACAGGAAACCGGCATAGGGTGGACCGGCGGAGTTCATCCGGACGATGAGGGCCGGTATCTCAGCCTACAGACCGAATCGCTCGATCGACAGGAACCCTTCGAAACGGAGTTCCGTTTGCGCCGGTTCGACGGCGCCTATCGGTGGATCCTGGACAGGGCGGCCCCGCGATTCGATGAGGTCGGAACCTTGCTGGGGCACGTCGCATCCTGCGTCGACATTACCGACCTCAAGCAGGCGCAGGACGCGTTGCGAGATAACGAGGAGCGGTTGAGCGGCATCATCACATCGGCCATGGACGCGATCATCACGATCGACGAACGGCAACGGATCACGGACTTCAACAATGCCGCCGAGGCCATGTTCGCCTGTTCGGTGGACGTCGCCTTGGGGCAATCGATCGATCGGTTCCTGCCTCAGAGCTTTCAGGCTCTCCAAGCGCGTGAGCTCAAAGCGTTCGCCAAGAGCGCCGCGCCATCGGAGCGGCGCAAGGGCGCACATGGCACCGTCTACGGACGCCGCGTCGACGGTGAGGAGTTCCCCGTCGAGGCGTCCTTTTCGCAGCTGTCGACGGGAGCCGGCAAGTTCTACACGATCATCCTCCGGGATGTGACCGAGCGGCTGTGGCAAGAGCAGGCCTTGCGTCTCAGCGAGGCGCGCTACCGCGATCTCATTCAGGCCCTGCCGGCGGCCGTCTATACCTGCGACGAGCGGGGCCGCATCACGCTCTACAACCAGGCGGCCGTAGCGCTCTGGGGACGGGAACCGGAGATGGGGAAAGATCTGTGGTGTGGATCGTGGAAAATTTATCGGACGGACGGCCAGCTGCTCCCATTGGATGAATGTCCCATGGCGGTCACCTTGCGGGAAGGCCGCCCGATACGCGGTCAGGAAATCGTCATCGAGCGGCCGGACGGCACGAAGCGGCACGTCCTTCCGCATCCGGAGCCGATCCGGGACAACGCCGGCAAGATCATCGGCGCCGTGAACATGCTGGTGGATATTACCGACAGCAAACGCGCGGGGCATGCGCTCGGCCAGTTGGCGGCCATCGTCGCGTCCTCCGAGGACGCCATCATCAGCAAGGACCTGCACAGCGTCCTGACCACCTGGAACGGCGGCGCGGAACGGCTGTTTGGATACACGGCCAGCGAAATGATCGGTCAGCCGATCTATCGCCTCATTCCGCCGGAACGCCATGACGAAGAAACGACCATTCTCACCCAGATCGCCCGCGGGGAGCCGGTCAGCCATTACGAGACGGTCCGGGTCCGCAAGGACGGCGCCGCGCTCGACGTCTCCCTGACCGTCTCGCCCATTCTCGACGCTCACGGCACCGTCGTGGGCGCCTCTTCGATCGCGCGGGACATCACGGAGAAAAAACGCGCGGAGGAAGCCCTGCAGGAGCGGGACGTGGCACTGATCGTTTCCAACGAAGCGCTCGTGAAGCAGAAGGCGGCGCTGGCCGAGGCCAACAAGGAACTGGAAAGCTTCTCCTATTCCGTCTCACACGACCTGCGGGCGCCGCTGCGCACGATCGATGCATTCATCCGTATCTTGGAGGAAGACCACAGTTCACAGCTGGACGCGGAGGCGCAGCGCTGTCTGAGGATCGTCCGGCAGGCCGCCGGACGAGCCGGCGAACTGATCGACGACCTGCTGGAATTTTCGCGGCTCGGCCGCCTCGGCATGGATTTCCGTTCGGTCGCGATGGCCAACCTGGCACAGGAGACGGCAGAGGAACAGCGCATGCTCCATCAGAAAAGAGCCATCGAACTGATGATCGGAGATCTGCCGCCTTGCCATGGTGATTGGCGGCTGCTCAAACTAGTGTGGACCAACCTCCTGTCGAACGCGGTCAAGTATACCAACACGCGGGATTCGGCCCACGTGACCGTCGGCTGGCTGCCGGACGACCAGCAGCCCGACGCCGTGGTGTACTACGTGAAGGACAATGGAGTCGGGTTCGATATGAAGTACGTGCACAAACTTTTCGGGGTCTTCCAGCGCCTGCATTTGAAGGAGGATTTCGACGGCACGGGAGTGGGGCTGGCCATCGTCCACCGCATCATCCACCGGCACGGGGGTCGCGTCTGGGCCGAAGGCAAGGTGGACGGGGGGGCAACATTTTACTTCTCGCTGCGAAAGGCGTTGAGACCATGAACGATGTGGAAATTCTGTTGATCGAAGACAACCCGGAGGACGTAGAGATCACCCTACGGGCATTCCGCAAGAACAACCTGACGAACAAGATCCACGTGGTGCGGGACGGCGAAGAAGCACTCGAATGCTTGTTCAGCACGGGGCGATACAGCGAGCGCGGCGCCTGCCACCAAACCAGGCTGATCCTGCTCGATCTCAAGCTCCCCAAGGTGGATGGGCTCGAAATTCTCCAGCGATGCAAAGCCGATCCCCGCACGAAGAACATTCCCGTGGTCGTTCTCACTTCCTCTCGGGAAGAGCAGGACTTGATCCGCAGTTACAATTTGGGCGTCAACAGCTATGTGGTGAAACCGGTGGACTTCCCTCAGTTCAGCGACGCGGTCCGGCAATTGGGCATGTATTGGATTCTCCTGAATCAGATCCCGGCCGAATTCTCGGAGCAGCATCAACCGCAATAACCCTCCGGCGATAGGAGCGTGGGTCATGACACTCTTGAATTTGCTGATCGTCGAGGATGACGCGGCCGACGTCGAGTTGGTCGTCCGGGAGCTCAAGAAGAGCGGTTATGAGCCGAAGTGCCTGCCGGTGGCCAGCCGGGAGGCCTTCATTCAGAGTTTAGCCGAGCATCGACCGGACATCATCATTTACGACCACAACTTGCCGCAATTCAGCTCGGCCGAGGCCTTGCGTCTGACGCAAGATCACGGCGCCGGCATTCCCTTCATCATCGTGTCCCACGCCATCGGGGACGAAGATGCCGTAGCGCTGATGCGCGCCGGAGCCGCCGACTACCTCCTGAAGGATCGGTTGGGCCGCCTGGGCGAGTCCGTGCGCCATGCGCTCGAGCAGCGGCGGCTCCGCGAGGAACATGCGGCAGCCCGGCAGTCGATCGTGACCCTCAACGAGGAGCTGGCGCTCCGGATCGCCGCGAGGACGGCTGAACTCCGCGTCGCCAACCATTCCCTGCAAGTCGAACTTGAGCAGCGCAAGCGGGCCGAAGAAGCGATGCTGCGGTTGAACGGCGAACTGGAGCAACGGGTCGAGGAACGCACGCGCGATATCGTCTCCTCACACAACCGTCTGCAGGCGCTCGCGTCGGAGCTGACCTTGGCCGAACAGCGCGAGCGTAAGCGGCTGGCCGCCGAACTGCACGACTATCTTGCACAGATGCTTGCGTTGGGACGGATGAAGGTCGCGCAGCTGCGCTCGAAACTTTCCGGAGAGGGAAACATCGAGCCGCTCGTGGGCGAAATCGACGACCTGTTCAAGAAGGCCGCGGAATACACCAGGTCGTTGATGGCGAAATTGAGCCCGCCCGTGCTCGATGAGCTCGGACTGCCCGCGGCGCTCTCATGGCTGGCAAGCGAGATGCCGCTGCACGGGTTGAATGTAAACGTGCAGCTAGGCACAGATAAGGTAGCATTGCCGGACGATCAGTCGGTCTTGCTCTTTCAATCCGTGCGCGAGTTGCTGCTCAACGTGGCGAAACACGCCGGTACCGACTGCGCGACGGTGGCGCTCAAGGTGGAGGAATCAGGCCGTCTCCTCATCGAAGTGCAAGACCACGGACGAGGATTCAATCCCGCCGCGCCGGAATCGAAACCCGCAGGCTCGCACTTCGGACTGTTCAGCGTCCGGGAGCGGATGCAGGCAATGGGCGGATGGTTCAACGTCACGAGCGCGCCGGGCGTTGGAACGACCGCCACCCTCAGCCTGCCGATGCCGCCGGTTCCCGAAGCCAAGCAGACGGACGCCGAACTGCGCACGGCGGACAGGTCGCCTCTGACATCCAGTCAGTCATCGAACGGCGATGCTCACCGCATCCGCGTGCTGCTTGTCGACGATCACGTCATGGTCCGCCGGGGCCTCAAGGTCATCCTCGAAAGCTTTCCCGACCTCACCGTCGTCGGCGAAGCGGGAGACGGCCGCGAAGCCGTAGAAAAGATGGCGGAACTGACTCCGGATCTCGTGTTGATGGACATCAACATGCCCTGGATGGACGGCATCGAAGCGACGAAACGGATCAGGCAGGAGTGGCCCGAGACGCCGGTCATCGCCCTTTCCATCGACAACCAGCCACACACCCGGGATGCGGTCGTAGCGGCTGGCGCGACGACGTTCGTGTCCAAGGAGGCGGCGGCCGAACACCTGCATGAGGTGATCCTCGCCGCAGGACGCGCAGACCGCTCCGAGGGCTTTGTCCAGCCGGAACGCCTGTCTTGAGGCTCATACCGCGGCGCAATCCGCCGCACCACGGTCCAGGAAACACCCGGCGGGGCCGGATACGGTTTCGTCCGACGACGACGGACACTCCATCATGAGCGAATCCATTCCGCACAAGACAGGCGCTCTTGATTTTCTGGACGGCGGCGGTGAAATGGGCCGGCGCGTCCGAGCCTTCGACTGGTCCACCACGCCGCTGGGACCGGCGGTCAATTGGCCTCAAAGTCTTAAGACAGCCGTGAGCATCTGCCTTGGCTCCCGCTATCCGATCATCATGTGGTGGGGCCGCTCCGCCTGCACGACCTTCTACAACGACGCGTACATTTCGATTTACGGTGCTGCGAAGCATCCCCGCGCGCTGGGTCAGCCGCTGCAAGAATACTGGAAAGAAATCTGGCACATCATCGGTCCTATGTCTGACAGCGTGTTCGCGACAGGAGACGCTACCTGGTCGGAAGATCTCCTGCTCGTGCTGAAGCGTGGCCTGCCGCGCGAGGAATGCTACTTCACATTTTCATACAGCCCCATTCGAGACGACGCCGGATCCATCGGCGGTGTGTTCTGCGCCGTCACCGAAACCACCGAACGGGTCGTCGGCGAGCGGCGGCTTCGCACCCTGCGCGACCTCGGCCGGGCGCTCGTCGACGTCAAGTCGGATGAAGGAGCCTGCATCGCCGCTGCAAACAGTCTGGGCGTCAACCGTGCGGATTTTCCATTCGCCCTACTGTATATGCTCGACGGCGGCGAACGGTTCTCCCGGCTGGTCGCTGCGACAGGGATGACGCCGGGCACATCGGCCGCTCCGGAACGCATCGACATGAGCCATCCGGCCGAATCGACCGCTTGGCCTCTGCGCACGGTATTCGAGACCGGAGGCGGAGAACTCGTCTCGAACCTGACGGAGCGTTTCGGATCGTGCTTGCAGAAATTCCGGCCCGAATCCCCCCAAACGGCGCTTATTTTGCCGATCGCCACACCGGGACAAACCCAGGCGGCAGGTTTCCTCGTCGCCGGCCTCAGTCCGCAGCGAGTGTTGGACACCGGTTACCGCGGGTTCCTGGTCCTGATCGCCGGCCAAATCGGCAGCGCGATCGCCAGCGCCCGGGCGTTGGAAGAGGAAACCAGGCGGGCGGAATCCTTGGCCGAGCTGGATCGGGCCAAGACGGTGTTCTTTTCCAACGTCAGCCATGAGTTCCGCACGCCGCTTACGTTGATGCTCGAACCCTTGAGGGACAGTCTCGACGACCGGAGCACACCCTTGGCTCCCGTCCATCGCGATCGCCTCGGCCTTGCCTACAGAAATAGCCGTCGCCTTCTCAAGCTGGTGAACAACTTGCTCGATTTCGCCCGAATCGAGGCGGGTCGGGCCCGGGCCCGCTATGAACCGACCGATCTTGCGGCATTGACCACCCAACTCGCCGCGGTCTTCCGCTCCGCCGTCGAACGGGCGCACCTCAGGTTGACCGTGGACTGCCGTACACTGTCCGAGCCGGTCTATGTCGATCGAGACATGTGGGAGAGGATCGTGCTGAATCTCTTGTCCAACGCCTTCAAGTTCACGCTGCGGGGAGGCATCACCGTCGTACTGCAACGGGACGGGTCCCATGCGGTCCTGGACGTCCGTGACACGGGCGTCGGGATTCCCGACGAAGAGCTGCCGAAGATCTTCGACCGGTTTCATCGGGTGCACTCTGCGGGAGGACGGACGATCGAAGGCAGCGGGATCGGCCTGGCGCTGGTCAAGCAGCTCGTGCAGCAACACGGCGGCTCACTGACCGTTACCAGCATCCTCGACGAAGGATCCGTCTTCACGGTCAGGATTCCCTTCGGGATCGGCCATTTGCCGGCGGACCACGTCGGACCGGCCGGCCATCCTGAAGCCGCCGGCGCACGGGCGGATCAGTACCTGGAGGAGGCGATGCGCTGGCTGCCGGCTGAGACCCATGTCGAGCAGGAGACATCGGGATCGGAGGCGAATCCGGAACCCCAGTTCCGTCCTCCTTATCGAACATCGGACCGGCCGCGGCCCCGCCTGCTGTTGGCCGACGACAATGCCGATATGCGGTCCTACCTGACACAGCTGCTGGACTCACGATTCGACGTGGAAGCCGTTACAGACGGAGCCTCCGCATTGGCCGCCGCCCAAACCCGTCCACCCGACGTGATTCTGAGCGATGTCATGATGCCCACGCTCGACGGGTTCGGGTTAGTGCGCGCGCTGCGCGATGATCCCTCGACCAGAGCCATTCCCATCATTCTGCTGTCCGCCAGGGCGGGCGAAGGATCCCGCATCGAAGGTCTGGCACGTGGTGCCGATGATTATCTCATCAAGCCATTTAGCGCGCGGGAGCTGCTGGCCCGCGTCGAGAGCCACTATGAATTGGCGCGCCTGCGTCGAGACATGCAGGGCGAGATCGCGCGCAGCAAGCTCTTCCTGGAGCGCATGGCGGCAGCCACGCCGGACATCCTGTTCGTCTACGACATCCGGGACGGCCGCAACGTCTACTCGAACAAACGGATCGACTCCGTGCTCGGCTACAGCTCGGCGCAGATTCAAACGATGCCCGGTGAATTGATCGATCAGATCGTCCATCCCGATGACTTGAAGGCGACGCGGGAATGGTTCGCGCGATTTGACCGGGCCGCGGAAGGAGAAGCCTTGGAGCACGAGCACCGGATCCGGCATGCGGACGGCTCGTATCGCTGGCTGCTGTCGAGAGCGACAGCGTTCGAGCATGACTCGGACGGCCGAGTGAAGCAGATCATCGGCGTCGCGACAGACGTCACCGAGCGCAAGCAGGCCCAGGAAGAATTACTGTTACGCAGTCGCCAGCAACGTCTGCTTTTCGAGCTGGCCGAAGCGGTCAATCATGCCGACGCACTGCCCCAGCTGTACGAGCGGGCGCTCGATTCGATCATCCAGGCCCTGGGAGCCGATCGGGCTTCCATCCTCCTCTTCGACGACGACGGCGTCATTCGATTCAAGGCCTGGAGAGGCCTGTCGGAACAGTACCGGCGCGCCGTGCAAGAGCACTTCCCTTGGAAGATCGACGAGCCGGATCCCCGGCCGCTCGTCATCGGAGATATTGCCGAAGCGCGATTCGATCCGGCACTGAAGGCGATCATCCTCGCAGAGGGGATCCGGGCCCTGAGCTTCATTCCGCTGATGTACGGCGGAAAGCTGCTCGGACAATTCATGATGTATTTCGATCGGCCTCGGATCGTGGACGCAAACCAGCTCGCCTTGGCCCAGGTGATCGGCGGAACGTTGGCTACGGGCATCGACCGGCGCACGGCGGAAACCAGATTGCGCGAGAGCGAAGATCGGCTTCGCACCTTCGCGGCGCAATTGGAGCAGATGGTCGCGGACCGTACCGACAAACTTATGCAATCGCAAAAGCGGTTGCGGGCCATGGCGACGGAGCTGAACTTCGCCGAGCAGCGGGAGCGAAAGCGGATGGCCATGGAGTTGCACGACCATCTCGCGCAAATGTTGGTGCTGTGCCGCTTGAATTTGGGACAATTGAAACGGTCGGCGAAGCTGGACGACAAGGGTGCTGAACTCGTCCAACAGACCCAGGACGTGCTGAGCGAATCGCTTACCTATACGAGAACCTTGGTCGCCGACCTGGCCCCGCCGGTGCTTCACGAGTTCGGCTTGGTTCCGGCACTGCGGTGGCTGGCCGACCGTATGGGCCGACATAATTTGCATGTGGACGTCCGAGCGGACGGCGTCGGCGAGATCACGCTCGCGGAAGACCAAGCGGTGCTGCTCTTCCAGTCGGTGCGGGAGTTGCTGATCAACGCGGCGAAGCACGGTCAATCCGGCCGTGCGTTCCTGTCGATCGAACGACAATCGGGAGCCTTGTCGGTCGAGGTCGAAGATGACGGGAAAGGCTTCGATCCGAGCGCTGCGTTCGCCGCCGAAGTGCCGACGGCCCTCTCGTCGAAATTCGGCTTGTACAGTATTCGGGAACGGATGACCGCGCTGGGCGGGCGGCTGGATCTGGCTTCCCAACCCGGCCGGGGCACCACGGCGCGCTTGGTGTTGCCGTTGGGAAAGAAATCGGAGTCTTCGGGCCCTGCAGTCGATCGGAGGGCGGGTTCCACACCTCACGTCGAAACTTCGCCCCGTCTCATGGCCGAATCGGAGGACCTGCTCGCCGACGGCCCGTTTGCCGGCATGACGCCGAAGCAGAAAGCGACGATCCGGGTCTTGCTCGTGGACGATCACGCGATGGTCCGCCAGGGTCTGCGGAGCGTCTTGGAAACCTATGCCGACGTCGAAATCGTGGGCGAGGCTCGCGACGGATTCGAAGCCCTGGCCTGCGTGGATCGGCTGCAGCCGTCCGTCGTCATTATGGACGTCAATATGCCCGGGATGAACGGGATCGATGCGACGAGGCGGATCAGGGCGTCCCACCCCAACACGATCGTCATCGGCCTCTCGGTGAATGCCGGTACCGAGAACGATCAGGCCATGAAGCAGGCCGGCGCCGCCGCGTTGTTGACCAAGGAAGCCGCAGTGGAGGAACTCTACAGCGCGATCCAGGTCCACCAGACGACTGGACCGCCTGTTCCATGATTCAAGGCTGATCTACTCCATCCCTTTGCGCGCTCCGCCGGTGCCACTGGAGCGCGCCGATCTTTTCTCAATCGTCGCTAGGGGTTCCCCTAGTTGGCAATTATCAATCCTGGCGTATGTTTCGTGAGATCATTCCTGCGCCGCTTTCCATCTCATCCTCTCTTTTCCGAAGGAGGCCGGCATGAAGGGCTCTGCCCTGGACTTGAAGACTTCGAAGGCCTCCGCCGCCCAGAACGGTCACGCCCGCCCGAATGCGAACCAGCAACTCGGCGAGATCCTGAGCGTCATGACCGCGTATCGCAACGGAGATTTCTCCGTCCGGCTGCCGGCCACCTGGACCGGCGTGTTGGGCAAGATGGCGGACACGATGAACGAGATCCTCGACGTCAGTGAACGGCGAGCCAGCGAGACCGTGCGGGTTTGTCGCGTCGTTGGCAAAGAAGGGCGGCTCAGGCAGCGCCTGTCCGTACCCGGCATCACCGGCGGATGGGCCAATGAGATCGACTCCCTGAACCAATTAATCGACGACCTCGTCTCTCCGACCACGGAGGTCACCCGCGCGGTCGGCGCCGTCGCCAAGGGTGACCTCAGTCAGGCCATGGCGCTTGAAAAGGACGGTCGTCCCCTGGAAGGCGAATTTCTCAGGAGCGCCAGGCTGCTCAACAAGATGATCGAACAACTCTCGGTGTTCACCTCCGAGGTTACCCGTGTCGCCCGCGAAGTCGGCACCGAAGGCAAGCTCGGCGGCCAGGCCCAGGTCAAGGGCGTCAGCGGCGTCTGGAAGGAATTGACCGATTCCGTTAACCAGATGGCCGGGAACCTCACCGCGCAGGTTCGGAACATCGCCGAGGTCACCATCGCCGTCGCCAACGGCGACCTCTCGAAGAAGATCACCGTGGACGTCCGCGGCGAGATTCTCCAACTCAAGGAAGCCATCAACACGATGGTGGAGCAGTTGCGGTCCTTCGCCTCCGAGGTCACCCGCGTGGCCCGCGAAGTCGGCACCGAGGGCAAGCTCGGCGGCCAGGCAATCGTGCCCGGTGTCGCCGGCACCTGGAAGGATCTCACCGACAACGTCAATTCCATGGCCTCCAACCTGACCGCTCAAGTGCGCAACATCGTTGAAGTCACCGTGGCTGTGGCCCGCGGCGATCTCTCGCGGAAGATCACCGTGGACGTCCGCGGCGAGATCCTCCAGTTGAAAGAGACGATCAACACGATGGTGGAGCAGTTGCGGTCCTTCGCCTCCGAGGTCACCCGCGTCGCCCGCGAGGTCGGCACCGAAGGCAAGCTCGGCGTCAACGCCGCCGTGCCCGCGGTCGGCGGCACCTGGAAAGATCTCACTGATTCGGTCAACGCCATGGCCAACAACCTGACGGCCCAGGTCCGCAACATCGCCGAGGTCACCACGGCGGTCGCGCGGGGCGACTTGTCCCGCAAGATCACCGTGGACGTGAAAGGCGAAATTCTGGAGCTGAAGAACACGATCAACACCATGGTGGATCAGCTCAACGGCTTCGCGGCGGAAGTCACCCGCGTGGCCCGCGAGGTCGGCACCGAAGGCAAACTCGGCGTCCAGGCCGCCGTGCCCGGCGTCGCCGGCACCTGGAAGGATCTCACTGATTCGGTCAACGCCATGGGCGTGAACCTGACCGCGCAGGTGCGCAATATCGCCGAGGTCGCGACCGCAGTCGCGCGGGGCGACCTGTCCCGCAAGATCACCGTGGACGTGAAGGGCGAAATTCTGGAGCTGAAGAACACGCTCAACACCATGGTGGACCAGCTCAACGGCTTCGCGGCGGAAGTCACCCGCGTGGCCCGCGAGGTCGGCACCGAAGGCAAACTCGGCGTCCAGGCCGCCGTGCCCGGCGTCGCCGGCACCTGGAAAGATCTCACCGACAACGTGAACTCGATGGCCAATAACCTCACCGCGCAGGTTCGGAACATCGCCGAAGTGGCGACCTCCGTCGCGCGCGGCGATTTGTCCCGCAAGATCACGGTCGACGTCAGCGGGGAGATCCTCCAGTTGAAAGAGACGATCAACGTCATGGTGGAGCAGCTGCGGTCCTTCGCCTCCGAGGTCACCCGCGTCGCCCGCGAAGTCGGCACCGAAGGCAAGCTCGGCGGCCAGGC
>Ga0268299_1001569_pt1 | contig 37943 bp, 30 predicted proteins | sample NOBtaG_FD_193484 | JGI IMG/M metagenome (GOLD analysis project Ga0268299, IMG submission 193484) | Activated sludge microbial communities from bioreactor in Nijmegen, Gelderland, Netherland - NOB reactor | ecosystem: Engineered > Bioreactor > Aerobic > Activated sludge | place: Netherlands... | reverse complement strand
TGGCCCCGCCCGTCTCCGCCAACACCTTCGTGATCGCCGCCGTCAGCGTCGTCTTCCCGTGATCGACATGGCCGATCGTTCCGATGTTGCAATGCGGCTTCGTTCGCTCGAACTTTTCCTTCGACATGCTCGTCCTCTTGTCTTCGGGGCGTCTGGGCTGAAGGGTTACCGGATCAGGCCATCTTCGCGCGCACTTCGTCCGCGATCGCCTGCGGAACGGCGGCGTAGTGGTCGAAATGCATCGTGTAGGTGGCGCGGCCCTGGCTCATCGAGCGCAGGGTATTCACGTAGCCGAACATGTTCGCCAAGGGGACCATCGCGTCGATCACCTGCGCGTTGCCGCGCGCCTCCATGCCGGTCATCTGGCCGCGGCGGCTCTGGAGATCGCCGACGACGTCGCCGGTGAACTTCTCCGGTGTCACCACTTCGACCCGCATCATCGGCTCGAGCAGCCTCGGCCCGCATTTCGGGATGCCTTCGCGGAACGCGGCCCGCGACGCGATCTCGAAGGCGAGCGCCGAGGAGTCCACGTCGTGATAGGCGCCGTCGTAGAGCGTGGCCTTGAAATCGATCATCGGGAAGCCGGCGAGCACGCCGGTTTCCTTGGCGTTGGTCAGGCCCTTCTCGATCGCGGGGATGAATTCCTTCGGCACGTTGCCGCCGGTCACGTCGTTCTCGAACACGAAGCCCGAGCCCGGCGGCAGCGGCTCGAACGTGATCTTGATGCGGGCGTATTGGCCCGAGCCGCCGGTCTGCTTCTTATGCACGTAGTCGATGTCGGCCTTGCGCGAGATGGTCTCGCGATAGGCCACCTGCGGCGCGCCGACGTTGGCCTCGACCTTGAACTCGCGCTTCATGCGGTCGACGATGATCTCGAGATGCAACTCGCCCATGCCGGCGATGATCGTCTGGCCGCTCTCCTGATCGGTCTTGACCCGGAACGAGGGGTCTTCGGCCGCGAGGCGCTGCAGCGCCAGACCCATCTTGTCGTGGTCGGCCTTGGTCTTGGGCTCGACGGCGACCTCGATGACCGGCTCCGGGAATTCCATGCGCTCGAGCACGATCGGCTTGTTGGGATCGCAGAGCGTGTCGCCGGTGCGCACGTCCCTCATGCCGGCGAAGGCCACGATTTCGCCCGCGCGCGCTTCCTTGATGTCTTCGCGGTTGTTGGCATGCATCAGCAGCATGCGGCCGACGCGCTCGCTGCGCCCGCCGCGCGTGGAATTGATGACCGACGAGCCCGACTCGATCACGCCGGAATAGATGCGCGCGAAGGTGAGCGTGCCCACGAACGGGTCGTTCATGATCTTGAAGGCGAGCGCCGCGAACGGCTCCTCGTCGACCTTCCGGCGCGTCATCGGCTCGTCGCTGTCCGGCTTGGTGCCGGAGACTTCGGGACGGTCGTTCGGCGCCGGCAGGTAGTCGACGACGGCATCGAGCAGCGGCTGCACGCCCTTGTTCTTGAACGCCGTGCCGAGCAGGACGGGCACGAACTTGCCGGCGATGGCGCCCTTCCTGATGCAGGCCTTGAGCGTGGCCTCGTCGGGCTGCGTGCCCTCGAGATACGCCTCGAGTGCCGCGTCGTCGTTCTCGACCGCGGCCTCGACCAGCTTCTCGCGGTATTCGGCGGCCTTGTCGGCCAGATCGGCCGGGATGTCGACGGCTTCGAACTTCGCGCCGAGTTCCTCGCCCGACCAGATCAGCGCCTTCATGCGCACGAGATCGACCACGCCCTTGAAAGCGCTTTCGGCGCCGACCGGGAGCTGGAGGACCAGCGGATTGGCGCCGAGCTTTTCGCGGATCGTGTCGACCGACATGAAGAAGTCGGCGCCGATGCGGTCCATCTTGTTGACGAAGCAGATGCGCGGCACGCCGTATTTGTCGGCCTGGCGCCACACCGTCTCGGATTGCGGCTCCACGCCGCTGACGCCGTCGAACAGCGCCACCGCGCCGTCGAGCACGCGCAGGCTCCGCTCGACCTCGATCGTGAAGTCGACGTGTCCGGGCGTATCGATGATGTTGACGCGATAATCGCCCCAGAAACAGGTCGTCGCGGCCGAGGTGATGGTGATGCCGCGCTCTTGCTCCTGCTCCATCCAATCCATCGTCGCGGTGCCTTCGTGCACCTCGCCGAGTTTGTAGGACTTGCCAGTGTAGAAGAGGATGCGCTCCGTGGTCGTGGTTTTCCCCGCATCGATGTGGGCCATGATGCCGATGTTGCGGTAGCGCTCGATGGGATGCGTGCGGGGCATGGGCGGATCCGGTTGCCGGCCTGTTACCAGCGGTAATGGGAGAAGGCCCGATTGGCCTCCGCCATCTTGTGCGAGTCTTCCCGCTTCTTCACGGCCGTGCCGCGGTTCTCCGCCGCTTCCATCAGTTCGACCGAGAGCCGGTGCGCCATCGTCTTCTCGGCGCGGCCGCGCGCAGCGCCGATCAGCCAGCGCAGCGCCAGCGCCTGCGAGCGCTCGGGCCGCACTTCCACCGGCACTTGGTAGGTGGCGCCGCCGACGCGCCGCGAACGCACCTCGATCGCGGGCTTCACGTTGTCGAGCGCGTTGTGGAAGATTTCGACCGGGCTCTTCTTGGTCTTCTTCTCGATCATGTCGAACGAGCCGTAGACGATCTGCTCGGCCGCGGATTTCTTGCCGCGCGACATGACGGAGTTCATCAGCTTGGCGACGACGACGTCGCCATACTTGGCATCGGGCAGAACTTCGCGCTTTTCGGCGCGGCGGCGGCGGGCCATGGCGCTTCTCTCCTTACTTCGGGCGCTTGGCGCCGTATTTCGAACGGCGCTGGCGTCGCTTGGCGATGCCTTGGGTGTCGAGCGTGCCGCGGACGATGTGATAGCGGACGCCGGGGAGGTCCTTGACGCGGCCGCCGCGGATCATGACGACCGAATGTTCCTGGAGATTGTGCCCCTCGCCGGGGATGTAGCTCACGATCTCGTAGCCGTTGGTCAGCCGCACCTTGGCGACCTTGCGCATCGCCGAGTTCGGCTTCTTCGGCGTCGTCGTGTAGACGCGGGTGCACACGCCGCGCTTCTGCGGGGCGGATTGCAGTGCGGGAGACTTGCTCCGCGCCTTGGGAGCCGATCGCGACTTGCGGATCAGCTGATTGATCGTCGGCATGTCAGTGCCCTTCGTCCGTCTATCGGTGCTCTGGAGCGCGCCGGTTCCCCGGCCCCGCCCGGTCGACCGTGCCTCTCGCATTGGCGCGCGTTCGCTCGCGGCGGACGCCCGACAAAAACACCGACCGAAAAGCCCTCTGGGCTTTCATCGGCCGGTGCAGCGCCGCCCGCTTTTTGGAGGCCCCCCGAAGGGGGCACAAATCAGGGCGTGAGACACTGATCTAAAAACAGCCGCAGGACCGGCCGCGACTCGGCGTTTGCCGGTGCCCCGCTCGGTCCTGCTGAATGGCGCGGAAAATAGGCGGCTGCTTCAGCGCCGTCAAGCGCTTAGCGGCTCACCGGGCGCGAAAAGACCGCCGTACCGCATCGGTACGGCGGTCTTTCTGTCGCAGTGCAGCAACCGGGGCCTAGCGCGCGCCGCCGGCGGTCGCTTTCTCCATTTCCTGCGCTTCCTTGGCCTTCCTTTGGGCCACGAGCTTCTGATCGCGCTCCATCGCATGGTGGCGGAGGCGTTTCATCACGCTGCCCGTGCCGGCCGGGATCAGGCGGCCGACGATGACGTTCTCCTTCAAGCCCGTCAGGTCGTCGCGCTTGCCGTTCACGGCGGCCTCGGTCAGCACCCGCGTCGTCTCCTGGAACGAGGCGGCGGAGATGAAGCTCTTGGTCTGCAGGCTGGCCTTGGTGATGCCCTGGAGCACCGGCCGCGCGCCGGCGACCTTGAGCTTGTCGCGCACCGCCCGGACGTTGATCTCGTCGAACTCGTCGCGGTCCACCTGCTCACCGACCAGGAAGGTGGTCTCGCCGGGATCGACGATCTCCACCTTCTGCATCATCTGGCGGATGATGACCTCGATGTGCTTGTCGTTGATCTTCACGCCCTGGAGCCGATAGACCTCCTGGATCTCCTTGATGAGATAGTCGGCCAGCGCTTCCACGCCCTTCACCGCCAGGATGTCGTGCGGCACGGGATTGCCGCTCATCAGAAGGTCGCCCTTCTCGATGACGTCGCCTTCCTGCACCGTGATGTGCTTGCCCTTGGGGATCAGGTATTCGCGCGGATCGCCGGCACCCTCTTCGGGGCGGACGACGATGCGGCGCTTGGCCTTGTAGTCCTTGCCGAATTCCACGCGCCCGCCGACCTCGGCGATAATCGCATGATCCTTCGGCCGCCGCGCCTCGAACAGCTCCGCCACGCGCGGCAGGCCGCCCGTGATGTCGCGGGTCTTGGTGGTTTCGCGCGGGATCTTCGCCAGCACGTCGCCGGCCTTCACCTGCACGCCGTTGTCGACCGAGAGGATGGCGTCGACCGAGAGGAAGTAGCGCGCCTCGGCCCCGTTCGGGAGCGTCAGCACCTTGCCCTTGGCGTCCTTGATCTGGATGCGCGGGCGGAGATCGGCGCCGCGCGCGAGCTGGCGCCAATCGACCACGACCTTGCTCGAGATGCCGGTCATCTCGTCGGTGACCTCGCGCATCGACGTGCCCTCGATGAGATCGAGATACTCGATGGTGCCGTCGCGCTCGGTCATGATCGGCGTGGTGTAGGGATCCCATTCGGCGATGCGCTGGCCGCGGGTCACCTTCTCGCCTTCGTCGAAGAACAGCTTGGCGCCGTATTGCACGCGGTGCCGCGCGCGCTCGCGCCCGGTGTCGTCCTTGAGGACGACGGCCAGGTTGCGGCTCATGACGATGAGCCGGCCGTCGGCGCCCTTGACGACGTTGCGGTTCAGGACGCCGATCGTGCCGTCGAGCGAGGCCTCGATCGTGCTCTGCTCGGCGCCGCGCTGGGCGGCGCCGCCGATGTGGAAGGTCCGCATCGTGAGCTGCGTGCCCGGCTCGCCGATCGATTGCGCGGCGATCACGCCGATCGCCTCGCCGACGTTGACCGGCGTGCCGCGGGCGAGGTCGCGCCCGTAGCACTTGCCGCAGACACCGATCTTGGTTTGGCAGGTCAGCACCGAGCGGATCGTCACTTGGTCGATGCCGGCCTTGTCGAGCAGCTCGGCGCCGGCCTCGTCGATGATCTCGTTGGCCTTGACCAGCACCTTCTTCTTGTTGGTGGGATCGACGATGTCCTCGATCGAGACGCGGCCGAGCACGCGCTCGGACAGCGCCACGATGACCTCGCCGCCTTCCACGATGGGCCGCGTGCGGATGCCCTCGGTGCTGCCGCAATCCTCTTCGGTGATGATGCAGTCCTGCGCCACGTCGACGAGGCGGCGGGTGAGGTAGCCCGAGTTCGCCGTCTTCAACGCGGTGTCGGCCAGGCCCTTGCGCGCGCCGTGGGTCGAGTTGAAGTACTCGAGCACGGTCAGGCCTTCCTTGAAGTTCGAGATGATCGGCGTCTCGATGATTTCGCCCGAGGGCTTGGCCATGAGGCCGCGCATGCCGGCCAGCTGCTTGATCTGCGTGGCCGAGCCGCGGGCGCCGGAATGCGCCATCATGTAGACCGGGTTGAGCGGCTCGCCGGGCCGGATCGCCGCCATTTCCTTCATCATGGCGTCGGCGACTTTGTTGCTGCACTCGGTCCAGGCGTCGACCACGCGGTTGTACTTCTCGCCCTTCGAGATGGTGCCTTCCTGGTACTGCTTCTCGTATTCCTTGATCTTCGAGTTGGTATCGCCGATCAGCTTGCCTTTGGAGGGCGGGATCTTGAGATCGTCCTTGCCGAACGAGATGCCGGCCTTGCAGGCGTAGCTGAAGCCCAGGCCCATCACGCGATCGGCGAAGATCACCGTCTCCTTCTGGCCGCAGTGGCGGTAGACGTTGTCGATGACGTTGGAGATTTCCTTCTTCGTCAGCACCTGGTTGATGAGCGCGAACGGAATCGCCGGGTGCTTGGGCAGCACCTGCGACAGGATCATGCGGCCCGGGGTCGTGACGACCTTGTAGTCGTGCGGCTTACCCTGCGCGTCCACGCCGTGGAAGATCGAGCGGATGCGCGTGTGCAGGTGGATGGCCTTCGAGGCGAGCCCGTGCTCGATCTCGGCCACGTCGCCGTAGAACGGCACGCGGTGGGCCTGGAGCTTGCCGCTCTTCACCTTCTTCCAGATATCGCCGATGTCGGCGATGTCGGGCTCCTTGATCATGTTGTCGGGGTCGCGCACGACGATGCTGCCGCTCTTCATGCCGTGATCGAGCGCGTCCTGCGACGGAATCGTGATTTTCGGGCCGACGAGATCGCCGCGCTCGTAGGCGAGATGGTAGAGGCCGAGCACGATGTCCTGCGAGGGCACGATGATCGGCTTGCCGTTGGCGGGGCTCAGGATGTTGTTGGTCGACATCATGAGCACGCGCGCTTCGAGCTGCGCCTCGAGCGACAGCGGCACGTGGACGGCCATCTGGTCGCCGTCGAAGTCGGCGTTGAAGGCCGTGCAGACCAGCGGGTGGAGCTGGATCGCCTTGCCCTCGATCAGCACCGGCTCGAAGGCCTGGATGCCGAGGCGGTGCAGCGTGGGCGCACGGTTCAGGAGAACCGGGTGCTCGCGGATGACTTCTTCGAGGATGTCCCAGACCTCCGGGAGCTCCTTCTCGACCTTGCGCTTCGCCGCCTTGATGGTGGTCGCGAGCGCCCGCTTCTCGAGCTTGGCGTAGATGAACGGCTTGAAGAGCTCGAGCGCCATCTTCTTCGGCAGGCCGCACTGGTGCAGCAGCAATTCGGGACCGACGACGATGACCGAGCGGCCCGAATAGTCGACGCGCTTGCCGAGCAGGTTCTGGCGGAACCGGCCCTGCTTGCCCTTCAGCATGTCGGACAGCGACTTCAGCGGGCGCTTGTTGGCGCCGGTGATGACGCGGCCGCGGCGGCCGTTGTCGAACAGCGCATCCACCGCCTCCTGCAGCATGCGCTTTTCGTTGCGGATGATGATGTCCGGCGCGCGCAGCTCGATGAGGCGCTTCAGGCGGTTGTTGCGGTTGATGACGCGGCGGTAGAGATCGTTGAGATCCGACGTCGCGAAGCGGCCGCCGTCGAGCGGCACGAGCGGACGGAGCTCCGGCGGGATGACCGGAATCACGTCCATGATCATCCACTCGGGCTCGCAGCCGGATTCGACGAAGGCCTCGGCGAGCTTCAGGCGCTTGACGAGCTTCTTGCGGCGGGCTTCCGACTTGGTCTCGCGCAGTTCCTCGCGGAGACGCGGCTTCTCCTCGCCCATGTCGAGCGCCGAGAGCATCAGCTTCAGCGCTTCCGCGCCGATGCTGACGGTGAAGGCGTCGGGGCCGAATTCGTCCTGGGCCTTCTGATAGGCCTCCTCGGTCAGCACCTGGTGCATCTTGAGGTTGGTCAGGCCCGGCTCGATGACGACGTATTGCTCGAAATAGAGCACGCGCTCGAGATCGCGCAGCGTCATGTCGAGCAGCAGGCCGATGCGCGAGGGCAGCGACTTCAGGAACCAGATATGGGCGACCGGCGAGGCCAGCTCGATGTGGCCCATGCGCTCGCGGCGCACCTTCTGCAGCGTCACCTCCACGCCGCACTTCTCGCACGTGATGCCCTTGTACTTCATGCGCTTGTACTTGCCGCACAAGCACTCGTAATCCTTGATCGGACCGAAGATGCGGGCGCAGAACAGCCCGTCCCGCTCCGGCTTGAAGGTGCGGTAGTTGATGGTCTCGGGCTTTTTCACTTCGCCGCTCGACCACTGCTTGATCTGCGCCGGGCTCGCGATCGAGATGCGGATCTGATCGAAGTCCTCGGTCTTCTTGACCGGACCGAACACGCTCGTAATCAGCTCGTTCATCGCCATTGTCAGTTCCTTTCGCCGCCGCCGGCCCCTCTCCCGGAGGGAGAGGTCCGGCGTACGATATCCGTCTGCCGCTTACTGCTGCTGGGCGACCTTGACCGGGTCGCTCTGCTTCAGCTCGACGTTGAGGCCGAGCGAGCGCAGCTCCTTCACCAACACGTTGAAGCTTTCGGGGATGCCCGCCTGGAACGTGTCGGAGCCGCGCACGATCTTCTGGTAGGCGTCGGTGCGGCCGGCCACGTCGTCGGACTTGACCGTGAGCATCTCCTGGAGCGTGTACGCGGCGCCGTAAGCCTCGAGGGCCCACACTTCCATTTCGCCGAAGCGCTGGCCGCCGAACTGGGCCTTGCCGCCCAGCGGCTGCTGGGTGACGAGGCTGTAGGGGCCGATCGACCGGGCGTGGATCTTGTCGTCCACCAGGTGATGCAGCTTCAGCATGTAGATGTAGCCGACCGTGACCTTGCGCTCGAACGGCTCGCCGGTGCGCCCGTCGACGAGCGTCACCTGGCCCGAGGAGTCGAGCCCGGCCGCCTTCAGGAGCGTCACGATGTCGTCCTCGCGCGCGCCGTCGAACACCGGCGTCGCGATCGGTAACCCGGCCTTCAGCGACTCGCCGTAGCGCAGCATGTCCTCGTCCGACATCTGGCCGTAGTTCTTGCGGTATTCGGCCTCGCCGTGAACCTCGCGCAGCGTGTGCCGGATCTGCTTCAGCGCCTCGGACTTGGCGCCGCGCGCCGCCGCCTCCGCGATCTCGCCGATCTGGCGGCCGAGTCCGGCCACCGCCCAGCCGAGATGCGTCTCGAGGATCTGGCCGACGTTCATGCGGCTCGGCACGCCCAACGGATTGAGCACGATGTCGATCGGCGTCCCGTCGTCGAGATAGGGCATGTCCTCCATCGGGCCGATCTTGGAGACCACGCCCTTGTTGCCGTGGCGGCCGGCCATCTTGTCGCCGGGCTGGATCTTGCGCTTCACGGCGGCGAAGACCTTGACCATCTTCATGACGCCCGGCGGCAGCTCGTCGCCGCGCTGCAGCTTCTCCACCTTGTCGGCGAAGCGCGCCTCGATGCGGGCGATGGCGGCGTCGAAGATCTTGGTCTGATCCTCGATCTTCTGCATCACCTTGTCGTCCTTGACGGCGAGGTTGCGCCAATTGCCCTGGGCCATGTCGTTGAGCACGTCGGCGGTGAGCTTGGCGCCCGCCTTGATGCCCTTCATGCCCGAGGACGCGGTCTCGTCCTTCAAGAGGTCGAACAGCGCCTTGTAGTAGTTGCGCTCGAGGATCGCCTTCTCGTCGTCGCGGTCCTTGGCGAGACGCGCGATCTCCTGGCGCTCGATCGCCATGGCGCGCTCGTCCTTCTCGATGCCGCGGCGCGAGAACACCCGCACCTCGACGACCGTTCCGGAGACACCCGGCGGCACGCGGAGGCTGGTGTCGCGCACGTCCGAGGCCTTTTCGCCGAAGATGGCGCGCAGCAGCTTCTCTTCCGGCGTCATCGGCGATTCGCCCTTGGGCGTCACCTTGCCGACCAGGATGTCGCCCGGCTTCACCTCGGCGCCGATGGCGACGATGCCCGCTTCGTCGAGGTTCTTGAGGGCCTCTTCGCCGACGTTCGGGATGTCGCGCGTGATTTCCTCGGGCCCGAGCTTGGTGTCGCGGGCCATCACCTCGAATTCCTCGATGTGGATCGAGGTGAACACGTCGTCGCGCACGATCCGCTCGGACAGCAGGATCGAATCTTCGAAGTTGTAGCCGTTCCACGGCATGAACGCGACCAGCACGTTGCGCCCGAGCGCCAGCTCGCCGAGGCTCGTCGACGGGCCGTCGGCGATGATCTCGCCCTTGTCGACGTGCTCGCCCACCTTCACCAGCGGACGCTGGGTGATGCAGGTGTTCTGGTTCGAGCGCTGGAACTTCAGGAGGTTGTAGATGTCGACCGCGGGCGAGTTGCTGTCGTCGGCCTTGGCGCGGATGACGATGCGCGTGGCGTCGATCTGATCGACCACGCCGGCGCGCCGCGCCACGATGGTGGCGCCCGAATCGCGCGCGACCACCGATTCCATGCCGGTGCCGACCAGCGGCGCCTCGGCCTGGAGCAGCGGCACCGCTTGCCGCTGCATGTTCGAGCCCATCAGCGCGCGGTTCGCGTCGTCGTTCTCGAGGAACGGGATCAGCGAGGCGGCGACGGAGACGAGCTGCTTCGGCGAGACGTCGATGTAGTCGATGCCGTCCGGCGTCACCATCACGAAGTCGCCGGCCTTGCGGCAGGGAATGAGGTCTTCCTCGAAGCGGCCGTTCTTGTCGAGCGCCGCGTTGGCCTGGGCGATCGTGTAGCGCGCCTCTTCCATGGCCGAGAGGTAGTCGACGCCGTCGGCGACCTTGCCCTTTTCGACGCGACGGTAGGGCGTCTCGATGAAGCCGTACTTGTTCACCCGCGCATAGGTTGCGAGCGAGTTGATGAGGCCGATGTTCGGCCCTTCCGGCGTCTCGATCGGGCAGATACGGCCGTAATGCGTCGGGTGCACGTCGCGCACCTCGAAGCCGGCGCGCTCGCGCGTGAGGCCGCCCGGTCCGAGCGCCGAGAGGCGGCGCTTGTGGGTGATCTCCGAGAGCGGGTTGGTCTGGTCCATGAACTGGCTGAGCTGCGACGAGCCGAAGAACTCGCGCACCGCGGCCGCCACGGGCTTGGCGTTGATGAGATCGTGCGGCATGACCGAATCGATCTCGACCGTGGACATGCGCTCCTTGATCGCGCGTTCCATGCGCAAGAGGCCGATGCGGAACTGGTTCTCCATCAGCTCGCCGACCGAGCGCACCCGGCGATTGCCGAGATTGTCGATGTCGTCGATCTCGCCGCGCCCGTCCTTGAGCTCGACCAGCATCTTGACGATGGAGAGCACGTCGCCCTTGCGCAGCACGCGCACGGTGTCGGCCACCTCGAGGCTGAGGCGCATGTTCATCTTGACGCGCCCGACCGCCGAGAGGTCGTAGCGCTCGGAGTCGAAGAACAGGCCGTTCAGCAGCGTGTCGCCCGCCTCGACCGTGGGCGGCTCGCCCGGCCGCATGACGCGGTAGATGTCGAGCAGCGCCTCTTCGCGCGTGCGGTTCTTGTCCGCCGCGAGCGTGTTGCGGATGTAGGGGCCGACGTTGATGTGGTCGATCGCAAGCACCGGCAATTCCTTGACGCCGGCGGCGAGCAGCTTCTCCACGGTCTGCGGCGAGATCTCGTCGCCCGCCTCGACGTGGATCTGGCCGGTCTTCTCGTTGACGATGTCGACCGCGGCATAGGCGCCGTAGAGTTCCTCGTTGGGCGCGATGCGGTCCTTCAAGCCCGCGTCCTGCAGGCGCTTGATGAGGCGCGGGGTGACCTTGTCGCCCGCCTCGGCCACGACCTTGCCGGTCTTGGCGTCGACCATGTCGCCGACGAGCTTGGCGCCCTTCAAGCGCTCCGGATCGAACTTGACGACCCAGCCCTGGCTCGTGCGCTTGTAGAAGATCTGGTCGTAGAAATAGTGCAGGATCTCTTCCTGCGACATGCCGTGCATCTCGGCGAGATCGACCGGCTTGTTGTGCTTCTTGCGGTCCTCGATGAGCTTCTCGGTGTCGGCGCCGGGCAACGCCATCAAGAGCGTGGTGACCGGCAGCTTGCGGCGGCGGTCGATGCGGACGTGCACGATGTCCTTGGCGTCGAACTCGAAATCGAGCCACGAGCCGCGATACGGAATGACCCGCGAGGCGAAGAGATACTTGCCCGAGGAATGCGTCTTGCCCTTGTCGTGATCGAAGAACACGCCGGGCGAACGGTGCATCTGGGAAACGATGACGCGCTCGGTGCCGTTGACGACGAAGGTGCCGTTCTTGGTCATGAGCGGCATGTCGCCCATGTAGACGTCCTGCTCCTTGACGTCGCGCACGGACTTGGCGCCGGTCTCCTCGTCGACGTCGAACACGACCAGGCGGAGCTTCACCTTCAACGGCGCGGCGAAGGTCATGCCGCGCTGCTGGCATTCCTCGACGTCGAATTTCGGCGTCTCGAGCTCGTAGTGGACGAATTCGAGCGTGGCCTTGCCCGAGAAATCGGTGATCGGAAACACCGTGTGGAACACCTCCTCGAGGCCCCACCGGCCGCGCTGGACGAACGCGGTCTCGTGTTGCAGGAAGTGGTCGTAGGAATTCTTCTGGACTTCGATCAGGTTGGGCATCGGCGCGATTTCGGCGATGCGGCCGAAGTTCTTGCGGATGCGCGTGCGACCCGTGAATGCTTTCGCCATTTTGCTTCCTCGTCAGGGGCCCCCGAGAGGGCCCCGCTCTCTGAAATCACGCCGCCGGAGCCAAACGCCCCGCCGGAACCTCTTCGACGTCCATCCCGTCCGCGCCCGTCCTAGGGGTTGGGCACGGCGCAAAGGCGGATGGGCCGCCGGACGCGGTGTCCGGCAGCCCCCCGCTTTCGATTTGTTCGCTGGGTGCTTCGGTCAAGCTTACTTGAGCTCGACCGTCGCCCCCGCCGCCTCGAGCTGCTTCTTGAGTTTATCGGCTTCGTCCTTCGTCACGCCTTCTTTGACCGGCTTCGGCGCGCCTTCGACCAGATCCTTGGCTTCCTTCAAGCCGAGGCTCGTGATCGCGCGCACTTCCTTGATCACGTTGATCTTGTTGGCGCCGGCAGCGGTGAGAACGACGGTGAACTCCGTCTGCTCTTCCTTCTTTTCCGCCGCGGCCGCCGCGGGAGCGGCCGACATGGCGGCCGGAGCCGCCGCCGACACGCCCCACTTCTCTTCAAGCATCTTCGAGAGCTGCGCCGCCTCGATGACGGTCAGCGCCGAAAGGTCGTCTGCAATCTTAGCCAGATCGGCCATTGTCTTAACTCCTCGTACTTCTGTCTGTTGGACTTGGATGGCTCACGCCGCCTCTTTTTTCCCGTAGGCACCGAAGACCCGCGCCAATTGCGACGCGGGCGCCCCTGCCAGGACCGCCAGCCGCGTGGCCGGGGTCTGGACAATGGCAATCAGGCGGGCACGCAGCTCGTCCAGGGACGGCAATGTCGCCAAGGAATCCACCCCCGCCACATCGAGCATGCTGCCGTCGAGGCAGCCTGCAACGATTTGCAGCTTTTGGTTGGTCTTGGCGTATGCCGCAACGACCTTCGCCGCCGCGACCGGATCGGTCGAGTAGGCGATGGCCGTGGGACCCTTGAAGCGATCGGCGAGGCCGCTGAACTTGGTGTCCTTGAGGGCGAGACGGGCGAGCCGGTTTTTGGTCACCTTGAACCGGGCACCGGCGGCGCGCACCTTCTTGCGCAAGTCCGTCGCCTCCGCGACCGTCATCCCGCTGGATTGGGTGACGACCACGAGCACGGCCTTGCCGAAGATGTCGCGCAGCGCGGAGACCTGTTCCGCCTTAGCCGCTCGATCCACCTGAGCACTCCTTGCATGCCCGCCTTCGCGCCGAAGCGCTCTGGCGGGCGGTTCGCAGCTTCGACCCGCCTGGCGGCGGGTCGCCTCGATCGCCTGTCCCAGAAGTCCGAGGCGCCGATCGCCGCGAGAGCGGAGACCGAAACCTCGCCACCTCTGTCTATTGCAGGCCCGGAAGGCTTAAGCCGGAAGACCCCTAAGGGACCATCTGGCACCTGCAGTCTCGGACAGGGCCGGAACGATCCGGCGCCGAAGCGCCTTTTCGCTCCGCGTCGCCGCAGCCCGCCCGAAGGCGCGCCGCGGCTATCTCGTTCAGGCCTGCGCGGCGCCGCCGCCGCTCAGGTCGGTGAGGTCGATCTGGAGCCCGGGCCCCATCGTCGAACTCACGCTCATCTTCTTGATATAGGTGCCCTTCAAGCCCTGCGGCCGGACACTGTTGATCGCCGTGAAGAAGGCGCGGATGTTGTCCTCGAGCGCCTTCTCGCTGAAACTCGCCTTGCCGATGCCGGCATGGACGACGCCGGACTTGTCGGCGCGGAACTGCACCTGCCCGCCCTTGGCCGCCTTGACGGCGCTGGTCACGTCCATCGTCACCGTGCCGAGCTTCGGGTTGGGCATCAGACCGCGCGGGCCCAGCACTTTGCCGAGCTTGCCGACCACGGCCATCATGTCCGGGGTGGCGATGACGCGGTCGAAGTTGATCTCGCCCTTCTCCACCTTCTCGGCAAGGTCTTGCGCGCCGACGAGGTCGGCGCCGGCCGCCTCGGCCTCTTTCGCCTTGGCGTCCTTGGCGAACACCGCGACGCGCACGGTCTTGCCCGTGCCGCCCGGCAGCGTCACCGCGCCGCGCACGGTCTGGTCCGACTGCTTGGGATCGATGCCCAGATTCATCGCGACTTCGATGGTCTCGTCGAACTTGGCCGTGGCGTTCTTCTTCAAGAGCTTGGCCGCCTCGGACACCGGATAGGTCTGCTCGCGCTTGATCGTCTGGTGCGCCGAACGGAACCGCTTGCTGTGCTTGGCCATGGCTCTACTCCACCACTTCCAGGCCCATCGACCGGGCGGAACCGGCGAGCTGCTTGACGGCGCCCTCGATGTCGTTCGCGTTCAAATCCTTCATCTTCTGCTTCGCGATCTCTTCGAGCTGCGTCTTCGTCACCTTGCCGGCGATCGCGCGGCCCGGCGTCTTCGAGCCGCTGTCGATGCCCGCGGCCTTCTTGATGTAGTAGCTGGCCGGCGGCGTCTTGGTGACGAAGGTGAAGCTCCGGTCGGAATAGACGGTGATGATGACCGGGATCGGCGTGCCCTGTTCCATCGCCTTGGATGCCGCGTTGAACTGCTTGCAGAACTCCATGATGTTGAGGCCGCGCTGGCCGAGCGCGGGGCCGATCGGCGGCGAGGGATTCGCCTGCCCGGCCGGCACCTGGAGTTTCACGTAGCCGTCTATCTTCTTCATCGCCACTGCTCCTCACGCGGGCCCGCGACGGGCCCAAAACGGAGATGGAAGCGCCATCTCCTTGCGCTGCGCGGTACGGCTTTGGCCTGCCTCCCGCACGTGCCGTCCAAGACCTTCGCCCAGAGGCGAAGGTTTCGGTTGGCGTCAGGTCTTCTCGACCTGACTGAATTCCAGTTCGACCGGCGTCGGCCGGCCGAAGATCGAGACCGAGACTTTGAGGCGGTTACGCTCGCTGTCCACTTCCTCGACCACGCCATTGAAGCTTTCGAACGGGCCGTCGCTGACCCGCACCTGCTCGCCGACTTCGTAGACGATCGAGCTCTTCGGCCGCTCGACGCCTTCTTTGACCTGCCTCAGGATCTGATCGGCTTCCTTGTCGGTGATCGCCATCGGCTTGCCGCCGGCGCCGAGGAAGTTCGTCACCTTCGCCGTGTTCTGCACCAGGTGCCAGGTGTTGTCGTTGAGCTCCATCTTCACCAGCACGTAGCCGGGGAAGAACTTGCGCTCGGCCGACACCTTGGCGCCGCGGCGCATTTCCACGACTTCCTCGGTCGGCACCAGCACCTCGCTGATGAATTCGCCGAGGCCCTTGGCGACCGCCTGTTCCTTGATCGATTGCGCGACCTTTTTCTCGAAGCCCGAATAGGCGTGAACGACATACCAGCGCTGCGCCATGGTCACCGTCCCAGCCCGAGGATCGTCTTCATCACGAAGGAGAGGATCGTGTCGGTCGCCAGGAAGAAGATCGCGCACAGCGCCACCATGGCGAACACCATGAGCGTCGCCTGCATGGTCTCGCGCCGGCTCGGCCACGTAACCTTGGCCGACTCCTGGCGCACTTCGCGGAAAAATCTGACGATGCTTGCCATGTTATGGGCTTGCCAAACTCTCGCTGTCTCGCGCCCGCCTCGCGGCTGAGCCACTATTCTGTCCAGGCCTGGCAGGGGTGGAGGGCCTCGAACCCCCAACCTTCGGTTTTGGAGACCGACGCTCTGCCAATTGAGCTACACCCCTTCGCCCGGCGCCTCGCGCCGCACCGGCCCCCTTGGAGATGGCCGGTCCGGCAGCGCCTTTCAACCTCGCTCCCGCCTACTTGATGATCTTGGTGACGACGCCGGCGCCGACGGTCTTGCCGCCTTCGCGGATGGCGAAGCGCAGGCCCTCGTCCATCGCGATCGGCTGGATCAACTCGATCTCCATCCGGATGTTGTCGCCCGGCATCACCATCTCGGTCCCCTGCGGGAGCTTGACGGAGCCGGTCACGTCCGTCGTCCGGAAGTAGAACTGCGGACGGTAGTTGTTGAAGAACGGCGTGTGACGGCCGCCCTCTTCCTTGTTCAGGATGTAGGCCTCGCACTCGAACTGCGTGTGCGGCGTGATCGAGCCGGGCTTGGCCAGCACCTGGCCGCGCTCGACTTCCTCGCGCTTCGTACCCCGCAGAAGGACGCCCACGTTGTCGCCCGCCTCGCCCTGGTCCAGCAACTTCCGGAACATCTCGACACCCGTGCACGTCGTCTTCAAGGTCGGCTTCAGACCCACGATCTCGATGTCCTCGCCCACCTTCACCACGCCGCGCTCGATCCGCCCCGTCACCACCGTCCCGCGCCCCGAGATCGTGAACACGTCCTCGATCGGCATCAGGAACGGCTTGTCCTTCGGGCGCTCCGGCTGCGGAATGTAGCTGTCCACCGCCGCCATCAGCTCCAATATCGCCTTCTTCCCCATCGCCTCGTCACGGCCCTCGAGCGCCGCCAGCGCCGAGCCCTTGACGATCGGGATCTTGTCCCCCGGAAACTCGTACTTCGACAAAAGCTCGCGGACCTCGAGCTCCACCAGCTCCAGAAGCTCCGCGTCGTCCACCATGTCGACCTTGTTCAGGAATACCACCAGCGCCGGCACCCCCACCTGGCGCGCCAGGAGGATGTGCTCGCGCGTCTGCGGCATCGGCCCATCCGCCGCCGACACCACCAGGATGGCGCCGTCCATCTGCGCCGCACCCGTGATCATGTTCTTGATGTAGTCCGCATGCCCAGGGCAATCGACGTGCGCGTAGTGCCGCTTGGCCGTCTGATACTCGACATGCGCCGTGTTGATCGTGATCCCGCGCGCCTTCTCTTCCGGCGCCTTGTCGATCTGGTCGTAGGCCATGAACGTGGCCCCGCCCGTCTCCGCCAACACCTTCGTGATCGCCGCCGTCAGCGTCGTCTTCCCGTGATCGACATGGCCGATCGTTCCGATGTTGCAATGCGGCTTCGTTCGCTCGAACTTTTCCTTCGACATCGTCTTCCTTCGCTCCAACCTTCGCGCCGCCGGCCACCCCCGCGCCGCTCCGGATTATGGAGCGGGTGACGGGGATCGAACCCGTATCTCCAGCTTGGAAGGCTGGAGCTCTACCATTGAGCTACACCCGCCCAGTACCTCCGGGACCCGGGCCTCCGGGCCGATCCGTCACCTCGCAGAGCGGTGCGTCCCGGTCTGCGCGGCGGTGGTGGAGGGGGAAGGATTCGAACCTTCGTAGGCGTAAGCCAACGGGTTTACAGCCCGTCCCCTTTAGCCACTCGGGCACCCCTCCGCCCGCCGGACCGTGCAAGCAAAGCCCGCACAGACGAATACAAGCCCGGCGCCGCTCCTCGGGCGGAGGACCGGGCACAAGGTTTGCATATCAAGGTAGTCCCTTTGTTTACGACAAACATCCGGGCTTGGCAAGCGCGGCACTTCGCCAGCGTCGGCCAAGGCATCGGCCGACGTGACGCCAGCCTCTTATCCCTCTAGAAGGCGGCGAAGCAATGGCAAATCATCATCCACGTACCCCCCGGCGGGGATCGGGGCCGCCCTATGGCCGCTCCGACCGTTCGGGGCACCGTCCGCCCGCCCCCTCCCTCGGTCCCCGGGGAGATCGGCTTTGGCTGCACGGCATCCACCCGGTTTTGGCCGCCTTGGCCAATCCGGAGCGGCCGAGCCGCCGCCTCCTGGTCACGGCCGAGGTCGCCGAGCGCCTCGCCGACCGGCTCGAAGCCGCCCTGGCCGTCCATGACGGCCGCCTCAAGGCCGAGATCGTCGACCGCCGATCGCTCGACAATCTCCTGCGCGGCGCGGTGCATCAGGGGATCGCCCTCGAGTCCGATCCGCTGCCGGAAACGTTCTTGGCCGATCTCCTCATTCGCACCGAGCACGCGGCGGAATCGCTCATCGTGGTCCTCGACCAGGTGACCGACCCGCACAATGTGGGCGCTATCCTGCGTTCGGCCGCGGCCTTCGGCGCCGACGCCGTGGTCACCACCGAACGCCACGCGCCGGGCGAAACGCCGGCCTTGGCCAAGGCGGCCGCCGGGGCACTCGATCTCGTGCCGCTGATCCGAGTCGGCAATCTCGCCCGCGCGCTCACCGATCTCAAAGCCGCCGCCTATCGCTGCATCGGCCTCGACAACGATGCCGAACGCGCGATCGACGTGGTGCCGGTGCCGGCCCGGCGGGTCTTGGTACTGGGCGCCGAAGGCGCCGGTATGCGGCGGCTGACGCACGATCTCTGCGACGATGTCGCGCGCATCCCGATGTCGGCGCGGGCCTATGCCGGCGGCGCGCTCGAAAGCCTCAACGTCTCCAACGCCGCAGCGATCGCACTCTTTGCGCTGGCGCATCCCAAGCCCTGATTCGACCATATTTCGCACCTACCGCATGGCCATGCGCCGTTTGTTCCCGGCTTTGTTCGCCGCCTGCCTGGGTGTCGGCGCCGCCCAGGCGCAGACCCTGGCGGATTTCGAGCGCATCGATACCAACAAGGACAGCGCCGTGAGCCTCGAGGAATTCGAGGCCGCGCGCCGGCGCGATTTCGACCTGCTCGACGCCAACAAGGACGGATTCCTCTCGCACACGGAATTCGTCAACCTGCGCGGCTCGGACTCGACGCTCGTGCGGCTGCGCGAGCGGCGCTTCCAGGGGATCGACGCCGACGGCGACCGGCGCATCAGCCGCGCGGAATATCTTGCCTACGGGCGCAGCCTCTTCACCCTCCTCGACCGCGACCGCGACGGCCGTATCACGCGCGCCGAGTTCGAGCAGGCCCTGGCCAGCGGCGCAGCCCCGCCGCCGGCGGAGCGCCCGGCCCGCGGGCCCGGCCTCCGGCCGCCCGCCGCCGATCCCCAGCTCCGCTCCGCCTTCGACCGCATTGATCGCGACCGCGACGGCGCCATCACCCTGGCCGAGCTCGACGCGGCCCGGCTCGGCGTCTTTCAGCAGATGGACGCCAACGGCGACGGGAGGCTGACGCGCGAGGAAATCGTGGCCGCGCGCGGCGAACTCGCCGCCGCGCGCTTCGGGGAGCTCGACAAGGACAAGGACGGCTTCGTGAGCCGTCGCGAATATCTCGAGGCCGGCCGCGTCGATTTCCGCGCCGCCGATACGAATGGCGACGGCAAGCTCAGCTTCGAGGAATTCGCGCGCGGCGCCGGCCGATAGGCGCCCGGTCCCCTTCCCCGCCGCCACGCTCCCGCATCGCTTGCATGCCCTCTCGGCGCTAGGCAAAGCGGCCCGGCCGCCCTAAACCTATGGCGAACCCCCGAGGGATGGGGATCGGCAACAACCGTCGAGGAAGGAAACACATGAGCAAGCGTATCGTCGCGGCTGCGGCCGCGCTCGCCCTGGGCACGGGCATCGCGCACGCGCAGGAAGTGAAGATCGGCGTCGCTCTACCCTATAGCGGCGTCGGCGCCGAGCTGGGACAGCAGGTCGACCGGGGCATCGAGCTGTTCCTCAAGATGAACCCCGACGCGTTCAAGCCCTATACGGTCAAGCTCATCAAGCGCGACTACAAGGCGCCCGACGGCGTCACCGCCAAGACCGTGGTGCAGGAGCTTTTCGTCCAGGAGAAGGTCGACATCCTCACCGGCTTCATCTATTCGCCGAATGCCATCGCCGTGGCGCCGATCGTCCACGCCGCGAAACGGCCGTTCATCATCATGAACGCCGGCACGGCCTGGATCACCAATCTCTCGCCCTATATTTCGCGCGTTTCCTTCAGCATGTGGCACGCCGGTTTCGCCATGGGCAAAGCCGCGGCCGAGATCATGAAGGCCAAAACGGCAGTCGTCGGGTACACCGATTTCCCGCCGGGCAAGGACAGCCTCGATGCCTTCAAGAAAGGATTCGAAGCGCATGGCGGCAAGGTGATCGACGAAGTGCCGATGGGCGGCGCCGGTTCGGTGCCCGATTTCACGCCGTTTCTGCAGCGCGTGAAGGACAAGAAGCCCGACGTGCTGTTCATCTTCGTGCCCGGCGGCGCTCACACCAGCGCGGTGGTGAAGGCCTACGGCGCCATGGGCCTGCGCGATGCCGGTATCCGCCTCGTCGGCCCCGGCGATCTCACGCAGGACAACAAGCTCCAGGATCTCGGCGCCGCGGCCGTGGGCATGGTCACGATGCACCACTACAACGCCGATCTCGACAACCCCTACAACAAGGCTTTCGTCGCCGCCTACAAGAAGGCGCACGGCGAAAAGGAAATGCCCGATTTCACCGCCGTCGGCGGCTATGACGGCATGGCGGCAATCGCGCACATCGTTCAAACCCTGAAGGGCAAGATGGATCCCGACAAGGCGATGGAAGCCTTGAAGGGCTGGAAGTGGGACAAGAGCCCGCGCGGGCCGATCATGATCGACGCGGTCACCCGCGACGTGATCATGAACGAGTATCTCTCCGAAGTGGTGATGAGGGACGGGCGGCTCGTTCAGAAGAACCTCGGCATGATTCCGGCCGTGAAAGACCAGTGCAAGGAACTGAAGGTCGGGCGCTGCGGCAACTGATCCGCCGCGCACCGCGCACGATCCGGCGCCGGCCTCGGGCACATCCCGAGGCCGGCGCTTCTTTTTGCGGCCTCCGGGATTCGACCGGCGCGGCCCAGCGCAAATCGTTGCGGTGTCTAAGTTTCCGCCAAGTGCCCATGGCGTGGGCTAGGGCGCGCGATCGGCGCGGCCGTCGAGGGCGCGTTGCTTGCGCGGTTTCCGGCTTCGGCGATAGTATCCCGGCATAAGAATTGCGGCCGTTATCCGACGAGCCGTGCACTCACTGGGAGGTAATGATGATCAAGCGCGTCCTCGCGGCTTCAGCCGCGGTTGCCTTGGCTGCCGGCATGGCCGCGGCCCAGGAAGTGAAGGTCGGCGTCGCATTGCCCTACACCGGAATCGGCGCCGAGTTCGGCCAGCAGGTCACGCAGGCCATGGAGCTTTATCTCAAGCTCAACGCCGCGCAGGTGGCGCCCTACAAGATCACGCTCATCAAGCGCGACGTGAAGGATCCGGGCGGCGCCAACGCCAAGACGGTGGTGCAAGAGCTCATCACCCAAGACAACGTCGATATCCTCGCCGGCTGGATCTATTCGCCGAACGCCATCGCCTCGGCGCCGGTCGTGACCGCGGGCAAGAAGCTCGCGATCATCATGAACGCCGGCACGGCGCACATCACCACCCTTTCGCCGTTCTACGTGCGCTTCTCGTTCAGCATGTGGCACGCCGGCTACGCCATGGGCGAGGCCACGGCCAAGATCTTGAAGGCCAAGACTGCAGTCGTCGGCTACACTGACTTTCCGCCGGGCCGCGACATGCTGGCGTCGTTCAAGCGCGCCTTCGAGGCGAGCGGCGGCAAGGTCATCGACGAGATCCCGATGGGCGGCGCCGCGCAGGTGCCGGACTTCACGCCCTTCTTCCAGCGCGCGAAGGATAAGAAGCCGGACGTGTTGTTCGTCTTCGTGCCCGCCGGCGACCATGCCGCCGGCGTCGTCAAGACCTACGGCGCCCTCGGCATGCGCCAGGCCGGCATCAAGCTGATTGGCCCCGGCGACATCACGCAAGACAACAAGCTGCAAGCGATGGGACCGGCCGCGGTCGGCCTCATCACCATGCATCACTACCACGCCGATCTCGACAATCCCGAGAACAAGCGCTTCGTGGCGGCCTGGAAGCAAGCCTACGGCAAGGACAGCGTCCCCGATTTCATGGCCGTCGGCGGCTATGACGGCATGGCCGCGATCGTCCACGTCGTGCGCACGCTCAAGGGCAAGATCGACACCGACAAGGCGGTCGAGGCATTGAAGGGCTGGAAGCACAACAGCCCGCGCGGACCGATCATGATCGATCCCGCCACGCGCGACATCGTCATGAACGAGTATCTCTCCGAAGTGATCATGAAGGACGGGCGCCTGTTCCAGAAGACGATCGGCAAGATCGACAACGTCAAGGACGCCTGCAAGGAGCTCAAGATCGGGCCTTGCGCTCCGAAGTGATCCTCGCCTAGGTACGATATTCGTCGCACGAGTGGGCCGCCGCCCCGCCACCGCGGGCGGCGGCCCTGATCTATCTCCATCTGCCCGGGCAAGCGCGTGATCTTCGGCATCGACGTCGTCAGCATTCTCCTGGGCGGATTCGCGGCCGGCATGGTGCTGTTCATCGTGTCGGTGGGCCTCTCGGTCACCATGGGCCTGATGGGGTTCGTGAACCTCGCCCATGGCGGCTTCGCCATGATCGGCGGCTACGTGATCGTGCTGACCATGGGCCGCTGGGGCCTTGGCTTCATCCCCGCGCTGGCGCTCGGCTTCGTGGTGACGGCGGCGTTCAGCGTGGTGCTCGAGCGCCTCCTCTACGCGCGACTCTACCGCGCGGGCGAACTCGAGCAGGTGCTATTCACGATCGGCCTCGTCTTCATCATGATCGCCTCGGTGACGCTGCTCGTCGGGCCCGAGAACCAGCAACTCCAGCTCCCGGAGATGCTGCGCGGCCAGGTCGACCTCTGGATCACCACCTACCGCACCTACAGCGTCGTCCTCATCGTCGTCGGCGTCGTGTTCGTGGTCGGGCTCTGGCTGGGCTTCGAGCGCACGCGCATGGGCGCCCAGATCCGCGCCGCGGTCGACAACCGCCGCATGGCCGAATCGCTCGGCATCAACGTCAATCGCTTGTTCACGCTCGCCTTCGCCTTCGGCAGCGGCATGGCGGCGTTGGGCGGCGGCCTCGGCGCCGAGTTCCTCGGCCTCGATCCGCAATACGCGCTCAAATACCTCGTGCTGTTTCTCATCGTCGTGGCGGTGGGCGGGCTGGGGCGCGTTACCGGCGTGTTCTACGCCGCGCTCATCATCGGCGTGCTCGACTTCGTGCTGAAGCAATACATTCCGCGCGGCGGCACGCTCTATATCTACGCGCTCACCATCCTCCTCCTGCTGCTGCGCCCGCAGGGCCTGTTCGGGAAGGCGTCATGACCCCCGCCGTGCGCGACGTGCTCCTGAATCCGGGCGCCCAGACGCTCATCCGCCGCCACCATCTGCGGCTCTGGGAGCCGCTGCCGTGGCTGCTCGCGATCGCCGCCTATTTCGCCTTCCCTACCTATCTCACCTTCGGCACCGAAGTGCTGGTGATGATTCTGTTCGCGATCTCGCTGGATCTGGCGCTGGGCTATGCCGGCATAATCACGCTCGGCCATGCGGCCTTCTTCGGCGCGGGCGCCTATGTCGTCGGCATGCTCAGCCTCTATGCAGGCTGGACCGAGCCCATCACCCTCCTGCTGGCGGCCGGCGTCATTTCTGGCCTGCTCGGCCTCCTCTCGGGCCTCGTCCTGCTCCGCACCAGCGGCCTCACGCTCCTGATGCTGACGCTCTCCTTCGCGGCGCTGATGGAGGAGCTCTCGAACCAGTTCGGCGAATACACCGGCGGCTTTGACGGCAAGAATCTCAATTTCCAGCCGATCCTCGGCCTGTTCGAGTTCGATCCGCTGTCGTCGAAGACGCAGTATCTCTACGCGCTGGCGGTGCTGTTCGTGATGTTCGTGGCGGTGCGCTGCATCGTCTATTCGCCGTTCGGCCAGAGCCTGACCGGCATCCGCGAAAACATCCTGCGCATGCCCGCGGTCGGCACGCCGGTCCGCACCCGGCTCGTGATGGCCTACGGCATCTCGGCCGCCGTCGCCGGCGTCTCGGGCGCCCTCCTCGCCCAGGCGACCCTGTTCGTGAACCAGACATTCCTCTCGCTCGAGCGTTCCGCCGCCGTCATCATCATCATCATCCTCGGCGGCCACGGGCGGCTCTACGGCGCTTTCATCGGCGCGATCGCCTACATGATGCTCTCGCATTTCCTCTCGAAAGTGTATCCGACGGCGTGGCAGCTCGGGCTCGGCCTGCTGCTGGTCGTGATCGCGCTGTTCGCCAAGAACGGGATTCTCGGCGTCGCCGAGAACCTGTTCCGGCGGCGCGGAAAGTCCGCGTGATGGCCGAGGTCCTGCTCGAAACCCGCGCCTTGAGCCGGAATTTCGGAGCGCTCGCCGCCGCGCGCGAGATCAGCTTCGCGCTCGAGGCCGGGGCGCGCCGCGCCCTCATCGGCCCCAACGGCGCCGGGAAGACCACGTTCATCAATCTCCTCACCGGCGTGCTCAAGCCCTCGCACGGCACGGTCGCCCTGAAGGGCCGCGACATCACCGCGCTCTCGCAGGCCGAGCGCGTGAAGCTCGGCATCGCGCGCACGTTCCAAATCAACCGCCTCTTCCGCGGCCTTTCGGTGCTGGAAAACGTCTACATCGCGGTCGCCGAGCGCGTCGGCGCCGCCACCTCCATGTTTCGCCCCGCCGGACGGCGCACGGACGTGATCGAGGAGGCGATGCACCTGCTCGAGACGGTGAAGCTGCAGGACGACGCCAAGCACCGCATTTCCGAGCTCCCCTATGGGCGACAGCGCCTGGTCGAGATCGCGATCGCGCTCGGCCTCAAGCCCGAAGTGCTGCTGCTCGACGAGCCGGCGGCGGGCGTTCCGAGCGCCGAGAGCCACATCATCCTCGACGCGGTGGCCGCCCTGCCCAAGCACATCGGCGTGCTCATCATCGAGCACGACATGGACCTCGTCTTCCGCTTCGCCGACCGCATCACGGTGCTGGTGGGCGGCGCCGTGTTCGCCGAGGGCACGCCCAAGGACATCGCCGCCAATGCCGAGGTCCGCGCCGTCTATCTCGGCCAGGCCGGCCATGACTGAGGCGATCGAGCTCCGCGGCGTCTCGGCGGGCTACGGCGAAACCGTCGTGCTCGAGGATTTGAACCTCAAGCTTTCGCCGGGCGAGAGCCTCAGCATCGTCGGGCGCAACGGCGTCGGCAAGACGACCCTCCTCGCCACGATCATGGGCCACACCACCTTGCACAAGGGTGATGTGATGCTGGGCGGCACGAGCGTGGCGCGCGTTCCGGTCTTCCGGCGCGCGCTGATGGGCGTGGGCTTCGTGCCGCAGGAGCGCGAGATTTTTCCCTCTCTAAGCGTGCGCGAAAACCTCGAAGTCGCGGCACGGCCGGGGCATTGGACCCAGGAACGCGTGTTCGAGATGTTCCCGAACCTGAAAGCGCGCCTCACCAACAAGGGCAACCAGCTTTCGGGCGGCGAGCAGCAGATGCTTTCGATCGCGCGTGCGCTGCTGACCAATCCCTCGGTGCTGCTCATGGACGAGCCGACCGAGGGCCTCGCCCCCGTCATCGTCGAGGCGCTGTCGGCGGTGCTCGGCAAGCTGCGCCAGGCCGGCGGGCTCACCATCGTGCTGGTGGAGCAGAACAGCCGCGTGGCGCTCGGCTTCTCGCCGCGCACGGTGGTGATGGACAAGGGCCGCATCGTCTTCGACGGCGAATCGGAGACCTTGCGCCACGACAAGGAACGCCTCGCCAAACTGATCGGTGTCGCCGAGTAGCGGCCGCCGCCGGGCTCTGCCCGCGCCCAATCGTCAATTTCCGTGACTTTTCGGTCACGGCGCGGCCCGTACGGGCACCACCGCCTTGAAATCTTAGCGTTTCATTTACGATACGCGTCTAGACCCTCGGGGAGGCCGAATTGGGCCGAGGGAGCTCGTCTTGTCGCCTTCTTTCGTGGCTTCGCCGGGCCGCGTCGCCAGCCCGCTGCTGGTGTTCGGCTCGACCATCTTTCTGAGTGCGTGGCTGCTGTTCCAGGTGCAGCCGATGTTCGCGAAGATGGCGCTGCCGCTCCTCGGCGGCGCGCCGGGCGTCTGGAACACCGCGCTCGTCTTCTTCCAGGCCGTGCTGCTGCTCGGCTATCTCTACGCGCACTTCATCGGCACCCACCTGCCGCTCAAGCTGCAGGTGATCGTCCACCTTGCCTTGCTCGCGGTGGCGTTCGTGGCTCTCCCGGTCGCGATCGGCACGGCATGGCAAGGGCCGCCGGAGACCATGCCGGTGGCGTGGCTGCTCGGCTTGCTGGGCGCCTCGGTCGGACTACCCTTCCTCGCGCTGTCGGCGACCTCGCCGCTACTGCAGCGCTGGTTCGGCGAGACCGGCCACGAATCGGCGCGCGATCCCTATTTCCTCTACGGCGCCAGCAACCTCGGCAGCCTGTTGGCGCTCTTGGCCTATCCACTGGTCATCGAGCCGCAATTGGCGCTGGCCGATCAGAGCCTGATCTGGACCCTCAGCTACGTCGTGCTGGCCCTCGCCATCGCCGCCTGCGGCTGCGTCGCCTTCTACTTCCTGCGCCGCAAGCCCCAGCCCGAGCAGCGCATCGCCCGGACGACCAATCCCGTGCTCGGCGCGCCGACGCTCAAGCTGCGGCTCAAATGGGTAGCGTTCGCCTTCGTGCCCTCGGGATTGCTGGTGTCCGTGACCACGCTGATGACCACCGACCTCGTCGCGATACCGCTTCTCTGGATTGTACCGCTCACCCTCTATCTGCTGAGCTTCGTGTTCGTGTTCGCGCGCCGCCAGATCGTTCCGGAGCGCTGGATGATCTTGATCCAGACGCCGCTCCTGGTCGCGACGGCGCTGATCGCGACGTGGTACGTCTCGAAATACCTCTATCTCGTGATCGGACTGGTGCTGGTCACCCTGTTCGTCACCGCGATGGTGTGCCACCGGCGCCTCGTCGAGACCCGGCCGCCGGCCCGCTATCTCACCGAATTCTACGTCTGGATGTCGCTGGGCGGCATCCTCGGCAGCGCCTTCGCCGCCTTGCTGGGGCCGCTCGTGTTCGATCATGTGATCGAGCTCCCGCTGCTGTGCGCGGCAGCCGCCTTCCTCCGTCCGCGGACCGACCGCACCGACGAGAAGCTGGAACCGCGTTTCACGATTTCCGCTTCGGCGGTGCTGCGCGACATCTCGTTCCCGGTCGCCGCGCTGTCGCTGATCGTCACCCTGGCGCCGCGGCTCGAAGCCGAGGGCGGCGCCACCAAGATGCTGCTGCTGGCGCTGCTGATGCTGTTCGCGATGGTGTTCACCATGCTTTCGGCGGGGCGGCCATTGCGCTTCGGACTCTGTGTGGCCGCCGTGGCGATGTTCGGCTTCCAGTTCAGCGCGAGCTCGTCGACGACCGTCGTGCACCGCGAGCGCACCTTCTTCGGCACGCATATCCTGAAGCGCGACGCGCAACCGGGCTATCTCGTCTTCGTGCACGGCAACACCGTGCACGGTGCGCAAAATGAATCGCCCGCGCGCCGGCGCGAGCGGAACACCTATTATCATACGGGCACCGGCGTCGGCCGCGCCTTCGCGGCGTTCACCGCCGCCGGCCGCGCGCCCGGCAAGGTCGCCGCCATCGGCCTCGGCGCCGGCGAGATCGCGTGCTATCGCAGCGAGGGCCAGGCCTGGACCTTCTTCGAGATCGATCCCGCGGTCGCGCGCATCGCCGCCAGCGGCAACTGGTTCCGCTTCCTGCCCGACTGCGCGCCGGACGCGCGGATCGTGATCGGCGACGGCCGCCTCACCATCGCCCGCGAGCCTGCCGGAACGTTCGACCTGCTGGTAGTCGACGCCTTCGCCTCGGATTCGATCCCGTCGCACCTCGTCACCCGCGAAGCCTTCAAGCTCTATTTCGAGAAAATGACGCCGCGCGGCGTCGTCCTGGTCCACATCTCCAACCGCTATCTCGATCTCGAGCCGGCGCTGGCCGCGCTGGCGCGCGACGCCAAGCTCGCCACACGCCTTTTCGACACCGACGCATCGAAGCCGGATCCCGACTTTCCGATGCGCTTCAAATCGACGTGGATCGCGTTCGCGCGCGATGACGCGGACCTGGCATCGCTGACCGACGCGTTCGACCGCACCACGCCCAGCGAATGGGGAAAGTGGCGCGCGCTCAAGGAACGCCCCGGCTTCCGCGTCTGGACCGACGACTACTCCAACATCATCTCGTTGGTACGGATGCCCTAGCATCCCGGACCCGCGCCGCGTGGGCGAACCACACCGCGGCCGTGATCAGGATCATGGCGCCGGCCTGGTGCAGCGTTCCGATCGCGACCGCCTCGGCCTGCGGCGGCGGCGCTTGGCCGAAGCGAAGGATCGTGACGATCCCGAGCGCGTATTGCAGCACGACCGCCGCCACGAGATAGGTGGCACCGTTGCGCGCGGAAGCCGGCGCCGCGCCCTGGCGCAGGCGCCACCATAGCCAAAGGACGGCGAGCAGCGTCACCGTCGCCAGGACGCGGTGATGGAATTGCACCGCGGCCCGGTTCTCGAACGGATTGAGCCAGCCGAGATCGGCCTGCCAATAGTCCGAGGGAACGAGGGCGCCGCCCATCAGCGGGAAACTATTGTAGATGAGCCCGGCGCGGAGGCCCGCGACCAGCGCGCCCGCCAGGATCGTGAGCGCGATCAAAGCGCAGACCGCCCGTACCCAGCGCCGATTGCCGGGCGCCAGCACGCTGGCGCCGCGCGGCTGCAACAGGCCGAGTGCCGTCCAGAGCAGCGCGGCGTAGATGGCCATGGCAAGGCCGAGATGCGCGGCCAGCCGGTAGTGGCTGACGGCCGGCCGGTCGACGAGGCCGCTCGCCACCATCACCCAACCGAGAGCGCCCTGCAGCGCGCCGAGCGCGAACAGGCCGGCAAGTGCGGGTCCGTAGCCTTTCGGAATGCGGCCGCGCGCCCAGAACCACAGGAACGGCACCAGGAAGACGAAGCCGATCAGCCGCCCCCACAGACGGTGGATGTATTCCAGCCAGAAGATCTCCTTGAAGCCGGCGAGCGAGAGGCCCGGGAAGACCTTCTGGAATTGCGGCGATTGCTGGTATTTGGCGAAAAGCGCCTGCCAATCCGCTTCGGAGAGCGGCGGCAACGTACCCATGATCAATTGCCACTCGGTGATCGAAAGGCCGGATTCGGTGAGGCGCGTGAGCCCGCCGATCACGACCATGGCGAACACCATGGCCGCCACCACGGCGAGCCACCAGCCGACCGCGCGCGCGCCGGGCCGCGCCGGAGCGGCGGCGGCGAGGCCAAGGGTGGGGCTCGAAGCGGTCATGGCGCAGGCATTACTTTGCGATCTTGATCCTCTTGCCAAGAGCGCGATTGGCCACAGCGGCCTGCTGGGACTGCGCGGTCTCACAACAACATCGCGATTGGAAAAAACGCCACGCCCATGCATGCTCGCGGCGTTCGCAAGACAAGAAGACCATTCGGAGGAAGCAATGCAGCCCAACGAGGTGCGGATCGAGAAGACCGCGTCCGGCTACGACGTCCGCATCGCCGACAGCTTCAACGCCGCCGTGCCGTTCATCGACCGGCATGTCATGGAGGGCCGCGGCGCCAAGCCCGTTATCAAGACCTACGACGGCGAGACGGTCACCTATGCCGAGCTCGCCGAGCGCGTGAACCGTTGCGGCAACGCGCTGAAAGGCCTCGGCATCCGGCCGGGCGAGCGCCTGCTGATGATCGTCAAGGATAGCCCGGCGTTCTTCTACGCGTTCTGGGGCGCCCTCAAGTCCGGCATCGTGCCGGTGCCGCTCAACACGCTGCTGCGCGCCAAGGACTACGAGTTCATGATCTCGGACAGCGGCTGCGCGGCCGTCGTCTATTCGCCCGAGTTCGCGGCCGAGGTCGAGCCCGCGCTGGCGGCGCTCCCCACGAAGCCGCGCCATGTCCTGCGCACCGAAGGCGGCGCACGCGCGCTCGATGCGCTGATCGCAGCCGCGCCGCCGGGCCTCGCGCCGCACCCGGCGACGCCGATGGACGACTGCTTCTGGCTCTATTCGTCGGGCTCGACCGGCCGCCCGAAAGGCGCCATCCACCGCCAGCGCGACATGGTGACGACCAGCCAGCGCTGCGGCGTCGAAATTCTCGAGATCAAGGAAAGCGACGTCTTCTTCTCAGCCGCCAAGCTGTTCTTCGCCTACGGCCTCGGCAATGCGATGACCTTCCCGCTCTGGGTCGGGGGCACGGCCATTCTGCTGCCGACGAGGCCGACGCCGGAGCTGACATTCGAGGTGATCGAGAAATTCCGCCCCAGCATCTTCTTCGGCGTGCCCACGCTCTATGCCGCGCAGCTCGCCGCGATGGAGCAGAGAAAGCCGAACTTCTCGACCTTGCGCTGCTGCATGTCGGCGGGCGAGGCGCTGCCGGCCGACATCCACCGCCGCTGGAAGGCGAAGACCGGCATCGGCATCCTCGACGGCTGGGGCTCGACCGAGCTGCTGCACATCGCGATCTCGAACACGCTCAGCGATCAGCAGCCCGGCAAGAGCGGGCGGCCGGTGCCGGGCTACGAGGCGCGCATCGTCGCCGAAGACGGCAAGCCGGCGAAACCGGGCGACACCGGCCAGCTCCATGTCCGCGGCCCCTCGACGGCGCGCGCCTATTGGAACCAGCCCGAGCGCACCGCCGCGACCATGCTCGACGGCGGCTGGCTCAACACCGGCGATACCTATTACCAGGACGAGAAGGGCTACTACGTCTATGCCGGCCGCAATGACGACATGCTGAAGGTCGGCGGCATCTGGACCTCGCCGATCGAGATCGAAGGGCGCCTGATCGAGCATCCGCGCGTGCTCGAAGCCGCCATCGTCGGCCGCGCCGACGCCGACGGCTTGGTGAAACCCGAAGCATGGCTCGTGCTCAAGGACAAGCCGGCCGATGCCGCCGCGACCGCGGCACTCGAAGCCGAGTTCCGCGAGCACTGCAAGAAAGGCCTCGCCCCCTACAAATATCCGCGCTGGTTCAATTTCGTCGCCGAACTGCCGAAGACCGCAACGGGTAAAATCCAGCGGTTCAAGTTGCGCGCCTGAGTCCGCCGGGCGCGGCGCTTACGCGCCCCGGTACTTCACCGTTCCGGCAATCGCGTGTCGATCGTGATCCCGCGGTCGTGCAAAAAATCGCGGAAATCGCGCATGTCTTCGCGCGTGCGCTGGCCGGCGCGCTCGGTTTCGCGCTCGGCGGCGCTGTTGCATCCAGCGAGCGCCATGGCAGCCATGGCCAGAACGCAAGCGCCCGCGAGCGCTCGCCCGAACGCCGTGCCGCGACGTCTTTCCGTGTCGGAATGCATTGCCGTCCCCGTCGTCCCCGATGCTGACAAACCAGCGCGCAATTGGGCGCGCGCTGGTTCATCTGTGCATCGTGGGGACGATAGGCAAGCCGCGGCAATGACCTGTGTCAACGCCGCGAAACGCGGGCCGCAGGCCTAGGGTGCCGGCTTCGCGGTCATGATGCCGATCATGGCGCCGGTCGGGTCCTCGATCATGGCGATGCGGCCCACGCCCGGCACGTCGAAGCACGGCTTGCACACCTCGCCTCCGGCCGCCGCGACCTTGGCGACCACGGCATCGACGTCTGCCACGTGGATGTACGACATCCAATGCGACGGCACGTCGTCGCCGCCCTCGATATCGGCGCTGCTCATGATGCCGCCGACCGGCTTTCCGCCCATCATCGCCAGCGTGTATTTGGCGCCCGACGGCATCGGCATCTCCTGCAGCGTCCAGCCGAGGACGGTCGTGTAGAACTTCTTCGCCTCGTCGACTTCCTCGGTGATGAGCTCGTTCCAATAGAAGGTCGCGTTGTCCGGCATGGGGTCGCTCCTCGGCTCTGCGGCTGTTTATTTGACGAAGTCGTTAAATAAGATCGCAGCGCAGTCTACGAGTCAAGCATTGCAGCTTGGCGATGCCGGTCCCCGCCCCTCACGCTCCCGGCTTGGGCGGCCAGCCATGGGTTTCGCCGGCGGCGAAGCGTGCCCAGCCGTAGAGCCCGTCGTAGAGCGGCATGGCGCGCTTGAGCAGCGCGTGGTCGTCGCTTTCGACGGCGCCGAGGCCGAGCGTGATGGCGAGGAGGCCCGCGCATTGCGGTGCCAGATCGGGCCGCCCCGTATCGGCGCCGCGGATGATGTCGGCGACGCGGTCGAGCGCCGGATCGCGGACGCCGAAGATTTTCACGAAGGCGTCGAAGCTGCAGCGCGGCCCGTCGTGGGAGAATTCAATGCCGGGTTCGGCGATGTCATAGGGAACCGCACCGGTTTCGGCGGCCACCGCCGAAACTTGCTTCGGCGAGACGTAGTGAAAGCGCGCGTCGCGGTCGACGAAGCGGCGCACGAACCACGGGCAGGCGAGCCGGTCGATGCGCGGCGCCTCGCGCGTCACCCATTGGCTCGGCCCGCCGGGCCGGAAGCGCTCGACCGCGGCCTTGGCGACCAGCGGACCGCCGGCGGCGCGCCAGGCCTCGATGCCGCCCTCGAGATAGAGCGCGGCGACACCGGCCGCACGCAACAAGGCGGCGGCGCTTTCGCTCACCTGGTGCCCGTGAACGCAATAGACGACGGCCTCGCGGCCGGGCCCGATCGCGTGCGCCCATTCGGCGGCGCTGCGGTGATCGCGCCATTGCGCCGTCGGCAGAATATCCGCCGCTTCGTCGTAGGCCGCGCGGCGGCGCACGTCGAACAGCGCCGGCATCGCCGGCGAACCGAAGCGCCGCAGCAGCGCTTCGAGCGGCATCGCGAATTTGGCCATGGCCTTCACCTCGCCTATCCGCAGCGGAGACTAGCCGAAGGCGTGCCCGGCCCCGCCGGATGGTTTCTCAGCGTGGCCCGAGAAATCTTGAGGCCGGCGGGGCGCCCGGATTCGCGCTTCGTCTTGCGCTTTTCGGCAAATTAGTTTAGAAACCAATTATTCGTGACACGGATTATTTCGACTCGCTACTAATCGCGAGCCCGCGGGAGCCGACGCATGAGCAAGCGCATCCTCACCTGCACGCTGAATGGCAAACGCCACGACGGCGTGGTGCCGGGCAACCTCCTGCTGCTGGATTATCTCCGCGAGCGGCTGTTCATGACCGGCACCAAGACCGGCTGCGACGGCGGCGAATGCGGCCTCTGCACCGTGCTCGTCGACGGCACGCCCACCCTCGCCTGCCTCACGCTCGCCTGCTCGGTCGAAGGCAAGAGCGTCGAGACGATCGAGGCGCTGGAGCAAGGCGGCCGGCTCAGCGCGATCCAAGAAGGCTTTCACGTCAAGCTCGGCTCGCAATGCGGCTATTGCACGCCCGGCTACATCATGGCCGCGGAAGGGCTGCTGCGGAAGAACGCCGATCCCACCGTGGACCAGATCAAAGACGCGCTCGGCAGCAACATCTGCCGCTGCACCGGCTACGTGAAGATCATCGAGGCAGTGCAGTTCGCGGCCGGCAAGATTCGCAAGACGCGCCCGGCCAAGGCGGCGTGAGGGAGAAACACGCATGAACGAGATGGTCAAACCCGCCGCGATTCCCCAGGCCGTCCGCTCGGTCGGCGAATACATCCCGATGGTGGACGGCCCCGAAAAGGTCACCGGCCGCGCCAAATACACCGCCGACATCCTCGATACGCCGGCGCTCGAGGCCGCGATCTTCCGCAGCCCCTACGCCCACGCCGAGATTCTCGATCTCGACGTATCCGAGGCGCTGGCCATGCCGGGCGTCCGTGCCGTCGTCACCGGCGACGATTGCGACATGACCTACGGCGTGCTGCCGATCGCCTACACCGAATTTCCGATGGCGCGCGGCCGCACGCGCTACAAGGGCGAGCCCATCGCCGCCGTGGCGGCTGATTCCATCCACGAGGCCAAAGCCGCGATTGCCAAGATCAAGTTCACGGTCAAGGAACTGCCGGCCTACTTCACCGCCAAGGCCGCCAAGGCGCCGGGCGCCGTGCAATTGCTGGAGCAGCGCCCGGGAAACATCGAGCGCGACGTGTTCTTCGATCTCGGTGAGGTCGACAAATCCTTCGCCGAGTCCGCGGCCGTGATCGAGCACACCTTTCATGCCGCCGAGGTTTGCCAGGCGCAGACCGAGATGCATGCGGCGCTGGCCGATTTCGACGCGCAGCGCGACCGCCTGACCGTGTGGTGCAGCACGCAAGTGCCGTTCTACGTGCACCTGATGCTTTCGCGCTGCCTCAAGATGGACAAGGCGCAGATCCGCGTCATCAAGCCGTTCATCGGCGGCGGCTTCGGCTGCCGCACCGAGACGCTGCAGGTCGAGCTCATCTGCGGGCTGCTGGCACGCAAGTGCAAGGGACGCGTGCGCCTCGTCGTCAACCGCGAAGAAACCTTCATCACCCATCGCGGCCGCCCCGAAAGCGACATCCGCATGAAGATGGGGATGGCGAAAGACGGACGCATCACCGCCGTGGAGATGGAGCAGGACCAGCGCGGCGGCGCCTATTCGAGCTACGGCATCGTCACCATCCTCTATGCCGGCTCGCTGATGTTCGGCATCTACGACCTGCAGCACGCGCGCTATGTCGGGCGCCGCGTGCTCACCAACACGCCGCCCTGCGGCGCTTTCCGCGGCCACGGCACGGTCAATACGCGCTTCGCCATGGAATCGATGATGGACATGCTGGCCGAGACGCTCGGCCTCGATCCGCTCGAGGTGCGCCGCAAGAATTACTTGAAGGCGCCGACCTACACGCTCAACGATCTGATGGTGAACTCCTACGGCCTGCCCGAATGCGTCGATTGGGTCGAGAAGGCCAGCGGCTGGAAAGACAAGCGCGCCAAGGGCCTGCCGCCGCGCAAGGACGGACGGAAGCGCGGCATCGGCTTCGCCTGTTCCCACTACATCTCCGGCGCCTCGAAGCCGGTGAACTGGACCGGCGAGCCGCACGCGACCGTCAACCTCAAACTGGATTTCGACGGCTCGATCACGCTCCTCACCGGCGCCGCCGAGATCGGCCAGGGCTCGTCGACGATCCTGGTGCAGGTCGCGGCCGAAGTGCTCGGCCTCTCGATGGACCGCTTCCGCATCATCGCCTCCGACAGCGCGCTGACGCCCAAGGACAACGGCTCCTACTCCTCGCGCGTCACCTTCATGGTCGGCAACGCCGCGATCCAGGCGGCGCAGAATTTGAAGGCCGTGTTGGTCGCCGCCGCCGCCAAAAAGCTCGAAGCCAAGCCCGAGGACATCGAGGTGTTGGGCGAGATCTATCGCGCCGCCTCGCAAGACAAAGGCCTCACCTTCCAGGAAGTCGTGATCGAGGCGCTGCGCGACGCCGGCACGATCACCGTCAAAGGCAACTTCAACACGATTCCCGAATCCTGGGGCGGCAAGAAATACCGCGGCTCCGCCATCGGCGGCACGATGGGGTTCTCCTACGCCGCGCAAGCCGTGCAGATCGCGGTCGACGAAGAAACCGGCGAAGTGGAAGTCGAAGACGTTTGGGTCGCGCACGATTGCGGCAAGGCGCTGAACCGCCTCACGGTCGAGGGCCAGATTCAGGGTTCCGTCTGGATGGGCATGGGCCAGGCGATGTCGGAGGAGACCGAGTATTACCACGGCCTGCCGGTGATGCCGAACTTCCTCGACTACCGCATCCCGACCATGGCCGATTCGCCGCCGATCCACACCCACATCGTCGAGAGCAACGATCCCTACGGGCCGTTCGGCGCCAAGGAGGCGGGCGAAGGCTCGCTCGCGGGCTTCATTCCCGCCGTCGCCAACGCCATCCACCACGCGACCGGGCTGCGCTTCGACGACACGCCCTTCACGCCCGACAAGATTTTCGCCGCGCTCGACAAGCGCGCGCGCAATGCGAAGAAGGCGTAAGCGGCATGGACGCACTCCACGAATTCGACGTGATCCGCCCGCGCACCGTCGCCGAGATGCTGGCGGCGCGGAAGGCGCATCCCGCGAGCCGCCTGATCGGCGGCGGCACCGACATCCTGGTCAACATCCGCCGCGGCATCGAGAAGCCGCCGGTGCTGATCGAGACCACGGAAGTGGCCGAGCTCCGCGGCATTGCGGCCGATGCGAACGAGATCGTGCTCGGCGCCTCGGTGAAGCTCGCCGACGTGGCGCGCCATCCCGCCATCCGCCGGCACTACGCGGCCGTGGCCGAGGCCGCCGAATCGATCGCCGGCCCCACCCATCGCAACATGGGCACGATCGGCGGCAACCTCTGCCTCGACACCCGCTGCATTTTCTACAATCAAAGCGAATGGTGGCGCGGCGCCAACGATCACTGCCTCAAGACCGAGCTCGGCGAAATCTGCCACGTGGCGCCCAAGAGCAAGGGCGTGTGCTTCGCCACCTTCTCGGGCGATCTCGCCCCCGCCCTCCTCCTTTTTGGCGGCGAGATCGATCTCATCGGCCCCGAGGGCCAACGCACCGTTGCGCTCAAGGATTTTTACATCGGCCATTCGAAGCAGGACGGCTCAACCGGCGACGGCCGCACCTACATGGCGATCAAGCCCGGCGAATTCGTGCTGCGCGTACGCGCCAAGGGCGGCGCCGGGCTCTTATCGGCCTACGACAAGATCCGCATCCGGAAATCCATCGAGTACCCGGTGGCCGGCGTCGCCGCGGCGGTGAATCGCGCGGGCAATACGCTCGCCGATCTCCGCGTCGCCGTCACCGGCACCAATCCCCGCCCCGTCCTCATCGACGGCACGGCCGCCCTCATCGGCAAGCCCTTCGGCGACGACACGCTGGCAGCGCTCGACGAACTCTGCCGCGACCAGATCATGTCGATGAAGACCACTTTCACCCCCGGCACCTACCGCCGCCGCGTGGCGACGGTGATGGCCAAGCGGCTGGTGAAGCGGTTGTGGGAGCGCGCGGCGCCCTAAGCCTTTCCCCGCTTGCGGGGGTAAGCGCTTCCCGCCCCTGTTCAGCGTGCACGACCTTCCACCGATTTCTTTCGCACCGCCTCCCGCTTCGCGATCCAGAACGTGCTGGCGAAGATCAGCGCGGCGCCGATCCATACCCAGACGCCCGGGCGGTCGTGGAACAAGAGATATCCGCAAAGCGCGCCCAGCGGCAGGCGGAGGAAATCGAACGGTGCCACGAAGCTGGCATCGGCGCGCTTCAGCGCGTTCGATTGAAAATAATGCGCGGCCGTGCCCGTGGCGCCGATGGCGACGATGAACGGCAGGTCGGACCAGCGCGGCGGCGTGAAGTCGATGAACGCCGCCGTGGCCGCCAGGACGGACACGAACAAGTTCATGTAGAATACGATCCGGCCCGGCGGCTCGGTGCGCGCGAGCTTCTTCACGACGATGCCGGCGGCGGCGTAGAGCGCCGCCGAGGCCAACGCCGTCACCGCCGCCCAGCTCACCTCCGCGAAGCCGGGTCGCACGATCACCAGGGCGCCCGCGAAGCCCAGCGCCACCGCCGTCCAGCGCCGCATGCCCACCGCCTCGCCGAGGACAATGGCGGCCATCGCCGTCAGGAAGATCGGCAGCGTGGCGCTCAACGCGATGGCCTCGGCCATCGGGATCTTCGTCAGCGCGTAGAAATACGCGACTATGGCGAGGTAGGTGAACAGCGCCCTGAGCCCGAACAGCGGCAGATGCTTGGTTTCGAGCGTGCGTTTGGCGCGCGGCCAGCCGCCGCCGAACACCAGCGGCAGCAATAGCAGCAAGCCGAAAAAGGCGCGGTAGAAGGCGATATCGCCGGCCGGCAGCCGGCCCGCGAGTGCCCGGATGCAGACCGCCATCGCCACGAACATCGCGATGGCGCCCAGCGCATGAAAAGTGGCGGCCCAGGGCGGACGCCGCGCAGCGACGGCGGATAGCGCCGGGTCAGGAGACGGCATCGGCGGCGGGGGGCACGGGCTTGGCGCGCGCGGCGCGGCGCGCCAGGAGAAAGACACTGATGAAAATCAGGCCTGCGCCGAAGCCGAAGATGATGGGCGTGGGCTCGCTGAAAAGGAACCACGCCGCGATCGCCGCCAGCGGCACGCGCGTGAACTCGAACGGGCTGATGTAGCTCACATCGGCGTAGACCAGGGCCTGCGAGAGGCAATACTGCGCCGCCGCGCCGCAGGCGCCGATCATCGCGACCACGCCGAGATCGGCCCAAGTGGGCTTCACGCCCCAGATGAGCACGACGCCGAGGCCGCAAATGGCGACGAAGAAATTCGTGCCGTAGACGATGGCGGTGCCGCTCTCGATCGTCACCATCCGCTTGTTCATGATCGCCGAAATCGCGAACAGCACCGCCGAGAGCAGCGCGAATCCGGCT
>Ga0268299_1001568_pt1 | contig 37954 bp, 35 predicted proteins | sample NOBtaG_FD_193484 | JGI IMG/M metagenome (GOLD analysis project Ga0268299, IMG submission 193484) | Activated sludge microbial communities from bioreactor in Nijmegen, Gelderland, Netherland - NOB reactor | ecosystem: Engineered > Bioreactor > Aerobic > Activated sludge | place: Netherlands... | reverse complement strand
TTTATCAATTCTGATATACTCTTTTCAACACGGATCATAACATGATTTTTGTTAGTGCGTTGTTTTTGCGTATTTAGTGTGTTTTTATAAACATTAATCAACACTAATAAATGCTATCTGGTGAGGATCTGGAATCCTGGCAGCGGGGTGCTGAGAAAGGCGCTTTCTGCCGATGATTAACAGTCTGCTAAAACCGATGCTTCAGACCTTCATTGAACCGGCTCACTTTGCTTGCGGGATGCCCCCCCCGAGACAGAGCGGAGAATCATTCACAGCTTCATTTCTGTCAGACCACTCTTCGAGAGTCATGGTATTTAAAACAAGCGCATGAATGGAGCGCAGCTCATCGGCGAGCATAGTGTTGACCATTCGATGGCGCGCAACAAGCCTTTTTCCTTGAAACACGTCAGCGACGACAATCACTTTAAAATGCGATTCCGATCCTTTCGGCACATTGTGTTTGTGGCTTTCATTGATGACTTCCAGAAAATAGGGCTGCAAAACCTGAAGTTTGCTTTCGATGGTATTTTTAATCAGCATTTTGATGACTCCGGAAAAACATTTATATTACCGGCTAAGCGCTGATTGGCAATAGTCTTTTTAAGGGTACATCTAAAAACCCATATTTCATTACAGTACGTCATTGTTCACAAAAAATATTTCCTTACATACCCATCATATACCGCGTCAATATTTTTTTCTCGCCTCGTCCTGTTTAAAACGCTCGACATTAGCTCAGGAAACCGGAATTACGCGAAACGATATATACAAAGCATCATCAGAAAATGACAATTTCTTCTGTTAACTGGAATCAAAAGTCAGCGCCAAGAGAAACGAATCACTCCAGCTTTTCCGGAAACTTTTTAGTTTGAGTCAAGCCACATCAACTGACGCCCTCAGTTGGTTGAGAATATGCCAATTCAAATTCTGCCGGTGGAATATTTCCGATCGGCTCCAGTTACCGGCGATTGTTGAACCAGTCACCCCATTTCAGGGTGCGACAAATCCCACTTCATTAATAGTGCATCAGGGGCCGCGATGCCAAATGACCATACTTGTATAATCCGTTAATCGTTTCAGTCACGCATTGTCATAAAAACCCACAACATTGCCAACGGAAACTTCAATGTTGGCCTCGCCGTTCTTATCATGCCAGTTCCAGTGCACCGCGCATCAGATCGGTTTGCAATGACCGGCTGCTCCGCCAGTCAACAAAAAATCAGGAACAAAATATGCTTATCGTAAATTGATCGTCACCGCTTCAGCGTAGTATTATCTTTCCGTAATATAATCGAGGGCTATCCCTGCCACACGCGGGAAACAGTCTGTAAGATCATTCCGACTCACTGTCAATTCAGGCCGCCACTTATATCCATGACAAAATCATTTTCCATTTACCTTGATTTTATTCGATTCTCAGCTGCCTTTGTCGTTTTGTTGTGGCATTCAAGACCGCTTTATGAATTTGATCTGGTTATTTCAGGATACGGCCATGAGGCAGTTATCGTTTTTTTTGTTTTATCCGGTTTTGTCATCGCTTATGTCACTGACACAAAAGAAAAGACTCTGAAGGATTATGCTATTTCCAGGGCAGCGCGTATTTACTCTGTCGCGATTCCGGCGATCATCATCACCGCACTGGTTGATTTCTCCGGATATACGCTCAACAGCGACGCATACCCGGAAGCCTACAAAGCCTGGGATCACGCCGGAATTCGCGTCATTTCCAGCCTGCTGTTTACCAATGAACTGTGGACACTATCAACGCAGCTTTTTTCGAATGTGCCGTATTGGAGCCTGAATTATGAGGTCTGGTACTATCTTGCCTTTGCCATTCTGACTTTTGTAAACGGATTCAAACGCTGGCTGATCTTTGGCAGCATATGTCTATTTGTCGGGCCAAAGATTTTCTTGTTGATGCCGGTATGGTGGCTGGGCGTTTATGTCTATCAATCCGAATATTGGCGGAATATTTCCATAGTTTCCGCCTTTTTATTGCTTTTACTGTCTATCTTCGGGCTTCATCTTTATATGGCATACAATATCGGCGGATGGGGATCCAATTATCTGCTGGCCATCGTTGGCCCGGATCTGCATAAAGAATTTGCATTCAGCCGCTACTTTATCACTGATTATTATCTCGGTCTTGTCATCGCTGCGCACTTTATCGCAGTGAGGAAAATTTCCCAGAATTGCGCAAATATTTTCAACATGGTAGAAAAACCCGTCAGAATTCTTGCTGGCTCAACATTTTCACTTTACCTGTTGCATCAGCCACTGCTCTGGTTTTTTTATGCCGTTTTTTATGCGGAAAATCCGAGCTTTGAAGCATTCATGCTCATCGTTTCTCTCACATTGATCGCTTCCTTCCTGATTGCATTGGTAACCGAACAGAAGAAGCATCTCTGGAAAAAATGGATAACCCGGATCTACAATTTCTGCGAGCAGAAAATCGTTTACAGACTGCTGCCAAGAAAAAACCGGTAACCATTGCAAGCCGGATCAAAACTATATTAACGGCAACCGGAAAAGCGTCGTGATCCGGTCTGAGGGGACAGGAATAATATCCTGGGCAACTTACACATTAAAACGGAAATGCATCACATCGCCATCTCTGACGATATATTCCTTTCCTTCCAGCCTCATTTTGCCAGCTTCCTTGGCACCCTGCTCGCCGTTGCAGGCGATAAAGTCGTCAAAACTGATCACCTCGGCACGGATGAAACCTTTCTCAAAATCAGTATGAATGACACCCGCTGCCTGCGGCGCGGTATCGCCTTTATGGATGGTCCAGGCTCTAACTTCTTTCACGCCTGCGGTAAAATAAGTCTGCAACCCCAATAAATCATACGCCGCACGCACGAGTCGATTGAGTCCGGGTTCCGCCAAGCCGATATCCTCCAGAAAAACTTTTTTATCTTCATCAGCCAGCTCGGCGATTTCAGACTCCAGTGCAGCGCAGATGGCGACAACCGGCGCGTTCTCAGTAGCAGCGTGGTCTCTGACTTTGTTAAGCAGCGGATTATTCTCAAAGCCGCTGTCATCAACGTTGGCGACATAAATCGCCGGTTTGGCGGTCAACAGGCACAAGGGTTTGAGCAGCGCCCGCTGATCTTCATCCATTGTCATTGAACGCGCCGGTTTTCCCTGATCCAGATGCGCCAGTACTGTTTCCAGAAAACCGTATAATTTGATGGCATCCTTATTTCCGGATTTAGCCACTTTGGCTTCGCGCTGCAACGCTTTCTCCACAGTCGCCATATCGGCCAGCACGAGTTCCGTCTGAATGACTTCGATATCGGAAACCGGATCAACCTTGCCTGCCACATGCACGACATTGTCATTGGCAAAACAGCGCACCATATTCACGATACCATCTGTTTCGCGGATATTAGCAAGGAATTTATTACCCAGCCCCTCACCTTTCGAAGCACCCGCCACCAATCCCGCGATATCGACAAACTCGACGATAGCCGGTTGTATTTTTTCCGGCCTGACAATCTCGGCCAGCTTATTGAGCCGCGGATCCGGTACTTCGACGATACCGATATTCGGGTCAATCGTACAAAAAGGATAGTTTTCCGCCGCAATGCCCGCTTTGGTCAAAGCATTGAATAACGTTGACTTACCGACATTCGGAAGGCCAACAATACCGCATTTAAGGCTCATGATAGGATACTCATTCGGATTGTTTCTGTTTAATCATTGATCGGTCGAAGCATTCAGTTTACTGGGTGTGCAGTTTCAGCATCGCTGACTGTAAATCGCCCCGCGCCATCAACGGCCAAACCTGCAAACTGCGATCAATGGCTTCGTTTATCAGTGCAACTTCCTCTTTACCGGGAGGGTGCAGCACAAAATGCACGACCGCGTCACGATGTCCCGGATGGCCGATACCGATGCGCAGCCGCCAGAAATCTTTTGTGCCCAGCCGTGCGGCAATATCTTTAAGGCCGTTATGCCCACCCAGGCCACCGCCCCATTTAAGCTTTGCCACACCAGGCAGCAAATCCAGTTCATCATGAACCACAATGATTTCATCGGGCTTAATTTTATAAAACCGGCAAAGTTCGGCAACGGAATGTCCGCTGCGGTTCATGTAGGTCTGTGGCTCAAGCAGCCATAAATCGATATCGCCTTGACTGACCCGTGCGCATAATCCATGAAAACCCGTCTCCAGCCGCAGTGTCAGATTGAGCATATCAGCAAGGCAGTCAATCCAGTGAAATCCGGCGTTATGGCGCGTGTTTTCATATTCTTTGCCTGGATTACCTAGACCGACGATCAGTCTCATGGATTCAAATGGGGTTTGCAGCAGGCATCACATAACAAAAATCTGCTGGCTTCAGATGAAACTGAATGTCCAGCAGATTTCCGGCAACTCCACCACATAACAGGAAAGTTTATTATCCGGCCGCTCCTTCTTCCGCTGCTTCACCAGCAGCCAATGCTGAACGCGGTATGACAATTGCTGCCACGGCCTGATCATCGCCTTTGGTCAACGCGGTAATTTCAACGTTTTCGGGCAAGGTCAGTTCACTCAGATGAATGATATGTCCGGCCACAAGATCTTTCATATCTACCGTAATAAATTCCGGTAGATCCTTGGGCAAACAGGTAATATCCACTTCGGTCAGCACATGACTGACAATCCCGCCCGATGTTTTAACACCTGGCGAAATATCGGCATTGATAAAGTGCAATGGCACCTTCATATGAATCTTGTGGTTTGGATCGATGCGTTGAAAATCCACGTGCAATACCACCGGCTTGAATGGATGCATCTGTATATCACGCAATAAAACCTGTTCCTTGCTGCCGCCGATGTTCAGTGTCAGAATCGATGCATGGAACGCTTCCAGTTTAAGCTTGTGGAAAAGATCGTTATGATCCAGCTCGATCGATTGCGGCTCGCCATTTCCGCCATAAATGATTCCAGGTGTTTTGCCCGAACGGCGCAGGCGGCGGCTCGCACCTTTTCCCTGCAATGTACGCTTTTCAGCGCCGACTTCAATTTTCATTGATTACTCTCCACAGTGATGATTTGTTCGCGACCAAACAAATCGATTAATAAAAAATTTTTCCACTCACTCCATGAACAACGAGCTGAGCGAGCTTTCATTACTGATACGCACCATTGTCTCGGCAAGCAGTCCTGCAATACTGAGCTGGCAGATTTTAGCGCACGTGATGGCATCTGCGCGCAATGGTATGGTATCGGTTACAACCAATTTGTCCAGATTGGAATCGTTGATGCGTTCAATCGCAGCGCCTGATAACACAGGATGCGTTGAGTAGGCGATAACCGCTTTGGCGCCTTCTTCTTTTAACGCGTCGGCTGCTTTACACAGCGTGTTGGCAGTATCCACCAGATCATCGATGATGACGCAGGTACGTCCTTTTACTTCACCAATGATATTCATCACTTTGGCTTCGTTGGGTTTGGGGCGGCGCTTATCGATAATCGCCAGCTCGCACTCCAGGCGCTTGGCCATATGCCTTGCGCGCACGACGCCGCCGACATCCGGAGATACCACCACCAGATCCTGATAGTCATGTTTCCAGACATCACCAAGCAGGATTGGCGTGCCGTAGATATTATCAACAGGAATATCAAAAAAACCCTGAATCTGGTCAGAATGTAAATCCATAGTCAATACCCGGTCAACCCCCACAGTCGTCAGCATATTCGCCACGACTTTAGCAGAGATCGGTACCCGCACCGAACGCGGCCTTCTATCCTGGCGTGCATACCCGAAATACGGTATCGCCGCCGTAATCCTTCCGGCGGAAGCACGCTTCAGCGCATCCACCATAACCAGTATTTCCATCAGGCTATCGTTTGTAGGCGCGCACGTCGATTGCAAAACAAAAACATCTTTTCCGCGAACGTTTTCCAGGATCTCCACCATGACTTCGCCATCACTGAAGCGCCCGACCGTAGCGCGGCCAAGATGTATATTCAGATGCCTGACAACATCATGAGCCAGCCGGGGATTGGCTGTACCGGTAAAAACCATCAAACTGTCGTAAGACATTATTATTTAAATTGATTAATTGACTGGAAAACCAGGAGCACGCGCGCCGATCCTGACATAACGAATGACACTGACACCTTTTCAATATCGCTTATCACTGATCTCAATAGGCTGAATATAACTCAATTCCGGTGTTTTATCGAAAAGACCCGCTGGAAGACTCCGGAACTGCCAAGACTGCTGGCTGGGGAGGTAGGGATCGAACCTACGAATGCCGGAATCAAAATCCGGTGCCTTACCACTTGGCGACTCCCCAATTCTATTTCACGGTTTCAACGGATGACCGTCCAGACCACGCGCAACAAAACCCCGCATATCTGCAGGCAACCTTGCTAACGCCGCATTTGCTTGAGATTCTGTCGCAAACTCGGAAAACACACAGGCACCTGATCCGCTCATTGCCGTTATTTTAGTATTTTCCAGACTTTTTAGCCACTCCAAACTTCGAGAAACTTCCGGATAAAGACCACAAACCACGGGCTCAAGATCGTTATGACCATCCCAGATGGAAAAGGGCGGTATTGTGATTGGAATCGTGTTTCGTGTCAATTCCTTATTTGAAAAAATTTCTGCCGTGGAAACATTTACGGGCGGCACAATGACCAGATACCAAGCTTGCGGTAATGATAAAGCGGTTAATTGCTCGCCAACACCCTCGGCAAACGCATTTTCTCCGAAAATGAAGACGGGCACATCTGCACCAAGTTTCAGCCCCAGCGCCTGAAGCCGCGAATGCTCCCAGTTCAGCCGCCACAATTCATTCAGCGCCATCAACATCGTCGCCGCGTCGGAACTACCGCCCCCCAGACCGCCCCCCATCGGAATATGCTTATGCATTGCAATGTCGACACCCAGTTGGGTACCGCTCTCGTTTTGCAACAACTTTGCCGCACGGACACACAAATCCTGCTCGACCGGAACATTTTTCAGAGGCGTAAGCAATCTGATCAAACCATCGTCACGCACATCAAGATCGATTTCATCATAAAAATCCAATAAACGAAAAACCGTCTGCAACAAATGATAACCGTCCGGCCGCCGGCCGACGACATGCAGAAAAAGATTCAGTTTCGCAGGTGCTGGAAAAGTCTGCATCGGCTAATAACGGTTAGGGGTGTCGACAATTAGTGAGTTGTTCTGCTGGCGTCCATTTTGGACCTCGGCAAGGCAGAGTGCGCGTGGTGTAGCCACTCCCACGAGCGAATGATAACGCTACCGAGGGTAAAAATGGACCCAGTCCTAAGTATTCATTAATCTTTTTTTATCGTTTAACGCTAAATCCAGTTATCAACAACCATGCGAATTTTTAACGCATCAAACTGCAACTCAATGACACGCGGACGAACAACAGTTTGTCCCGACTGACCCGCAAAGTAGCGCACATAAATAATCCGCCATCCATCCTGCCGAATGGCCACTATGCGGTCTTCTTCATCCAGTTCTACAATGGCGGCACTGGCTGGAGAATACGCACCCTGTATCCAATACTGCAATCCGCTCAGGGGTAAGCGCCAGCCCAGTATTTCGTCGGTTAGCTCTTCGACATCACGCGCGTAAAACGCTTCCTCTCTGGCGGTCACAAGACTCACCACATCATCGTTTTTTCTGATTTCGGCAACTGCCTGACCAAGGGGAGAAAGTAACAGAATGATATCTTCGAACTGAGTATGCTGCCAATGCACATTCCCCGAGAAACTCTGCTGCACATTACGCACAGATACTCTGCCGATGACATTAAAATCGGCAACCGGCACATCCAGCAGATTTTCTTCCGGCTCGATAACCAGCGTTCTGACTGCTGTCGGAACCATTGGCGGAGCAAGCGCGGCACAACCCGCAAGGAAAAGAAAAACTGAAACAATAACCAGTCTGCCGGTTCTCACAGCCACAAAACGCCAGATCGACAGCCGCTCGATCCCGCCACGGCAAAATCCGGATAAAAAAACAATCATTGAGCTGCTTAATAAACAGTAGACAGTAAAAACATGATCAATCCGCTGCACATACACAGATTTTACATATTGACACTTTTATTTTCCTGCTGGTAATCCGGCAGAACGATATTCAGTTCCAAAGTTTCCTGATTCTCGTCCTGCTCAAAATTAACGGAAATAGCGTCCTGATCGACATTTACATACTTACGTATGACATCAAGGAGTTCTTTCTGAAGCTGCGGAAGATACGATGGGCGGCGATTACGTATGGTGCGTTCGTGAGCCACCAGAATCTGCAATCTTTCTTTGGCAATTGCTGCGGATTTGGGTTTGGATTTCCTGAAATAGTCCAGTAAGCTCATGATCTTCCTCCAAAAAGTTTCCTAAAGAAACCTCTTTTATCATCAATGAACCGAAGTGGCCGGTCTTCTCCAAGATAACGCGCAACAACATCCTCATACGCTTGGCCAGCCTCGCTTTTTTCATCCAGAATAACCGGGATGCCGGCATTAGATGCTGATAAAACCGACTTGGATTCTGGAATTATGCCAAGCAGTTGCAGTGAAAGAATATCCTGCACATCATCCAACCCAAGCATTTCACCGGACTTCACCCGACTTGGGTCATAACGCGTCAGTAATAAATATTCCTTAACGGGATCTTCGTTTTGCTCAGCTCGACGGGATTTGCTCGCCAGAATGCCCAGCATACGGTCAGAATCTCTTACCGATGAAACTTCGGGGTTAGTAACCACAAATGCGTCATCGGCATAATACAGCGCGAGGTACGCACCTTTCTCGATACCGGCAGGAGAATCGCAAACGATATATTGAAAGTCTCTGGACAGTTCTTCCAGTACTCTGCCGACACCTTCAAGTGTGAGTGCATCCTTGTCACGGGTCTGAGACGCGGGCAGAATGTAGAGCTGATTGCAGTTTTTATCTCGGATCAGTGCCTGATTAAGACTGGCTTCGCCATTGATTACATTAACGAAATCGTATACCACCCGGCGTTCGCAACCCATAATCAGATCCAGATTGCGCAGGCCTACATCAAAGTCAATCACAGCCGTTTTGTGACCCCTTTTTGCAAGCCCCATGGCAATCGCAGCACTTGTTGTTGTTTTACCGACACCGCCCTTTCCCGATGTCACGACAATAATCCTTGCCAATTGAGCCTCCTTAGTTAAAATTTCTAGGCAATTTCCTTAATGATCAATGCATGATCCTGTAAATAAACCTGAACAGGCCTCTTTTGTATCTGCTCGGTTAAGTGCTCACTCGTTTTATAGTCTCCTGAAATCGAGATCAATTCAGCCTGCAGATCCAGACAGAAAATACGCGCAGCGGTATTCCCCTGTACACCTGCCAGAGCCCGGCCCCGCAAAGTGTTATAGACATGAATATTTCCTTCAGCCATTATCTCCGCACCCGCACTGACCTGCGACATGACAATCAAATCACCGCGCGCATATATGCGCTGTCCGGAACGCACCGGCTGTGTAACCAGCATTGACCTTGCCGGTTCCGGCGGCTTGCTGATCGACTCTATGCTACCCGCTGATGACGATGGATTCTTGAATTCGTTATTTTCTGCAGAATCCTGTTCCAGCGCCTGCGCTCCGCTCTCTTTACGTGATGCAGCGGCGGAAGTTGCGGTTATGCTGTCATTTTCCCGGCCGGCATCGACAGGAATGGATAGTTTGTGCGCCTGCTTGTCCTGCTGCTCGTTCCCGCCCCGCACGCCGATTGGAAACATGCCAATCTTACGCAACATATCGGCAACTTCGATAACACTGATATCCAACCCGGATTTATTCAAATCACGCAGATCAATGATCAACGGAGAATTTTTAAAAAAATCTGGCGCACGGTTTATTTTATCCTGCAGAGATTGTTCGATTGCTGCAAGATCATTGCTGTACAGAATCAGAGTTGGCGAAAAAAAAGTGCTGCTCTTGAATTCAAGAACTGACGATGATGTTGTCATTTTCTGAAGGTTTGTCGACATCCGTTGATCAGTGATTGTAGTCGTTACACAGTTGGCACAGTCAGATGAGTATTGATAGTATTCACCATTGACTGGTAGTACATTGTTCGCCGTCCGACGGAATATTATGACACTTTTTCACGATTGCTCATGACACCAAATGCATTATAAATTTTTCACCATAATCATATCGGAGTTTGAATGCTGCTTTCATCGTACCGGCTGAACCGATTTTCCGACTGAGTGAGTTCAACCTGCTGACCCAAACTGTTATAGCATACAAACGCATACGCCCTGAGCGATAAAGCTTAATTATAACTGGAATATCTGTCTAATAGCGCAGCAACTGCATAAATAAAAACTGCCGTATACATCGTATAATGAAACCGATTCGCACATTACTCCTGTCAATTACTGCCTTCGCGTTTTTGATTTTTGTCGCGCTGGGCTTTCTGTTTTTTATGTCCATTGAAAATAGGCCCAGTGTAGAAAGACTGACGACTGTTGCGCCAGAACACATTGAACGCGCCAGATACCTGTTCGACCAGCATCGGCAGCACCGTCCTGGAAATGTTCCAGCAACAATCAGCATTCTTCCGGAAGACATTGATATAGCGGCCAACTATCTGACAAAACTGTTTACCAATGGAAAAGCGCGCATCAAGTTATCGCATCAGCGGGCTGAAATACACGCCAGCCTGCCGTTACCCGTGCAATCCATTAAAGGGTATATTAATTTTCAAGCAACGTTGACCGAAACCACCACCCTGCCGCAACTGCAATCCATACGCATCGGCCGGCTGGCAATTCCGGACGCTATTAGTCAATTTCTGATTACTCGACTTATTCAGGAACTTAAACAGCATCCGCATTACGATAATGGAATAAATGTCATCCAGAACGTGCATTTTTCAGCCGAATCGCTCAAGATAGCCTATTACTTACCCGACAGACTCAACGAGTCAAAAAATTACTATCTGCCGGTGCTCAGCAAATTCGAGCAGGACAAAATTTACCGCTATCACCTTTTTCTGGTACAAAACAGCCACCAGGCATTCTCAGAAAAATCTGTTCAAACCAGCCAGACACTCGCTCAAATTTTGCAGCCGTTGATGCAGATAGCGGCAAATTATTCCGGAAAAAACCAGGCGCCAATAGAAAATCGCGCCGCCATTCTCGCAGCCACATTCCATATATTAAAACTGCCACTTGAATATCTGATACCCGAAGCAATCGACTGGCCGCGCGCAAAACAGCAGGTTATCACACTGGATGGCCGTCAGGATTTTGCCCAGCATTTTATCGTTTCAGCCGCAATCACCGCCTATGCAGATACATTCCTGTCCGATGCAATTGGTCTTTATAAAGAGATAGAAGATGCCCGCAGCGGCAGTGGCTTTTCATTTAACGATATCGCTGCCGACCGGGCAGGAACGTTGTTCGGTGAACATGCCACAGCCGATCATGCCACAGCGTTAAAGCTTCAGCAGTGGGTCTCCCGAGGCATAACCGATAAGGATCTGATGCCGACCTGGACTGATTTGCCGGAACATCTGCCTAAATCAATATTCAGACAACAGTTTGGCAATATGGATACACCGGCTTATGAGCAGATGATGAAAAAAATAGAACAGCGCGTGACTGAGCTACCTTTCTTACAGTAACCCAGTGACTCTTCAATACTTATGCCACTTGATTCTTTTGATTGCGCTATTCCTTTAAACGTCTGATTGTTTCGAGCAGAACTTCATTATCAGGATCTCTTTCCAGCGCGGAGCCCCAGATATTTTCGGCATCCTCCTGCGCGCCCTGAGCCCACAGCACCTCACCCAAATGCGCTGCTATTTCGGAGTCCTGACTGATGGCAAAAGCACGATTCAGATAATTCAATCCTTCGATAAAATTCCCCATGCGATAGTAAACCCAGCCCAGGCTATCCATAATGTAGGGATCATCTGGTGACAACTCTACGGCCTTTTTAATCAGTTTCAAAGCCTCCGGCAAACGCAGGCCTCGCTCGGCGTAACTATAACCCAACGCATTGTAGGCGTGCGCATTATCCGGCCTGAGTTCAATCAATCGACGCAAATCTTTCTCAAGAACCTCAAACCGGCCAATCCTGTCAGCTGCCAAGGCGCGATCATAGAGTAATTCGGGATAATCCGGAAGACTCTCCAGTCCCTGGTCAAGCACTTTAAATACTTCCTGATGCGATCCTGCGCGCCTCAGAATCTGTGCTTCGGCCAGCACCAGGTGTGCTTTTTGCTGATCATTTGCCGCGGGTAATTGCTGTATCAACTGGCGCGCATCCTCCAGCTGCCCTCTTTGAGCCAAAAGGTCGGCATAGCGAATCTGCGCCGGCAAAAAACGCCCACCTCTTCTGACCTGACGGTAAGATGCCATGGCCAGGTCAGTCTGCTGCGTTTCTTCATACACTCTGGCGAGATGAAAATGTATAGCGCTGGCGTCAGGGTACTCCAGCTCGAGCGCTCTTTTTAAACTCTTTTCAGTCAAATCAAAGTCATAAAGCTCGGTTGCCATCAAACCGATTGCCACCATCACTTCCGCGTCTTCCGGATTTTTTTCAAATAACAATCGCAGCTGTTCGCCGGCATAATCTTTTTCACCTTGTTCGATAAGCAGCTTGCCATACGCTATTCTGACTTCAATGCTATCGGGATATTTATCAAGATAAGTGCGATAGAAATCGATAGCCTGCACGCCCGATCGGCGCTGCAGGATTCTGCCCGCCTGGGCTGCCGCCAGTTCCCATTCCGGGCGCAAGGAAAGTGCACTGTTCATCTCTGCCTCAGCAATCTCATACTCACCGCTGAACCATGCCGCCTGCGAAACGGCAAAATGTGCTTCGGGCAATTCAGGATAGGCTGCCGCCAGTTTTTGTATTAGCCGGAATGTTTCGCCTTTATTCGGATTGCGTGACAGCATCTGATTAAGCTGCATAAAAGCGCCGGCAGTATTCTCAGACTCCGCAGCGATCAATTTCTCCAGATGCGGGAATGCCGCGTCCAACCTGCCCAGATTGACCAACATTGCCGCCAGCGTCTGCCGCGCATCCAGTGAATCAGGATCATACTCCACCCACATGGCGGCCGCTCGCTCAGCTGCAAAAGGATGACGCGCGTGCAAGGCTATCTCACTGGCGCGTCTGGCAATACGCGGATCACGCGTTGTTTGCGCCAGTTTCAGATAACGGCTGACAGCCACATCCAGATTACCGCGCTGCAGGGCAGTTTCACCAAGCAGAAAGTCAAACATGATAGCCGCAGTCAACTCCTGCCTGGGAAGCCTGGATTCATCAATGGCATAATCCGAATCTGAGTCCGCATCCGTAACTTCAACTTCCTCGATAATCTCAGATCGCGCCTTTTCCTGAGCTTCCGGGGATTTTTCAATCTTCCCTCCACCTTCATGCGTGGGAAGCTGCACACATGCCGCTAGACCGAATATCAACAATGAGGCTAAGGTTCTTAGGTTCATGAAAAATCCAAAATGATATTAAAAAACTACGAAATCAGCGTGTAAAAAGACGATATTGATTTCCTGCTGACAAATGCTATTTTACTTTTTTACGTCCGGTAAAGTGTAAAAATAATTTACACACACTTCCGATTAAGATCGCAACGCTCTTCTCAACATTCCATACCCGCAATATTACAATAATAATGCTCACTGCCAGTCTGCTTTCTTATCTCCTCAGAGCATTATTATTTCATTAAAGTTCACAGTGTTAGCCGCAGAAACAGCAGTCGATCACCAGCCATATTCAAACACATTCGAATGAACATGACCCGCTAGCGCGAGCCAAGCACTACCTCAACGGTACTTATTTTACTTTCCCTCCGGTATTCCAACTCCACTTTCTGTCCAACCCGAAGCGATTTCAGAATATCGGCATACACTTTCAGGTCGACGATCGGTCTGCCGGCCAGCCGAAGCAGAACATCGCCCGTCCTTAATTGCACCTGCTCGGCAGGAGAATCCGGCATCACACTATCGACACGCACCCCTTCACCCTGATAGGAAAAATCGGGCACTGTGCCCAGGCTTGCGCTGCGCCGGATACGCGAAGCGTGACTGGAAAGCGAAGCGTTCGCCTCATTCGTCGCGTCTCTTGATTGCAGTGTAACGGTCAGCGACTCAATACGATTTGACAAATACTCGGCAGTTTCTTTGAGCACAGCAGCCACCTTGACAAGCCCGGCAGCATCGATTTTGTCAATCGTGTCACCGGGCGTGTGATAATCTTCGTGCGCGCTGGCAAAAAACTGCACAGCCGGAATACCCGCTTCAATAAAAGCAGCCTGATCACTGGAGCCAAAATCATTGGCCACTGTATTTACCGGAATCCCGGTAACAAATCCTGTGCCACGAAAAATATGCGCCCATTCACGCGCACTGCCGGTTCCAAACACGGTCACCGGATGCTCGCCAAGCCGTCCCACAGTGTCAAGATTCAGCATCGCTGTAATTTTTTCAGCGGGATACTGCTTTGTACTGTCCAAGTAATATCGAGCGCCCAGCAGCCCCGATTCTTCACCGGTAAACGCAACAAAAACGATACTGCGCTCAGGCTGCCAGTTTTCCGCCACTTGCCGGGCAAGTTCCAGCATAATAGCGACGCCGCTGGCGTTATCATCCGCACCGTAGTGGATGCTTCCTTCGTTTCCGGCCTTCGCATCCGGCCAGCCCATGCCGAGGTGATCGTAATGCGCGCCAATAACAAGACTTTCCGCTGCCAGCTCAGGATTCTTTCCGGGCAAAACACCGACTACATTACGTAATGTAACTTCCCCTTTCGGCGCACCGACATCCTGTCGCCAGGATTGCATAAAATTATTGCCATCCCCGCCCGGCTGCAAACCGGCAAGACGGAACTGCTGTGCAATATAGTCGGCGGCTTTATCCAGTTCGATCGTCGCCAGCTCGCGTCCTTTCAGCGACTCATCGGCCAGGAAAGCAATATCAGCCATCATTCGCTCTTCCGAAAAAACTGGCGGCAACTGCGCCAGTGCTTGACGCGGCGTCAGTTTTCCGGCTTGCGAACGATCAACGGCTTTGCCGTCTGACTGCTCTACCGCCAGCGATAACGGTGAGCTGATTATCGGCCATTGGCCTTTGAGCACATTGGTCAGCTCATCGTCTTGAAAAGCAAGATAGCTATATTTACGGTAATGCGGCAGTTTGCGTGCCAATTCGTCTATTGCCTGCGGCGAGCTTCCAGCTACCCAAAGCAGCGTTTTATCGGGATTTTCAGACTGTCTGGCAGTCAACACAATTGACTGTTCATCCGGTGTAAAACGCTGACCGTCCAGCGTAAGTGTCTCGTCAGCATAATGCACCGGCCGGCCGTACAGCGCATCAATCACATGACCTGCAAACCGGTTCTGCCATCCCATAATCCAGACAGTGCGATGCGGCGGCAACACATGCAGTTCATTATCCAGCCTCACCTCAAACTGCCCTGGCTGCGTTCTCCGCCAGTTGTCCGCCAAATCCTTATACGCCCGAAGAATTCGGATATCGGTATCCGTCGGCAGAATTAGCAACGGGTCCTGTGCGCCGAATCCCTGCGACAGCGCTGAAGGTATTTCACGATTATCCAGACGCCGGAAAACATCAAATTGCGGATCGATTTCGATGCGCAAAGGACGGGTCGCAAAATCCAATTCGATTGTCTGTGTACGCCGCTGCAAAATAATTCGGGAATGATAAACCTGTTCTTCGCCTTCCAGATGCACGACGACAGGCACCTGCAATCGATATAAATCGCCCTGCTGGGTTTGCTTCAGTACAGCTTTAAGCTTATAGCCCTGCTCTGTCCTGGTTGCAGCAGCAGACTCGACAACCAGGTCCGGCGCACCGCTGCGACTAATCCATTGTTCAAAAAACGCTTGAAAATCCCGTTCCGCAACTTCACTGAATATTTTTTGCAAGTCTTTAAAAGTTGCCTGCTTGAATTTGAACTGACTGTAAAATTGCCGCAATACACGGATAAAATCCGCATCACCGACTTCCTGTCGCAGCATATGGAAAAACATCATTGTTTTGCCATAGCCCACCGCCTCGGAGCTGGAACTATGCCGCGAAACAAAGCGTGCAACCGGAAAATCGCGCTCTTTCCCGACAAAGTCCGCATATTTCTGCAAGACATCACGTCGGTATTCCTCACCCTTGCCGCGCTGTTCATTGACCAGATGATCGGCAAGATAGGCCGTCAATCCTTCCGCCCAGTTACCTTCAGCATAATCGACAAACACGCCGTTGCCCCAGTAATTGTGCAGAATCTCATGCGGATAGGAAGAATGCAGAATAAAAGGAAAACGAATGACTCTAGGACCCAGTAAAGTAAACGATGGCATGCCGTACCCGGTTTCCCAGAAATTCTCGACCAAGGCAAATTTGGCGTACGGATACGGCCCGAGCAGTTTGTTATACATGCCGATATACTGCGCGGTGACATCCAGATATTTTTTTGCCAGCGCCTCGTCCGCTTCGCGCAGATAAACCAGCGCTTCAACGGCGCCGGTTGACTGAACATAACGCTGATAGCGTCCGGCAACAAGATAAATGTCGTCCTGTGGATGCAGTTCTTCCCAGACCACAATGCGCTGCTGCCCGTCCTGCTGTTTTACATTGCGCAAACGCCCTTGGCTGATCGCATCCCAGTCTGCGGGCAGGCTGATATTCAATCGAAAAGACACCATCGGACTTTCAAACTGCGGATACCAAGCGGTTGAGTTCGCCAGAAAAATACCTTCTTCGGAAATCACGCCCGGCGTATAACTGAAACTGCGTGCATACTCCTGCCCCGGCTCCATCACCGCGTGATTGATTTTGCCGCTGTAATGCAGCGTGACGGATTCAACTGAAGGCGCAACAGTCAACGTGTAATGCTTTAAAGGCACAGGGGAACGCGTCATCGTTTCCGATGGCGATGACGTAACGTGCCCGCCTTCAGCACTGTCAACCGTCAAGTGCGCATGCAGGCTGAACTTCAGCTGCCGCAGCTGTTCCAGCTGCGGCAAGCGAATCTGGTTTTTAACCCGGATTTCATTGCGATCGGGAAGCAACACAATGTCCATATCATGAAAAACCGCATCGTCATCGGATGACGCCATAACCAGCTGCGGCGGGATAAGCCATACGATCAACGCAATCAGCGCATACGCCACGATCAGGTTAGGATAATATTTTCTATGCATGTTCAAGGTTAAAACCAAGATTGACCGGCGTGCCTGATAAGATTAAAGGGTTTTTAGTGTATTTGGCAGACAATCGGGAAATTTCGGCAGGATAGGTGCGCAGCTATTCATGCCGCTTTCCTTTCAGCGTGCTCTGCCTGTCCAGGCAGTCAAAATAGACCGCCGCATCAGGTGCAGTCTGACTGCGTTGAGACTGCCACAGCATTTCGGCCAGGCACTCCATGATGCGATGCGCGGCTTCATGTTCATCACCGGTCTGTTGCCGCAACCGAATAAAACGGTCACGAATGCCGACAGGCTGATTAATCGAAAGCTGCTCCTTGATGGCGACGTGCATACTCATATGCAAGAAAGGATTCGTATCTCCCATCTCCGGGAGGTAATCTCTATCACGATAGGATTCGGCATCATCCAGAATTTCGTGGTATTCCGGATGCTGCAGAATGACTTCCAGCGCAATCTGTTCAACGCCTGTCAACACTTCCTGCCGTCGGTATTTCGTCCAGCTGTCAAAAAACAGATGACGCACCTGGTCTCTCGTCGGTTTAAACATAGCTCAATGCAATTAAATTCTAAATCGTTTTTTCCTTGAATTCGCACAAATGCCGAATAATACATTTACTGCATTCGGGTCTTCTGGCTTTACACACATAACGCCCATGCAGAATCAGCCAGTGATGCGCGTCATGCCTGAATTCCCTGGGAACCGCCTTGAGCAGCTTCAATTCAACCTCCAGCACGTTTTTACCTCGCGCCAGTCCGGTTCGGTTGGCCACGCGAAAAATATGCGTATCAACAGCAATTGTCGGTTCACCAAAAGCCGTATTTAATACGACATTTGCCGTCTTGCGCCCTACACCGGGCAATTCCTCCAATGTTTCCCGTGTACGCGGCACCTCGCCCGCATATTTTTCAATCAGCAATTGACAGGTAGCCAGAATATTCCTGGCTTTCGATTTATACAAACCGATGCTTTTGATATATTCGAGCAAGTCCGTTTCACCCAAAGCAACGATTGCCTGCGGTGTGTTTGCCCGTGGAAACAGTTTTCGGGTCGCCTGATTGACACTCTTATCCGTTGCCTGCGCCGACAAAATCACTGCGATCAGCAACTCAAAAGGCGATTGGTATTCAAGCTCGGTTGTCGGGTGCGGATTGGATGCCTGCAGACAGGCAAACATTTCAAGGCGTTTCGCTGAATTCATACCGCAAGTTCTGCTTATTTATCGATCTGTGCGCGCATTGCCGCAGCCCGTCTGAGCGCTGCCTGCACAATGTCATGTTTTCGGTTGTCCCTGGGAAGCTGTTCGGATAAATTGTTCTGCGGATTCATTCCATCGATTGAGTGTGAAACGGCTGCTTCTTTGTGTTTTGTTTTCTCAAGCGACTGACGCTGCAGTCTGAACTGATAGCGCAAACGGGCACGGTCCGACTTTATCTTTAACGCATCTGCAATTTGCGCAGCAGTGCCCTGTAATTCCACCGCCGGCACCATTGCAATACAATCCATCGGGCAAGGTGCTACACATAATTCACATCCCGTGCACTCATCGGTTAAAACAGTGTGCATTTGCTTAGCCGCACCGACAATGGCATCCACCGGACAAGCGCGCAGACAAAAGGTACAACCGATGCACAGATCTTCATCAATGATTGCCACGGCGCGCGGCTTGGGCAATCCATACTGCATATTCAGCGGTTTCGGCTCAACACCCAGCAACGCTGCAATTTTGCGAATGCCTTCGGCATCACCCGGCGGACATTGATTGATATCCGCACGACCTTCCACAATTGCTGTCGCATACGGTTCGCAACCGGGATAACCGCACTGCCCGCACTGCATCTGCGGTAATAGTGCATCAATTGCTTTTATGAACTTCTCGCTAAATTCCAAGTAAAAAACCTGCTTATTTCATTCCTGCCGCATCGCGGAAAATATGTCGCGATGGCTGCTTTCCAAACTCCAAACAGTAACTGCCATAGTCCGTACTCTGCTATTCTTGCTCGCAGGCTGCTTTCCATTCAGCTTCATCCAGACTCTCGGGCAACACCGCCTGCCATTGCTGCGGTTGATTATAAGCCCGTAGAAGCTCACCCTTCTCCATATTCAGACTGAATAACTTAAACGCCAGATCCCTCACCAGCTCCTCTTTGCAGTCATAATCGCGGCGGATTGTTTTAGACAAAAAACTTGCTCCAGATGCCCTCTGTTCAGTTTTATAGTCAATCAAAGTCCACATTTTGGCTTTACCAGCGGCCTTGCGTGCAGAAACCAAATCCACATAAACCGTATAGCCATTATCTTCATCACTTTCACCCACTGGAGTCCACTCAGCCATTACATCCGGAATCATGAAAAACAGCAGTATTAAAGCGGATATAATTTTTCTCATCGTTAACGTTTCAGTCCTGATTATCAAAAAACAAGCTTCAAAAAAATAAACAACAGTTATAAAAAGGATACTCAATACTCGATCACATACGACTTAAGGGCTTTGTGATTCAATGCCTGATGAATAAACCGCATCACCTAACTTTACAACACCTTGTTATATTACTATCTGACCGATTCTTACATTATCGCTACACAAATGCAATGAAAGACAGAACGTAGCATACTTTCTTCAACCGACATCCGGAATTCTTTTGCAACACCTGCAACCGCTTTTCCTTGGCGATGCAAATCAGTATTCACATTTTGCATAGCCCTTCTCTTCGCGTCAATTAGACGTTAGACTGACATAAATCAATCATAACGATAACAGGTGATTAATTTTTACCGGTCACTTTTATTTGCCATAAGAGCGTTTAAATGAATTGTAATCATCGTATCGCGTTAATTCTTGTTCCACTGGTTTCAGCAATTGCTCTGTCCGGTTGTATGACAAGCAAAAAAGAACGAAGCATGACGCCGCCTTCCGAATCACAAAGCGCCGCACCAACGAATCTTCCCTTTTTCAAAACAAACCGCAGAACCAGCCACGAAGATCCCGGCAAATTCATCATGATCGAAGGGAACCAATGCACGGCGCGCGACAGAGGACCGGAACCGGCAACCATGTTGATTACTATCGACATGCCATCTTATGTCGATCAAGCGACAGCGATCCTGAACGGCTGGGACTTACGCTATTTAAACAAGGATCAAGAGATTCGCGCATTACGCGCAGACATCAAGCACAGCAAGCTGATAAACAGCTCAGGTTCTACTACGCTTGTTTTTGAGGTAGCCGGTGAAATCAGCGACCAGAACTGGGATGACGCCTACGAATTTTGCGCACATTACATCGGCTTCGGTTTTAACACCACGTGGATCGACGCGCACATTGAAGGTGATTATAACGGCATTGGCACGTGGATCTTGCAGACTGTGGCAAAAGGCCCTGTTACCACACTGGAAAGCATATGGAATGAAGGTTTGTTAAAAAATAGTGATTCAATCGTTGTCATGCCGCGTGGTTTTGACTTCCAGTTCGACAATACATTTGAATGCGAATGGCGCTTTCCGCCATGTCGTTGGAAAGACCCGTCCGATTATCATCTGCGTCAGATTGCTTACAGCCTTTACCAGATTGGCGCATCACCCAATCCCGATGGCAAGCCGCACTGGGTGGCGCAAACCCTCTTTAAAGATAACAGTACCCGCCCACACTGGGTTAAAACGCGCGCAGCACTGATTGGCGGAAACAGCGTCAAACTCAGCCCCGACTTTCTCGCACTGAATCCGCGTTCCGGAAAAAGTCATATCTGCCGCAATGGCGTTGAGGGCATCGTACGCACAGAAACATTTCGCATCAACAATTTACCGTATGATTATGCGATACCCATGCTAACCGGATGGGATCTGAATTATGAATGCGATGATCAGCGTGTGCAACGCGCCGGTATCTGGATACACGACATCCGTTTTGATGCGAGATCCAATGCACTGGAATACAAAGTCTCGTCCATTCTCCGTGATCGAAACGGTGCTCCGGGCTTTAACGCTGCGCATCGTGTCAGTGTCCTGGGACTCAACCGAATCGCTGTTGCTCCGATTGCAGAGCGCACAGCACCTGATATTCAAATCCGGCTTAGAAATCATGATTGAATCCGGTCAGAACTGAGCACGTGCGGATGGCAGCAAAAGCCATTCAGGCAACCAGAAGCTGCCTGTTAGCAATCAAGATTGTAATGATTTACTTTATTCGGCTTTACTAACAAAATACAACAGTCTGACCACGAAGCGGATAACGCGGTCAGCGTGTATTTTTAGAAAATAACGGCAACAAATCAAATCGAGAGCGAGAATATCATGCAACAAACTGTTGTAATTTTGCCGAAAAACAAAGAAAAAGTTTGCGCGTTCAGTATCCGTTCAGTATGCTTGACCTCGTGCGAGGTATGGTTTTTTCCTTGCGCTTCAAACTTCGACAGAATGGCATCATGTTTCGCTCTAGAATTTTAATGAATCACAATTATCACATATGGAGGGTTGCGCTTTGATTGCTCATAATAAACTAAAATTGACCGGAACTATGTTTGCGCTTTGCAGCGTGTTCATTGTCAACTCAACAACATATGCTTCATCGAACACCACTATTGCGGCTTCAGCGCTCAAAATTGCCGCGACTGCTTCCGATTCAAAAATTCATGCGCCCTTTGGTCATGAAACCTACGCGGAACCAGTAGACAGCGATAAAGGATTGATAGAAAGCCTGACCGGATTCAAGTACAACGAAACACCTTTTCTACAATCCCTGGGCGTAAAAGTCGGTGGCTGGGTTGATATCGGCTTTACCGGAAACCCCGACAATCCAAGCGGCTCGAATGGTCCGGTCACATTCAACAGAGGTCCGAATGAATTCAGATTGCATCAGGTCTATGGTTTCATCGAACGCGAAGTCAACACAAACACGAGTACATTTAGTGTAGGTTTCCGTGCGGATTTACTATATGGCTCTGACGCGCGATATACATTTGCGTCAAATTTCGATGCTGATGAAAACTTCGTTGGCCGGATTTTGAATCCCAATAACCAGCATCAACTGGCATTCCCGCAGGCGTATGCGAATATTTACGTTCCGGTTGGCAACGGCCTGACATTTCATGTCGGGCATTTTTATACGCTGATCGGATATGAAGTTGTACCTTCTGTCGGTAACTTCTTTTTCTCGCACGCCTACACTATGCAATATGGCGAACCGTTCACGCATACCGGCGCACTGGCGATATATCCTGTAAATAATAACATTACAGTCAAAGGTGGTGTTGTTAGCGGATGGGATGCGCATTTCAATCAACCGGCAAACTTTCTTGGCAGCATCAGCTATACCACGGATGATGAACGCACGACTTTAACCGGATCACTGATCACCGGCAGCACGGAAACAGCGTTTGCAGCAGGGACAGGTACCGCAAAGGTCGATCATAACCGTACGTTATACAGCCTGGTACTGGAACATAGCTTCACAGACAGATTGCATTACGTATTGCAACATGATCATGGTAACCAGGAAAAAACCGCATTTGGTCGTGCCGCACAATGGTATGGCGTAAATCAGTATATTTTTTACGATATTCTCCACAACCTTGCAGCCGGTTTACGCATGGAATGGTTCCGCGATGACGACGGCGTACGGGTTAACGGATTCACCGATAATTATATCGCCGTAACAGGTGGATTGAACTATTCACCGATCGCCGGATTTACCATTCGCCCGGAAGTCCGTTATGATCGTTCAACTTCAGACAGAAAAATAGACAGGGCATTCAATAACGGAAAAGACAATGATCAGATTCTGTTGTCTGTAAGCGGTATTTTTCGCTTTTAATCGCTATACCTTACTGCAAAAAAAGAAGAGAGAGAAAAATTCCCCTCTCTTCCATCCTGTTGCCTAACCAGCCATTAACAGATTATTTCTTAAATAAACTGTTAATGGCCACTTTACTTACGATTGAAGAGCTGTTTTCAATGTATTCAGTTAGTTAGCATCCAAGAAAAGCAATAAAACGGGGCTCAGCTATACTATTCCCTTATTTTCGTCACGATTGACACCTCAAAACCTAAAAAACCTCGCACGCCTTATTCCTTCGCCACAAATATTAAAAGATCAGCAAACTGTCCTGATCCCATTGGTTGACAATAGAGATCCTCAATTAATCCATAGCGCCGGAATATTTACAAAATTCGTTACGGAAGAAGCATACTTTCTGATGAAAAAAGCTGATTTCAATAAAGCTGGATTCAACAAATCTTTTTAATTTCATACACAACTCATGCTACCAAAATGATTCAGAATCTTCTTTCTTCAAACTTAGGTGAATCATACAGGTATAAATAATTTCCGATAAGTGCTGTATACTGAATTACATTGATTCCACCGAGTTGACAATACCCCAAATAAATAATGCAAGATCTTAATTTATTCGGCATCTATGCGCGCGTAGTCGAAGCCGGAAGTTTTGCCGAGGCTGCAAGACGCATGGGTATTTCACGCGCCGCAGTCAGCAAGGCAATTTCCAAACTGGAAAAGAATCTTGGCGCGCAATTATTAAACCGCAGCACACGGCACCTCAGCCTGACCGAAGCGGGCACCGTACTGGCAGAACACTCGGCGCACATTCTTGACGAAGCAGAACAGGCGGAGCGCTTTGTAAACAGCCTGCAAGCCGAACCGCGCGGCATGCTGAAAGTCAGCGCATCCGTCGCCTTTGGCACACTGCATGTAGCGCCCGCGCTGGCTGATTTTCTGGCGCGCTATCCGGAAATCCGGATTGACTTAACCATCACTGACCGCCCGGTTGCTTTAGTTGAAGAAGGCCAGGATGTAATCATTCGGGTTACCAATGAACCGGACCTGAATCTTGTCGCACGCAGACTCGCGCCTGCGCGGCGCAGATTATGCGCCACACCCCGGTATTTTGAGAAAAACGGCATACCACGAACACCAGAAGACCTGATCAAACATAATTGCCTGGACTACACGCTTTCAGGAGAACAGGGACATTGGAATTTTACTGGCCCCGAGGGCATCATTACCGTGCCTGTTTCGGGCAATCTCCGCATCAATGATGATGACGCGTTGTCTCAGGCCGTACTGGGCGGCCTGGGTATCGCATTACTGCCAACGTTCACTGTCGGTAAGGAGCTGCAAAGCGGAAAACTGCAAGCAGTACTTTCCGAATACATCGCAGTGGAGCGTTATGTCTACGCCTGCCACTTGCCCAGCCGTCATGTACCTGCCAAGGTACGCTCGTTTATTGATTTTCTTGCCATACGCATTGGCAAAATACCCTACTGGGATCAGGACTCATAAAAAAACATTCTGAGCATCTTCCTGACCACAAAACCGGAGTTGCTCAAGCAGGGTTGTCAAATCACCGGGCAATTCAGAGCACCACTCCATCATCTGCGCGTTTCCTGGATGACACAATGCCAGCTTCCATGCGTGCAGCGCTTGCCGGGGAAATGCGCTTAAGAGCATTCCAATTTCCGGCGCTATCTTCCCCGGCCTGCCGCCATAGACAGAATCACCGACCAGTGCATGACCCATTGAATGCATATGAACACGAATCTGGTGCGTACGCCCCGTTTCCAGACTGCACTGCAACCACGAACAACCCGCAAAATGCTCAAGAATGCGGTAATGTGTTCGCGCCGGCTTCCCGCGCGGGTTAACGGCCATTTTTGTGCGATGCGCCGGATGACGGCCGACAGGCGCATCAACACTGCCGCTGCCAGCAACCTTACCCAGTACCAGCGCCAGATAGTCGCGCTTAACTGTGCGCTGCTGCAGTTGGCGCACCAGGCTCGTTTGCGCCTCAATTGTCTTTGCAACGACCAATAGTCCGCTGGTATCTTTATCCAGTCGATGAACTATTCCGGCGCGCGGAACACGTTCAAGCTGCGGCGAATGATGCAGCAGCGCATTCAACAGCGTGCCCCGCCAGTTGCCATTTCCTGGGTGCACCACCAGGCCGGCCGGCTTATTGACAACCATCAGCGCCTCATCCTCGAAAATAATATCCAGCGCGATAGCCTCAGCCACATGCTGATGTTCGGCAACAGGAACATCAGGGTAAATTGAAATGCACTCCCCGCCCCAGACTTTTTGTCTAGTCGTACAATCCTGATTATCCAGTTTTACGCGTCCATTGAGTATCCAGGACTGAATGCGGCTGCGCGACCAGTCCGGCAATAATTTTGCCAGTGCCTGATCAAGCCGCTGACCGGCATTCTCACCAGGAATCACGACTTGCGTAGCCGATGCACCTGTCGTAAACCATGCGGGTGATGACGTCTTTACGTTATAATCGTTTTTTGGTTCCATGTTTTTTTGGCTTTATGATGATGTTCAAAAACATTGCGTTGATTTTAATTTTGGCGTCTGCACTATCAGCATGCGGTTTACTGCCCGATCAGAAAGAAGATACGCATAACTGGTCGGCAAGCAAGTTTTACGAAGAAGCGAAAGAAAAATTAAACAGCGGAAATTATGAAGCTGCGATTAAATTGTTCGAAGGACTGGAAGCCCGGTACCCTTACGGCCGTTATGCACAACAGGCTCAGCTTGAAACAGCTTACGCGCATTACAAAAATCAGGAACAGGCTTCGGCTATTGCCGCAGCTGATCGTTTTATCAAATTGCACCCTAATCACCCCAATGTTGATTATGCCTATTATATCAAGGGTCTGGTTAATTATCATGACAACTGGGGCATCATGAATTTCCTGATGCGCGGTTTTCTAAAACAGGACATGAGCGAGCGCGACTCAAAGGCATCACGCGAGTCATTTGAAAATTTCAAAGAACTGGTAACACGTTTTCCGAACAGTAAATACGCGCCCGACTCCAGGCAACGCATGGCACACTTGCTGAATGTCATTGCCATGAATGAAGTGCATGTAGCGCGTTATTACATGAAACGGCACGCTTATGTCGCCGCGGCCAATCGCGCGCAGTATGCCGTTAAGGAATATCCGCTCACGCCCGCCGCCGAGGAAGCGCTCTATATTATGGCCCAGGCCTACAATGCGCTTGGCATGCCGGATTTAAGCAATGACGCCGAACGTGTTTTGAAAAGGAACTTTCCCGACAGCAAGTTCCTGAGCGATATACAGGAATCGGAAAATCCATCATGGTGGAAATTCCGGTAACGGAAGGAAATCTATTGATTATCGTTCAAATGCACCGTCAGAACATCACACTCAGCATTAAAAATAACGCCCTTTGCAGTTGACCCCATCAGCGCCGCCAACCCATGACGGCCGTGCGAACCCACAACGATCAGATCGGCTCCCTCTTTTATCGCAAGTCGGGTAATTTCTTCCTGCGGTTTACCCCAGACCAGCCAACGATTGACCGGCGCGATATTCACACTATCACATACCTGATTGAATCTGTTTTTTTCTTCTTCCAGAAGCGGATCGCTGGACTGAACACTCAAAGTGATGATAGTTCCGTAAGGCGTATCCGGCATGGGAATATTATCCAGAACATGAATCACGCTGAGTTCCGCATTGAACTTCCCGGCCAGATACCCGGCCTGTTTAATGACAATGCCATCATAATCCGAGAAATCAACAGCAACAAGAATCTTTTTATAATCATTCATATACAGTTTAATCCAGAGTTTCAAACAAGACGAAACGGGAACAAAAAATATTGACGCAGCATATGATGGATATGTAAGGAGATATTTTTTGTGAATAACGACGCGTATTGTAACGAAATATGAATTTCCAGAAATGCCAATAATCAACCGAACCAACTCTACCATATCCGGCGTTTCTCAGGGTTCCACATTCTGCAAAACAACTGTTTATTGCACCGCACGCGAGATGCGCACCCCACGGCTCCAAACAAAAAAATGCATTTGACTGCGATTTAAATAACCAAAAAACAAGTCATCATACAATCACTTACTTTGCAAAACTTTAATCTGTTCTTAACATTAATTTGACATTGCTTTAGCTATAATATTTTGCGCCAGAACTTTACTGATCACGGGAAAAATTACAGCACAAATGATTTCCAACTCATTATTCAGAAAAGTATATTCAATCGAGTGGGTACGCTTTCTGGTCATTAATTTATTTACACTGAAAAGCGACCTTATGAGGACTAACACATCCCGCCAATCCCCTCACCGTCTCCAGCAACTGCCGGACTCACAGCTATTATCAGGATCGCATCCATGAATATTTTGATCGTAGAGGATAATCAGGATATTGCGGCCAGTATTTATGATTATCTTGAAACCCTGGGCTATACGATTGATGCTGCACGCGATGGCTTAACAGGACTACACCTGGCGCTTACCAAAGACTATGACGTCATCATTCTCGATCTGGGGTTACCGGGCATTGACGGCACAGAGCTTTGCCGCAGACTTCGGCAGGATGCGAAACGAACAATTCCGGTGATCATGCTGACCGCCAGGGATTCTCTCGAAAACAAACTGGAAGGTTTTAAATCCGGCGCTGATGACTATCTCATCAAACCATTCGCATTAAAAGAGCTGGCGGCGCGCGTTAAAGTACTGTCCGAGCGCATCAGACGCATACCGCCGTCGCAATTGCAAATTGGCGATCTCTCGCTCAACACTGAAACGCATGACGTGTATCGCGCGGGAAAGCATATTAATCTCAATCCAACACTATTCCGCCTGCTGGTTTTTTTGATGCAGAATCCGCATCGCGTGATCAAACGGGAAGAACTGGAATACGCTGTCTGGCAGGATAATCCGCCCGATAGCGATGCGCTGCGCACACATCTGTCCAATTTACGTCAGGCTGTTGACAAACCTTTCGATCAGCCTTTGATACGCACTATACGCGGCTTCGGTTACAAATTAACAGACAATAATGCAGAGGACTAAACGCCTGCGAAGACGCATCACACTTGCGTTCCTGCTGTTCGGCGTTTTTCTGACACTCACTCTCGGCATCAGTCTTGTTGCGGCGTTGAAATCTATTGAGACGGAAATACTCGATGACATTCTCAAAACAGAACTGACAGCACTGCAGAAGCAGGCTGAAAGTACTGCGCACACTCCTGCCACTTCACGTTCGCGCTCAACAATCATTATTTACACTGCTCCCCTTTCTGCACAGAATCATTTGCCGGAACATGTGCGCAACCTCCCCGAGGGGGTTCACGATATCGTGTTTGAAGATCGGGACTATCGCGTGCTGGTTCAGCATGCCAACGATACAAGGTATGTCGTGCAATTCGATGACACCAGCATTCACAAGCGCGAAGATGATTTCATCCGCCTTGTCTGGTTATGCGCCATTTTGACTTTATTCGTCGCGCTGATTATCGGCTGGGCGGTGGCAGATCATGTCATCAGTCCGATAAAGCACCTCGCTTATCAGGTCATGGCTTTCAAAAATCAGCCGGGTGAGGCACTTGATTTATCTGAGTTCGGCGATGATGAAATAGGCGTACTGGCACGCAAACTGAAGCATTATCACGAACAACTGCAATACTTATTGATTCGCGAAAAAGAGTTTGCCAGCAATGTGAGTCATGAATTGCGCACGCCCGTAACCAGCATCAGCATGGCCGCCGAAGTGCTGGCCGCGAAAGCCGAGCCGGATACGCCGGAATACGCACGGATCCAGCGGATCCAGCGTGCTGCAGATGAAATGTCTGAATTGATCGAAACTTTTCTGATACTGGCTCAGATTAACGATGCATCAACGCATAACAATGCAACCTGCGCCATGGAACCAATCGTGCGCAAAGTAATTGAACAGCAGCGTGTATGGCTGGGCGACAAACCGGTCAATGTCAGCGTTGCGGTAAAAGGCCAGCTGGAAGTTGCCGCGCATGCGGGAATACTCAGCGTGCTGGTGGCAAATCTGGTGCGCAATGCGTTCCGTCACACGGATAAAGGCGCCATCACAATATCGCTGTCACCCGACCGGCTGTCAGTCAGCGACACCGGCACCGGTATTGATCAGACCATACAGACGCAATTATTTAAAGGCTATATCACTCACAAATCAGGCGACAGCAGCAGAGTTGGTTTAGGTTTGACCATTGTTCAGCGGATCTGCGAGCGTTATGGCTGGAAGGTATTTTTTGAAAGTGGAAAAGGTCAGGGCTCCCGGTTTACCGTGCTGTTTAATTCCAACCCATGATCATTTCGCGCTCCGTAACAGGAATCCCATTGCAACAATTCCTTACCCATTCAGAGCGCTGCACCTGACAGTCTTTTTCAGGTTGTTTGCGGACGCACCAGCAATATCGATGCATTGACATGGGAAACCAGCTGTTCGGCAACAGAACCGATAAAAAAGCGCTCCAGCCCCCGGCGATTGGCGGTTCCCACCACCAGCAAATCAGCCTCCCAATCGGTAACCGCTTCGGCAATGGCTTCAACAATGCCATTTAATCCATATTCGATATTCGCGCTCACAAGGCGTGTTTCAATACTGAGCGCATTGACGGATGATTCAGCCTGCGCCAGTATTTCATTACCGGCGCTTGTATCAGCTGCGGTTTCTCCCTGCAAAGCATGAACAATACATATTGCCGCGTTATAGATATTGGCGATATTTTCCGCCTCCGCCAAAGCCTGGTTAGCCGTCTCGCCGCCATCAACAGCGACCATTATTTTTTTATACATTGCGTTGTCACCCTTAAAAAACGTTTATTGACTCGGACAGGGCGGATATTCTTCCACCCTGTCCGAGACCCTGCTGCGGCCTGCACAATTCGGCCTCAGCGATAGAAATGATTACTGCAAGTTGGAACTGTCTTTTTTTAGATTCTCAAAATACCGCTTGATAACCGCTCTTCCAGGCGTTCTTTCATGATTGGTGTACACCATGTAATGAATAAAGCCATGTATGGCCATCGCAATCAACAGGCCTTCAAAAATGCCGACCATGAACACCAGGCCGCCGCACACAAAGGCCAGCATCAGCGCATAAGGGCCATAATGCGTGACATGAACCAATCCTGCGATCATCTTGTAACCGGTAAACATCATGATCGCCGCCAGTGCGAATTTCGGCAGATAATCCAGATATTCCGTATTGAATATGAAGAAAGTAATGAAAAAACCGATCACGAGTACCGAAAATTTAGTATAGGCGCCGGCCAGCTTGTTCGTCGTACTTTTCGCCAGTCCGTCCAGATTGGTCATGCCGCCGAAGAAACTTGATCCCATATTCGCGATCCATATCGCCAGCAGGCTGTTATTACTGTTTGTTTTACGCTTTAATGGATCGATCTTTTCAATCGCTGCATTACTCATCACCTGCTCGATCACATCAATAACCGCCAGCATTGCGCAAAAAAGCACCATATAAATCAGGATCGTCACGCTGACATCGGACTCAGGTAACGGTAACCTCAGATAAAGCGGCACATCTTCAACATGAATCATCGGCACTGCAATAGCCTGCGCCAGCAGCGCGCCGCCAACGATCAACGCAAAATAGGGAATAGCCGGCTGTGTATCCTTGAATTTGGAAAACAGATAAATAAAAAAGCCGAAACCAACCGCTGAAATAACAACGATCTGGTAACGCGCGGCATTCCAGAATTCTTCTGTCACCACATCGTCGGATATTTCGTAGGTGAATTCAGAAAACTTCAGAAATATCTTCAATCCCACCCCTGCCAGCAGACCTTCGACCAGATAAGCCGGCACGGCAATCAACAAATATTTCTGCCAGTTAAAGTACCAGATAACGGCCTGCATGGCTGCGGTCAGAAAGATACAGAATGCCATGTTCTGAATGCCAAAAGTTGCCACGCCCAAAGCCAGTACAGGTGCCAGCCCTGCAGCAATTCCCGGCGCGCCGATATAGTTGCCGGGTTTAAACCACGCATTGATCCAGCCGACAAGACAGGCAAAAGCCACGGTCGCCAGTCCAACCTTGATCGGATAATCGGACATGATGGCGATACCGATCGACAACGGAATTGCCATGGCGCCGGTTATCAGTCCGGCGGCGGTGTCGCGCAAAAAATATTGCGATTGAAAGGCCGCCGCACCTCTGTGGGTAGCAGGCTTTACTTCCTGAGTTTGCTGGCCATCGGATGCTGACCTGTCTTCCGTTTGGGTTCCCATAATATCTGATCTCTCCAATTTGGTTAATATTCAAAATGCATGCGCCTGAATCCAGGCAGCAAATATTTGGCAAATAAATAGCACAATCAATGTTAAAGCAATGCTAAATCTGTGTTAACATTTTGTTAATATTTAATATTCAATGACTTAACAAACGGAAATCTGCTTGTCGTTTTTCTGGCGGCTACAGAACCAAAATCAGCATGTCGAAAACGCATGGCATCATGTCCGGTGATCGGGGGGAATAGTTGGCGGATAGCGTTTGGATTATGTCTTCTCACGAATGCAGAAATGCAGCTTGATTGCACGGCAAATACCGTTATATAAACCCGCCCCCCTTAACTTGACACCTGCTCAGGCGGAATGTTCCAATACGCTGCTGATGCAGACACCGCCGGACTTTCAGTGAACGCGAATACTACAGACAAAACGTACCGAATGGCCGGCCAATTGTATTGCACACAAACAGTCGATTTTTAATCCACGCCACGTAATAAGGGAGGCGCCATGAAACAAAGTATCAAATCCATCATCTCGACAGCATGCCTGCTGGGCCTGCTGTTCAGCTTCAATCCGGCTACCGCGGCGACAACCCCGCAGATTGAGACGCTGTTCAACTGGGCGGAAAATACTTTTCCTGATCTGTTTCCAGACCATCAGATCACCCAGACGGTTGATCCCTGGGTATTCCGGCACTATCCTGCCACAGGCATTTACGCAGGCATCAGGAATGACGAGGTCTACGTACTGGGCGGACCGTGGGGAACGGAAAATCCAACATTCATCGATACACTGCCGAGCCTGCTCGCGCAGATACAAGGCAGCGGCGGCAACGGCAGCGTCCCGGCATGCAGCGATACAGCAACGATTCCTGAAGGCATGGTCATCACTCAAAGCGGCAATGTGGTCAATATCACCACCAACGGACAGTGCCTTGTCGTTTCCAATCCCGAAAACACCAATTTCTGCGAACCGCCCGCACCGTCGCAACCGACCGGCATTTCCATCCTGAGCACCAACACTGTCAGTTCATTCCAGACCACCGGCATTACGCTCAATCTGCCGTCGAATTTTCCCTTCAACCCACTGGATTCATTTACACAAAATACATCGACCTGCATCATCAATGCTCAGGAAGCGTTAACCAGTCAGGTGGTGAACAGCAATATCTGTCTCGACATCACCGAACAGCTTTCACAGCTGTCCGGCATTCCAGGCGTAACTATCACCCCGCCGGTTACCATCACAACCGTCACGTCAAGCACCAATCAGCGTGTAGCGGATTGCTTCGCCACCAGCGCAGCGTTTATCACCGATATATTCAGCGGCGAATCGTGGGTGAACGTCAATGGCAGTTTTGTACCCGCTTCGAACGTGGGCTCCGATTTCTGACACAAACCAATCAATCGCAACAAAAACAGCAATCTGATAGAGCAATACGCTGAGGGTTACATGCGAACCCTCAGCGCAGCCTGTTACCAACCGGAAAGGTATTTGGCCTGCTCACCGTCACTTCTTTCATTGCCGATAAATCCGTTCCAGCACGCCCTGCGTGATATGCCGCTCGAGTTCCGCGGCTTTTTCGGTAGGACAGAAGATGATGACGGTAATGATGCATTTAGCGAGTTCGCTCGTACTGATCATGATGCGCGGCTCCGGGCCGGGAATGTCAATGCCGGTTCTTTTCTCAATAAATGCGTTATAGCGCCGCGCGACCTCGACGAAATCGGCTGAGCAGTGATCGATTTCGGCCACGATCCATTCGCGTATATCAGCGACATTGAAATGCGCATCAATCGCGATGTTGAAGCGGTGAAAGACGTAGCGCTTGGAAAAATTGAGGTTCCTGATAGGCTCGGATAAAAAAAGACTGTTCGGAATCACGATAACCTTGCCGGTAAAACTGTAATCGTTGGGGGGTCTGTCGAGTTCCTGCAGCGTAGTGGAGAACAGGTTGAAGTCAATCACTTCCCCCCGGCTCGCGCCTACTTCGATCCAGTCTCCGATGGTGAAAGCGCCCGTACCGGCGCGCAGCATCGCGCCGCTGAAACACAGAATCAATTCTTTGGTCGCGATCACCAACGCCAGTGTCACCGCGGCAATCGAGAAAGCGAAATTTTTCAGTTCCGGCCACCAGATGGCCAGTAATCCGAAAACAATAATCAGCCAACTGAAATTTTTCACGCTGGTGATCCAGTGCCTGCGTCCCTCCGTGAGAATCGCCCGGTTACGCTTGATCAGATAGACCAGAAAAATCCGCAGCGAGAGCATTATCGCAATCAATGCGCCGCTTCGCACCAGCTGATAGTCATCCTGATAGATCAACAGCAATTCAGACATAGATCATGGAACCCGGAGCAATTCGCCGGATTTATAGTTGTATTTTTTTCAAAATGATTGTACAGCGCATCGCAACTGGCGGTGACATTACCACCGCGTTCGAATAGCTGTTCACACAAACCGCATCGACAAATCCACCGCCTGTATGTTTTTCGTCAGACTGCCGATGGAAATCCGGTCAACGCCGGTTTCGGCCACGCTGCGCACCGTATCAAGTCCGATATTGCCCGATGCTTCCAGGATAATGGTCTGGCCGGTTTTGATGGCGTGACGCGCGCGCAGCGCAACCGCTTCACTTAATTGCGTCAGGGTGAAATTATCGAGCAATACCATGACTGCGCCTGCATCGAGGGCAGCTTGCAGTTCCTGAAGAGACTCCACCTCAATCTGAATAAATACATTTTGCGGCGCGACTGTCTGCGCTGTTTCAAGCGCCCGGCGTATACCACCGGCTGCGGCAATATGATTTTCCTTGATCAAAATGCCGTCATGCAGACCCAGGCGATGGTTAACGCCGCCACCGCACCGGACTGCGTATTTCTGCGCCAGCCGCAGGCCGGGCAACGTTTTTCGGGTATCAACAATCACTGCCTGCGTGCCGGCAATCGCATCCACATACCGCCGCGTCTGTGCCGCCACAGCAGACAGCAGCTGCAAAAAATTCAGCGCCGAGCGTTCAGCTGTCAGTAACGCTCGCGCGCTGCCGGAAACCCGGCAGATATGCTGCCGCGCCGCGAGACGATCGCCATCTCCGGCAAACCACTCAATACGAATATCCGGACAAAGCATTTGAAAGCACAGTCCAAACCACTGCACACCACACAACACCGCGTTTTCACGAATCACGACATCCGCGGTAAGCGTCTGTTGCTCAGGAATCAGCAGCGCGGTCAGATCGCCCGTTCCAATGTCCTCCGCCAATGCCTGACTGACGTTTTTTTTGATTTCTTCGAGCAAGATATCCTGTTTCCTTCAATGTGTTCTTCAAACCCCGATTATAGTACACGCGGTAATCAAACCGACCGCTTTGCGCAAAGCACCGAGGAAACAGCAGCGCATTCATCTAATAGCAAATGGCAGAAATCACCTCAAGCTTTGCATCTGTTACTCCCCAAAAGAGCTCATTCGTCATTTTCCACTGTTGCACATGTCGAATTTTTTTACAGTACGCCATTTGTCGTGTCATGCCGTGTTCGGCAACAAACATTAACAGCATGATTTATAGACTATAAAAAATACTGGCACAATAATTGCTTGTTATTCATATATCAACCCAAAACCCAAAAGCAAAACAGATACCGTGTCACGTTTTAACGTATTACTAAAAAGATGCACTTTTAATTCAATTAAATAAACCGGATGACACTATGAAACTGAAACGTAATATATTGATTGCACTTGTTTTACTATTCAGCAGCCTGTATACCGTTGGCCAAACCCTGGCCGCACCTTATTATGCAACCTATTACACCAGCGCAGGCAATCGAATAGCTTTTATGCTTGACGGCACTGCGCAATCAGGAGGGGATATCGTTCAAGTCAACAACATATTGACCAGCCCCACATTCAACGGCACAGCCGCGAATATTCCCAGCGCAACCCTTCAAAGCTGGTCAAATTTTCTTTTTAGTGATAACACGACTCCCGCGCTATCGTTTTCGGGTAATACGCTGAACTTTTTTTGGGGAGATCCAAATATAGCGGCAAATGAAGCCATCATTTTCGACGACAGCACTTTGACCGCTTTCGGTGCGCCGATATTTGCAGGCGGCGCATCATTTGGCAACGTTCTGGAGCCTTTTGTTGCCGGTAACTGGTCTTTACGTCCGGTTTTAACTTTCAACGCCGCCTACGAAACACTCAGCGGAGACGTCATCGCATTCATGTTTGATGGTGTTATCGAAAACAATGGCGACACTGTGGAGGTCATTCAGCTGTCAACGCCTCCAACATTCAATGGCCTTGTTTCCAACATCGCTGGCGCGACACTGCAAAGCTGGTCGGATTTCCTTTTTGGAGACGATACGATTCCGTCACTATCTTTCTCAGGCAATATGCTGAACTTTTTCTGGGGAGATCCAAATATAGCGGCAAATGAAGCCATTATTTTCGACGACAGCACTTTGACCGCTTTCGGTGCGCCGATATTTGCAGGTGGCGCATCATTTGGCAATACATTGGAAGCCTTTAATGCAAATAACTGGTCGCTAACCCAATACAACAGAATTCCGGAACCTGCCACCAATATGCTCATCATGCTCGGTATGGCCGGCCTTTTCTTGTTACGCCGCAGATACTTGTGACCCTATCGCCCCAGGAGAGCTGTCCGAGAATAGTGATCGTAGCGAGGGGGAAGACTGGTTGAGCGGGATTGTTCGATCATTTGAGGCGAATAGTTGCTTTATTCAACGAAAAGGATCGGAAAATCCGGCCAACCGGAGTCGTCCGCAGTAGATCAGTCTATTCTCGTCAGCCTCCCGGTGTTACCCGCAATGTCATACGCTTCCCTGAATATTTTCAGTCATTCAGGGATTAAAGCAGCCTTTGAATCCTGGTTTTCCAGTTCACTGCGGTCTGCAGTGAATTTAACCACTGACTACCCCAGCAATTGACTCAGATCAGCCTGAGTTTAAAAAAATGGCATAAAATCCTACTTATCTTAAAAAGGAGATCTGTGTATATGAAAATGAAGCACGCTATTTCAATCCTGAGTGCTGTACCGCTCGTGTTCATGCTGTCACACACAGCTTCCCACGCGATGCCGGGCATGCACGGTTCCGGCGGCGGAAGCGCCGACGAGGCGCCACGTGTATCAAAAGACATGGGTAAGCCGATCAATTCATCGGGCGCGGAAATGGAGATTACCTACAGCGCCGATGGCAAAACCGCAATCTTTGTGTCAACCCGCGCGGGCAGTATTGAATCGCCCGGAAATCCCTATAGCTTTGATATCTGGATGTCTCACAACGTCGATGGTGTCTGGCAATCGCCTGTTCATCTGGGGCCGGACATCGATCCTGCGGCAGGACCAAACATCAACACATCCGCCTGGGAGCTGGAGCCGAGTTTTTCCGATGACGGCAATGTCATTTATTTCACGCGCTATGAACCGGGTAACATGCTGTCCGGCGACCTCTACGTCGTTCAGAAAGTCGATGGCGTCTGGCAATCCGCCAGAAACTGGAACGATGTACCGGAATTGCCGAACATCAATACGCCGACCGGCGAGGAGCATTGCCCAATCATTGCCTCCGACACCCTGATTTACTTCAGCTATAATCAGCCGGGCGTCACGCAGGACAGCGATATCTGGAAAGTTGAGAAGAAAGACGGTGTCTGGCAGGAGCCGGTAAGCCTGGGACCGAAAATCAATTCACCGCATCGCGACCACATGCACTGGACCGGACTGTCGAAAGACGGCAAGAGCCTGATCATTACCAGCATGCGGCCTGATCTGGATTCGCGGGGCGGGCATGACGAATGGATTTCGCACCAGAATGAAGATGGCGAATGGCAGGAACCGCTGAATCTCGGCGATGCCATCAATACGGATGGAGAGGATATGTGCTGGACTTTCACGCCGGATGGCAAGAAATTCACCGGCAGCTGGGGCCCGCACGGTACCTACGATATGGATATCCGCTGGGTCAACAAGGACGATGTTCCCTTGCTCAGGGATTTCGAGCCGATCGGCCCGCCCCCCAATCTGCTCAAGTCGACTTATCGGCAATAAGAAAACCGAATCCTACCGGCTTTGACGCCGGTAGATTGAATTGCGTTGATCAACACGGCAAAAATCGTTATTGACAGCGCTGGTAAGGCGACCCGTTTACCAGCACCTGATGCGGCTGGCTGAGCGGCGGTCCGCCCGCCCAGCCATAGTCGTGGCCGGTTATGTCCAAGCGTCCAAACTGTTCTTCGGCGTTGAAGTTAAACAGGATGGGGCGCTCCGGTTCGTGGTAGGGAAATAGCCAGACCTGAATGCCTTCGTAGTAATTGCCGCCGTAACTGTAAGCGATATCGGGTTTGATGCGCTCGGTCTTGCCACCGGCATGGATGCTCAGTTCACCGTCTGGCGTTACCACGATAATCGGTTGTTTCGTACAATCGCCTTGCGGTGCATAGCGGCCGGACAGAATGTAACTCCGGTATTCACTCAGCGGAAGTCCCGATTTTTTCGCTTCGACTTCCACCCGCTCTCTGGTCATGACGCTCTCTTCAACTCCGGCGCTGGCGACGGCAGAAAAAATACACAGCATGACGATTATCGCCGTATTCGTTCTAGTAAACATTATTACTCCTTTACTTTGTGTTCTGTAACAACCGGATTATGCCGCATCTATCAGGCTATAGC
>Ga0268299_1001566_pt1 | contig 38013 bp, 20 predicted proteins | sample NOBtaG_FD_193484 | JGI IMG/M metagenome (GOLD analysis project Ga0268299, IMG submission 193484) | Activated sludge microbial communities from bioreactor in Nijmegen, Gelderland, Netherland - NOB reactor | ecosystem: Engineered > Bioreactor > Aerobic > Activated sludge | place: Netherlands... | reverse complement strand
ACCCCCAAACCCGAAACCCCCAAACCCGAAACCCCCAAACCCGAAACCTCCTAACCCGAAACCCCCAAACCCGAAACCCCCAAACCCGAAACCTTCAAACCCGAAACCCCTATTCCGGGAGCGCCTGCTGGAGGTCTGAGAGATTTTTCTGGATTTCAGGCTGATAGAATGCGGCGATGATGTCGCGTTTTTCCCGTTTGCTCAGGTGTAAGCTCATGGAGGCTTCGTTTTCCTTTTTTAGCGGGCGGTACACGAACCGGATAACCTGCAGTTGGTCGTTGCCCAGCACGTTGTCGAGCAGGGCAAGCGCATTGTCCTGCTCGAAGTCCTGCATGGCCATCAGACTGGCAGCCGCGCTGAAGGGCGAGAACAGGTTTTCCACGATGCCCTTCGAGTCGCGTTCTTTGATGGGCCGGTTCTTTTCCCAGCACCGTACCTGCACGACCACGATGCCGCCGGTATGTTCCGTGATCCAGTCGCGAAACGTCTGGGCAAACCGCACTGCCGTCGCGATGCCGTAGTTGTCTCGAAAACCCGCGTCCATCACCTCGGTGGCCGGTTGGGAGGGCAGCCAGGTCGGCGGCAGGATGAGCGGGTAGGAGCAGTTCATGCGCAGGGCCGTGGTGAACGACAAGCTGTCGGACTGCTGCCGGGCAAAAAGGCGGCGGAAGTCCACGCCGTCCACTTCGGTCGGAATACCCCCGGGCGGACGCATCAGGTAGGACACGCCCTGCGGGCTGATGAGCAAGCGACGCGCGTCGTTCAGCAAAAACGGCGATACGAGCAGCATGGGAATTCGGGCCTCCGCCTCCGGTTTCTGGTAGTCTGCCAAGCGCCGCTCCAGCAGGCCGCGGCAGTTTTCGTTCAATTGCCGCTCGAACAAATACCCGCGATCCTTGCGGTACCGGTGTCCCGCAGACCGGAATGTGCCGAACGGAAAAAACAGGTCGTTGGAGATGATCGCAAAACTGACCGGATTGAGCAGGTCGAGGCCCATGTCATCCAGATAGGCGGTATCGTGTACCGAGATCGGCGCCCCTTCCTGTTGGCGCAAGCACAGCTCCCGCAAATAGGCGGCGCCCAAAATGCCGCCGGAAGCGCCTGAAATGAGCGCTGTTTGGCGCAACAGGCGCCCGCCGGTGGCCTCGTCGGCGCGTTGCAGGGTTTGCATCGTCCAAACAGAGGAGCGCATGCCGCCTCCGCTGACGCAGACCAGCACCAACTTGGGGCGCTCCACGCCGGCGGCGCGATTTTTGGCCAGCCAGTTGTCGAGGATTTTTTTCGTGCGGGCAATATCGAGCGCCACCGTATCGGGATGATAAATGGATTCCAGCGATTTATGGGAGTACACGGCATGGTTTTTCCCGGAATAATCCAGGCCGTAGGCGCGGCTCCGATAATGAAACAGTCCCATGCCGGTGACGAAGTTGACCGCTGCCAACAACAGCATAAAAACCAGCAAGGCCCAACGCCGGAACCAGAAGACAATAGCGCCGAACAAGGCCATGAACATGCTTGCCAGCAAAAAAATCGTGGCGCCGGTCGGTATCCTGGCCCAGGGCTGCTCCATGAAAAGCCCCAAAAACATCAGCAGGAACACCGCCACAACTTGTACGACGACGGCGTTCAGGTGGTTTTGGCGGAACACCTTGCCGAGGATTTCCTTGTTGTAATGCTCCACGCTCCGCACGGGCCGCAGGCGCAGGCGTTCGGTCAGGTAGGTGTCCACCCGCCAGCGAGCGGAGCCCTTTCGAATATCGCGCAAGGTGGGCACGCGTGCCCCCGGCACCAACAACCGGCTTCCAGGGCGCGGGGTAAAATGCCCCGGCCGCAAGAACGACGCGAGGTCTTTGTTGGTCAGGTGCAGGTATGCCGCCAAGGCGACGACAATGGATGCCAGCCCCATCAGAAAACCGGCCACGTTGCGCAGGATTTCCCCAAAGCCGGCCAACTCGTCATGTGCCTGAAACCAGATCGAGGCGGACAGGTAGGCGATCAAAAAAGCGAAGGGGATAATGCTGTTGTTCAGTCCGAACTTGGTGAACGGAGCGCTCAAGGTGGCCAAAAAAGGAAACCTGTCGGCACACAGCAGGTAGGTGGTCAGGTTCCAAATCAGGAAAAAAGCGCCGCATGCCGCACCCGTCAGGAAAAAACTCCAAAAATTGACCTCGCCGTGGTATTCCGGCATGAGCAAGAGGTAGTACACGCCAAAGAAATGCCCGATTTCGCCGGTCATCAGAAGTGCCAGAAATACCCATAATGCCACGAGCATCAAGTGGTTGCGGACGTGCAGCAAGAGTAGCCGAACGGGGAAAGCGTAGTACAACAGCAAACGTGTACGAGTCATGGCGCGGAAATCGGTACACAAGTAACGGGCGGCGGGGTCAAACCGCCAAATAAAGGGCCGCACATTTTCTTTAACGCTGCATTAACACTAAAGAAGCGCTTTTGGCAGTTTCCTTGGTAGATGCAAACGTATAAAGTGTGCATTCAACCTAACCAACTAACAATACCATGAGGAACATGCTTTTTTTGCTGCTTTTTGCCCCGTTTGTTGTGCTTGCCGATCAAGGCAACCCGACGCTCGATGCCATTTCGAGGGCGTTGAGCAGCGGCGATGCCGACGCGCTGTCGCAGTACCTTGCCGACAACGTGGAAGTATCCATTCTGGACAAAGAGCAGTCGTGCTCGAAAGCCAAGGCGACCGGGCTGATTCGCGCCTTTTTTGATGCCAACAAGCCCAAGGGCTTCAGCCAGGTGCACCAGGGCACGAGCCGGGAGAACAGCGACCAATACTGCATCGGCAACCTGTCGTCCACCACGGGCACCTACCGGGTGTACATTTATCTGAAAGTGGGCGGTGGCTCTACCACCATTCAGGAGATTCGTTTCGACAAAGGATAAGCTCCGGCAAAAAGCCGTGGTACGGAATCGTACCTACCAACCTTATTTTCGCCTACATTTGCGCCGTTTCCGGGCACTGCTCAAGTGCCCGGTTATGTTTTTTTACGGCATGGCGCGTATTTTGATCCTTCCAACCCTCATTTGGAGCATTTTCTTCCTCTGGCAATGCGGCTCTTCCGACAACCCGCCCAAGGAGGGAGACCGGCTGTTGGCCAAGGTGTACAACAAAAGCCTGTACCTGTCCGAACTGGAGGGTATCGTGCCCGAAAACACCACGCCAAGCGACAGCGTGCTCATGGTGAGCGCGTTCGTGCAGCGCTGGATCCACGACCAGTTGCTCATGTACGAAGCGGAACGCAACATCCCCAAGGACCTGAACATTGACAAATTGGTGCGGGACTACCGGGCAAGTCTTGTCCGGTTCAACTTCGAGGAACAGATCATCGCCGAAAAACTGGACAGCACCGTGTCGGAGGCCGAAATGAAGACCTTTTACGAAAACAACAAGGATCAGTTCCAACTGGAGAGCACCATCCTCAAGTGCCAGCTCCTCAAGCTCCCGCCCAATTCCCCGCAAAACGAGCTCAACAAACTCTGGTACGGCCGCACGGCCTCCGATGCCGCCAAACTGCGCGCATACTCCCGGCAATGGGCGGCCCTCGCCCTGCTCGATCCCGAAAAGTGGTATAAATTGGAGGAAATAGCCGCGCTTTTGCCCAAGGGAACGTTAAGTTCGGACAACGTGGGTACAAGGCGGGAAGGCACGCTCAGCGACGGGGATTTCCGGTACTACTACCGCGTGCTCGAAACCGTCAAGGGCAAGGAAACCGCCCCCTTCGAGTACGTCAAGGAACAGGCATCCAAAGTCATCCTTCACAAACGCAAGCAGGAACTCCTCGAACGTTGGAAAGAAGAACTCTACCAGGAGGAATTGCGCCGCCAAAACATCCAGATTCTTCAGTAGGCAACCCCAAAAGGAGCCCTGATGGCTGGCGAACGTTCAACACAATATTTGAAAAAGACCAATACCGTGAGCAACAACAAGATTATGGATTTTTCAATCGCGATATTCAACCGTTTACACCACAAGTTTGCCGGTATCGGCTTCCTCCTGACGGCGTTGCTGCTCCCGGGCTTCCTGGCTGCGCAAAGTGAAAGAGCCGTTATTGACAAGGTGGTAGCCACCGTGGGCGGCGAAATGATCTTGTTGAGCGAGGTGCAAGAGCACTTGTCCTACCTGAAGCAGCAGGATCCGAACTTGTCCGCCGATTACGTTTGCATTGCCATGCAAAACCTGTTGACGCAAAAGCTGCTTGTCAATCAGGCCAAAATTGACTCTATTCCGCTCAAGGACGAAGAGGTGGAACAACAGCTCGAAGCCCGTGTCGAGCGCCTCCGGGTGTATTTCAACCAGGATGAGAAGGCCATCGAGGAATACTACGGCCAAACCGTGACCCAGATCAAAGACCAAATGCGCAACGATATGCGAGGCCAACTTTTGGCCGAGCGTATGCAAGGGGTGATTACCAGCAAAGCAACCATTTCCCCACTGGAAGTGCAGGCTTTTTTCAACAAGATTCCCAAAGACTCCCTGCCGTATTTCAACTCCGAGGTGGAGGTGCGTGAACTGGTGTACAACCCGCCCGTGAACAACGAAGAAAAAGCAAAGGCAAAGACCCTGCTGGAAGACCTGCGCCGCCGCATCGTCGAAGGCGGGGAGAGCTTTGCCGATCTCGCCAAAAAACACAGCGCAGACCCGGGAAGCGGCAGCAAAGGCGGCGACCTCGGCTGGCAGAAACGCGGCACCTTCGTGGCCGAATTTGAAGCCGCCGTGTACAAACTCGACCCCAATCAGATCAGTCCGATCGTCGAGACGGAATTCGGCTACCACCTCATCCAACTGCTCGAACGCCGGGGCAACCTCATTCATGCCCGACACATCCTGATCAAACCCGAGATCACCGACAATGACCTGGAAATGGCCGAAGCCAAACTCGACTCCATCCGCCAACTGATCTCGAGCGGGGAAATGACCTTTACGATAGCCGTCAAACAGTTTGGCGACAAAAACGTGGCCAGCTACAACAACGACGGCCGCGTGGCCAACCCCCGCAGCGGAAACACGTTTTTCGAAGTGGCCGACCTCGACACCAACATCTTTTTTGCCATTGACGGCATCTCGCCCGGCGAAATCACCGAGCCTATCCCATACCGTGCCCCCGACGGCTCCCGTCGCTTCCGGCTCGTGCAGCTCCAAAGCCGCTCCAAACCGCACAAGGCAGACCTCAAACAAGACTACAACAAGATACAGGCGGCCGCACTCGAACAAAAAAAGGGCGATTACCTGGAAAAATGGGTGCTGGACAAAATCAAGTCCACCTACATGACCATTGGCGATCCGTTCGACAAATGCCCCAACCTGCAAGAGATGATCAAAGCCGGCCGCTCCGTACGCCCCTGATCCGGCGAGCGCCTTCAAAAATGCCCATACAAACACACGTCAACTTGATGTCCATGAAATTGCCATTCCTCGGCCTTGTCCTGCTCGCCTTCGGCGCTGCATCCGTACAGGCCCAAAGCCCAGCCGACTCCCTGCTCCCGATCCTGAACATAGACAAACCGACAGACTATGAGATCGGCGGCGTACGCGTCAGCGGGGCGCAATATGCCGACCCGCAAGCGCTCGTTTCCATCTCCGGCCTGCGCGTGGGAGACAAGCTGCGCATTCCGGGGCCAGCCGTTGCCAAGGCCGTGCAGGCACTTTGGGGCCTGCGCCTGTTCACCGATGTACAGATCATTCGGGAGCGCACCCAGGGTACCGTTATTTTCATAGAGATCGCCGTACAGGAACTGCCCAGGTACACCCGGCACCTTTTTACCGGGGTGAAAAAAGGCAAACACGAAGACCTGAACGCCATCGTCAATAGGTTCCTGCAGAAAGGGACCATCCTGACCGAGAACAGCAAGGTGTCCATCAAAAACGGCATCGAAAAATACTTTCAGGAGAAGGGCTATCTGGACGCCAAGGTCGTCCTGAAAGTGAATCCCGACGAACGCGCCACCAATGGGGTCATTGTCGAATTTGCCATAGACCCCGGCCCACGCGTCAAGATCAGCGACATCCGGTTCGTCGGCAACAAAGCAGTGAAAGCAAAAACCCTGCGCAAGAAGATGGAAAACACGAAGCGCAAGGGCAAGATTTTCAAAAAATCCAAATTGGTGGAAAGCGACTACGAGGACGACAAGTACGCCCTCGAAAAATACTACAACTCCATCGGCTTCCGCGATGCCCGCGTCCTGCGCGACAGCATCTGGCGCACCAAAAAGGGCGATGTCGTTCTGCAATTGGACATCCAAGAGGGCAACCGGTATTTTTTCCGGAACATCACCTGGAAAGGCAACACCATCTACGAAAGCAGGGCGCTCGACCAGATACTCGGCATCAACAAGGGCGACGTGTTCAACCAGGAATTGCTCAACACGCGCTTGTCGTTCAGCCAGGACGGGCGCGATATCTCCTCCCTTTACCTCGACAACGGCTACCTGTTTTTCCGGGCCGACCCTGTCGAGACATCCATTGAAAACGACTCCATTGACCTGGAAATCCGCATCTACGAAGGCCCGCAGGCCACCATTGACCGCGTGGTCATCAAGGGCAACGACCGCACCCACGAGCACGTCATCCGCCGCGAGCTGTACACGCGCCCGGGCGACAAGTTCAGCCGCTCCGACATCATCCGCTCCCAGCGCGAGATCGTCAACCTCGGCTACTTCAACCCCGAAGCGCTTAGTATCAATACGCCGGTGAACCCCGAGCGGGGCACCGTGGACATCGAGTACACCGTCGAGGAAAAACCCTCCGACCAGCTCGAACTGTCGGCCGGCTACCAGCCGAGCACCGCTTTTTCCCGAGGGGGAGTGATCGGCACGCTTGGTGTCACGTTCAACAACTTTTCGCTGCGCAACATCAAAAACAAGGAAGCCTGGAACCCCCTGCCGCAGGGCGACGGCCAGCGTTTCAGCCTTCGGGGGCAAACGTCGGGGCAAAACTTCCAGTCCTACAACGTCTCCTTCACCGAACCCTGGCTGGGCGGCAAAAAGCCCAACTCGCTCACAGTAGCCGGGTATTACAACAAGATTTCCAGCGGTTTTGAAGGCTCGTCCACATACCAGCAACTCACGATTCTTCAGGGGTCGGTCGGTTTCGGCACGCGCCTGAAGTGGCCCGACGACAACTTCGTCTTCCGAGCCAACCTCGACATGCAAAACCTGAACATCAACAACTGGACGAGCTTCCGCGACGACAAGGGCCGCGTCGTCAACCAGGGCATCTACCACAACTACAGCGTGAGCCTGACCCTCGCGCGCAACAGCATCAACGATCCAATTTTCCCAAAAACCGGTTCGCTCGTATCGCTCACCGTCAAGGCCACACCGCCGTATTCCTGGTTTCAGGACAAAGAGTTCTACGAAAGCGACAACGTGCAGGACATTTACCGCTACATCGAATACGTCAAGTGGCGCTTCGATGCCGAGTGGTACACCACCATCGTGGGCAAGCTCGTCCTGAAAACCCAGGCCAAGATCGGTGTGCTCGGCGGCTGGACAGACAAGACCGGCCTCAGCCCCTTCGAGCGTTTCGATCTGGGCGGCGACGGTCTGAACAATCAAAATTTCGGCTTTTTTGGACGCAGCATCATCAGTATGCGCGGCTACGAAGTGTCCGACATCATGGCGCCCTTCCCCGGTGGCGCGGGGGTGTTCAACAAGTACACCGTCGAGCTTCGCTACCCCATATCGCTCAACCCATCGAGCACGATCTTCGTCACGGCATTTGCGCAAGGCGGAAACGCCTGGCAATCTGCCAAGGATTTCAATCCGTTCGACCTGCGCCGCTCCGCCGGTTTCGGCCTCCGGGTATTCCTGCCCATGTTCGGCACGCTCGGTTTCGACTACGGATATGGCTTCGATAAACCCGCGCTGATCAACGCCGGAGCCGGTTTGTCCCAATTTGCCAAGTTCAATATCGTACTCGGTTTTGAACCAGATTAAGGTTAGAAGGTTAGAAGGTTAGAAGGTTAGAAGGTTTCTGGTTTAGGTGCGCAAGTATCAATAACCAGAAACTTTCTAACCTTCTAACCTTCTAACCCCCAAACCAGTAACCTTAAGCAAGCATGAATTTTCATACGCTTACCATCAGCAAGATCACGCCCGAAACACCCGACACGGTCACGGTGGAGTTTCAACTCCCGGACGAGTTGCGGGATGTTTTTGCCTATACTCAGGGACAACACGTCACCGTCCGGCGCGATATCGGCGGGCAGGAGGTGCGGCGCTCGTATTCCATGTCGTCCAGCCCCTTGGAGGATCGGTTCGCCGTCACGGTGAAGAAAGTGGCGGGAGGCCGGATGTCAGCGTTTTTGCACGACTCGGTAAAGCCCGGCGACACACTTGAAGTGGCCCCGCCGGACGGGCGGTTCTTTGTCAAACTCGATCCCGAAAAGCGGCGCACCTACTATATTTTCGGGTCGGGCAGCGGTATCACGCCGCTCATGTCCATCCTGAGAACTACCCTGGAAGCCGAGCCGATGAGCGCCATTTTCCTGCTTTACGGAAGCAGGGACGAAGAGCATATTATTTTTCGGGACGAACTGGAGCGCCTCTCGGAGCGCTACACTGGCCAGCTCTTCGTGGAGCACATCCTGAGCCGTCCCAAAAAAGAGGCTGCCGGCAGCTTCCTCGGTCTTTTCAAAAAATACACGTCCAACTGGAGCGGCAAAACCGGCCGGATTGACGCCCGGGCAGCAAGCACCTTTCTTGATGAGAACATGCCCCACGGCCCGGAGGGCGACTGCCACTACTTCGTGTGTGGCCCCGGCAGCATGGCCGAGACGGTGAAATCCGCACTCCTCGCACGCGGCATTTCGGAAAAACAAATCCACACCGAACATTTTGTGAACGCCTCGCACACCCCCGGCGAGTTCAGCGCGGTGCAGGGCGGGGCGGGGGCCAAACTGATTGTACACCTCAACGGTAAACGCATCGAGACCAGCATTCCGCCGGGGGCCACCATCCTCGACGTGATGGTGAAAGAAAAACACGACGCGCCCTATTCCTGCACCGCAGGCGCCTGCTCTACCTGTATGGCCAAGGTGCTGAACGGCAAGGTGAAAATGGATGCCTGCTACGCCCTCGACGACGAAGAGGTGAAGGCCGGCTACTGCCTTACCTGTCAGGCACGGCCCGAAACGGATGTAGTGGAGGTGTCGTACGACGTGTGATGTTTTTTCACTCCACCAGCACGAAGCCCGCCCACCAGTACGGCTGCCCGCGCCCGCGCTCGCGCATATCGGCCTTGTTGCCGGCAGCATCTCTACCTCATTTCGTGCACACAGACGGAGCCTAAAATAAAATCTGTTTTTAAAATTTTATGCAATTTTGCAACGTCATCGCAAAATTGCATAAAAATGATTAACCGAATCCTTTCCTCACAGATTTCCGAATTGCTCCGGTACTACCCCATTGTTTCCATTTCGGGTCCAAGGCAATCGGGTAAAACCACGTTGTTGCGGCATCAGTTTCCGGACTTGCCGTACCATTCGATGGAAGACCCGGATCAGCGTCGTTTTGCCCTGACAGACCCAAGAGGATTTCTGGATCAATTCCCGGAAGGAAGCATTATTGACGAAGCGCAACTGGCTCCCGACATTTTTTCGTATCTGCAAACCCGGGTAGACCTGAATCCGGCTTTGAAATTTTTGCTCTCCGGCTCACAGAATTTTCTGCTGATGGAAAAAGTTAGCCAGTCCTTGGCAGGACGTGTGGGACTACTGACACTATTGCCCTTCAGCCGGGTGGAAATGCCTGTCGCTCCGTTGGACGAATGGTTGTGGAAGGGCGGTTTTCCAGCCTTGTATGACAAGAAAACACCTCCCAACATTTTTTTTCCCAACTATTTGCGCACCTACTTGGAACGCGATGTTCGAACACTTTTGAATGTAGGGAACCTGCTCGACTTTGAGCGATTCATGCGCCTTTGCGCCGGTCGCTCGAGCCAAATCCTGAACCTTTCTTCCCTTGCGTCTGATACCGGCATTAGTGTAAATACAGCCAAAGCTTGGATATCAGTGTTGGAGGCTTCCTTTACCATTTTCTTGTTGCCGCCGTACCACAACAACTTCAACAAGCGCGTCATAAAAATGCCCAAACTCTATTTTTGGGATACCGGCTTGCTCTCGTGGTTACTTGGGATTACTGCGCCAACTCAGTTGGCCACGCACTTTGCCGTCGGCGCCATTTTTGAAAATGCGGTCATCGTTGAATTGGCCAAGCAGGTTTACAACCATGGCGATCTACCCAGACTTTATTATTTTCGAGACAGCAACGGCAATGAAGTTGATCTATTAATTGAAAAAGGCCCAAGCATTCATGCCTTTGAAATGAAGTATGGGAAAACCGTAAATCCGGATTATTTTAAGGGATTACACTATTGGGCCGGCCTGACCGGAAGTCCTACTGCGTATGGCACGCTGATCTATGGCGGCGACATCGGATCGAACCGACAGGAAGGGCGTATCGTCTCGTGGAATGCGCTACAGGAAGTAATCTAATCCATATGCATAACCGCAGGAAGGCAAGTATCACTCCACCAGCACAAACCCTGCCCACAAGTACGGCTGTCCGAGCCAGCGCTCGCGCATGTCGGCCTGTGTGGCGCGGAACGCCTCGGGGATCGGCAGCTTGTCCTCCAGCCATTTGCGGTAAAACAGCTCCATGAACTGCATCGTGGCCCGGTCGTCCACTTTCCACAGGCTCATAATCAGGTACTTCGCCCCGGCGATCTTGAACGCCCGTTGCAGGCCATACACGCCTTCGTTGCCCTGAATATCGCCGAGGCCGGTCTCGCAGGCGGAGAGCACAACCAGTTCGGTGTTCGACAGGTTCATCTGGCTGATCTCGTAGGCGGTGAGGATGCCGTCCTCCATGCCCTCTTTGATGGGCTTGCCCGTTTGCCAGGCGTGGTTGGCGCCCGAGAGGATCAGGCCGGAGCGGATCATGGGGTGGTCGCTAATCTTGAAGGCGGACTGTGGCTTATCGCTCATCAGCTCATCGCTCACCGCTAATTTTGGATCGGGAAAAAAGTAACCGTGGGTGGCGATGTGCAGGACACGGGGCGAGCCAGTCACGGGGTGACTTGAAGTCACCCCGTGACTATTACCGATGGATTTGAATGCTTCCTCGGAAGCGGCATATCCCCGGCGTACACTGGTTTGAAAACCTGTGGCTTTCAGGGTTTTTTCCACGCTGCCCACTTCCCGGTCGGTGAAGGGCAGGGCGCTCCAGGTGCCGATCCGCAAGGTGGAGTCGGTGTAGGCGAAACTGAGTTCGCCGCGGCCGACGATAGACACCGAGTCGGGTGCGGCATCGGCCGGGGCAAAATCGGCGTTCTTCGAATCGTACTGGATGCCGCCAAAAAGCGCCGCGTCGCTGGCTGCGGGCTGGGCGGCGGTGGGAACTGCGAGTTGTCGCGTGCTGCCGAGTTCAATGAGCCTGTAGCGGTCGCCCAGCACGGAGTCGAGGTTGATGGGCACGGCTGCCAGGTTGAGGCGGTGCAGCAGGCCGGAGGGGGAGAAGTAGATCGTTTTTACACCGGCCAATTCTTTTTCCAAAGGTTTCCAGAGCAAGTCATACAGCGATTTTTGCGGTTTGCCGAGGGGTGTGGCGCTGCGGTCGGCGAGGGAGTAGAGGCGTTTTACATACAGTTCGTTGCGGTCGGTATTGCGCTCCAGCAGGGAGTCGAGGGATTTTTCTTCGAACAGGGGGATGAAGCGGGGTTGAGTGTCGCCGGATCGGAGGATCAGCGCGGCGTACATCGTGCTGTCGGTTAGTCTGTTATCAGGGGTTATATAGCGAAAATGTACAAACTCAAAGGCCGCTTCGTCAGGGAGCAAGCGAGCCTGTACCTGATTCCATCCGATGACTCGAAAGGCTTCTTCGTACCCCCCGACCATTCGGGCAAGCTCCTTTTCAAGGGCATTGGCACGGGGCTCAAGATATTCCAGCAACAAGCGGTTTCTTTTCTCAATCCGGCGAAGGTATTCCTGACCGAGGCGGCGGCGATAATCCGCCAACAACTCCAAACGATGCGATGTGGCTGTATCTGCTCGGGCGTGCAACTTGATTGTTGCAGCGGACTGCTGCAAAAACCCCTTGAAAAACAACGTGTTGTCGAAAGCAACTTCCGTCAGATTGCCTCCGGTGTTTTCCCTTTGAAAAAGGAAAGAGAACAGTGCATTGCTACGCTTGGCATAACTGTCGGCATACTGTTTCAATTCCTTGTCGGACAAATAACAGGCTGCGCCTACCAGTTGCTTATGTTGCAAAGATTCCGCTTGCTTTAATGACAGGTCCGCTTCCGCATATCTGCCTGACGTATGGTACAAGGTCGCCAGGTTGTATAGGATTTGTGCGTACCTGGGATAGTCCTGGCCCAGAACTCTTTCCATAATCAATTTTATCTCGACAAAAAGCGACTCCGCCTCCTCATACCGACCCATTTTGTAATACAACAAGGCGTGGTTATTGAGACCGGTCAGGTTGTCCGGGTGTTCCGCCCCTATGGTCTTTTCGCGGATTTTTTCGGCTTGGACAAAAAGTGAATCTGCCTCTTGGTAACGACCAATTTCCTGATACAACAAGGCAAGATTGCTCAAGGTCAAGGCGAATGATGAATTGTCACGCCCAAATACTTTTTCTTCAATATTCGCAGCGTCTTTGTACAATTTCTCTGCTTCGGTGTACCGGCCAATTTCATAATAAAGCGTACCCAGGTTGCTCAAACCCAACGCATAGCGCGGGTGCGTGCGGCCCAGGGATTTCTCCCAGAGATCATTAACTTCGATACTGAGCTGCTCCGCTTCTGCATATCTGCCCAAGGATTTATGCAGCGAAGCCAGGTTGTTCAAACTCTCTGCATAATCCGGGTGTGCATGACCCAAGGCTTTTTCACGGATGTCTTTTGCCTCGATGAAAAGGGGCTCTGCCTCTGCGTACCGCCCTTTTTCGAAGTATAATGCTGCCAAGTTGTTCAGGCTCATGGCGTATTCCGGGTGTGCACGACCCAAAGTTTTTTCAAAAAGAGTACTTGCTTGCAGGTATAGTCGCTCTGCTTCAGAGTAGCGACCCATCACTTTATACAAGAATGCCAGGTTGTTAAGCCCTAAAGCGTAATCGGCGTTTTCGCCTCCCTCGGTTTTCAGGTTGATGCCTATTGATTCAAGAAGAAGGGTTTCAGTATCTACATACCGGCCCAGATGAAAATAAACCGTAGCCAAGTTGTTCAGACTCATGGCGTATTCCGGCGCTTCATTGCCCAGTACCTTCAGCCGAATCTCCTTTGCTTCGATTAGAAGCGGCACGGCTTCCGCATACCGGCCTCGCGCACTGTACAGCATTGCCAGGTTGGCTAAACCCCAGGCATACATCTGGTCTTCCCGGCCCAATTTTTTTTCCCAGATATTTTTTGCCTCAATGATGAGGGGCTCTGCAGCATCCAAATCTCTTGCATATAGCTTGGCCGTACCCATGGCGTTCAAACAATCTGCCACAAGCGCGGACTCCCGGCCAAAGGCTTTTTCTGCCTTCCTTTCCGCCAGGAGGGCCACATCGTAAGCCTCTGCGTAAGCGCCTTTGACCAGAATCAAGTTTTTGACGACCTGCTGCAACAAACTATCTACATCCCGCACTATCGCCAGCGAGTCCGGCTGCTGACAAAAAGCCGGAATGGCAAAAAAAACAAAAGCAAAAAGGAGTACAGTTCTCATGGCACGATCAACGTTTGAAGGTGAGCAAAATGTCGAAGCGCGTAGAGGGAGTTGGGGCTAAGCCGGATCGAAGGTATCAGAAACTTGGTGTATTCCGCCTTTGTGGCTCATTTTTTCTCTGTTACAAAGCGAACGGGCCGGCACGCTAGTCTCGCGGCCGGCCCGTAAATATCTTGCCCGATCGGGCGCTCTTTAGTACGCCCGCTCGTCCCGGTCTTCCATGAAATTTACAAAAGCGCGGTTCACCACGCGGTTGCCGCCGGGGGTGGGGTAGCGCCCGGAGAAATACCAGTCGCCCCGGTTTTTGGGGCAGGCCGCGTGCAGGCCCTCGAGGGTCTGAAAAATAACCTGCACCTCGGACTTGATGCCCGGCGGCGTAACTAATTTGGCGATGCGGGCACTGATTTCGCAGTATTCAAAGTGGTTGTAAAGTGGCACCACTTCGTTCTGGATCATCTCGACCGGCAGGTTTTCGGATGCCTTGCATCGTTTGTACGCCTCGTCGAGCAGCTGATCGCGACCGGTTTCGTGCAGGAGCTCGACCAGCGCCTGGAAGGCCACGAAGTCCTTCATTTTGCTCATGTCAATGCCGTAGCAATCGGGGAATCGGATTTGGGGCGCGCTGGACAGCACGATGATCTTTTTGGGGTTGAGCCGCGCGGTGATGGTCACGATGCTGTCGCGCAGGGTGGTGCCGCGCACGATGGAGTCGTCGAGCAGCACGAGGGTGTCGCGGTTGTTTTCGACGAGGCCGTAGGTGACGTCGTACACATAGCTCACCATGTTGTTCCGGCTTTTCATGTCGGCGATGAACGTGCGCTGCTTTTCGTCCTTGTGCACGAGTTTTTCCACGCGCGGCCGGCGTTCCAGAACGGCCTGGAGTTTTTCCGGGGAGAGCGCCTTGTCTTCCTGCAACTGGAGAATTTGCTCCTGTTTCCAGAGGTTGAGCTCCTTGTCCAAGCCTTCGGCCAAACCGTGAAAAGCCACTTCGGCAGTGTTCGGGATGAAGGAAAACACGGTGTGTTCGAGATCGAAGTTGACGGCCTCAAGCACGGGCCGGGCGAGTGTCTCCCCAAGTTTTTTGCGTTCCTGATAAATTTCCCGGTCGTTTCCCCGACTGAAGTAAATGCGCTCGAACGAGCAGGCGCGTGTTTCGCGCGGGTCGGCGTAGGGTTGTTCGCTCACCGTACCGTGGCACTTGACGATGAGGGCGTGGCCGGGCTTGAGTTCCTTGACGGTGTTGAACCGCACGTTGAACACCGTTTGGATGGCGGCACGTTCGGAGGCGGCCACCACCACTTCGTCGTCCTGGTACCAGTAGGCCGGACGGATTCCGTTGGGGTCGCGGACCAGGAAGGCGTCGCCGTGGCCGATGAGACCGCCGAGCACGAAGCCGCCGTCGAATTTTTTGCAGGCCCGGCGCAACAGGCGCTGAATATCGAGGCTTTCGAAGATGAGTTTGTTGATGTCCTGGTTGGAGTAGCCGTCGGGCTTGTACCAGGTGTGGAGCCGCTGCACTTCGTCGTCGAGGAAGTGGCCCATTTTTTCGAGCACGGTGACGGTGTCGCTTTTTTCCTTGGGGTACTGGCCGAGGTCCACAAGTTCCTGAAAGAGCTCGTCCACGTTGGTCATGTTGAAGTTCCCAGCCAGCAGGAGGTTTCGGTTGATCCAGTTGTTCTGGCGGTGGAACGGGTGGACGCGCTCGATGCTGTTGTCGCCGTGTGTGCCGTAGCGGAGGTGTCCCATGAGTACTTCGCCGGCGTAGGGGGCATTGGTCTTGAGCCAGGCGGTGTCGCCGAGGCGTTCGGGCGGTGTTTCGCGGATGCGGCCCCACACCATGTCGAACAGGTCGGTCAGGTAGGTGTTGGGGGTGTTGCTGCGTTTGCGGCTGATGTAGCGCTCGCCGGGTGCGGGGTTGAGTTTGATGGTGGCGATGCCGGCGCCGTCCTGCCCCCGGTTGCGCATTTTTTGCAGGAGCAACTGAAGTTTCTGGACGCCGTAAAATGCGGTACCGTACTTTTTGTAATAGTAATCGAGGGGTTTGAGCAGTCGCAAAACGGCGATGCCGCACTCGTGCTGAATCTGGTCACTCATCGTATGTGAAGAAGAATTGGAAGCCGGTGGCGCAAAGGTACGGTTTCGTAGCTCCTATTCGTACACCACCTTGCGCAACAGCCGCAAACCAAACGAAATTTCGAGCGTAAGGTTGCGAATGCTGCGTTCCGGGATCGCGATCGTTTGGCCGGGGTTGAAGGGGTCTATCACATTCCCGATGGGCGGCTGGTTGTATTGCAACAGAAAATCGGGATGCACGGATATGCTCAATTGTCCGCCGATTAAGTCGCTGAACGGAAACTCGATGCCACCGCCCACGGAGGCGCCCACCATCCAGCGGTTCATGGCCCCGATGAAGGGGTAAAAGATCGCCAGCTGCGCGTTTTGTTTCGCCGAAACCAGATCGTCAATATTGGTGCTCAGGGTGTAGTCGCCCCGGATGCCGCCATAGTAAAAGTACTTGCTGCGCTCGCCCAGCGGAAACCTTTGTTTGCCACCAAGCACCAGCGCGATGTTGTTGAACCGAAATTCCTCCGAAAACGTGAGCGTTCCAGTCCCCTGGAAAAAACGCAGACGGGTGGCGCTCCCCCGGGTGTGATAGCCGATCTGGGCAAACACGGAAGTTTTGTCGTTGTCGTTGTCTATGGATTCAATGGACAAGGCTACATGAGGCGTGAATAATGGCTGGCGGTCAAAAGAATTGTCCCAGCGCTGAAAGCCCATGCTCATGCCTCCCTGAAAGACGAACGCGGTGGATTGAGCGGGCATTTGTCCAAAAACTGTCATTAAAAGCAAGAAACCGAATACAAATCGCATACTTGTCCCGTTTTTTGGGCGCAAAGTACGAATCCTGCCGCTCTGTGAGAATGTTGGCGGCAGGAATCCGGGACAAACTCCGTTGCGCGTCCTACATTTGCGACCCTTTTTTGCTCGAGACACCCCAACCGAACGCACACACTATGACCATGACAGCCAGCCGCCCCTTGGCCGCGAACACCTTTGACGAGTTCCCCTACGCCCGCCCGGACATGGCCGCCACGACCGCTGTGTTCGACGAGCACCTGACGGCATTTGAAAAAGCCGCGTCAGCCGAAGAGCAGAGCCGCTGCCTCGCCCGCATTAACGAGCTGCGTAAGGCATTTGCCTCTATGCACAGCTTATGCGTGATCCGGCACACCTCCGACACCCGCGACCCGTTTTACGAAGCCGAAAACGACTACTTCGATGCGGAAATACCGGCCTACGAGGCGCTGAACGACCGCCTGTACCGCAGCCTGCTGCGCTCGCAGTTCCGGCAGGAACTAGAAAAAATACACGGCAAACACCTCTTCGTGCTTGCCGATCTCGCCCTCAAAACGTTCAAGCCGGAGATTCTCAAAGACTTGCAGGAAGAGAACTTCCTCAGCTCCGAGTACACAAAACTGAAGGCCAAGGCGCGTATCGAGTTTGACGGTACACCGTACAACCTGAGCAGTTTTACGCCCGTCGAACAGTCGGACGACCGCGCCGTGCGCCGCCGCGCCGCTGCCGCCAAATGGGCGTTTTTCGAACAAAACGCGCCCGTGGTGGAGCCTTTGTTCGACAAGCTCGTGCACGCCCGGCACCGCATCGCCCGCACGCTCGGTTCCGACAACTTCGTGCCCGTCGGCTACGCCCGTATGCGCCGTTCCGACTACACGCCCGACATGGTGGCCAATTTCCGCCGTCAAGTGCGCGAACTCGTGGTGCCGCTCGCTTCCGAGCTCTACGAGCGCCAGCGCCGCCGGCTCGGCATTGACCGGCTTTGCTACTACGACGAGGAGTACCAGTTCCCCTCCGGAAACCCCAAGCCAATGGGCACGCCCGACGAAATTGTGGCCAACGCCTCCCGAATGTACCAGGAACTGTCCCCGGAAACCGACGTGTTCTTTCGCCACATGCGCGATGCCCGGCTTATGGACCTGGTCAACCGCGACGGCAAAGCCACGGGGGGCTATTGCACATACATGCAACAGTTCGAAGCGCCGTTCATTTTTTCCAATTTCAACGGCACCAGCGGCGACATTGACGTGCTCACACACGAGGCCGGGCACGCTTTTCAGGTATGGAGCAGCCGCCATTTCGATTTCGACGAATACCACTGGCCCACCAGCGACGCCGCCGAGATACACTCCATGAGCATGGAATTGTTCACCTGGCCCTGGATGCCGCTGTTTTTCGGGCCAAGCGCCGAAAAATACTATTTCATGCATCTTGGCAGTGCCATCAGGTTTCTGCCCTACGGAGTGGCCGTGGACGAGTTCCAGCACATTATTTATGAAAATCCCGACATGACTCCCGCCGAACGCAATGCGGCGTGGCGTACCCTCGAAAAAACCTACCTCCCCCACCGCGACTACGACGGCAATACCTTTTTGGAAAACGGCGGATTTTGGCAAAAACAAAACCACATCTTCAACTCGCCGTTTTACTACATTGACTACACACTGGCCCAAATCTGTGCGTTCCAGTTCTGGAAACGCGATCGGGAAAACCACGTCGCTGCCTGGGCCGATTACCTGCGCATGTGCCAGGCCGGCGGCAGCAGTTCTTTCCTCGACCTGGTGCGGCTGGCCAACCTGCGTTCGCCCTTCGACGACGGCTGCGTGGCTTCCGTTGTCGGGGAAATCCGCCGGTACTTGGACGGTGTGGACGACTCAAAATTTTGAATAAAACCCAGCTATGCTTCGCAACGTACTCATTCTGATTTTTTTCGCCGCAGTGTTCTCCGCCCGCGCGCAACAGCCTACCCTCCAACTCGCCCTGCTCAAATACGCGGGCGGCGGCGACTGGTACAACGACGTGAACTCCCTGAAAAACCTTGCCCGGTTTTGCAACCAAAACCTGCGCACCAATTTCAACCTCGAATACGCCATCGTGGAGCCGGGCAGCGCCGATATTTTCAACTACCCCATTGTGTACGCCACCGGCCACGGCAACATGCTGTTCAGCGAGCTCGAGGCCCGCAACCTCCGCGCCTACCTCGAAGGCGGAGGTTTTCTGATCCTGAACGACGACTTCGGCCTCGACCCCTTTGTGCGCCCGGCGCTGAAAAAGGTTTTTCCCGAACTCGACCTCGTGGAACTGCCCTTCGGCCACCCCATCTACAACCAAAAATACGCGTTCAAAAACGGCTTGCCGAAAATACACGAACACGACGGCAAGCCCGCCCAGGGCTTCGGGTTGATCTGGCAAGGCCGGTTGGTGTGCTACTACAACTTCGAGACCGACCTCGGCGACGGCTGGGACGACGTACACAACGACCCGCAGGACATGCGCACCAAGGCCCTTCAGATGGGGGCGAACATCGTGCAGTTTGTGTTCGGGGCGCAGTAGTCATTCGAGGGAACCCGTCCGCGCCACCGAGTAGAATCGCGCTCGGTTTGTCATTTTGGAAAAATCCGTCCGCTCTATGGAGGGGTTTACAAGTGGTGCCCATCACAACCCTACCTTCTTCCCGACCCCAATTCCCCAACCTTCCGTTCCGCCGGCTCAATGACCCTTTCCAAGAGAATCCGGAGGTATGCTACATGTTTCATTAGGCTGTTCCGAGCGTTCGGAGTGGAATGCGACTTGTTTGTTGAGAATACTTGGGCACCTTGCGCGCGTTCACCACTTTTGCACCCATGCATTTTCCGCGTCGAAATACCTGGCTTCAAATCCTGTTCTGGGGAGCCCTATGGGTGGTGGTACCGCTGGCATTGGCCGGCAACTGGGACAATACCGAGCGACTCGTCGTACGCAGTACGGTAGTGCTCGCGGGCATCGCGCTGATCGTCTGGGTCAATGTGGAAATCCTGCTCCCCCGCCTGTATTTCAACAAAAAACAGGCCGCCTACATCGCAGCCGGGCTGGCGCTGCTGGTGGCGATCGTCCTGCTCGTGGACTGGGACGCCGCCCCTTGGGCCGAGCACTTCACCCGCCCGCGAAACCCCGGACACAACCCCGGATACCGCAGTAGCATGAAATACATCGGAATGGCCATGCCCTACTTCACGGCCCTGATCGGGAGTGCGCTGTTCGAGGTAGCCAGCTACGCCACCCGCAAGGAACGCGAGGCCACGGAGTTCCGCAGCGAAAAACTGGAGGCGGAGCTCAAGTTCCTCAAATCCCAGATCAACCCACACTTCCTGTTCAACGCCCTGAACAACATCTACGCCCTCACGATCATCAAGTCCGACAGCGCCCCCGACAACCTGCTCAAACTCTCCGGCATGCTGCGCTACATGCTGTACGATTGCAAGGCCGACCGGGTGCCGCTGGCCAAGGAAATCGATTACCTGCGGCATTTCATTGACCTAAACCTGCTGAAGGACAGCCGAGGACTGAATGTGGAGGTGCATCTCGACGAGTCGCGGCCCGGACTCTCGATTGCGCCCATGCTCCTGATTCCTTTCGTGGAAAACGCCTTTAAACACAGCAAGGTGGAGGACCGCGCCCGCGGCTGGATCCGCATCGAACTGAGCACCCAACCCGAGCACATCCTGTTCGTCGTGGAAAACAGCATGCCCGATGCCGCTACGCCCAAGGACCTGGTCGGCGGGATCGGCCTCGTCAATGTGCGCCGCCAACTCGAACTGCTCTACCCCGATCGGCACGAACTGGCCATTGAACAAGATGCCGAGGCGTTTCGCGTGCGGTTGAAGGTGCTGCTGGACTGAGCACATCGCCACATAAAATTCATCGCAGAGACGCAGAGGCGCAGCGTTTTTAATCAAATAACAGGCTTGTACATGAAATTTCTGATGCTCTTTTCCATGCTCTGCTCGGTTTCCGTCACCGCCCAGTTGCCTGCACTTTTCTCCGGCACGCTCCGCCGGTTCGACAATTTCCCGTCCCGGCACGTGGATGCCCGCACGGTGGACGTTTGGCTGCCCGAAGGCTACGATCCGCAAAAAAAATACGCCGTGCTGTACATGCACGATGGGCAAATGCTCTTCGATGCCGCCACGACCTGGAACAAGCAGGAGTGGGGCGTGGACGAAACCCTTGGCCGTCTGCTGGCCGAGGGGAAAATCCGTCACTGCATCGTCGTGGGAATTTGGAACAACGGGAAAAAACGCCACAGCGAGTACTTCCCGCAAAAACCCTTCGGGGCGATTCCCACGTCCAAACGAAAAGCGCTGCTGAAGGAACTGCGCAGCCCGAACAATCCGCTGTTCTCCGGAAAAATCCAGTCGGACCGGTACCTGAAATTTCTGGTTCACGAACTCAAGCCGTTTGTGGACAAGCGATTTTCCACCTTGCCCGGGAAGGAAGACACTTTTGTGGCCGGTTCCAGCATGGGCGGCCTGATTTCCCTGTACGCCATCTGCGAATATCCCGAAGTGTTCGGCGGGGCGGCTTGCTTGTCCACCCACTGGACGGGCCTTTTTCGGGCGGAGGATAATCCTGTGCCTGCGGCGTTCATGCAGTACCTGCAAAAAAACCTTCCCGATCCGGGTACGCACAAAATCTACTTCGACCACGGCACGGCTGCGCTGGACGCCCTGTACCCACCGTTTCAAACACAGGCGGACTCAGTAATGCAGGGAAAAGGGTATTCGGACAAGAATTGGATTACCCGGGTTTTCGAAGGCGAAGACCATTCGGAAAATGCCTGGAAGAGGCGGCTGGAGGTGCCGGTGTTGTTTTTGCTGGGGAAATAAGAAGTGTCACATCTAAAGATCAACGATATGAAAATCAACATTCCCGATCTGGCGCCCTTCGAAATCACGCGGGGCTTTACCGCCCGCATGATCCACACCGACAACATGACCATCGCCTTCGTGGACGTGGAGGCGGGTGCCGAACTGCCGGAACACGCGCACATACACGAACAGGTGACGAATCTGCTGGAAGGCGAGTTCGAGTTCGTGCTTGGCGACCAGACCATGCTCCTGACGCCTGGCCTGACAGTAGTCATCCCGTCCAATGTGCCGCACTCGGGCCGGGCATTGACCGCCTGCCGCATCCTGGATGTTTTTCAGCCGGTTCGGGAGGATTTCAGGAGAGGCGATGTGGCGTATGCGCGGCGGTAAGCGTACATTTGTCAAAAAAATTACCACCATGGCAATCGCAAAACCGTTCAACCTCCAAAAGTGGATTGATGAAAACCGCCACCTACTCCAGCCGCCCGTAGGCAACAAACAACTGTACGTCGGCAACGACGACTTCATCGTCATGATCGTCGGCGGCCCAAACGGCCGCAAGGACTACCACTGGGAAGATGGCGAGGAATGGTTTTATCAACTGGAAGGCGACATACAGGTCAAGATCATCAACGAGGAGGGCAAACCCGAAACGATTGACATCCGAGAGGGCGATATGTTCCTCCTGCCGGCTCGTGTGCCGCACTCGCCTCAGCGCCCGGCCAATACCGTGGGCCTCGTCATGGAGCGCACCCGCCGCCCGAAAGAAATTGACAAACTGATGTGGTACTGCGAAGGATGTGGCCAAAAACTGCACGAGGCCAGTTTTCCGCTGACCGACATCGGCACGCAGATCAAAGGAGCCATCGAGGCGTTCAAGAACGACCTGTCGGCCAGAACCTGCAAGGCCTGCGGTACGGTGATGGAACTTTGACAGGTGTTTTGAATACCAAGGTCGAAAGCCGTTGGGCATCCCCTTCAGGCAGCGTCGGCACTCATGTCGCTTTCCATCTTTACCTATCGGGGTTTTGGGTTTTGCATTATGAATTCTCCACGCTTGAGTGTAACGGGCTTAGGCTCTATCATCCCCCCATATCCACCACCTGTTTCGCCAACAGCACGTCGCCTTTCGGAATGCTTCCGGGCCGCGTGCGCTGGTCGGGCTTGAATTTGGCGCCCGGTTTCAACACGGTCAGGTTGAGCAGGGTGCTGGGCTCTTTTTTTGCATCGGCGGGCAGAAAGGCCTGCGCCGCTTCGAGGAAAAGCATGGTGCCCAGCGGACGAATGGCCGCGTCGCCGTAGATGGAGGTGAAATCCTTGTTGAAGGCCATCGTGATATTGGTGCCGAAATCGGTCAGGAGTTTCACCGCTTTGGACGGCTCGGTGTTCGATTTTTCCAAAAATGCCGCCATCGCAAGTCCCGCCTGGAGCGCTTTTTCGATGATGTTGGCCTCCACAAAAAACAGGCTGTGGAAGTGCATTTCCTTTTTGTCGGACAGGCGATCAACCAGGTCCTCCACGAGCCTGTCCACCCGGGCAGGGTTGTAGAATTCGATGGTGCCCTTGTCCATGCCGGGCGTGGCCTTGAGCAGTTCGTGGGCTTCCTGCATTTTGATTTGCAAAAAACCCTTGGTGCGCGGGTGCGCCACCACGAACTGTTGCATTTTTTTGTCCGGCCAGTTCCAGTAGGTGCCGGTGTCGGCAGCTACGATTTTGCCTCTTTCTTCCCGGAAGCCCGTGGCCGGGAAAATTGCCGAGTAGGCCATAAGTGCCGAAGCGGGAATCTGGTTTTTGTAGTTTTTTGCGTCCTGGAAAAAATAGAACGGGATCAACTGTTTCAGCCGGCGCTGAATGTTGCGCGACATCTGGCTGTACGCCGCGGCATTGGCGTCTTTGGGCGCGTGCATCCAGGCGGAAGCGGCCTGCGGGGGCAAGTTCAGTTCCATGTACAGCAGGGTGTCGCCGATAAGGCCTGCGCCGTTGGGGGCCAAACGTTCCGCTTCCTGTTCGATGGTGTCCACCCAGGCATCCACGGAAGCCTCAGGCGTTTGGCCGAAGGCCGTGGGCAGGTAGGTTTCCACGTACGGTTTGAGTTGGAACTTCAGGTCGGCGGCTTTCATGGCGGGCCGGAATTGCTGGAAGGAGTAGGCGTACGCGAGCGCATGGGTATCGTGTACGCGCACGGTATTGGCCACTGCCCGGAAATTGCCGCCGATGCTGAGGGCGCTGATTTGCTGGCGGTTGTTGGTCACGGTGTCGGCGACCTTCAGGTCGTACACGAACACGCGGCCGTCTTCTTCGTCGAAGGCTTTGGCTTCGGCGAGGCATTCGTTCAGGTGGGTGCTGCTGCCGCGGAAGAACGGCAAGTTGATGTTGACGGCGCTCTGCATGCGCACGCCGTGCGTGAGGGTGCCTTCGTTCAGCGTGATGCCGGGGCTTGGCTTCGCCAAAATCTTGTCGAACTGCCCCAACAGGGCCATTTTGATGAACGCGCCGGTTTCGGCCTTGGTCGTGTCAATGGTCAGATCCACTAATGCCGAACTCGTGGTGTTTTTTTGATAGGCCACGTTGAAGCCGAAGCCGTAGTGGCGGTTCAGCGCCCGGATCGCCAAGTCATAAAATTCCTGCCTCCGAGACGTGAGCAGGTGAACGGTGCGTCGAATTTCCGCCAGCCGGGGCTTGTCCAATGTGTCGCCGATGAAGCGTTCCAATTTTACCTTCAACCAGTTGTCGAGGGTGTTGAAATCAATTTCTTCGAGGTCTTTCCCGATCTGGTCGAGGTTCAGGCGCTTGTTGATGTTGTCCTGCAAATTGACCAAAGTATCAGTCAGCACGCCGCCATCGAGAATGCCGGCCGCTTTGTTGGAGATCGTTTGCACTTTTTTCAACGCTTCGGAGTCGGTCAGTACGGAGAGGATGTTTTCTTCGGGAAGCATGGCGAGCAGGAATTGTCCGCCGAGCGTATTGAAGAAGTCCACTTTTTCGATTTCCTTGCGCAGAAACGCCCGAACTTTTGCCGGGTTGGCGTCTTTCAACTTGTTGTTGAACGCCCGGATTTTGGTCAAGTTCGCTTTTTTCTCGGCCTGTTTCCACAACAGGCTGGCCACTGCATGGTCGAGGTCGTTCCATTTTTGCAACAAGGTTTTCAGTTTGCCCTTTGCCTCGTCGAACGCCGTTTCGGGATCAACCCCCGTGCTTTCTTTCACAAATTTTTTGAAATAATCGGCGCCAAGTCCGGCCAGCATGTTGGGCAAGGGCGCATCGGGATTGCTCCAGTGCTCAATCACCTCAAGGTCTTTCATGATCTGTGCTCCGTGCGTCCCGAAAACGGCTTTGACAAAATCGCCGAAATCTGCCGGCAAAAACTTGGACGTATCTGCCTGCACGCCCACCGAGGCATCCATCGCGAAATTCCAGCCGCTTTGGCGCTGCTTGAACAAGCGGATGCGGATTTTTTTGTCCTGTTTTCGAATGGAGTCGCGGCTCACCACCACGGCGAACCGTCCGCCTGCCTGAAAGCCGAAAGCGGCCTTGGCGCCCATGGCCAAGCGCAGGCCGATGTCGCCGGACAACCCGAGTGCCGAGGTTTCCTTGACCCAGTTGAAGTCGAAGCCGTATTGGGCCTCGATGCCCACGGAAACGCTGCTGTCCACCTCGGCTATGATCCAAGTGCCCGGTTCGAGGTCGTCCACAGCGGCTATTTGCAGGGGCAGCAGCCAGCTCTGCGCGGTTTCGGACACGGCGGTGGCGGCTCCGGTTTTTTTGGGCAATTGGCGTACAACGGCGAAGATGCCCTCGCTTTTCCCGCCGGCGGAAGCCGACGCGCCAGGCGCTCCACCAAACACCACTCCTGCCTTGGCTTTGCCGCCAATCTCGTAACCCCAACGCATGAGCAGGTAGTTGGATTTGGGGTCGGCTGTCATTTGCAAGCCGGGGCTGATGTCGTCGCCGAGGCCAATGTCGCGCAGCAGGGTGGCGGGATTGGGATATACTGCAAGACCCGAGGACACGCGGGCGCTGGCTTTGAAACTCGCCGTGCCCTCGCCATGGGCAAATTGGATGCCCTCGCCACCCGCAGCCGCCTTGGCTGAAATCTCGCTCAAGCGGATGATGCGGTTGGGGAACGGATTGTTGTTGATGAGCGCCAGCATGACATCCGGCGCGTTTTGGCAGGCGAACTCGATGCCGGCACTGGACTTGCCGCCGAGCAGTTTTTTTTCAAGTGGTTTGGTAAGCGGGACGATGATACCGTCGGCAGTTTGTTTGATGTCGGCCATGAGTTTTTAACGATAAGCGATGAACGATGAGTGATGAGTAGCGGTGCCGCTGGAAGATTGAGGTTCAACCAACTATTTCCGTGCCCAAATTATTTTTTGCAAACGTACGGGATTTTTTCAGCCAAACTTACCGTAGCACAAAGTCGGCATTTGCACAAAAAAAACGAGGAGCCACCCCGTACCCGGGATGGCTCCTGTCGCAACGATTGAATGTATTTTACCGGTCCAGCACCACCTTGTAGGCGGCCTGTCCGCGCTCGGTGCGGACCAACAGCGTGTACAGCCCGTCGGCCAGCGCCGACCAGTCCAGCTCGGTCACCTTCTGCGGCGCCGCGCGCTGCTCCAGTACCAAGCGGCCCGTGGCGTCGAACACCGCGAAGCGCAGATCGGAACCCAGGGCGCCGTCCGGCAGCGACACGCTCACCCGGCCCGCCGTCGGGTTCGGGTACACCGCCACCAGGTCGGCCCAGTCGGGCGCGTCCGTGCCCACCAGGTTGTCCACCACGAACGGCCCGGCAACCGTCGTGCAGCCCTTGTCGTCCGTCACGACCAGCGTGTACGTCCCTGCGCCCACGCCCACCAGGTCCTCCGTCGTAGCCACCGTCTGGCCGTCGCGTTTCCATTCGTACGTGTAGCCCGGCTGGCTGCCGCTCGTACTCACCAGTACCTTGCCAATGCCCTGGCCACCGATGTCGTGCGCCAGTTCGTCCACCGCCACCGCGATGGGCGTCAGGATCGTCACCGTGAACGAGCAGCCGCCCACGTTGCCGCTCGCATCCGTGAACGTGTAGGTCGTGATGGTCGTGCCCGTGGGGAACTGCGAGCCGCTCGGCAGCCCCTCCAGCAGTTCGAAGAACCCGCCCAGCATCAGGCAGTTGTCCGTGGCCACCGGGGCCAGGTACTGCACCGTGCGGTTGTCGGCGCACTGCACGATATTGGCCGGGCAGGTCACCTCGGGGGCAAGGTCGTCCACGATCTCGACCTGGATGCTCAGGCTGCCGCTGTTGCCGGCGGCATCGTAGGCCGTTATCGTCACGGTGTGCACGCCCAGCTGCAGGCAGTCAAAGTTCGGCGGCACGATGTCCTCCCCGGCCAGTTCGCAGTTGTCCGTGGCCGTCACCCCGAGGTTCTGCAGCGTCAGGCTGATCACGCCGGCGGGGCCGAGCGGCAGCGTCACCGGGCCGCCGGTCAGCACCGGGGCCTCCGTGTCGTTTGCCTGCACCGTCACCGTCAGTTCCGCCGTGCAGCCGTTCTCGTCGGTGGCCACGGCGGTGTGCTCGCCCGCCGGCAGGGCCGAGGCGGTCGGCCCCTGCTCGCCGTTGCTCCAGGCGACGATGATGTTGCCCGTGCCGCCGCCTGGCAGCACCATGGCGGCACCGTCCGGCGTGCCGGGGCAGGAGGCGTCGGTGACGGTTCCGGGGTCGAGGCTCAGGAGCGGCGGGTCGGTGAGGGTCACGTTGGCGTCCACCGTGCAGCCGTTGGCATCGGTCACCACCACCGTGTATTCCTGGGCGGTCAGCCCGGTGGCCGTCTGGCCCGTCTGGCCGTCGCTCCACAGGAACGTGAAGGGCGCCGTGCCGCCGACGGGCGTCGCCGTGGCCGAGCCGCTGGGTGCGCCGTGGCAGGCCGGGTCGGTCGAGGCGGCCTGGGCCGACAGGTCGCAGGCGCCGCCGAAGACGCTCACCGTCTGCTCGGCCGTGCAGCCATTGGCATCGGTCACCGTCACCGTGTAGTCGCCGGCCGACAGGCCGGTGATCGTCTGGTCGGTGGAGCCGCCCGTCCACTCGAAGGTGTAGGGCGCGGTGCCCCCGCTCGGGGCCGCCGTGGCCGTGCCGTCGGAGCCGCCGAGGTTGGTCGGGGCGGTGCTCGTGGCGTTGGGGGCCACCGGGTCGGGCTGGCCGACCGTACCCGAGGCCGTGGCCGTGCAGCCCGAGCCGTCGGTCACGACGACCGTGTACAGGCCGGCGGGCAGGTTGTCGGCGACGGGGGTCTCGGCCCCCGTGTCCCACAGGTAGGTGAACGCGCCGTCGCCGCCGGCGGCGGACACCGTGAGCGTGCCGTCCGACGCGCCGTGGCACCTCGCGTCGGACTGGGCCGCCAGGTCGGCCTCCACGGGATCGTCCTGGCCGACAGTGGCCTCGGCCGTGGCGGTACAGCCGTTCTGGGTATTGGTCAGGGTGAGCAGGTACGTGCCGGGCATGCCGGCGGCCAGCACGGGGTTCGTGCCGGTGTTCGTGGTGCCGCCGTCAGGGGCCGTCCATTTGTGGTCGAGCAGGGCCGGGTCCGTGCCGGAACTGTTGCTCAGGCTGACGGGCGTCAGGTGGCAGTCCAGCAGACCCGATACGGTGAGGGCGGCATCCGGGGCTTCGCCGTCCGAGGCGACCTGCGTTTCGGCAGTGGCCGTGCAGCCGTTGGCCGTGTTGCTCGCTGCCAACGTGTACGTGCCGGCAGCGTCAATTTCTGGTTCGAGCGTATTTGCGCCGGACAGGATGTTGCCGCCGTCGGAGGCCGTCCACTGGTAGGAAAAACTGCCCGAGGGCGACGCGTTCGTTCCCTGCAAAACCAGCGTGGTGATGGCGCAGGTCAGCGATTGTGGGGGCGCAATGTCGATTTCCGGGATGGCCACATCTTGCCCCACCTCGGCTGACACCGTTGCCGTGCAGCCGGTGGCCTGGTTGGTCGCCAGAAGGGTGTAGGTGCCGGGCGCATTGATCTCCGGTTGCAGGGTGGTTTCGCCGCCGAGGATGTTACCGCCGTTGGAGGCCGTCCATTGGTACGCGAAACTCCCGGAGGGTGTCGCGTTCTGGCCTTGGAGCACCTGCTGGTTCAGGGCACAGGTGAACGCGGGCGCGGAGGCAATGGAGACCGGTGGTGGCACCGTGTTTTCGGTGACGATGGCAAGGTCCGTGGCCGTGCAGCCGTTCTCCGGGTTGGACAGCCAGAGCTGGTAGGTCCCCGGCTGGTCCACGGTGGGCGTCGGCGTGTCGGCGCCGCCGACGATGTTGCCGTCGGCGGTCGTCCACAGGTACGTCAGCGCCGGGTCGTTGGTGGAGCCGTTGGCGTTGAGCAGCACGGCCTGGCTGGCGCAGGTGAGCGCGTCCGGCGCGTTGGCTATGGCGACAATGGCCTCCGTGTCGGCAACGACCTGTATGGAATCCGCCGCCGAGCACCCGTTCAGGGTGTCGGAAAGCAGCAGGTGGTACCAGCCCGGGGCGTTCACCGTGGGCGTGGGCGTGTTTTCCCCGCTGACGATGTTGGCGCCCGCGGAGGCTGTCCAGGCATAGACCAGATGGGGGTTGGAAGTGTCCTGTGCGGCGCTCAGCACCACGAGCGGCACCAGGCAGGACACGTCGTCGGCGGGCGCGATCTCCGCCGTGGGGGGCGTGTTGTTCAAGGCCACCACCACGGTGTCGGTCTTGGCGCAGAGGTTGCTGGCGTTGGTCACCTTGAGCACGTACGTGCCAGCGGCATCGGCAAGGGCGACGATGCTGTCCTGGCCGGAGACGATGTTCCCGTCGGGCGTCGACCAGTTGTAGTATATGCCAAGCCCCGTGGACGATCCGACCCCGGTCAAGATGGATTCCGAAAAAATGCAGTTGATGGCGTTGCCGTTGGCTTCCGCCTTGGGCGGGATCGTGTCGGCAACCACTTCCCGTTCAGCGACGGCTGTACAGCCCGTGGCCACATCGGTCACCAGCAAGGTGTACGTCCCGGCGGCATTGATGAGCGCATTTTTGGCATTAGCTCCGCTGACGATGTTGCCGTCCATGGTCGTCCATGCGTAGGAATAGTTGCCGCCGGGGTTGGCCCCGCCGAGGAGTGTCATCTGTTTTTGGACACAGTTGAGTGTCGAAGTCGAGGCAACAAACGCCGACAACTGATTGGGCGCCTGAATGACGACGGTACTGGCCGAGGCGGTACAATTCGTATAGTTCGGGTCATCGTTGCTCACAACGAGTGTATAGGTGCCGGGGGCGTTCACCACTGGATTCAGGGTGTTTCCGCCCGACACGATGTTGCCATCGGGCGTGGTCCATTGGTAGCTGATGTTCGGGCCTTCCGTGGAGCCTTCCCCACTCAACGTGATCTCGAAATCTTCGCAATGGTGCAGCGAGGGTGCGGGTGCTGCGACGGCATCCACGGAGGTCAAATGCACCGTCATTTCGTCCTCGGATTTGCACAAGGGGCCGAAGTAGAGGTCGTCAATGCCATAAGCGTTTGCGCCGAAGGTTGATCCGATTTGCGTGATGGACAGGTTTGCAACGGCATTGGCCCCGCTGTTCCAGACCATGTTGAAGTTGCTCCAGGTACAGTTTCCGGCCGGGAAAAAGGATTGTACCTGCCCATTGATTTCAAGCCGCAAGGCTCCCTTGAACAACAAACGGGTTGCCCAACCGGAGAAGTAGTATTCGGTATTCGGCTCAACCGCCACGGATTGCGCCCAAATGATTTTGTTGGTTTTAGTGACGCTTGTGGCCAGCATAAGCCCGGTTCCAGTCGTGTGGTCCACGCATGGAGGAAAGGCCGGGTTGGCATTTATGGGCTTGCCCAGCACGTCGTACCGTTCTTCCGGGACAAGGTCGCCCGGGCTGTACTTGAACTCCGAGGTGAAGGCGACATTGCCTTCCTCGAACATCGGGTTTTGAATCAGGTTGATCGAGGAGTCAAGGCTCCATACCAAAAACTTGAACGTGGTGGTTTGACCAATCGTAATGACGGGCGTCGCATTATTGGGGGGCACGGTGTACCCTTCCCAGTAATATTTTTTTGGTGCACCGAATGTGCTGGGCGGCCCTTGCACCGCCCCAAAAAGCTGTATGGTAACCGGGTCTTGGTTGCAAAAATAACGGTCGGGCCCGGCATACGCCTCAAATGGACAGGCGGAAGCGTTTGCGGGATTTGACGTGTCAATGGTCTTGCCGACCTGAAGTTTTTTGTGCGAGGATTGCCCCTGAACGGCATTGCCCGCAGCAATGCCCCAGATCAGGATAAATGTGAGAAATGAGCGTAGGAGGTAGCATTGTTTCATAAAAACCGATTTTTGAACTGTTTTGAACACATAGCATTTGACAAAAAAACAGCTTGCATCCGGGTTGTCGGGTTGCAAAATTGTACGTTTATTTTGATTGTTTCTAAGCTTTTATATGGACAAAAATGTCTGTTTTTTCCGAAAGTCTTTTTACTGCAAGAGCGTTGAAAAGGTCTTCAGCATTTTTGACAAACTAATTTTACCCAATCGAATCATGCGTCAGAGCAAATTGATGGAGCTCCTCCACACGTTTTCGTTTTCGGAGCGCAAACGCTTTCGTTTGTTTGTATCCTCCCCGTATTTCACGCAGGGTGAAAACACCAATCAATTGGCAGCCCTTTTGGAGTTGTGTTTTGACATGCTCGAGAAGCCTTCCGAAACTTTGCCCAATAAAGAAACCATGCACAGTATCCTGTTTCCGAACAGCTCTTTTGTCAAAGGCAAGGTGGAAAAACTGATGAGTGCCTTGCATCGGTTGGCGATGGATTTCTTGATTGTCGAAGATGCAATGAAACCCGAAAATGCTCCGGACAGGCAAACTGTACTGGCTGATGAGCTCCAAAACAGAGGTTTGTTCGATCGTTGTGGCGACATGCTCAAAGCCCTGCGGAAAACGCTGACGAATAGCGAAAAGCATGACTCTCCGTATTATCAGAGGTTTCTCAGGTTGGTCCTGCACGAAAATCACCACGCCATCCTCCAGCCAACTCGATCCATTAAAGTCACGCTCAATGACGGGTTTGAGGCACTGTACCTGTTTTATCAGCACATAAAAATGGAAATGGCCACGTCCATTCGAACGCTCCGGGTGCGAATCGCCTATGAACCCTCGCCCCTTGCGCAACGGATGCTTCAGGAGCAGCTATTGGATTCCGATATCGTCGAGAAAAAACCGCTCCTCGCCATGAGCATGCAGTTCATGGATTTGATCAATCGTTCCGAGACCGACATTAAAGCGCTGAACCACTTCGTACAAACATTGCGAAACACGGAACATCTCCTCCCCTTCGAGGATGCTCAACGTGCCTGGTCAATGGCCCGGAATATTTCACTCAACTGGTGGAATTACAACAAGAAAGAAAACCTGCTGCGCATGTACTTTGATCTTTCTCTTGAAAATATCGAGCGCGGCTTGCTCTATTATCACGGCACTATCCTGCATCATGCGCTCGAAAGTGTTTGCAAGGCGGCCCTTGAATTAGGGCATACGGAAACTGCATTCCAACTTCTTCAGGATCATCGAGGCAAAATTTCGGGCGAACCGGATGACGAGCCGTTTTACCGCTATAACATGGCACGATACTACCTGTACACTGGTGACGCGGACAAAGCGTTAGCTCTTTTGCCACAATTTACACCGGATAACAGTTACCATATCAATACCAAAGTATTGGAAATTCAAATCCTGTACGAACTCGGTTCCGATCTGCTGCCCTATCGAATGGATGCGCTGCGGCTTTTTCTCAACCGCAGCGCAGATCGTTATTGTTCGCCGGAAAGAAAGTTCTCCTTGCGGTACTTTCTGAACAGCCTTGCCCGGATTCATCGCTGCCCATTGGGCAATACCCGCCGTGCCGGGGCTATTCAGGATCAAATCCGAAAAACGACCCGTGTGTCCGAATACCGTTGGCTGATATCCATGGCAGGAAAAAAAGCCATTCCAGTCGCTGAGCATCACCGGTCCAGCACCACCTTGTAGGCGGCCTGTCCGCGCTCGGTGCGGACCAGCAGCGTGTACAGCCCGTCGGCCAGCGCCGACCAGTCCAGCTCGGTCACCTTCTGCGGCGCCGCGCGCCGCTCCAGCACCAGGCGGCCCGTAGCGTCGAACACCGCGAAGCGCAGCTCGGAGCCCAGGGTGCCGTCCGGCAGCGACACGCTCACCCGGCCCGCCGTCGGGTTCGGGTACACCGCCACCAGGTCGGCCCAGTCCGGCGCGCCCGTGCCCACCAGATCGTCCACCACGAACGGGCCGGCAACCGTCGTGCAGCCCTCGGCGTCCGTCACGACCAGCGTGTACGTGCCCGCGCCCACGCCCACCAGGTCCTCCGTCGTGGCCACCGTCTGGCCGTCGCGCTTCCATTCGTAGGTGTAGCCCGGCTGGCTGCCGGAGGCGCTGACGAGGATCTTGCCCACGCCCTGTCCGCCCTTGTCGTGCGCCAGTTCGTCCAGCGCCACCGCGATGGGCGTCAGGATGGTCACCGTGAACGAGCAGCCGCCCACGTTGCCGCTCGCGTCCGTGAACGTGTAGGTCGTGATGGTCGTGCCCGTGGGGAACTGCGCCCCGCTCGGCAGCCCCTCCAGCAGTTCGAAGAACCCGCCCAGCATCAGGCAGTTGTCCGTGGCCACCGGCGCCAGGTACTGCACCGTGCGCTCGTCCGCGCACTGGCGGATGTCGGCCGGGCACGTCACCTCGGGGGCCAGGTCGTCCACGATCTCGACCTGGACGCTCAGGCTGCCGCTGTTTCCGGCTGCATCATAGGCCGTCACGGACACCGTGTGCACGCCCAGCTGCAGGCAGTCGAAGCTCGGCGGCACGATCTCCAACCCGTCCAGTTCGCAGTTGTCCGTGGCGGTCACGCCGAGGTTCTGCAGCGTCAGGCTGATCACGCCGGCGGGGCCCAGCGGCAGCGTCACCGGGCCGCCGGTCAGCACCGGGGCCTCCGTGTCGCTCGCCTGCACCGTCACCGTCAGTTCGGCCGTGCAGCCGTTGGCGTCGGTGGCCACGGCGGTGTGCTCGCCCGCCGGAAGGGCCGAGGCGGTCAAGCCTGTTTCGCCGTTGCTCCAAGCCACGGTGATGTTGCCGGTTCCGCCTGCTGGGATCACCGTGGCGGAGCCGTCGGGCGTGCCGGGGCAGGAGGCGTCCGTGACGGGGCCCGGATCGAGGCTCAGCGGCGAGGGGGCGTCCAGCGTCACCGAGGCCTCCGCCGTGCAGCCGTTGGCGTCCGTCACGACCACCGTGTATTCCTGGGCTGTGAGCCCTGTTGCCGTCTGGCCCGTCTGGCCGTCGCTCCACAGGAACGCGAAGGGCGCCGTGCCGCCGCCGGGCGTGGCCGTGGCCGTGCCGGTGGGCGCGCCGTGGCACGCCGGGTCGCTGCCCGCGGCCTGGGCCGACAGGTCGCAGGACCCGCCGAAGACGCTGACCGTCTGCTCGGCCGTGCAGCCGTTGGCGTCGGTCACCGTCACCGTGTAGTCGCCCGCGGGCAGGCCGGTGATGGTCTGGTCCGTGGAGCCGCCCGTCCACTCGTAGGCATAAGGAGCGGTGCCGCCGCTCGGGGCGGCGGTGGCCGTGCCGTCGGAGCCGCCGAGGTTGGTCGGGGCGGTGCTCGTGGCGTTGGGGGCCACCGGGTCGGGCTGGCCGACCGTGCCCGAGGCGGTGGCCGTGCAGCCCGAGCCGTCGGTCACCACCACCGTGTACAGGCCCGCGGGCAGGTCGCCGGCGGTGGGGGTCTCGGCGCCGGTGTCCCACAGGTAGGCGAACGCGCCGTCGCCGCCCGAGGCGGACACCGTGAGCGTGCCGTCCGACGCGCCGTGGCAGGTCGCATCCGACTGGGCCGTCAGGCCGGCCTCCACGGGGTCGTCCTGCCCGACGGTGGCCTCGGCCGTGGCGGTGCAGCCGTTTTGCGTGTTGGTCAGCGTGAGCAGGTACGTGCCCGGGATGCCCGCGGCCAGCACGGGGCTCGTGCCGGTGTTCGTCGTGCCGCCGTCGGGGGCCGTCCATTCGTGGTCGAGTAGGGCGGGATCGGTGCCGGAACTGTTGCTCAGGTTGACGGGCGTCAGGTGGCAGTCCAGCGTGCCCGAGACGGACAGGGCGGCATCCGGCGCCTCGCCGTCCGAGGCGACCTGGGTCTCGGCGACGGCGGTGCAGCCGTTGGCCGTGTTGGTAGCCACGAGGGTGTAGGTGCCAGGAGCGTCCACCGCAGGCTCGAGCGTGTTTGCGCCGCTGGCGATGTTGCCGCCGTCGGAGGCCGTCCACTGGTAGGAAAAACTGCCCGAGGGTGACGCGTTCGTTCCCTGCAAGACCAGCGCGATGATGGCGCAGGTCAGCGATTGCGGGGGCGCGATGCCGATCTCGGGGGGCGCGACGTCCTGGCCCACCTCGGCCGCCGCAGAGGCCGTGCAGCCGGTCGCCAGGTTGGTCGCCAAGAGGGTGTACGTGCCCGGCGCGTTGACCTCGGGCTGGAGCGTGGTCCCGCCGCCGAGGATGTTGCCGCCGTCGGAGGCCGTCCATTGGTACGCGAAACTCCCGGAGGGCGCCGCGTTCTGGCCCTGCAGGACCTGCTGGTTCAGGGCACAGGTGAACGCGGGCGCGGTGGCGACGGAGACCGGTGGCGGTACCGTGTTTTGGATGACGATGGCAAGGTCCGTGGCAGTACAGCCGTTTTCCGGGTTGGAGAGCCAGAGCTGGTAGGTCCCCGGCCGGTCCACGGTGGGCGTCGGCGTGTCGGCGCCGCCGACGATGTTGCCGTCGGCGGTCGTCCACAGGTACGTCAGCGACGGGCCGCTGGTGGACCCGTTGGCGTTGAGCAGCACGGTCTGGCTGGCGCAGGTGAGCGCGTCCGGCGCGTTGGCTATGGCGACGATCGCCTCCGTGTCGGCGACGACCTGTACGGAGTCCGCCGCCGAGCAGCCGTTCAGGGTGTCGGAGAGCAGCAGGCGGTACCAGCCCGGGGCGTTCACCGTGGGCGTGGGCGTGTTCTCCCCGCTGACGATGTTGGCGTCCGCGGAGGTCGTCCAGGCATAGGCCAGGTGGGGGTTGGAGGTGTCCTGTGCGGCGCTCAGCACCACGAGCGGCACCAGGCAGGACACGTCGGCGGCGGGCGCGATCTCCGCCACAGGGGGCGTGGTGTTCAGCGCCACCACCACGGTGTCGGTCCTGGAGCAGAGGTTGACGGCGTTGGTCACCTTGAGCACGTACGTGCCGGCGGCATCGGCAAGGGCCACGATGCTGTCCTTGCCGGAGACGATGTTGCCGTCGGGCGTGGTCCAGCCGTAGTATATCCCGGGCCCGGTGGACGAGCCCGCCCCGGTCAGGACGGACTCCGAAAAAATGCAGTTGATGGAATTGCCGTTCGCTTCCGCCTTGGGCGGGATCGTGTCGGCTACCACTTCCCGTTCGGCCACGGCCGTGCAGCCCGTGGCAAGGTCAGTGACCAAAAGCGTGTAGGTCCCGGCCGCATTTATTTGAGCGTTCTTACTGGTGGCCCCGCTGATGATGTTGCCCCCATTGCTGGCGGTCCATTGATAGCCTAAATTGCCACTGGAGTTGGTGCCGGATAAAAGTGTTATTTGTTTATGGACACAATTAAGGGGTTGAGGGGCAATAATCCAACTTGTGAATTGGTTCGAAGCCAACTCGGTAACGACAGTCGCGGTGGACGAACAATTGGTGTAGTTCCCATCATCAAGTGTAACGGTGAGCGTATAGGTGCCTGGCGCGTTCACCATCGGATTCAGGGTGTTTCCGCCAGAAACGATATTACCATCCGGGGTAGTCCAGAGGTAATTCACAAACGGTCCGGTAGTGGAGCCTTCTCCATTGAGGGTAAGTTCTTGGTTGTTGCAAAAGTGAAGCGAAGGAGTGGTTGCCACTACGGCCTGAACGGAAGTCAAGTGCACGGTGATGGAATCCTCTGCTTTACAAAGAGGCGCCATGAACAGGTCGTCCAGAGCAAAGGCTCCTTCGGCGCCAAGCAGTGGGATTGGTTGAATAATTGTGACATGCGCATTTATACTAGCACCGCTATCCCAAATGCCGGAAAAATACCCCCAAGCACAGTTCATTGGCGCGATGTAGATAAGTACCCACTCTCCATTGATCAAGAGCCTCAAATATCCTTTTGAAAGAAATCGCGTCGCCCAGCCGGATATCAAATACTTGGTATTCGGCACAACAGGAACATCTTGAGACCACAAAACCTGATCTGTGGTACTCGGGCTGTTTGCCAGCATAAGCCCATGACCCGTAGTATGGTCGTCACAGGGTGGATAAATCGGATTTGCATTACTGGGTTTATGTAACACGTCGTACATGGATGGCGGAACGAGATCTCCCGGGTTGTACTTGTATTCCGATACAAATGCGGTATTCCCTTGCTCGAAATCGGGATTTTGGATCAAGTTAATGGAGGAATCCAACCCCCAAGCGACAAACTTGAACGTGGTGGTCTCTGTAACTGTCACGACCGCATTCTTTTGATTTTGACCCGGTAGTCCTTCCCAATAAAACAATCTGGGAGTGCCCTGCACATTCCCGGACAGTTGGAGGGTTACAGGACTCTGGTTACAGAAATACCGATCCGAACCGGCGTCCACTTCTACCGGGCATGCAGCAGCAGGCGAAACCGGACTATTCGTATTTGTATCTATAGGTGAGTGGTTGGCTTGCCCTGAAAGAGTGGTGACAAGTGCAATGGTCCAGAAGTGGACAAACATAAATCGGATTTGGAAGTAGCAAGTTGCTTTCATATTAAAAATAAATTTTTGCTCAAAAACAGTAACATTGACGGCATTTTGTCAATAAATAAGACAAACAAACCACAAAGAAACACTTTTGCAATTAAAAATGCTTATGATTAAGTTGGCGGCTCGTATTGATACCCGGGGTTATGTCAAAAGGGTAGCAAGAGGCTTGTTCGCCAAACTTTATTCAAATTCAACACAGAGGCGCCGAGAATATTACTCTGTGTCTCTGCGTCTCTACGTTGAAAAATATGCAACGTCTCGCGTGCCACACCCTTTTACACAACTCCGGGTAAAAGCGTCTCTAGCGGTCCAGCACCACCTTGTAGGCTGCCTGTCCGCGCTCGGTGCGGACCAGCAGCGTGTACAGCCCGTCGGCCAGCGCCGACCAGTCCAGCTCGGTCACCTTCTGCGGTGCCGCGCGCCGCTCCAGCACCAGGCGGCCCGTAGCGTCGAACACCGCGAAGCGCAGCTCGGAGCCCAGGGCGCCGTCCGGCAGCGACACGCTCACCCGGCCCGCCGTCGGGTTCGGGTACACCGCCACCAGGTCGGCCCAGTCCGGCGCGCCCGTGCCCACCAGGTCGTCCACCACGAACGGCCCGGCAACCGTCGTGCAGCCCTCGGCGTCCGTCACGACCAGCGTGTACGTGCCCGCGCCCACGCCCACCAGGTCCTCCGTCGTGGCCACCGGCTGGCCGTCGCGCTTCCATTCGTAGGTGTAGCCCGGCTGGCTGCCGGAGGCGCTGACGAGGATCTTGCCCACGCCCTGTCCGCCCTTGTCGTGCGCCAGTTCGTCCAGCGCCACCGCGATGGGCGTC